>Ga0114957_1004605_pt1 | contig 11782 bp, 8 predicted proteins | sample BantaG_FD_87175 | JGI IMG/M metagenome (GOLD analysis project Ga0114957, IMG submission 87175) | Marine algal microbial communities from Bantry Bay, Ireland - BantryBay_4 metaG | ecosystem: Host-associated > Algae > Red algae > Unclassified | place: Bantry Bay, Ireland | collected 2014-11-21 | reverse complement strand
CGTAGCAGAACAATTTACTGGATTGGAAGGAGTATTGGTTCCTATCGACGAAACTATTCGAGGATTCAATATGATCTTGAATGGTGAAGTAGATGAGTATCCTGAAGCAGCATTTAACTTGAAAGGTTCGATTGATGATGTAATCGAAGCGGGTAAGAAAATGTTGGCAGAAGCTACTGCTTAAAAATAATTTTGAATTTTGAATGATGAATTTTGAATCTTCCTAAATATTGTGATTCAAAGATATTCGAAACATTCAAAATTCAAAATTCATTATTCAAAATTCAAATAATTTAGAATGAACATTGTAGTTCTTACACCAGATAAAGAAGTATTTCAAGGGGCAATCAATGCGGTAAAGGTACCGGGTATTGGTGGTCAATTTCAAATACTTAAAGGACACGCCCCCCTAGTTTCAGCACTTACTGAAGGTCAAGTGACAATCACCAAATCAAATGGTGAACGAATGACTTTTGGAATTAATCAAGGATTTGTGGAAGTGTTGAGAAATGAAGTTTCATTGTTAGTAACAGGGGTGGCTGAATAATTGTAAAGTCATCTTGTAGTATATAAAAGGGATGGGTGGAAACACTTATCCCTTTTTATTTTTTATCCCATTCAAAATTCATCATTCAGAATTAAGTCTATTATTGGTTATCTTTGATTTTTAAAAAATTAATTAACGAAGAAGTTTTTGATGAAAAAAAAGAAAACACAAACGCTCCGACCACATGCGGAAGATGCCTATGCCGCAGAACTCAAAGCCATTGCAAAGATTGATGATAAAGCTCGCCCGACCAATTGGAATCTTTCTCCTTGGGCGGTGGTCACTTACCTATTAGGTGGAACGCTTGATGATGGAACGGAGATCGAACCGAAGTATTTTGGAAATCGAAGATTGATAGAAGTGGCGGTGGCGACTCTTGCAACCGATCGAGCTTTATTATTAATTGGAATCCCTGGAACGGCTAAGACTTGGGTATCGGAACATTTGGCTGCGGCAATTTCTGGAACCTCAAAATTACTCGTGCAAGGTACTGCGGGCATGAATGAAGATGCACTTCGTTACCAATGGAATTATGCTCAGCTTTTATCCAAGGGCCCATCGGAAGATGCACTTGTGGCAAGTCCATTGATGAATGCTATGCAGGAAGGGAAGATTGCTCGACTGGAAGAACTGACTCGAATTCCTTCGGATGTGCAGGATACGTTGATTACGATTTTATCAGAAAAAATATTACCTGTTCCAGAGTTGAATATGGAGATTCAAGCGCAACGTGGATTTAACTTGATTGCAACTGCCAACGATCGAGACAAAGGTGTCAATGAATTATCAAGTGCATTGCGTCGTCGATTTAATACAGTCGTCATGCCTTTGCCCAATACGATGGAAGAGGAAGTTAATATTGTAAAAACTCGTGTGGATAAAATCGGAAAATCACTCGAACTTCCTGCGACTGCTGCACCTGTTCAAGAGATTCAAAGATTGGTTACCATCTTCCGAGAACTACGTGGCGGAAAAACGGAAGATGGACGAACAAAATTAAAATCACCAAGTGCAACACTTTCTACGGCGGAAGCGATTTCCGTAATTAATAGTGGGCAAGCATTGGCGGCACATTTTGGAGATGGGACTTTGAAGGCGAATGATCTGGCAGCAGGAATTACAGGAGCGATTGTCAAAGATCCTGTGCAAGATAAAGTGATTTGGTTGGAGTACTTGGAGACGGTCGTGAAGGAACGGAAAGATTGGAAAGATCTATATCGGGCGTGCAAAGAAATGATGTAACACGGTTTTACAAAACCGTCCCCAAAAGAAATTATATTTTATTAACTTAAAAACCAGGCGGCTTTGGAAAGCCGCATTACATGAAAGTTTTCGGCATACGACATCACGGACCAGGCTCCACTAAAAGCCTACTTCGAGCACTTCATAAACTCGAACCTGATTGTCTCCTCATCGAAGGAGTCAAAGATGCAGAACCATTGTTACAACATGTCGCAAATGAAGGTATGCAACCACCTGTTGCATTGCTCACCTACAATCCAAAAGATTTTTCCCAAGCCATTTATTCTCCCTTTGCAGAGTTTTCACCTGAGTGGCAAGCGATTAAGTATGGTTTGGAAAAAGAAATTTCTGTTCAGTTTATGGACTTGCCGCAGGAGATGACTTTTGGAATTCAAGCAGCAGCGGCAACAGCAGAACCTGTGCTTTTTGAAAAAGAAACAGAACCTACTCCACAAACTGCCGATGATCGAAAACTTCAAAAAGACCCACTTGGCTACATGGCAGAATTGGCAGGTTATACGGATAGCGAACGTTGGTGGGAAGTGACATTTGAAGAGACTGAAAATCAAGAAGAAATATTTCCTTCCATCATTCAACTCATGCGTGTACTTCGTGAAGAATTAAATCGACCTGATCCTCCACAAGAACAACGTCGAGAAGCATTTATGCGAGAGACGATTCGAAAAGCAGTCAAAGCAGGATATGAAAATATAGCAGTTATTTGTGGCGCATGGCATTCGCCCGTGTTAGAAGATTTTGAAAAATACAAATCGAGTCATGATAAAAAACTCTTAAAGGGAATTAAAAAAATAAAAACAAAAAGTACTTGGGTGCCTTGGTCTTACAATCGTTTGTCTACACAAAGTGGTTATGGTGCAGGAGTTGTTTCCCCTGCTTGGTACAAATTACTTTTTACTAATCGAAAAGAAGTAGGTATTCGTTGGATGACAAAAGTGGCAAGGCTATTTCGAGAAAAAGATATGGATGCATCTTCTGCGCATGTGATTGAAGCAGTTCGGTTGGCGGAGACATTGGCTTCAATTCGGGAGTTGCCGATAGCTGGAATTCAAGAAATGTATGAGTCGGCGACTTCGATATTTTGTGAAGGGTACGAATCTCAAATGGAGTTGATTCAAAATAAATTAGTCATTGGAGATGTGTTGGGAAAAGTACCGCCTGAGATTCCTGTGATACCTTTGCAACAAGACTTTGACAAATGTGTGAAATCTGCACGCTTGACCAAAGAACGAAATTCTACAGATGAAATTATTAAAGAATTGGACTTGCGGACAGAGAGTAATTTACGTGGAAGTCATTTGTTACATCGACTAGATTTGTTGGGGATAAAATGGGGGAAGGCTAAGAAAGTTTCCAAATTATCGAAAGGACAATTTAAAGAGATTTGGAAACTGGTTTGGAAACCTGATTTTGCTTTGGATATTATTAGCGCAGGGATGTGGGGAAATTCTGTTTACGAAGCTGCCGTAAATTTTACCAAAAAGAAAAGTAAGGAAATTGAAAACCTTCCTGAGTTGACACAGTTGGTTGAAGTTGCATTGAAAGCTGATTTAAAAGAAGCCATCCCTCAACTAGTTCAACAATTACAAAACCTTTCAGCACTTACAAAAGATGTGGATAAATTGATGATGGCATTGCGTCCGTTGATTTATGCGATTCGATATGGAAGTACGCGAAAGTTAGATGTGAGTAGTTTGGAGCAAGTGATTAATCAAATTATTCCTCGAATATGTGTCTTGTTGCCAAATGCTTGCGTAGGCATCAATGAAGATTTTACGAATGATTTATTTGAAAAAATATTGGATACGAATCATTCGATTAGTTTAATGGATGATGAAAAATATTTAGAAAATTGGAATAATACATTGGATCAGATTACTCGTTTGCCAAATGTAAGTACGTTGTTAAAAGGAGGTTGTTTAAGAATGCTTTTTGATAAAAATATTGTTACGGTTACCGATGCTGCTAATGAAATGTATTTGATGCTTTCGGTAGGAAATGATACTTCGAGTGCGGCACAATGGTTAGAGGGATTTTTACATGGAAGTGGTTTGTTGTTAATTCATAATCTTGATTTGTGGAATATTTTAAATAAATGGATTGATGAAATGTCGTTGTTGACGCTGCAAAATTTATTGCCATTGTTGCGTCGAACCTTTTCTGAATTTTCTGCTCCTGAAAAAGAAAAGATGATGGAATTGGCGAAGAGTGGTCAAATTGATTTTGCTAAAAAAGAAAATAAGGAGGAAGGATTTGAACGAAAGAGGGGAGAAGGAGTGTTGCCTACGGTGAAGTTGTTGTTGGGCTTGTAGTTGACTAAGACGAAATAAAAAAGTTATGACTCAATTAAATCAAATTCCTTTTTTCGAAAAAATAAAAGATAGTGAAACTATTCTATTGGCAGGTGCTGGCGGAGGCTTTGATATTTATGCAGGAATACCGCTTTATTTTAGTTTAAAAAAACAAGGTAAGAAAGTTATCATTGCAAATTTCTCTTTTACATGGTTAACTGAGACTACCTCAAAAAAGGTCGCACCATATTGTTATCAAATCGAAAGTCACGATCGAGATTTATCAAATCGAAATTATTTTCCAGAAAAATATTTAAAACTTTGGTTGCAAATTCAAGGAGAGCAACCACATGTTTATGCCTTTGAAAGAACAGGAGTAAATCCTTTGAAGAATGCTTACAAGTACCTCATCAAAGAACATAAAATTGATACGATTATTTTAGTGGATGGAGGAACGGATAGTTTAATGTTTGGTGATGAAGAAGGATTGGGAACTCCACAAGAGGATATTTGTTCGATGGCAGCAGTTTATCGAACAGGTTTGAAAAAACAATATTTAGTGAGTGTAGGCTTTGGAGTAGATCATTATCATGGAGTTTCACATTTTCGATTTTTGGAAAATGTCGCAACCTTGATGAAGGATGGTGGTTATCTCGGTCTATTTCAATATACAAAGGAGATGGAAGAGGTAATCAAATATTTAGATGCGATAGAATTTGCAAATGGAAGAATGAAAGGAATGGAAAGTATTGTTTCAAATTCTATTGGAAGTGCGATCCAAGGTGAGTATGGAAATCATCATACCACGAATCGGACTAAGGGAAGTGAATTATGGATCAACCCTTTAATGAGTATTTGTTGGTGTTTTGATTTAAAAAAGGTGATTCAGAAAAACAAGTATTTTTCATTTATTAAAGACTCGAATACGATGGGAGAATTGAATGGAATGCTGTCAAGATACCGAAGTGGACTTGAAAATTATAGAGATAAAAAACAATTACCGATCTAAAATTTATTTAAATAAAAAGATGAAAATTTGAACAAAATAAGGTAGAAAAGATTTATCTACCATTAAGTTATCATTTTGAAGTTTTGTATATACAATAAATGATAACGTCACAATTAAATTTTTTACATCAAAAATCAAAAAAATGAAATTCACTTATTTATTAATCAGCGTGATGTTTTCCTTTTTATTATTCGCGTGTGGAAGTACTGCGAAAAAGGAAGCTAAAACATCCACCTCTACTTCAACTTCTACACCTGCATCAACACCAGCAAAGACTTCAACTGCTGGGACTTATGAGACAGTTGTTTTAAAAGGAGATATTGCTAGTCCTAAAAAAGAGATGAAGGGAATGCTTGGAGATATAAAAATTAATATCGTTTATGGAAGTCCATCTGTGAAAGGAAGAGAAGTTTGGGGAGGATTAGTTCCTTATGGAAAAGTTTGGAGAACAGGTGCGAATGAAGCGACGACCATTGAATTTTCAAAAGATGTACAAGTGGAAGGTAAGTCATTAGCTGCTGGAAAATATGGATTGTTTGCAATTGCAAATGCGGATCAATGGACTATCATTTTTAATAAAACACATGACCAATGGGGAGCATATGAATATGATGAATCCAAGGATGCGTTGAGAGTAAATGTAACTCCTAAGAAAGGAATGGCAGATTCTGAAACGATGGAATTTGCTTTGGAGGGTTCTGATGTGGTTTTGAAATGGGAAAAAAAGGCGGTTGCATTTCAAGTTAAATAATGATGCTTTGAATTTACTCACAAGGTGATTTAAAATCACCTTGTGAGTTGAGCACATTGTGACTATTCCAATTCGATAACCATATCATCTTGTTCTACCATAGATTTTTCATTGATATGAATTTTTCTCACTTTTCCAGCAGCGGGTGAAGTAATTGTACTTTCCATTTTCATGGCTTCAATGATAAATAGAGGTGTATTGACCTCGATCTTTTGACCTTCTTTTACTAAAATTTTTGAAAGACTACCTTGAAGCGGCGCACCTACTTCATTTGGAGTCGATGCTTTTTTGTGAGTGACAACTTCTGTTTTGACAAATTCATCTTTTACCAAAACTGTTCTATTTTGACCATTTAAACGGAAAGCAACTTCTCGCATTCCTGCTTCATTTGGTTCACTCATATTGAGGAAACGAACTAAGATATTTTTCCCAGATTCAATTTCAATTAAGATTTCTTCATTGGGTTTTAAACCATAGAAAAATGCGAGTGTCGGAATATTTCGAACCGTTCCATATTGCATTTGATGTGCATGGAAGTCTTCAAAAACTTTTGGGTATAATTTATAAGAAACAAAATCAAACTCATTGACATATTGTCCAAACTTTTCTTGAAATGCAGTATACTCTTTTTTGAAATCAATAGGTTTAAGTTGTGCATTCGGACGACTACGGTAGGACTTTTCTCCTTTTAAAATCATCTTTTGAATCTTTCTAGGAAAGCCTCCTTTGGTTTGTCCAAGGTCTCCACGCATCAATGATTTTAAACTATCTGGAAAAGCCAAGGTTTCTCCATTCTCTAAGATATCTTCTTTCGTCAAATTATTTGCTGTCATAAACATTGCCATATCGCCGACTACTTTTGAGGAAGGCGTTACTTTCACAATATCTCCTAACAAATCATTTACAATTCTATAATTCTTTTTGATGGTATCAAATTGATCTTCCAAACCTAGCCCACGTGCTTGTGGACGAAGGTTAGAATATTGTCCACCAGGGATTTCATGTTCATACACATCAGCTGTTCCTCCTTTGAGTTCTGTTTCAAAAGGATAATAATATTGTCGAACGGCTTCCCAATAATCTGAGTACAGTTGTAGAGAATCTAGGTCAATAATATTTTCTCTTGTCTGACCTTTCATCATGGCAGCAATAGAATTAAAACTAGGTTGAGAAGTCAATCCCGCCATTGAACTTAAAGCAACATCAACTACATCAACCTTCGATTCGATAGCTTTAAGGTAAGTTGCAGATTGAATCGAAGAGGTATCATGTGTATGTAAATGAATTGGAATTTTGACTGCTTTCTTTAATTTAGAAATAAGTAACTCCGCAGCGTAGGGCTTTAAAAGTCCCGCCATATCTTTGATACAAAGAATATGTGCGCCAGCTGCTTCTAGTTTTTTTGCTAAATCTACGTAGTATTCTAAAGTGTATTTTGTTCGACTCGGATCGGTGATGTCACCGGTGTAACAGATACAAGCTTCTGCTAAAGAGTTTGTTTTTTCTCGAACGGTTTTGATTGAAAATTTCATGTTTTCCAACCAGTTCAAAGAATCAAAAATTCGGAAAACATCGATTCCAGTATCAGCAGCTTTGATGATAAAATTTTCAATTAGGTTATCAGGGTAAGCTTTGTAGCCAACACCGTTGGAACCACGGAGTAACATTTGTAACAATACATTTGGAACTGCTTTTCGGATATGTGCCAAACGAACCCAAGGGTCTTCTTTTAAAAATCGCATACAAACATCAAACGTCGCTCCTCCCCATACTTCCATACTAAAAACACTTTGAGCATGATTACGAGCAAAACTTTCTGCGACATTCATCAAGTCTTTGGTACGTACACGAGTGGCTAATAAAGATTGATGAGCATCTCTAAAAGTAGTGTCGGTAAAAAGAACTTCTTTTTGATTTTTGATCCATTTTACAAATTTCTCTCGACCAAGTTGTTCGAGTAAATCTTTTGTACCTTTTGGGTAATCTATTGCATCATTAAAATCAGGAACGATAGGCGTACGGAAAGTTTTTCGAGGATCAATATATTTGACATCTTTATTTCCGTTGACAATTACGTTAGCTAAGTAGCCCAACATTTTAGTTCCTCGATCCATGTATCGAGGAGTGATTAATAAGTCAGGATTGTCTTTGATAAAATTGACTCGTGCTTTTCCTTTTATAAAAGTGTCATTGCCCAATAGGTTTTGTAAAAAACCAATATTAGTATTGACACCTCGAATTCTAAATTCGGCTAATGCTCTTTGTAATCTTTCACAAACTCCTTTTAATGATCTTCCGCTTGCCGTAACTTTTACCAGCATACTATCAAAGAAAGGAGAAATTTTTGCGCCAGCATAAGCACTCCCTGCGTCCAATCGAATTCCAAATCCACCTGCACTCCGATAAGCGACAAGTGTTCCATAATCAGGTTTAAAATCCTCCGCAGGATTTTCAGTTGTGACTCTACATTGAATGGCAAAACCATTACATTTTACGTCTTCTTGTTTTTCAATTTGAATAGTACGGTGAGAAAGCGGGTAGCCCATCGCAATAAAAATTTGCGAAGCGACAATATCAATTCCAGTTACTTCCTCTGTGATCGTATGCTCAACTTGTATTCGAGGATTAACTTCAATGAAGTAAATATTTTCTTTTTTATCCACCAAAAATTCAACAGTACCTGCATTGCTATAACCTACTTGGCGAGCAATCTTCAAAGCATATTCATAAAGTTTATCTTTGGTCTCTTGTTTTAAATCGACACAAGGAGCGACCTCTACTACTTTTTGGAAACGACGTTGTACGGAACAATCTCGTTCGAAGAGGTGAACAATATTTCCATATTTATCTCCAAGAATTTGAACTTCTACGTGCTTAGGATTTTCGACAAATTTTTCTAAAAAAATAGTGTCATCTCCAAATGCCGTTTTCGCTTCGCCCTTTGCTTCATTAAATGCTTTGACTAAACTTTTACTATTTCTAACTACTCGCATTCCACGGCCACCACCACCTGCTGCAGCTTTGACCATGATAGGAAAACCAATTCTTTTTGCTTCTTCCAAAACAATTTCTTCGCTAGTCAGGTTTCTTTTGCTATCCTCAATCAATGGAACATTGACAGCTCGTGCTATTTTTTTTGCGGCGACTTTATCTCCTAATTTATCCATGACCTCTGGGGCAGGGCCGATAAAAATAATTCCTTCTTCTCGACATCTTGTAGCAAAATTTACATTTTCAGATAGGAATCCGTAACCAGGGTGAATAGCATCAACATTATTCTTTTTGGCAACCTGAATGATTTTTTCAATATCAAGGTAAGGTTTGAGAGGATCAGATTTTTCGCCAATCTGATAAGCTTCATCTGCCTTATATCGATGGAGGGAGTATCGATCTTCGTAGGTATATATGGCTACCGTTCTTAGTTTTAATTCCGATCCGGCACGTAGAATTCGAATAGCAATTTCTCCTCTATTGGCAACAAGTAATTTTTTAAAACGGGTATGTTTTTCTTTCATGTCTGTTAATGATAATAGTCAGGTTAAAATAAAATAATAGTAAATACGAAATGAGAGACAAATAGACTAAGTATAATTTTACTGTTTTGAAAATAAATTTCCAAAATAAATCTATTTGTAACATAAAATAGTACTCCAGAAGTTTTTTAAAAAATGATATTTGGAAAATATGATAGTTTTATTTGGTAGGATACGGGTGTAAAATTAGTAATAAGTTTTCACAAAAAAGGATAAGTAATTAAAGGAATTACGAAACCAAAGAATTAGAAATTGGAAGCATATTAAATTATTGTAAAGTTGATTGTTAAAAGTGTGGCTTTTTGAAAAATGCTCCGTCTGAAGATTGTATATTAACATTTTTTTAACTATAATATTTTTTAATCAAAAATTTACAAACACGATGGACAACCTTTTTGACCTTGAAAAATTTTCAACTTTAATAACTGAGTATGCACCAAGAGTAGTAGGTGCAGTTCTTACTTTAATCATTGGATTTTGGATTATAGGAATGATTGTAAGAGCAATCAAAAACTTGATGACAAAAAATGGCGTAGATGAAACGATTCAACCATTTTTAGGATCATTAGTAAGTGTTGGTCTCAAGATCATGCTTTTATTAAGTGTAGCAGGAATGTTTGGAGTAGAGACCACTTCATTTGTTGCGATCTTTGGAGCATTGGCATTTGCAATTGGTATGGCATTACAGGGAAGTTTAGGACATTTTGCAAGTGGCGTTTTAATATTGATTTTCAAGCCTTACAGAGTTGGTGATTTAGTAACAATCGGAGGAGGAGAGACAGGTACGGTGAAATCGGTACAAGTTTTTAATACTATATTGGCTACTTTAGATAATAAAAGAATCATTGTTCCTAATGGAGTGGTTACGAGTAATGTAATTACCAATATTTCAGGTGAAGGTGAGATAGGTGTTGAGTTAACTTTTGGAATAGGATATGGTGATGATATTGATAAAGCAAGAGAAATTATTTTAAAGGTGGGGAAAAGTTGTCCGCACATTTTAGATAATCCTAAACAAGGAGTAGTGGTTGCAGAATTGGGTGATAGCTCTGTTAACTTAGCAACTCGTCCTTTTGTAAAAAGTGAAAATTACTGGGATGCTTTTTTCTATATGCAAGAAAATGTGAAGAAAGAATTTGATAAAGCAGGTGTTGGAATTCCATATCCTACTATGGATGTCAATATGATTCCTCAGAACTAATAATTTTAAAATATTACCCTCCGAAGGTAGGTATATTTAAAAATCAAAATGACTGTTATGGTAAATTTACCATAGCAGTCATTTTTTTGTGCGCTGATTACTCATCGCTTAATGTGAATAGTTTTTTTAATAATTAAAATATCTATTGGTAGTTTCTCATAAAAGTAATTAGAAGATGTACTTTCGTTTCTTTTTAATTATTTTTTGATAAATTAAACAATACAAATAAATGGAAAAATATTTTGATTTTGAGAAATTCGTAGAAATGATTACTACCTATACTCCAAGAGTAGTAGGTGCTATTTTGACTTTGATTATTGGTTTTTGGTTGTTAGGCATAATTACTCGTTGGGTAGATAAAATGATGATAAGCCGAAATATTGATGCGACGGTAAGGCCATTTTTAAGTTCACTTCTTGGAGTGGGATTAAGAATTATGTTGTTATTGAGTGTTGCTAGTCAGGTAGGCATACAGACGACTTCTTTTATTGCGATTTTTAGTGCGATGGCATTTGCAATTGGTTTGGCACTTCAAGGGAGTTTAGGACATTTTGCGAGTGGTGTTTTATTGCTAATTTTTAAACCTTATAAAGTAGGTGATGTAATAGAATTGGCAGGCGGAAAAAAAGGAGCAGTACTAGAAATTCAAGTTTTTAATACGGTACTGAGAACACCTGATAATAAGAGAATTATAGTTCCTAATGGATTGGTGACGAGTAATGTCATTACCAATATTACTGGACAAGATATTATTGGGCTAGATTTATTTTTTGGAATAGGTTATGGAGATGATATAGATAAGGCAAAAGAAGTGATATTGGCAGTTGGGAAAAGTTGTCCTTATGTTTTGGAAGATCCTGAGCAAGTTGTTTTTGTGTCTTCTTTGGGAGATAGTTCGGTTAATCTGATGACTAGACCGTTTTGTAAAAGTGATGACTTTCGGTTGGTTAATTTCTATATGACCGAGAATGTAAAAAAAGAATTTGATAAAGCAGGTATCGGAATCCCTTTCCCACAAATGGATGTTCATATGATTCCACAGAATTAGAATTTAATTTTTAAAATAGCTTGCATGTAGAATTTCAATTATGTAAATTTGCAGCCGTTTTAGGTCCTATAGCTCAGTTGGTTAGAGCACCTGACTCATAATCAGGTGGTCCAAGGTTCAAGTCCTTGTGGGACCACATATT
>Ga0114957_1004604_pt1 | contig 11784 bp, 8 predicted proteins | sample BantaG_FD_87175 | JGI IMG/M metagenome (GOLD analysis project Ga0114957, IMG submission 87175) | Marine algal microbial communities from Bantry Bay, Ireland - BantryBay_4 metaG | ecosystem: Host-associated > Algae > Red algae > Unclassified | place: Bantry Bay, Ireland | collected 2014-11-21 | reverse complement strand
CCGCCCCGGGGGGGGGGGGGTGGGGGGGCGCCCGCCCGCCCGGGGGCGCCCATCCCCTCCGGGGGGCCCCCCCGGCGCCCCGGGGGGGGGGGGGGGGGGGACACCCGCCACGGGTGCCCCAACAATGCAACCGTGCGGCGGCGGTCGCACCGCTGCCTGTGCCCCTCCAGGGCGGGCAGGCAGCCGCCCCATCAGCAGGTGGCCGGCACGTCACCACCGTAGAGCTCGCATGTACCACAGGTTCCTGTGTCTGCGGATCTGTGCAGCCAGGGGGGCATCTCCGCAGCGGGCGGCCGGCGGCTAGCGGTTGACGCCGCCGTCGCCGCCCTTCATCGCCGCCTCGTATGCCTGCGCCTGGTGTGGATTAGTGTGAGGGCGGGGGAGCGGGGGGCGGCTCGTGTGGGTGGCGGTTCTCGCTGCGGCGGGCGGCGTTGGCGCCGGCGGCATGCGGACGCCGTCGCCGTCGCCGTCGCCGTCGTCCGCTGTCCTCGTCTACGCCGGCGGCCGGTGCGCAGTGGTGTGGGGGCGGGGGCGGCTGAGGTGGCTCGTGTGGGAGGTGGCTCTCGCGGCGGCGGGCGGCATTGGCGCTGGCGGCTCGCGGGCGCTGTCGCTGTCGCCGTAGGTCGCTGTCGCCGCCTACACCTGCTGCTGCTGGTGCGGAGTGGTGTGGGAGCGGGGGAGGGGGGGGCGGCTTGTGTGAGGCGTTGCACCAGTGGCGTCAGGCGATTGGCGGCATTGGCGTCGGCGGCACGCGGTTACTGCCACGGTCGCCGCCGGTTGCCGCCGCCGTGCGCGCCTGCCGGTGCGGATTGGTGTGGAGTCGGGGGAGTTGGGTGAGGCTCCTGTTGGTGGCGCCTGTCGCGGCGGCGGGCGACGTCGGCGCTGGTGGCACGCGTTCGTTTCTCTTGTCGGCAGAGCGGTACGCGGCGTTGGTCTACGTCGTCACGTCGTCTCGCTCATGTGCGGGTGCTATGCCTGACTCCTGCCGTCACCCGTCGCCGTGCCAGAGCAAGGATGGCTCGGCGGGCGGCGACGACGCGCCGCCATTCTTTGCCCATCTCGGCGGGTCGGCCATCGGCGTCTACACGCCCCAAGATATGCTTGAGGCGCTGCTGCACCACCGCGGCTCGGGCGCGCGTTTGCGGGCCGGGCGACCACGACTGGCCGCTGGCATTGATGGTGGCAGGCGGGACGCGCTTCGTCCACCTGCTGCGGCGCCGCCACGGAGGGTAGACCACGACACGCCTCTACCAGACGCATCTCTAGGCGCCAAAGGGCTTCTACAGAGGCCACTTCCGTTGGCCAAGGGGCAAGACTTCTCCATTGGAGCCCTCACCAACCACCTACAAGACGCCATCCTTGTTGGCCTCGGGTTGATTCCCCGCAGCATCCGCACGAGCGGTTCCAAGGCCGCCGTCGTGTGTCCCGTGTTTGGCGGCCGGGGGGTCTTCTACTCGCTCGGCATCGAGACGATCGTGGTGTGGGCGTCCACCAAGGACGGCGTCGTGGCCTGCTACTGCTCATGTGGTGGAGACGACCTCAAGGAGAACGTTGGCGCTCGCGTGCGCTCGGGCGTTTCGTCGAGCTGCAGCCACGCCATCGCCCACAGCCTCGCGCTTCGGGCCGTAGCGCTGCACTTGATGTGCACGTCCGTTCCCAACCTCTTGCGTCACAGACGCGCACTGGACGGGGCGCACGCGGTGTCCACGGACGTCGAGGCCGCGTTGGTTTTTGAGGATGACGGTGGCCGTGCCGCTCACATGGTTTCCTACAACCGCATCATGTGTGTCGTACAGACCCCCCCAAGGATGGCCAAGCAAAGACGGCCAATCTGTCGGCACGTGCCGTGTCGGACAAGGAACGTCCACTGCGTCCACTCGCTCGCGGTGAGGCCGTCGGCGGCCGGATACGGTGGCTTTGATGACGATCCGGATGGCGCCGGTGAAGAAGACGGGGGGGCTGGTGAAGGCGAGGTCGGTGACGCGGCGGACGGCGCATTGGGCGACGACTTGGGTGAACAAGGTGGTGCTGGCGCGCAAGACGATCAAGGCCAAGCCCCCGCTGCTCCCCAACAGCAACAACGCCGGGCCCGTAACAAGAAGGGCGAGCCCCGTGTCTTTGCCGACACGGATTGCCTGCGGCGGGCGCGCAACATGCTGCCGTGCGCGACCGAGACGGCCAAGTGCGCTCGCTTTGACTCTATTGCGCGCGGCCAGACGCACCCGGACGTCAATGACGTGAAGCTTTTTGAGGAGTCTTGCATCCACTGCGGCCACGCCGTCGGGCAGCTTCTTTCGGGCGAGGCTGCCCAGTTGCACACGCTTAGTGGAAGGGTAGCGGTGGTCACGCATTCGGGGGTCTGCTCGAACAATGATTGCGGCAAGGTCGTGCCGTTTGACGGCGCACACCTCGGTCTGTTTCGCTTCTCCGCCAGGACGGTCTACACGCGCACCTTCTTGGACGTCATCCTCTTCACCATCATCTCCACCAAGAGTAGCATCTCGGCCGCGTCGGCTACGTCGGCGTTCCAGCTCCACTGTACCGGGGCCATCTTCAATGGCGACTCGGCCAAGTCTCGACAGGATCTCGGCCGCGCCACGGACGAGTACTCAAGGACGCTCATCATCCCCCGGAACCTGTACAAGTGCTCTAACTGCTACGGCTGCAGCCAGACGCCCTACTCTGCCGTTGTGGCCGATGGCCAGACGATCGGCATCTTCCGCGACGCCGCCTACCCGTTCGAGCGGACGACGCAGAACGTGCCGACCATCCCGATCTCCATCGACAATGCGTGTGCGGTGCCAAAGGCCAAGGTGCGCAAGTGCATCCGCCAGCGCATCAAGGCCGCCTTTGGCGAGGAGGTGTCCTACTCCAAGGCCGACCAACTGGCCATGTCCAAGTTTGCGGCTGCGAGCGGCACGATGCCGCCTCTAGGAGACCACAACAACGCGAGCCATCGCGCATCGGCGGCCGAGTGGGCAGCTTCCTGCTTTTGGAACTCATTCTTCCAAATGTCTGGCCTACCTAACGACCCGGACGGGTCTGCATCGCCGCCGGCTTCTGAGCCGCCAACCTCCCCTAAGACTGGCAAGCACCCCGCGTCACCGCTCACCCCCCACGTGCCGGCCAGCTCCCCACCACCACCCGTCGACGACGACGCGCCTGCCAACCAACAAGGGGGTGGTCCCGCGGCCGCCACCGCGCCGGCGCCGCCGCAGCACGCGGCGTTCAAGTACTGCAACGCTATCCCCGACGCCCTCGGCGGGGTTGGCCTCTTGCCGATCGTGCGGCGGGAGCGGTGGTCCATCGTGTACACCTTCCTCCGCACCTTTGTGTGCGAGCCGGTCATCGGGGTGTTTGCGGGCCTCCCGGTGGAGGACCTGACACGGCTGGCCGAGGCCCTGATTGACGGCAAGCTAGCCAGGGAGTGGATGCCGCTGGCTCATTGCGTGGAGTCCATCCACGTCTTGTGGCCGATGCTGGACCTGCTCTCCGACGAGATGGACTCCGACCCCGAGATGTGCCGCGCGGTCGGGGAGCTCGTCATGTTCTCCCTCCACACCGACATTCACATGGAGAACCTGTGGCGCGCGGAGATGAACGCGGACGCGCTGCTGTACGAGGAGGAGTGGTCGGACACAGACGCCGCCAAGTTCCAGTCGTGGCTGCAGCGGCAACCGCCGTGCCCCGGACGCCGGCCGTCCGGTTTGGTTGCCTGTGCGGCGTCGCGGCACCGCGCCGGCGCCCAAGCCGACGAGGTCCGGTCCGGGATTGTCTTCCCAGACTTAGACCAGGTGCGGGCGCACCCCTCCGACGCAGCAGCCGCCGCGGCCGCCAGCGCCGCGAGGGAGAAGGCGCGGCTCAACCCGAAGAGGACGTCCAAGCGGAAGCGGGCGGACATGGATGACGCGAGGCTAGGTGATGATGATTGCCGTCATGCTTTCTTGACTCACTCTGCTTTCACTCCAGGTGTGGTTTCTTATCTTTGTTCTTGTGGGATATTGATTGGTTTTGAGGTGCTTGAGAGTGCGGAGAGCCCGGCTGGCATTGTCGCTGCCTTGACTGCACGATTCCCTCGTCTCCCCACCACCGTCTACTTTGACACTGCGTGTCAAGCGGGTCGCAACGCCACGCGTCGCGTGCCGTGGCTCGTGCGCATCTCCAAGACGTCGTGGGCTCTTGACCGCTTCCACGCCTCTGCGCACAAGTGCTCTCCCCTTTTTGACTCCAACAACTACCCCGAGCGCTGCGGCATGCACAAGACGTCGGCCGCTGAGAACCGACACTCGCTCAACAAGCCGCTCAAGAACCACCTGACCTACCTCGGGCAGGACAGGTTCGTTGTGTAGATGCGGTTGATAGGTGCCATCAACAACCTCCTTATCTTTTATCGTCGGGCCATTGGGCGGTCCGACGTCCGACACCGCCCTTTGCCTCTCTTTTTCCACGCTTTGATTGCTTCTGTTTGTGAGCGGTCGGGGTGTGGGTGTAGAAACATAGAACAATGATGCTCCTTATTTTTTCCTAGCACTCTTTGAGTCGGGTGCGCTCAGTCCAACAGGGTGCGTATGTTACGCTCAGTCCAACTTGGTGCTTTCTCCCACAGACTCTCGAGCACGGTCGCAAAGGTTGTCTGACGTCCCTATCGTTACTACCTTTGCTTGGCCGCATTTCAGCTGCACCGATGATGATACCATCCGTCGAGTTCACGGCACCAGACTGGAACCACAGTTTTCTATGGCAGGAGGTTAAACGAGCTGGCCTCGATGCATGGCGGGGGGGGGGATGTAGGTCGGGAGGGATGGCTCGCCTGCGCGGCTGGCGCGGCGGCGCAACTGTTCTCCTGCAGGCCTCCTGGCTGTTGTGCTATTGTCACAATGACGGCTCTGGTGGCTATACAGGCCAACACCGCCGTCAGAAAAATAAACAGCCAGCAGCAGCGAGGAGACGGTTCCATAGGTCAACCACGAGCGCGGCTGCGACTTGGCGGCGGGCGCAGGGCACTCAGAAGCCCACATGGTGATGAAGAGCAGCCGTTAACCAGCCGGCCTAGAAACCCCGAGTAACCAGAGTTAGAGCACGCGGAGGGCTACTTGGCACTGCAACCATCAATCGCCTAACTACGGAGACCTATCCGGTAAAGAAGGACACCCCGATGACGGTGAAGTATCCAGACTAATAGAAGCCACTAGATGTAAACAAGACGCGACGGCCATGCCGTGTGGAATCATGGGGTGGCGACGCTATGTCACAGCTACAGGGCGAGTGCCTGTGGGGTGCTCTAGTTTTTTTTCATGTGAAGAACTCGAACGATGAGGGCTGCCGCTGGGCTCTTGGTCACAGTAGATGAGGCATGTTCCATAGCGTGATGCTGCTGCTGAGCGAGTTTGCAAAGGGTCTCTATGGCTTCACCGATGTGCCCCAGCAGCACAGTACACATGTCCATGAATGTACCCGTTCGACACATGGTCCCTTCTGGACACAATGCGAAGCGCTGTCACACGTGCACGCGTTTCCAACTGATTGCTGTCTTCTCAGAGAAGAGACTGCGGGCACGGCAAACAGCCGGTGATGTCGTGGACATTCCTCAAGGACTGAAGAAGACTGATTATCGACTCTTCAGCAGTCCGGGCATGCAGCACCATTATCTGTGTGATGTTGTACCGATGCAAGTCATCGAGTTCGAATGTGGCCTCCAAACGCATCTCTCTTGACAATGGGATGGTATGCAGGAAGGGCGACATTGTCACGGAGCAGAAAAACATTCCTGCTAAAGGGTGTACGCCGTGGTCTCACTACCGCAGCACTAGTCTCAAACAAAAGCTACTCCCATATGAAACGATTGGCGTAGCTCCACTTCCTGGCTGCGCGCCACATGACATTGGTGCGACGGGGCCTATTGCAGGTACGCGGTGCCCATGGTCAGAGCGGCAATCTGGTGATGACTGCCGCGAAACAGGACTCCCAGCAGCAGCCCTTCACTCGCTTTCGGTCTTGCGACGAGCGCATCGACCTGTGGTGGGTCTGGGCCGACCTATGTCCTCAGCATTCTGGGTCATGGCGGGCAAGACCGCTCTCTGAGGGGCGATGCGCCGTGCTGATCTTCCCTGAGGACCGATTCTTGCAGGCAGGTCGCATCCTTGTTATGTTAGTATGAGGACACTGACAGCGTCTACTTAATGTGGATTGGTGTTGTCGCAATTTGAAGGCACACTTTGGGTATCATCACAAATGTGTATGTGGCCCCCCATTGGTGTACTCGTGTCCACTTTAGTTAGCTGCTGCTTGTCAGTCCGTTCCACTGATAAGGAGAGGAGCTCGAGGATGGTCCGTAAGGGGGGGGTAAACGACTCTGTTGAACGCCTTCCGCGGCATCAGCCACGGTAGTCACTCGGTGCGCACCTGCGCGCGTCGCGAGCGACCTCGCCTGTGCGTGCACTTCCCGCCGCCTCTCCACCACCTTCACCACCTCCACGGTAGCGGGGGGTGGGGAGGGTTTGCTGTTCTTGGTGGCACAGCACGCCAACGTCGCCTGGTACGCACGGCGGGGACGGGGGAGGGACCACGCCCGGCAGTGACGGACAACTGCCGCGTCGGAACCTCTGTTTTCTGCCACCTCCCGGAACGTTCCGGCAGCGGGACACCTCGCTGCCGCTATAGGGCTGCGGGATTCTTGGTGGCCGCCAGGACACTGGCTGCTGGCAGGCTGGCGTCGAGCCACCGGTGAGGGGTTCGTCCCCTGTTTTTTGCAGCCTCTTGTCGAGACGTCCATGCTCGGCTGCTCGTTGGTCAGCACCGCGGTAGGGAGCAGTGAGGGAGAGAGAGAGTCGTCCGTCCGAGGGAAGCATACTAAATTGTAGTGCCTCCTGTTTTCTTAAAGGTGCTGTCCGCGACGATGGTGTTAGCTTTTTGGATAGCTTTGCAGTAAAGGACGGGCCGTGGTGCTCCTGTTTATGTTTTATGGCTCTTGTTGTGTTCAATGGCTCGAGCTGCACTCTCAAAAACCACGGCTTGTTCGTCCTGCTTTCTCCCGTCTCTAACCACTGCCGCCACCATACTCATACGCAAAGCAAATGCATCACACGCAAGCACTTTAGAACCGACAGCATGCGCCTGGTGCCAGAGAAACGAGAAAGCAAACGGACCGCAGCTGGTGTTGTCTGTTTGTGCGGGCACCTTAATCCTCCGGGTGCTCCACGGCTTTGGCCTCTTGGCAGCCCTTGCTGGCTTGACGGCAGCTATGCTGCTAGAATCGCCGGCGCCTTTGGCCCCTTCGGCACCCTTCGCGACATACTCCCCCTTGCCCACGTCCGCACCTTTGGAATCGCCGGCGCTCTTGGCCGCGGCCGCCTCCTTGGCCTCGTTGGCCAAGTCGCCGCCTTTGGTCATATCGTCGCCCTTGTTCACTTCGGAGACTTTGGCCACGTCGGCGACCTTGGCAACGGTGCCGCCCTTGGACACGTCGGCCTCTTTGACCATATAAGTGCCGTCGGCCACGTGGGCGCCTTTGGCGCTCGTGGCCGCGGCTGTGCTCTTGTCCGCCCCTGCAGCCTTGGGCGACCCGCCCCCCTCAACGTTGTTGGCCCCCTCTTTCACCGCCAAAAGGGTACTGGCCGACTTGACGTACTGGTCAGGCCTTGTTGCCACGGCCGCCTTAGGCGCCTCGGCCACCAAGATGGCGTGCTTGGCCTCGTCGGCCTCCTCGTTCTCTATGATGAGGTCGCGCAAGCACTTGCCCAAAAGCTGCATCTTCTTCCCCGCCGCCGTCACGTCCTTCTGCAGGTCTTGGAAGTGGGCGCCCGAGTCGTAGATCGTCACGACCTTCTCGGCGGTGTTCACGTTCACCCCCAATGCGATCCAGTGCACGTTCTTGATGTTGCACACCCCCATCAGCCTTGTCGCGCCAGCCGCAGCAGCGTGCACCGTCACGGCCATGGCCGCGATGCCGTCCTCGTTCTCCGAAAGCAGCTCCATGAAGAACGAGCAGTGAAGGACCCAAAAGTCGGGGCGGTTGACCACGCACCAGCGCGTCAAGATGATCGTGTTCACGGAGATGATGTCGTCGGTCATGCACACGTCCTGCGCGTTCTTGACCAGCAGGTAGGCGGGTATGATGACGTCTTGCTCAGCACCTATGGCGTCGGCAGATGTGAGCCGCCAGACCGTGGCCGTTGGATGACAAAACTCGACGGCTGCAACGACCTCGGTGGCCAACACGCCGTTGGATGCGCGGCCGGCGCCTGAAAAGTCAGGTACTCGGGCGCTCGTGTAGCCCGCCGCGACGCGGAGCCACTCGACGGCCGCCCGAAAGACTTGCACGCGTAGCGACGCCGCGTGCAAGTCCGACATGGCCTGCAGCGTGGACGCCGTCAGGTTGATCGCGTCGGCGGTGCCCCGCGCCGCCACATGCACGTACACACGGCACGTCTGCTCGTCCAGCTCGACGTCGTTACCACCGCGCAGCTCATCCGCGGCGGCCATGAGCTCCCTCCGCGCGTGCCGCACAGTCGCTTCCTCCAGGACAGCCATCACGTCCTTCTGCGTGTCCACGACAGAACACCACTCATCCGAGCTGGCGACCTTGACGTCAATCGCTGGTTGGTGAGCGTCAGTCTCAAGCGGCGGCCAGTTGGTGGCCAGGGAGTGGTAGGTGTGGTCCTTGAGCATGTCCGCCTCGACCAGCACGGCGCAGCTCTGCACCTCCTCCGCTGGCTTGAGGTCCGGCTCGTGGAACTCCGACGCCAACGCCTCGCTGCGAGACGCCAGCGCTGCCTCCCCGCGGAGGCGCTTCCTAGGTGTGGCATCGGCCGCGGCGCCGCTGCTCCTCTTCATGGTGCGCGTCGCAGACCGCTGCGCCTTCTTGGCGGCCTCGGCCTGCTGGTGAGCCGCCTGTGCTCGTTGACTGGCGAGGCCGGCGGCGCGGCGGGCAGCCAGCCTGGTCGCAACCGCTGCGTTGATGCCGGGCGCCTGGCCCATCCCTTGCTGCGACGTTGCAGCAGACGCGTCCGACTGCGGCACGGATGTAGGTGTCGAAGCGTCGCCGAGAGGAGCACCTCCAATCCCCCCGCGCGCGAGCACTTCTGCAATCGTCAACGACGCTAGCGCATCGGCCGCGATGGGCGACTTCTGCTCCTTGCGCGTTACACCGTGCTCCGCCAGCTTCTTGTCAATAACCGCCGCCACGATCGACCGCTCCTTGTCGTAGAGCAGCAGCAGTGTCGCCACAACATCGGCTATGACGGGCACTCCCGCAGGGCTCACCTCTGCCAGGGTAATGTGGACCACCTCCTCCACGTTGCCAACGTCGCGCCGCCTCTCGCCTGTTGGCAGGTGGCGGCGCTGCACCTCGACGGGGTACGGCTGCGGTAACAAACGGTCGCCTGCTCGGCCGCGCCGCCCCCTCCTGCTCGTTGACATCCCCACCTCCGCCGTGAGGTTGCGGCTGCTCTTGACCAGCGGCCACCACACGAGCATGCCTTGTAGCCCTGCCTTGCTTTGTAGTCCACGAAAGGCAACGAGAGCGAGGAGCACCGCCGCCAGCGTCGCGCGCAGGATTCCCACCCAGCCGCCCTTGACAGCTGTGAACAGGTCCTCAACTGCATCATGGGCGTCGGTGGAAGGGGCATGCACGGGGGGTGGAGAAAACCCGACACCTGCAGTGATCAAGGCTCCGGCCGCCATGCCGTCGGTTGCCGTCGGAGAAGGCGGCGCGCTAGCGACGGAGGGGATGAGGTTGCCGTCCTCGTCCCACTCCTCCGCCTCGGCATCCACCTCACCCTCCGCCCCTGGTGGCACCCAGTCGCGCACAAGATGCCCGTGGTAGAGCTGGCTTGTCTTGTGGGGGGGCTTGGACCCGCCGGCACTTGGAGGAGCAGCAGATGGCGGCTGATCGTCGGCGCTCCGCGGAGGTGCGCCCCCGTCCGGTGCAGTCGGCACGGCACCCGCCACCGCGGCTCCTGCGCCATCGTCCACATGAAGAGGAGCTTGGGGATGGCCGCTCGTACGTGAAGGTCCGAGAGTAGAGTCCTCTTTGTCATTTTCAGGCACCGGAGCAGCCTGGACGAGAAGGTGAGCGTGGGGAGGGCGCGACAGGCGCACCAAGGAGTTGCGGAAGAGCGCGGATGTCATCACCATCGACTCCTGGCTGTGCAGGTGCGTGTACATCGTCTTGAGGACGCGCTTGGCTTGGTCGCACGCCAAGACGGCGGCGTCGTAGACGACCACAAAGAAGGTGTCGCCGGTCGTCCGCGACACGCCCGACACGTGGAAGTGGCAGGAGAGCTGCGGGCAGCGGACCTCGAGCTGGTGCAACAGCTTGAAGAGGTCCGACACAATGTCGGCCACGTCGTCCTTGAGCGCCGACACGCCGAGCAAAACCTTGATCAGCTCCCGCAGCTGCTCCATCTGCTCGTTGTCCTCCGCCGCTTGGCCCATGTCGGGCGACAACAGGCTCCACTGCCCCCCCCCCAATCCCCCTCCCCCCCAACTCGCAGCGCCGAGACGGCGCCGCCCCTCACCGCCGATGGCAGCTGTAGGTGCCGCCGCCTCCCCCCCGGTCCGCCCGGCGCCCCACCGGCAGCCCCGGGACAAGAACGCGCCCCGTTGCCACCGACAGCGGCAAGAGCACCCCTCAGCATGCGGTTCTCAACCGACCCACCCACACGTCCTCACCAGCAGCCGCGGCAGGCCAGCAAAGGTAGGGTGGCGACGCAATCGAATGCGCGGCGCTGGCAAGCGCCACCGCCGCGTCCCCAACGGCACGTGGTGGTGGGCAGTCCCGCGGAGAGTGGCGATGGGCAGGCTCGACGACGCGGCCGCGGTGACACGGTGGCGGCAATAGGTGGCACGCGCCCCCCCAGCGGCGGCGACGACAGCGCCGCCCCCCGCCCCGGGGGCAGCGGTACGCAGCCTCCCCCCCTCGAGGAAGCGGCCGCGGCGACACCGTGGCGGCAATAGGCGGTACGCGCCCCCGCAGTGGCGGCGGCGACAGCCCCGCCCCCCCCCCCACGGGGGCAGCGGTACGCAGCCCCCCCCCCTCGACGACGCGGCCGCGGGGATACCGTGTCGGCGACAGGCGGTACGCGCCCCCCCAATGGCGGCGGCGACAGCCGCGTCACCCCCCCCGGTGGCAGCGGTACGCAGCCCCCGGGGGGACCGCCATGACTGCCCCCCCCAACAGTGGCCATGAGCAGCCGTCGGGGTGGCGGAAGCGCCGTCAACCGCGTCGAACCGCCACAGAACAGCCGCACGATCACGGGTATGGAGGGCTGACAAGCGAGCCACCCCCCCCCGAACGGCCGCGGCCAGAGCCCCATGAGGGACCTGCGCACCGTCGTGCAGATCGCGATTTGCCCCGCAAGCGGACCCCGGCGAATGTCGAGGTGGCGGATTCGCCGACCCCAGCGGCCGACCCCTGGCCCCGGACCGGGCCGATAGCAGCCGGCCCGGCCGCAGGCCGGGCCCGGGCCCGTCCCAGAGCGCTTCGTTTGCGTTTTGGTTGAGTCCGAGTCTATCGGATTCACGGCGTCTCTTCCTGCACGGCGGTGGGGGGGGGCAGGGGGGTTGGCGCCGTCCGGGCCCTGTGGCCCTTGTGACAGGACTGTCCTGCTCAGCCACGTAACTCTATTCGCTTTTAGCGTCATCGCGACCCTTCCAACGCTGAGAGCGTCTCCACCAATGGCTCCAACCGTCCAAAGAGCCAAACGTGGCACCGTTTGGCCGTTTGGACAGTTGGAGCACTGGTGGCTGGGATCCGCTCCAAAACTAGGGTGTGACGGGGCTGTG
>Ga0114957_1004603_pt1 | contig 11784 bp, 12 predicted proteins | sample BantaG_FD_87175 | JGI IMG/M metagenome (GOLD analysis project Ga0114957, IMG submission 87175) | Marine algal microbial communities from Bantry Bay, Ireland - BantryBay_4 metaG | ecosystem: Host-associated > Algae > Red algae > Unclassified | place: Bantry Bay, Ireland | collected 2014-11-21 | reverse complement strand
TTAAAATGAGGCTATTTTTTCGTAAGACAAGGCATGAAGAAGAAAGATAGCCTATGCTCCCTGACTGATGAATAACGAAGTATTACGGAAAAAAAGACCAGTTTAATAGATAGGTAATTATGGGATGTACCACTAGTCCGGGGATAAAAATCCCCTCTTCTCCTTTTAAAGGGTAAAAATTGGTCTTTTAAAAGGAGAGAACAGGGGATTTTTATCCCCGGCATTTTCACTACAAATGCTAAATTTGACGACATTCAACTTGAGGTCAACTTGTGAATCGGGGAAAAAATATCCTTTGCGATTCAAGAAATAATCTATAATTTTACCATAAATTATAACAAACTTACACTCAATACTAAAACAAACAATATGGGAAAAACAGTAACTTACTTTATCCTTGCCTTAGCCATTATTTTAGGATTAACTTTTATGGCAACTCAAGCAGAATCGTGCGCAAAAAAATCTTCAACAACGATTCATGCTAACGACATCAGCGCTGATAATGAAAATGATAAACCTGTCGAAAGCATCGAAGACGAAGATGACGAACCGATGGATGAACACAATGATACTAAAGGTTCTACTACTTCAGATGAAGATGCGGACGATGACGAAGTTATTCCACTAGAAGGAGATGAAGATGAGATTATTGGAAAAGATGATGAGATGGAAGAAATCATTTTGACTAATCCTAAAAGTTCAGGCGATTATTTAGTCATTGCGGGAGCTTTCAAAAGTGAGGCGAATGCTCAAACAGAAGTGGACAGATTGAAAAAGACGGGATACCCAAATGCAGAAATTGTAGAATTTGATTTTTCAGATTATTACTCTGTTTGTGTCGCCAAATATAATACGAGCGATGATGCGAATGCGGTGGCAAACTCAATTAAAAGTAAGTCTGGCAAGAAAGCTTATGTGCATAAAAAGAGAGATAAGAAGGACTAGACTTGACTGTTAAATTGTTTTCGCTTCGCTAACTGTTCAACTATTTTTCGCTTGACTAATTGTTAAGTTGTTATTTCATATTGGGATTGATAATTTAACAATTAGCCAAGCGAAAACAGTTGAACAGTTAATAAATCATGGTTCTTTGACAAATCCCTTGTTTCAAGTCAGACCAATGTCGAAAATAACACTTCCTTCGGTCGTTTGTATTTTCAACTTTGGTCTGACCACGGGATTTGTCAAAGAACGTAAATCCATTTTATAAATACCGTTCCTTAATCCAAAACCCATTCATTCCGACCAAAATAATTCCACTCCACTTTCGCCAAATCAACATCAGATTTAAACAAAGGTTTTGCCTTGTCTCTATTTAAACTCACTTGACTCATTGTGCAATATATTTCAATATCTATTATTCCCTTTTGAGTATATTCTTTTTTTAGTCGTTGAACAAATTGATAGAGGAAATCAGGTTTTGTCGCCAAATTTTTCATTTGATCTTTCGTCAAATAATCTTCTTTTTTGATGCGAAATTTTTCTTGAGTTTTTGGATTTACTGCTTCCAAATTAATTGCACCACGCTTGGTTCGTAACATCATTCTCCAACTCATTCGATGCCCTTCTTCCCGCCAATTGACATCTCCTGGGATGAAGTGATGACGCAAGGGTAAAGCAAATTGAATGGCGAAAAAAATGATTAAAACAGAAGATGTAAAAGCATTGCCTGCCTGCCGAAATGGTAGGTTGTTTTGTTTTTGGAAATCTAAAACATTAACGTGTGTATATTGTTTTTTTGGAAAAAATAATTGCCGAATCGTTTCAGTTTCAAAAAAGAAAACCGTCAAAGCAATCACCGTAAAAGGAAAAATTCCGATTTGAAAAACCACAGCATTAAAAATATTAAACAAAATCAAACCAATAAAAGCAAGTATTCGAGTTCTTTTCCACATCAACAAAGGAATAATCATCGCATCAAAAATCACCCCCGAAAAAGTAATAAATTGTTGAAACCATTCCTTGCCTAAAAGAGGCCCGATTAACCAATAATTAGTCTTATGAGAAAAGGAATTTTTGATAAAATCACCACTCCACCAACCTGGGTAAAACTTCGCAATTGCTCCATAACTAAAAACTAATAACAATAGAATTACAAAAAATAAACGATTCCAATTTGGACAAAAGTGAGTAACTGTTTTTTTTCTTTTGGCATCCAAAGAAGCATAGTAATGCGGATTCATAAATACCATTCCCCAAGTCATCAACATCACTAAATAATAATGATTATTGTAAGAAGTTTTTTGCATAAAATAAGCTCCTGACCAAAGCACCGCTAAAGCCAAAATGTTGAATTTATACCGATAGCCAAGCATGACCATCAAACTCACTATTCCCATAAAAATAAAATAGAAATACATTCCATTCCCAGGCAAAGGTTGCAACCATTCAAAACCGAAAAAACTAAAAGTAAATTGAGGATCAATCAAAGTTTTTTTGACCCAACCAGTTGCAATTGCACCAAAGGATTCCGCAACCATTAGAAAACCGAAAAGTATTCTAAAAAGAACAATTTGACTATTGTCAATTGGCTTAAAAAAATATTGTTGTGTTTTTGAAAAAATCAAATTTGATGAATTTGAATGTTGAATAAATGTATTTGAGTGTATATATTACGAACATAAATACATATACACTTGTCAAACATAAACACATTACTTCCTACCAAAGTCAGCAGGGATTTCTCCCCATTCTTTAGTTTCCCATTTCAAAATAGGATTTGTAATTGCATTGTTTTTTAACCAAGTTTCAGCTCGATACATTAGTTGAAAGAGGATCGCATTATCTGCTTTTTTTACCAACTTAGTATTAGCCTTCTTCTTTTTTACCCAACCAATAGCAATTCGAGAATCTGAATAAATGGGGAGATCAGGACGATTTTCTTTTTGCAACAAAGCTAAGGCGTGAACAAGTGCGAGAAATTCTCCCACATTATTCGTCCCTCTTTTGAAAGGCCCTTGATGGAAAAGTTGCATGCCTGTTTTCGTATCTACTCCTCGATATTCCATTGCACCAGGATTACCGCTGCAAGCTGCATCGACGGCAATACTTTCCCAAACGATTTTCTCCCGAGCCTCTGCGCTAATTTTTTTAGTAGTTGGTTTTTTATTTTTTCCAATAAAATCGGCAGCACTTCCTTCTCGATAAGCTTGCTTGGCTTCTTCTTCGTTGGGAAATGATTTATATTTTGCATTAGGATAGCCTTTGATGTGAACTTGACATTTTGCCCAAGAATCAAAAACTCCAGTTTCGTTGCCATCCCAAATAACGTAGAATTTTTTCTTTTTTCCCATACATAAAATGACTTTTCCAAGTCGTAATTTTTTAATTAAAAAACAAGTAAAGTTAATCCAAATGAAATCGTACGAGACTCGTAAAATGTCTAACATTCAACGTCAAACAAATAATCTATTTACTCAACGTCAATATTTTCCTCGCACCTTGAATCACCAAAACAAAAACAATAGTTCCAATAATCAAATCAGGTAAATTCGAGTTGGAGAAATAAACTGAAACTCCAGCGATAATTACACCCAAATTTATAATCACATCATTTGAAGTGAAGATGAGACTTGCTTGCATATGCGCCTCTGTATTTTTCGATTTTTGTAATAAAAATAAACAAAAACCATTGGCAATTAAAGCAAAAATAGAAACAATAATCATCGTTGAGAAAACTGGGATTTCAACCTCTCCAACGAATCTACGAATAACTTCCAAAAATCCTAAAGCAGCTAAAACGATTTGAAAATAACCTGCCGTTTTTGCAATGTTTTTTTTCAAAGCAATCGTTCCTCCTACCGCCAAAATACTAATGCCATAGACAAAAGCATCTGCTAACATATCCAAACTATCTGCCACTAGTCCCATTGAATTAGAGAAAAAACCTGTCGTGATTTCAATAATGAAAAAAGCAAAATTGATTAGCAAAACCGTCCATAGTAATTTACGTTGTTGAGTATCTTCTGAAAATTCTTGGTTTTCAACCTCTAAAGTTTCCAGATGTTTTTCCCCTAGTTTTAATTTAGCTAAAGCACTTTCAATTTTTTCTTTCCCACCTTCTCGGTCGGCGGGTTTGGAAAAATGGAAAATGGTCAACTTTCGATTGGGGATGTCGAAATCTAACTTTTTGATTTCTGAAATTTCAGCAAGCTTCAGTCGGATGAGGTTTTCTTCCGAAGGACAGTCCATTTGGGATATTTCAAAAATTGTTTTTTTCATATTCGTATTTTACTTTTTTCCAAAAAAAATAAAAAATAAAAAATAAAAATAATAAATATTCACACACCAAAAAATCTTCTTTTTTAATCTAAAAGGTAAAGTCAAAAAAAGTAACCAAGCTGACAGCAAATGCTTTTTGATTTTTATTAGAAAAGTTTAATTAAAAAAACGAATCCAATTTACTACTTTTGTTCTTTTCAAATCCAAGGTAATGGAGCCTACCCCACGGAAATGAGGTTATTTTAATAACGAGGACAATGTTAGTCGATACACATACACATATATATTTAAATCAGTTTGATGAAGATCGAACAGAAATGATGCAACGTGCAAAAGATAATGGAGTGGAGAGATTCTACTTACCCAATATCGACAGTACTTCAATTGATGCGATGTTAGATTTGGAAAAATCACATCCAGCAACTTGCATTGCGATGATGGGATTGCATCCTTGTTCTGTCAAAGAAAATTATCAAGACGAATTAGCCATCGTCAAAGGTTGGTTAGACAAACGGTATTTTTGTGCAATAGGAGAAATAGGAATTGATTTGCATTGGGATACTTCGACTTTTGAAATTCAAAAAGAAGCATTCCGTACACAGATCAATTGGGCAAAAGAGTTGGATATCCCAATCATTATTCACTCTCGAAAATCAACTCAAGAAGTCATAGATGTTTTGCGAGAAGAAAAAAATGATCGGTTGCGAGGAATTTTTCATTGCTTTGGCGGATCAGTTGAAGAGGCCAATGCGATCATTGATTTAGGATTTCATTTAGGAATAGGAGGAGTGCTGACATTTAAGAAAGCAGGTTTGGATAAAACGATGGAAAAAGTTTCTTTGAAAAATGTAGTTTTAGAAACAGATTCACCATATTTAGCACCTACACCATTTCGAGGAAAAAGAAATGAAAGTAGTTATGTAAAATTAGTTGCTGAAAAGTTAGCAATGATTAAAAATATAAGTCTAGAAGAAGTAGCAAAAATTACTTCTAAAAATGCACAAAATATTTTTGGAGAGAAGGGAAACTAGTTGCCAAATTTTAAAAAAATAAATTTATAAATTATATAATCGACTGATTATCATGGTTTTTTGAAGAGATAGTGTATTTTTACCAATAAAATACATTTTATATGTATGGAGTTTTGGAAAATTTTGAAAATTTAATTTTATTTACATTTTATGTGAATAGCCTAATACCAAAGGGTGTTGCCAAAAGGCAGAAATTTAAAACTTAGATATTGCTTTAAGCATGAAAATAGGAGAGTTGGCCGAGTGGCTTAAGGCGCACGCTTGGAAAGCGTGTATACTAGAGATGGTATCAAGGGTTCGAATCCCTTACTCTCCGCTCCTTGAATTAATTTTGAATGATGAATTTTGAACCCGCCTGCTCCGCTTGTCGGGCAGGTTTTGAATGTAGGCGATAATATAATGTTCTCTTGCTTTCGGTTTATTAAAAATTATTCATTCAAAAATCAAGATTATTATTTAGTAATTACTGATCGCAAGTTGTATAGTTGATAACTGATTAATTTTTAAGCAGTTTGAAAGTTGAATCCGCCTGCTCCGCTTATCGGGCAGGTTTAAAACAAGACAAATCAACCAACTAATTATCAACAGCAAAAATCCCGAATGAATCGGGATAAAATAATTTAAATTTTTTAACTAAAAACAATCGTAAAACCTTTTGACTATGCGAAAAATTATTGCACTTCTGCTTGTATTCGCTCTATGTATGACTACTGGAGCATTTGAAATGTTAGCTCAAGACGGCGGCGGCGCTGCTGCTGATGAGGGAGGATTTCAAATTTTGAAAAAATACTTCATTGATGGAGGTTGGCAGTTTATGAGTTTGGTATTAGTTTGTTTGATCTTAGGATTAGCATTCTGTATCGAAAGAATTATTACGCTTAACATTGCTAGCGCAAATACTGACAAATTAATGTCTCAAATTGATGAGAACTTAAAATCAGGAAATGTGAATGGTGCTATGGAAGTATGTAAATCAACTCAAGGACCTACAGCAACTATCCTTTATGAAGGATTAAGAAATGCTAACAATGGCCCTGAAGCTGTTGAAAAAGCTATTGTTTCTTATGGTTCTGTACAAATGGGACTTTTAGAAAAAGGACTAGTTTGGATTTCTCTTTTTATTGCTATTGCACCCATGCTTGGATTTATGGGTACAGTAATCGGGATGATTGGAGCCTTCGAAAAAATCGCAACAGTAGGTGAACTTTCTCCTGCCGTAGTTGCCGATGGTATTAAAGTAGCCTTATTGACCACAGTATTTGGTTTGGTTACAGCAATTATTCTTCAAATTTTTTATAATTACATTATCTCTAAAGTAGATAGCATTGTTGGAAAAATGGAAGATGCTTCTATTTCATTAGTAGATGTTATGGCTAGCAACAATGTTTTTAAATAATCAATTAAAACGAAGAATAATATGTATAAATTTTTAACAAAAAATGGGCAATCTATCTCGTTTATTGTTGGTGCATTACTCGTAGTAGCGTTTTACGCTATGATCGTTACTAGTAACGATTACGATACCTTTACCGCAATGGATGCTGATGGTATTAAAGACAAAGCAAGATATGGATTTGGCATGTTCGATTTTGGAATCGGAGTTACAGTTCTTCTAATTGCAGTAGGAGCTATCTTGATGTTAGTATTTGGACTATTCCAATCGATCACTAATATCAAAGGTTCGCTAGGAGCAGTAGCAGGATTAGCTTTAATCGGGATTATCTTTGCTATTGGATATTCTACAACTGAATTGGAATCTTCTGGAGCTGTTTATGATGCAGCCATGAAGTTCGAGTTAGCAGATGGTACTAGAAAATTTGTTGGAGGATCAATCATGACAGGCGTTGCTTTGATCGGTCTTGCATCTTTAGGAATTGTGGTTTCAGAAATTCGTAACTTCTTTAAATAATTCAACTATGATAAAGAAAAAAGGAAGCAAAGGACGACAGTCCAACGAAATTAATGCGGGTTCTATGGCGGATATCGCTTTCTTACTCTTAATCTTTTTCTTGGTAACTACTCAGATTGCAGAAGACAAAGGTGTATTAACAGTACTTCCACCTTGGTCTGATGATGAGCCAGATATTACCAAATTAAAAGAACGTAATGTTTATTCAGTATTGGTAAATGCTAATAATGAATTGTTGGTCAGAAATGAACCAATGAGTGCAAGAGATTTAAGAAAAAATGCAAAAGAGTTTATTTCTAATCCAGATAATAGACCTGATTACGCAGAGAAACCTGAAAAAGCAATTATCTCTTTGAAAAACGATAGAGGAACGAAATATGAAACCTATATCGAAGTTTTGAATGAGCTAAAAGGAGCTTACAATGAATTGAGAAATGAAATGTCAGAAAGAACACATGGGAAACCATATGAATTTTTGGACAAAGCGGATCAAAAAGTCATTCGGAATAAAATTCCATTGATTATTTCTGAAGCAGAACCTACTGCATTTGGTGAAGAAGGTTAGATACTTTGCTAAACACTTTTAGTAATATTTAGTCGAAAACTACCTTATTTATTCACCAATCTTTTTTAAAGAAAGATTTAAAATTTTTAATTATGGGCAAATTTAATGAAGGTAAAGGAAAAGAAATGCCAGCTGTATCTACAGCTTCACTTCCTGATATTATTTTTATGTTGCTTTTCTTCTTTATGGTGACCACAGTACTTCGTGAAAATACGCTCAAGGTAGATGTAGTTACTCCAAAAGCAACCGAGTTGACAAAATTGATACACAAGACTTTGGTTAATACTATTCATGTAGGAAAACCAAAAGAACAATATCAAGATATATATGGTACAGCACCTATGCTTCAGTTAGGTGATAAAGTTGCTAGTCCAAGGGATATTCCTTTGTTTCTAGAAAACTTCAAAACAAAAGTACCTGAGAAAAAAAGAGGCTTAATCATATCTTCTTTGAAAGTAGATGGAGATGTTACGATGGGAATCCTTCAAGACATTAAAACTAAACTCAGACAATCCAACCAACTCAAAATAAATTATTCAGCTAAAACTAAAGAAGCTAAATAATTTTTGGATAAAATAAAACATCCCAAATTTTCAATTAGAAAGTTTGGGATGTTTTTTTTTGAAATAGAGTTTAAAAAGAAAATTCTAATCACCTCAATCGATCAGCCGACCGAACTAATTTTTCATCTTTTGAAATTCCTCGCTGAGCCAAAAGCGCAAAAATAATAAATAGAACAGGAAGTCCAACTCCTAATTGTTCATCTACCTCAGCAGCTCCCACCTGCGCTCCATCTTGGTACAAAAAGACAAGTACCAAAACAATTCCAATCACATTTGCAATAATTGCAAATCTTCCCATCAATAATTGCTGTTTTCGATTATTAAAAAGAAAAATGCTAATCAAAGCTAAAGCACCTGCTGCACAAAAAAGTCCTAAAAGAGCAGCATGATCATTGATATTATAAACACCATCTGCGAATAAAGAGGTCGCCTCAGCACTCTGAGAAGAGGTTGCAAATGGCAACCCAAATAACCCAAATGCACAAGCCGCAGCTAAAACCAGATAAATAGTTTGAATTCGTTGAATCATAATAAGTCAGTTTATTTTTTTAAGATTTAATATTTTTTGCAAATATAATGAAAGTACTACGAAGCTCCTGCTTCGTTACATATTTATCCACGAAGCGGGAGCTTCGTTAATATTTAAAAAAAACTATTTTTACAAAAAAAAACGCTATGAATTTAAGCTATTGGGAAAAAGAATCTTTTTTTAAAAATATTGATGTCGCAATTATCGGCAGCGGAATTGTTGGTTTGAGTGCTGCCATTCGATTAAAAGAATTATCTCCTAAATTAAAAATAATGATTTTGGAGAGAGGAAGTTTACCCATAGGAGCAAGTACTCGAAATGCAGGTTTTGCTTGCTTTGGCAGTATGACTGAATTGTTAGATGATTTGGAAACTCAGTCAGAAGATGTAGTTTTTTCTTTAGTGGAAAAAAGGTGGAAAGGACTTTTGAAATTAAGAAATAAGGTAGGAGATGCCAATTTGAAATACCAAGGATTAGGTGGTTTTGAATTATTTCGAAAAGAAGATATTTCAGATTTTCAGCAATGCGCAGACCAAATTAATTTTTTTAATAATAAACTAAATTCAATTATTGGAGAAAAAGAAGTTTATAAAATTGTAGATAAAAAAATATCTAATTTCGGATTTCAAAAAGTCGAACACCTCATTCACAACCAAGCAGAAGGTCAAATTCATACTGGCGAGATGATGAAAACTTTGCTCGAAATTGCTCAAGCAAAAGGTGTCAAAATCTTAAATGGAATTTTTGTAAAAAAAATAAATGATGTAGATGATGGAGTTGAATTGCAAACGGCGGATGGTTGGAAATTGAAATTTAAAAAAGTACTCGTCGCCACCAACGGATTTTCCAAAACATTAATCAATCAAGGCGAAGTCATACCTGCTCGCAATCAAGTTTTAATTACCAAACCATTGCAGAATAATTCTGTTCAAGGAACATTTCATTACGACAAAGGGTATTTTTATTTTCGGAATATTGACAATAGAATATTGCTCGGCGGTGGTCGAAATCTAGCAAAAGCGGAAGAAGAAACGCCTGAATTTGGAACAACAGAAATTATCCAAAATGCCTTGATAGATTTATTGAAAAACGTAATTTTGCCCCAACAAAATTTTGAAATAGAAAATACTTGGAGCGGAATTTTAGGAGTTGGAAATACTAAGAAACCAATCGTTCAAACTATGAGTAAGAATGTGTCAGTTGCAGTTCGACTTGGAGGAATGGGAGTTGCCATTGGGAGTTTGGTTGGCGAAGAAGGAGCGGAATTGGTTTTTAAGAAAATTTAAGAATTGAAATCAGATGTTATTATTTCTTTAAAATGAATAAAATGACTAACGAAGAGGAGTTATTTTCGTTTTAGAAAAAAGAAATAGCAACGTTTTTATTTTTTGATAATCCATTGATAATTAATGATTTATAAATCAAAATATATCAAATTTTTATTCATAAGCATAGTGATGTTAGCACTCCAAATGCTGACACCACTTGCGTCATTTTCCCAAATCACTCCTCCAAAACCAAAGGTCAAACCGAACGCAAATTTAAACCTTGAAGAACTCGAAGGAGAAGCTCAAGACACTTTAGAAAAAGATCTAGTCATCATCGACCACGCAGATATTGCGATCGGAATCACAGGCGAAGGTCGACAACTATTCAAAGAAATTCGTCAAGTCGAGATGCGGCAAGGCGAAACTTATATGTATTGCGACAGCGCATTTTTGTATGATAATAATAATGTGCGGGCTTGGGGGAATGTAATTATTCAACAAGGAGATTCGGTTAATATTTTTTCTGATTCTTTATTTTTTAATGGTTTTGAGAAAAAAGCAGATTTTTATAGCGAAGTAGTTTTGGAAAGCAAACAACAAAAATTATTTACTGACCGACTCAATTATGATTTGAATACAAAAATTGCAAGTTATTTTGAAGGGGCAACATTGACCAATGACACGACTCATTTGACTAGTAAAATTGGCTATTATTATGTCGGCGATAATATGGCATTTTTTAAAGATAGTGTCGTCGTCGTCGATCCACAATTTGAACTAAAATCGGATACCCTAAAATTCGACACCAAAGAAAAAATTGCCTACTTTTTAGGCCCAACTTTGATTAGTCAAAATGAAGGAAAAATATATTGCGAAGATGGATTTTACGATACTAAAAATAAATTAGCTGAATTCAAAAAAAATGCACAATATCAAAAAGGAGAAGAAAAAGCTTGGGCAGATTTGATGACTTACGATGGTAATAAAAAAGAAACCACGTTGACTGGAAATGCTCGATTTATTGATGGACTGAAGCAAGCCAAAGCTGATGTCATTCGCTACGAAGAAGGAAAACAAATTACAAATTTGGAAGGGAACGCTTTTTACAAAGATGAGAAACAAGAGATTCGTTCAGAGCAGATTCGGTATGATAAAAAGAAGGAAGTTTATGCGACCAAAGGACGGTCGAGAATGAGCGATCCACCTCAAATTTTGGAAGCTGATAGAATTGATTTTGATGGTGTAACTGGCTTTGCCGTAGGTGATGTAGTTTGGAGAGATACTGCGCAAAGTATATCCATAAGTCATTGTGATTCAGTCATTTATGTCAAGGAAGAAGATTTTATAAAAGCAATGGGAGGTAGGCCTTTGATGACAACATTGATGGATGATGATACTTTGTTTTTAGCATCGGATACATTGATTTCATTTAAGCAAAACCCAGCTGACTCCATCCGAACTTTGATTGCTTATCCTGATGTCCGATTGTTTAAATCTGACTTGCAAGCGGTATGTGACTCTTTAGTTTATAGCGAAATGGATGCTATATTTAAGTTTTATGATGACCCAATAATTTGGGCAGATACCTCTCAATTTTCTGCTGATACGATTCATATTCAATTGGTGGAAAAAAAGATTAATCGGATCTATATGTATCGAAATTCTTTTATGATAAATTCGCCTGACGAAGTTTATTTT
>Ga0114957_1004602_pt1 | contig 11785 bp, 9 predicted proteins | sample BantaG_FD_87175 | JGI IMG/M metagenome (GOLD analysis project Ga0114957, IMG submission 87175) | Marine algal microbial communities from Bantry Bay, Ireland - BantryBay_4 metaG | ecosystem: Host-associated > Algae > Red algae > Unclassified | place: Bantry Bay, Ireland | collected 2014-11-21 | reverse complement strand
CGTGTTCAGTAGGGCAGATATAGACTTTGCGCTTATCTATCTCGTCTTTGCGGCGATAGATGAGGGCTTTATCTTCCATATTTTTGAGGGTACGCGAGAGGCTGTTGGGTTCCATACCCATGCGGGGCGCAATTTTCGTGACGGGTGTTCCCTCCTCTTCATATAGCGTCAATAGTACAAAGCCCATCGAAAGGGTAAGCCCATATCTTGCTGCTACCTCGTTATATACTCGCGCTATCTCGTGCCATGCAGAACGTATCTTATGTATAGTCACCTCTTCTGCGAGTTGTATAAAATCATCCATGGGGCAAAGTTAGTACAAAAAAACAATGCAGTGCATAGCTTTTTTATTATTTTGTAATTTATGAGTAATTTTTTGGGTGCTTATAGATATTTTTCTAAATTTACAGTGTGAAAAAAGTATTCATTAGATATTGAAAAATATTTTCTAGTTACCTATTCCCTAAGTGCTTATCAATCAAAACAGTAAGCATTAATTAAATTTAAATTCACCCATAGAACAAGAAAAAATATTTCGAACCAAAGGATACTCAAAAATAAATTTGCCAATCTCTAAATTATATTTCGTTCCATTTTTTTGAAATGTAATTTATATTTTCAGTTTATTTTCATCCTAATTTTTTTGTATTAAAAGATAATACCATGAGAAAAGTGGAACCTACTATTCAGGCTTTTTTAACGTGTTGTTTGATTTGCTTATTTGCATTTAACATGCAAGCACAACAACTCAATACCACATCAAATAATCCTACAATGTCTGAGACCAAGAAAAACTTGGCAGACCAAAGAGAGGTGCAAATTGACATCCCTCAAACGCCCACTCAGTCATTCACTCCCACAGAAAGAAATGCAACTTCTACACAGATACAGCAGTTAGAAGTCATTAGCAATACCTCTTTGACAAAAACTCCGGCACAGAAAAGAACTTCGGAGCGTTCTTCTAATGTTGTAATAGATTATGGCATAGAAACGGTGCCAATGACGCCTCAACAAGTCCGACAAATAAGATTGAACGATGGCAGAGACCATCGTACCCAACCTCCCAAAGCTGACTTATCTCACTTAAAAAGTGCTATCTGTGGTGCTATCACTTTCGACAACCCTACTATTTGTAGCGTCACCCCTGTATTCGGTGATAACATAGACATTGTGGTAGAAGCAACTTCCTGTGACTTCGAAGCCGAAGCACCTAATCCGAGTGATCCGGGAACACTCATCGTAAATGGTTTGTCTATTGCAGTTATTGGTGTGGATCCTACAACTATGCAACAGGATACAGTGTTTCTTGGCACGGTACTCGAATCAGAAACTTTCGGAACAACGGCTTGTTCTACCATGCCGCTTATGGTGCCGCCTAATAATGGATGTACACAAACTTCTACAGAGTTTCTTGCCTTTACGACCCTTTTTATAGTTGATGAAGAAACTGGCGTTATTACTGCCGCCGATATAGATGAAACTTGTCCGGTAGAATCTTTCATAATCACCATTAATCCAAATCTTACAGCACAAATTATTGGTACACAAGACCCTGTTTGCGGTACTTTGACCGCTGCACTTTTTGCAGAAGACGGTACACAATGCGGTGCAGAGATAACAGCAATGTGTACGGTAAATGGTGCAGCACCAACTATCACTTTCAACTATTCTTTCCCTAATCCAGAGGATGGTAATACTTACCAAGAGTGTCCTTCTACCCAAACAGTAGAAGGCGAAGTATGTGCAGGTTGTGGCTGTGGTGGTGAAGTGGATTACGAAGATGTTACAGCATGCAGTGTAGATGATGGTAGCGGTGTAATCTCTATCAGTTCTCCCGAAGTGGCTTGTATGATTAGTCCTGAAATTGATAATGGTGATGGTACTTTAACTGTATATAGCTTTGATGTATATTCTCCTGATGTAGCTACGGGTACTTACATAGGAAGTTTGTTTGAATCTGCTACACTCGGAGCGATTGCTTGTAATGGCAGCTTAGACATTTCTTATCCGGTGAATATGGGTTGCGACCCACTTGTTTTCCAATTTGAAGTCGTAACAGCTATAAACACTGTTGATGCTGCTTCGGGTACTATTGTTGACTTTGTTGATGACACCTCTTGTGATGGTACAGAAACTTTCTCTGTAACACTCAATCCTACGCTTACAGCAAATATTGTAGATGACCAGGGTGCTGCTTGTGGTACATTGACCGCTGCGCTTTTTGCAGCAGATGGTACTGCATGCCCCGGTACTGAAGCTACTGCAATGTGTACTAATTTTGGGGGTGTACCAAGTGTTACGTTAGTAGATCCTTATGGTTGTGCTGATCCGGCTTCACTCACTATCACAGGTGCCGCTTGTGAAAACTGTGTGTGTGGTGGTATCGTTGATTTTGAAGATGCTGTTGAATGTAGTGCAGACCTTACTGGTAATGGTGCACTTGATATTCTCTTTCCACAATTAGGATGTAATGTAAATCCTGAAACTGTAAATGCTGATGGCAGCCTTACTGTCTATAGTTTGGATTTTTATGTAGATGATGGTACGGGTAACTTGGTATTCTTAGGTTCTTTTTTCGAGTCTGCCACATTTGGTGTAGAGGCTTGTACAGGAGACTTAACACTTACCAATTTTCCTATCAATCAAACTTGCGACGCTACGGTCTTCAATTTTGCAGTCATTACTGTTATCAATACCATAGATGCCGATGGTAATGTCATAGATTTTGTAGATGACCCATCTTGTACGCGGGAATTATTTAGTGCGACCATCAATCCTACTTTGACGGCACAAATCACTGCGGATGATTCTGCTGATTGCGGTTCTTTTACTGCTGCATTGTTTGCCGAAGACGGTACACAATGTGCCGATACAGAAGTTACTTCTGCTACTTGTAATCCGGAAACCGGTGATGGTATGACAATCGAAGTTGTGCTTACAGATCCATTTGGTTGTGCCGATCCTGCTTCTCTTAATATTTCTACGGCTTGTGACGGTTGCTTTATTCCAATAGCTATAGCAGATCCATGTAACTGCTTCCCTGACGGTGTTGATTTGGATGGTGACGGTAGAAATGATTTGGCTTTAGAAACTATTACAATCACAGGTGCAGCAGCAGGCGAAGGCTGGACAGTAACAAATGTTATCGGTTTAGTTAACCCTGATAATACACCTACTACAGCAACAGTAATGGATAACAACGATGGTACATATACTTATACATCCTATATCGCTGCTGATGGTGTAACTACTTATTCTGCTACATTCACCAATGCTGCTGGTGACATGGTTTCAATCAGTGGTGGTCAGTGTCCTTCATGTCCACCACCACTCGACGATGTACCAACTGTCGGCGAATGGGGTCTTATCATGCTCGGTTTGTTGATGACCATTACAGCTGTAATTGGTATTCGTCAGCGCAGAGAAGAAGAAACTTATGCTTAAAACGAAATATTCTCAATTGATGTTTTATTGATTGTGAAAATATAAAATGAGAAGGGAAGTTCCGAATGGAACTTCCCTTCTTGTATTATAGACAACTTCGGAACTATCTTTGTAATCATATTTTGTCAAATAAAAAATAATCAAAATCAAACATTATCAATTATCCATGAAAAAGAAGATAACCGGCATGGGAATATTCCTGTGTGTGTTTTTATATTCCTGCTTTGCTCAGGATGGTGAACGGGAAGCATACATTGAGCTTTACAAGCACATTGCCATAGAGGAAATGAACAGAAGCGGCATTCCTGCCAGTATCAAATTGGCACAAGGAATCCTCGAATCGGCATCAGGTGCAAGCACATTGGCAGTCAAAGCCAATAATCACTTTGGTGTCAAATGCGGTAGCAGATGGGCAGGCGCAACATACTACCATTTTGATGACGACTATGACCGTAACGGTAATCTCATCAAGTCTTGCTTTCGTAAATATCAATCACCGGAAGAATCCTATAAGGCACACACCGAATTTTTAATGTCGGGTGCGCGGTATGAATTTTTGTTTAGCTATCCGAAAACCGACTATAAAAACTGGGCGCGAGGACTAAAAAAAGCAGGTTACGCCACCAATCCGCAATATGCCAATTTGCTCATCAGAATCATCGAACAATCCGACCTTGCAAAGTTCGACAGAATGACAGAGGAAGTCATCGTCTATGAAACCGAAAATCCTAAAAACCCCGACAAGGTACAATCCGTCAAGCGTAGAAAAAGTGTCAATAATCAAGTCAAAATCATCATTGCAGCAGCAGGTGACACCTATGCCGAGCTATCAGAAACATTGGACATTCCGCGTAAAAAATTGCTTAAGTACAATGATGCTAAGTCAGGGCAAGCCATACAACAAGGCGACTACATATATATGCAGCCCAAACGCAAAAAATACCGATACAAAAAAGATTTTCACATAATAAAGAACGACGACACCATGTACCAACTCTCCCAAAAATATGGCATCCGCCTTGAATGTCTCTACAAACGCAATCGCATGAAATCAAATACAGAGCCCGCAGAAGGACAACGTATTTATTTGCGTAAAAAAGCCAAAAATGCTCCTAAACTACGTCCGGCAGGCGCGCCAATCACCGTACCCAAGCCTCCACGCCCCAAACCACCAACAACACGCCCAACAGAAACAGAAACCCAACCAAGTACACCGACGCCAAGCCCAACTGCGAAGATTCATATAGTCAAATCAAGCGATACCTTATACAATATTGCCAGAAAATACAATATCACTGTAGAAACCCTCAAACAACTCAATGGATTGACTTCCAACATTATCAAAATAGGACAACGCCTCAAAGTGATGTAAAAAAACACACTACTATTTCTACATTAAGACTCTGCGAGTCTCGGTTCTTATAATAGTGTTCGATGCTTTTTTTCGTTTTAAGTGTCTGATTTTCATATTGTTAATTTCATTTTTTGGTGATGTTTGTGGGGGAATAATTGTTTGTACAATGAGTACCAAGAGCATTTTTCTGGCATCGGCTACACTCATTAATGGGTAATCTACCTCGTGGTCAATTTGCTCCTTGAGCATAAATAACAAAGCCATTAAGACCATAGCGTGGTGATGCCAACCTGCCCATTTACGCACTTGATAATCTTGCCAAGCCAACACAGATTCCGTCTCGGCTTAGCCGAGATGTGGAATTGACGGGCTTACCAATTTGGAATTTGACACGAATTTAGGTAAATTGTATTAAAATGTATGACATGAATTTTGACGAGAAAGACATACCATATACATCCAACCATAAGGTAAGGGAAGAGGAAGAAAATAATCTACCCCAAATGAAGAAGTTATTTTTTTTATATGTTTGGCTAAATTTGACGCGCATACGATAGCTATCGGGAGACACACTAAAAGCATCTCGTCCAACCAAGTCTCATCCAAGCCCAAAATCGCTTCTAATTCTTCCAAAGCCGCTACTGCCTCCGCTTTAAGACCCGCTTCTTGCAAGTCTTTATACCAAACTATACTCGCCTCCAACTCCTTTATCATCCGCCGAATACTACTCTGTGACAAGGCGGCTACTGAACCAAAATTCAAGTGATTAAAGTGTTCCGCTATACGACCTGCACCTGCACCGCCTTTGATGCCGAAGGTGTAAATCACACTGATAATCATCCGTTTCAAATCATGCTGACCCTTTGCCGTATTCCAATAATTCGTGCCCATTTGGGCACTACGCTCTTCACTACGTTTTTCTTGATACCAAATCGTACTCTTCGGGATTTCTAAAGATTTACTCGCTTTCCGAAGACTCTCACCTTTGCTCGAACGCCCGTAAGACTGTATTTTATGCCATATCTGTTTAAACATGTTGCAAATTTCAATATAATATTATACTTTTGTCACATTTTTAGGTATTTTATGCTAAATTCACCAAAATAACATTTACGTGCTGTCCAACATTAGACGGGTAGCCATAGAATGTATCGAAACCAAAAGGAATATAAAGACGGGAGAAGAACAACAAACCCGCTTTGTGCATATTATCGGTTTTAAAATCAATGCCGGCAACTGTGCACAGATAAGTAAACACGGACGACTACGTTGGAAAATTGAAAATGAGGGCTTCAATATTCAGAAAACGGAGGCTATCGCCTCAAGCATAAATACGCTCGCAAGAACTTATGGGCTATGCAAAATTATTATCAATGTATGCAAATCGCACACCTCATCAATCAACTCGTAGAACTCAGTAGGCGATTCCAACAAATCAAAGCAAAAAATACGATAAAGCATCTGTGGAAAACCATGATAGCCTTTGTGTTCTACGGTGAGTGTACCCTTGATATGATAGACCATAAAAATACAAAATTCAGCTATCCATGACCCACAAGATAACCGAACTATGATTGTCCAACCGATGACTCTCGGATGCAATTTTGCACAGCACCAACAACTAAAATGAACAGCGATTATGAAGATGAAAAGACGGGAAAAATGAACTGTTCCAATAGGAACGGCATAGAAAGCTATGTCTAATAGATGAGTGCTTTTTATCCCCTATCAATAACAAGATAATTGCTGAATCGCTGCAAAAAACGCTAATCAAAACCATTCTTAAAATTATTTAGTACCTTTGCGCCGAATTTTTCAATAATTTTATCAAAACAAAATAAACACATCCATACATACGCCTAACCATCGACTATGGACTATTAATATTGACTAAAAAATGGCAAGTACAGCAGATATACGCAACGGATTATGTTTTGAATACAGCAATGACATCTACTCAGTCATTGAATTTCAACATGTTAAGCCCGGTAAAGGACCGGCTTTTGTACGCACCAAAATGAAAAGTCTAACCAACGGCAAAGTCATTGATAATACCTTTCCATCGGGTCACAAAATCAACGTAGTGCGCGTAGAACGTCGCAAATACCAATATCTTTACAATGATGATATGGGTTATCACTTCATGGACGGCGAAACGTATGAGCAAGTCAGCATCGAAAAGAAAATGATAGACAACGCCGATTTGTTGAAAGAAGGGTCGAATGTAGAAATTCTATTTCACGCAGAAAAAGAAATTCCATTGACGCTTGACATGCCCCAATACATCACACTTGCAATCACCTACACCGAACCCGGTGAACGTGGCAACACCTCATCTTCCAATGTCACCAAACCTGCTACCGTAGAAACGGGTGCAGAAATAAAAGTTCCTTTATTCATCAATGAAGGCGACCTCATCAAAATCGACACACGCACCAAATCCTACATGGAAAGAGTCAAAAAGTAAACGAGTAATGAGTAGCGAGTAACGAGTAACGAGTAGTAAGTATCAAGTATTGAGTAAGGAGTAAGGAGTCTGACCAACTCTAACCTCACTACTCGCTACTCGCTACTCGCTACTTCACACTCGCTACTCGCTACTCGCCACTCGAAACTCATTACACTATGGAATTCAAGCAAATCAAAGAACTCGTAAAGCTAATACACGAGACGAATCTCACCGAATTTAAGATGAAGGACGGAGATTTCGAGCTTAATGTACGCACTCAAAAATTTGCGGACAGCAAAATCGCGGCTGCCCAGCAATCGAAGCCACAAGTTCTTCCTGTCCAGACCGTTGCAGCTGCACCGCAGATACAGGCAGTTGCGCCCCCTATCGTTCAAGCTCCGGCTGCTGCACCGGCACCGGCTGCCGAAACACTGGCTGCCGCGCCGCCCGCAACAGAAGCCGCTTCGAGCGACGAGTCCAACTATATCTACGTCAAATCTCCTATCGTTGGTACATTTTACCGTTCGTCTTCGCCCGACAAACCGCCATTCGTCAAAGTCGGTGACACCATTGACGAAAAAACAGTGGTGTGTATCGTTGAAGCTATGAAACTCTTCAATGAAATCGAAGCCGAAGTCAAAGGTAAAATCGTCAAAGTACTCATCGAAGATGCCTCCCCTGTTGAGTACGACCAAGCCCTCTTTCTTGTAGATCCCAATGCTTAAACAATGCTTAAATGTTGAAATGCTTAAGTAACAATGAGTGAATGAATGAATTTTGAATGAGTGAATGAAACCAACAATAAGAATCTATTCACTCATTCAAAATTCACTCATTCACTCATTGAAAACATTTAAGCATTTAAGCATTTAAGCATTTCATCATTGATAAGTATGCCTTTGTTTAATAAAATATTAATTGCCAATCGCGGAGAAATTGCATTACGAATCATTCGTACTTGTAAAGAGATGGGTATCAAGACCGTAGCGGTCTATTCTACGGCAGATAGCGAGAGTCTCCATGTGCGTTTTGCAGATGAAGCGGTGTGTATCGGACCTGCCTCTTCCGCCCAATCTTACCTCAATATGCAGCATATCATGGCGGCTGTTGAGATTACAGATGCCGACGCACTGCATCCCGGTTATGGCTTCCTTGCGGAGAATGCCGAATTTGCCGAATTGTGTACCGAGTACGGTATCAAATTCATCGGACCCAGTGCCGAAATGATTCGTGGTATGGGCGATAAAATCACCGCAAAAGAGACCATGATAAAGGCGGGTGTTCCTGTCGTTCCCGGCTCGGAGGGCTTGCTCAAAGATGTCAAGCATGGACTGAAGATGGCGAAAGAAATCGGTTATCCTGTCATGCTCAAAGCCACCGCAGGTGGTGGCGGAAAAGGGATGCGTATCGTGTGGAAAGCCGATGAATTTGAGAAACACTGGGACTCGGCAAGGCAAGAAGCAGGAGCGTCATTTGGTAATGACGGCATTTATGTAGAAAAATTTATCGAAGAACCCCGCCACATCGAAATCCAAATTGCAGGTGACCAGTATGGGCATGTTTGCCACCTTTCAGAACGGGATTGTTCCATCCAACGTCGTCACCAAAAATTAGTAGAAGAATCCCCTTCGCCTTTTCTTGATGAAGAACTTCGTAACCGCATGGGTGAAGCTGCCATCAAAGCAGGTGAAGCGATTAATTATGAAGGCGTAGGTACAGTAGAGTTTCTCGTAGATAAACATCGCGATTTTTATTTCATGGAAATGAATACGCGAATCCAAGTAGAACACACTGTTACAGAAGAAGTTATAGATTACGACCTTATAAAAGAGCAAATCAAAATTGCTGCGGGTATAGAGATGTCGGGCTTAAATTATTACCCGACAATGCACGCCATTGAGTGTCGTATCAATGCCGAAGACCCTTACCGCGACTTCCGCCCGAATCCGGGTACAATTAGTTCATTTCATAGCTCAAAAGGACACGGCGTGCGCGTGGATACGCACGTATATGCGGGCTACACGATACCCCCGCACTACGACTCGATGATTGCCAAACTCATCTGCCGCGCCCAAACCCGCGAAGAATGTATAGAAAAAATGAAACGCGCCCTCGACGAATTTATCATAGAAGGCATCAAAACGACTGTTCCGTTTCACCAGAAGCTCATGCGTGATGAGCGATTCCTAAGCGGTAATTTTCATACAGGATTTTTGAATGAATTTGACATTGGCGAAGAAGGCGAAGTGTTGGATTAACGTAACACAGACATTCCTGTCTGTTCCGTTCAAAGTGCGGACAGGAATGTCCGCATTACGCTTTCTACGAAAAATAAACCCAATAAAAGCCACCACAGCATATTGTAAAACCCTGTGATTTCCTTTTTTTCTTCCATTAACTTTTCTTTTTGTTGCGAGCTGGAAGTTCGCGTTACGTTGTATTGCGAAGGAGCGATTTTCCTGTGGTCAAATTCAGCTAATTCGCTATCAAAATCGTTTGGCGTGAGTAGGATTTCGAGGAGTTTCTGAGGTAATTTCGTGGTCGTTTCCGCATCGGTGAGGCGGCGGGTGATAAGGTATGTCTTTTTATTTTGTGTAAATGTTTCTTCAATCACATCTTCTCTATACACTTCATTTTTTTTGTAGGTAAATAATTGGAAATTCGAATGGCGTATAATGCTGTCATTCAGTATTTTTTCTGACAACCAAAATACCGCGTCAGAATCCTTGTATCGCAAAAGCGCAGGGTTTAAACCCTGCGCTTTTGCGATGATAGGTTCTTTTTTTATATCAATTTGAATATCCGTAAATTCTGAAATAGATTTTAGTGCAGCAATCAGGTAATTTTTATCTTTTCTAAATGAATTATCATAAAAAATAATCGCGTTTAATTTAGGTTTATTTTCTACCTGAATGGTTGCATTTTTTTTATTTTTAAAATGAATTAATTCCTCATTTTCCTCATAAATAATATCCGGTAATTCATCGCTTTCAATGACGTTCTTTTTTCGGAAAGTGTATCGTTTGAATGTCGTGCGTTCTTCATCGCCTTTTCCAATAATCAATGCCGATTTACTATCAGATTCCTGCCATGCGCGGAGGATGTGGTAGGAGTCGTTTTTTGCTGAAATTTCGTGCCATGTAATATGCGTAGGCAGACTTGGAGGAACACCGCTAAAATCATTTAATTCAGGTGTAAAATAGACCGCGATGCTGTCGGGTGCTTGCGGGTGCGTGGAGGCGTCCGCGAGTATTGACCACACGCCGCCATAGTCTTGCTCTCGCGCTCCCCCAGCCTCTAAAGGGGAGTGCGCACTCGCAGCCGGAAATGTGGGCAGACTCCCCTTCAGGGGCTGGGGGCGAAGTGAAGCAAAACCTCGCGTCAATACCCGCCGTTCATATCCGCGATAGCGCAGCGTATCAATGGCATTTTGCCAATCATTACGCTCTAATAATGAAGGACTTACCAATAACCAATTCGGATTTTTTTTCGGTATAATTTGAGAAATACTTACCCGCACAGGTTCTATCAACAACAGCACACAACACCCAACCATCAAGGCTCTAAGTAGAAATAAGAAGGGTTGTGTAAAACTAATACGACTGACTTTCTTGCGCTGCGTAGCCTCCAAAAATTGTGTACTACCAAACAATACGACCCTGCCCCGCCGCCTATTCCAGAGGTGAATGAACAAAGGCACAAGCAGCCCCGCAAGCGCGACTAAGAGAGCAGGATATAGTAGTTGAATGTTCATGAAAATTCCAAAAAGCAAATTCCAAGTGCTTGTAGTACGCAGACACAGGTTGGAAACACCGCACTACGGTTTGTCCAACTACTTACGTATCTGTTTTTTTACTTATTTCAGCGCAACCTTTATATTTATTACCAATCGTCTTCGATGCCTTTTCCAAAATCCGTTGCTTCGTCGTATCGTATCAGGTAGGTTTTGATATTGACGCCTTCAATCATGTCGTTGGCTTCTTCTACTTCTTCTATGTCGAGGTGATTTTCGATAAAAGCAATATAAATGCCCTCGTCTATATTTTTTCGATTGCAATAATACGCCAATTGCTTTTTACCGGTTTTAAAATTCTTCTGGCTGTAAAATTTTTTGGTTTCAATCAAATATTCAATCCCTTTTACATTGATAATGAGGTCGCAATTGCCTAGTGAAACAAAGGCTTCACGGTAGCTTTTCCCTTCAATATCTTGCAGAAAAATACTAATGAAAGTTTCAAAACTATACATCATCGCTGCCTCCCGAATGGATTAGCTATTTCGGGGAATGAATAATTTTCACTAAAACCAGTAAATATTATCTAAAAATCATAAGATTAACACCTGTTGATTCATTCATTCTTTCATTCAAAATTCATTCCCCGAAATAGCTTCGGGATTTCGTTTTACTCAACATTCAAAATTCGGAGGTGTTCGAGTAAAATAGGGAATAGTCGCAAGGCGAATGTTTTTGTGTGAAAATGGGTGTTTTAATACTCAAATATCCATGTTCAGCAAAGGAATTCGCCTTGCGACTCGCG
>Ga0114957_1004601_pt1 | contig 11787 bp, 19 predicted proteins | sample BantaG_FD_87175 | JGI IMG/M metagenome (GOLD analysis project Ga0114957, IMG submission 87175) | Marine algal microbial communities from Bantry Bay, Ireland - BantryBay_4 metaG | ecosystem: Host-associated > Algae > Red algae > Unclassified | place: Bantry Bay, Ireland | collected 2014-11-21 | reverse complement strand
TGGCCTTGGGGGGAGACTCTGGGGGGGGGGCTCCGGGGAGGTGCCCTGAGGGCGATTCACGATTCGAGGATAAGCCGGGTCGACTCAAGTCAAGTTTCATATGAGGAAACGGTTGGAAGCCACATGTCTTCTAATGACGGGCTCAAGTCTGAGACGCTCCTTCGAGCTGTCCCAGATCCTGAGTCTAGACCCCCTCAAGCGATTCATTAAATCCCCGACTTGCCTTGAGCGATGGGGCCGCGCGGGGACGGAATGCGAGGGGGACCGCGTGCGCGTTCCACCCACACGGCGGGCCCGGTTCTCACAACGAGACGACGCCCACCCTTGTCGCCCACCACTCGAGCCTAGCCTAGCGCTGTCGCGTACCCGCTGCCGCCCCCCTCTGACGGCAGGTGTTGACCGGACCCGGTTCGAGCGGTCGCTGGGCGCCCCCACTTTCCCTCTGCCCACGTTTGACACGGTCAACTGCGCGCCCCTTCACCATGGCCGCGCTACCACGCGACGTCGTGGATGCTTTTAGGGTCGCAGAGGAGACTGAGCCAGACCTCCGGGAGGTTTCTAAGGCGCTGGCCATACAAGAGGCGGCTGCTAAACTCTGCGAGGGTGCGGCTGAGGAGTCGCTGGGTGACTGGTTGGCTCGGATCGTAGGACTGGTGCGGACCATAGAGTCTTGTGAGGGGAGCCACTGGGATGCACTCAAGAGCTCTCTTCTCACATATTCGTCTGCCTTCGGGCCAGCAGGAGTGGGAGTGGGTGATGCGAGTGAGCTCCTTGTGATATCTGAGTTCGACGACCTGGTAGAGATATGTGGTCAGAGTAACAGGGCTGCTCCTCACTCCAGTGACTTGGTCAGGCGCCTTTTCCAGAAGAGCATCGCGACTGGGTCTTTTTCCCGCGGCGTGCGCATGACCCCGATCCTTTTTGATGAGGTCGTCCAGTTGGTGACCCCGTACCTCCCGTGCGGCTAACGTGGCCCGGCGGCTCTCCCTCCTGCCTGGAGAGTGTTTCCGGCGGGGCGGACGAATGAGGGGGGCCAGGACGAAGGATATGAGAGCATTCCGTGCGGCGTGGTGGAGAGGATTGATCAGAAGTGTATCTAGTCCAGTTCAGAATGCACTGCCGTCATGAGCGAACGCGACAGCTGCTGCTCGCTCTGTACGTCGTCGAGCTTTGCCGTTCGGAGTCAACCTGCTGTTTTTTTTTTTGGCACGCTCGCTGTCGCATCTAATATCCGCCCCCTTTTCCTTTTTTTTTCCATGCACAGATAACGCCATTCAGGGAGATGGACATGGATGATCCCAATGCGGCTTCAATGCGGCGTTTCAACCACTATCACGCAAAAAAGCGAGTGGGTGTGGAGAACGTCTTTGGGCGACTAAAAGCGCTGTGACATGTGTTTAGGATGATCCACGCACACCCATGTCTGTCTGCATCCGTACAGGAGGCCTGCACTGCACTTCACAATTTTTTTGGACGAGCGCGGAGGCTAGTAAGACGCCAACCTGGAGGTGACGGACGAGCAGCCCGAGAGCAGCGCGATGGCTGCTGTGGGAGACGCCTTCTGCTCTCGGCGGGGCAGGCACGTCGGCTGGAGATCGTCAAGGCTCTTGGGCTGCCGTGGGTGGAGGTGTTGAATCACACAGGAGCACCTTGAAGCAGAGGGCAGGGCGCGGGATGGAGAGGGGGGAGGGGGGGGTGACGCGGATTGGTAGCATGGTCAGCAACGGGGGTGCCCTGGAAGCTATCATGGATTGCCATTTGCAAAAATAATGAAACAAAAACGGAGCTGTGACCAGAAAAACACAAAAAAGGAGGCAACCGAGAACAGAAAGACAAAAATCCAAGATCACAAGCTTGAGTCGAAACTGCTACATCCTGCAGGTTTGGTAAAGCAAGACACGCCCTACTGTCCACGGGCTTTGTCCGCGTATGCATTCAACAAATTGACAATCGCCAGACGCACGTCGCCAACACTCGCTCCGTCGGACCCGCCGAGTAAGCCTTATTGGGGCACGTCCGCGCGAAGGCGAGCGTGCACTGTCCAAAAAAGGCGCGACCGCACCATCCAAGAGAGCGGGTGCACCAGTGATCCGGTTCAAGTGCGCCCGTTCAATACAGTAAATGGCCAGTCGGTCGGGGGGACGTGGGATCGGTTCCGGGAAAGATTGGTCGCGGAGCGATCCTCGGTTCCAGGTGCATCGCGGCGTGTGGCGCGGAGAGTGAAGGGTGGAAACGATCCTCGCGGGGCGAGGGGTGGGAAATCTTCGTGTGAAGGGGAAGCAGGGACGCTGCAAGAGACGTCTCTGGGTCAAAGAGCCCGCGGCGCCAGCCGCGACATATCTACGACGTTACCCGTGCGGCGCGACGTGGGGCTGTCGCCTGTGGGTTGGGAGGAGCTGGAACACCTCCAAGATGCCGAGGCGTTTCTTTGTGACGCGCCCATGTTTTGATTGAGCGAGACCGGGCTTGTCCTGGGTCGACCTTCTTGCTGATTAGTGCGGTCAACCGTGTCCTTGAGGTTCACCCCGCGGACCTGCCTTCTACGAGCATCGAATAATGGAGGCAGTTGTGGTCAAGACTAAGAAGGTGACAACAGTGGAGGTGGTGGTTAAGGTGCCGGAGGTGACGGTGCTCAATGAGACGGAGGCGACGAGAAAGAGGCAGGACGAACGGCGGTTGTCGAGAGGCCTCTTGTGGACGTGCTTGAATATCTTCGTGCGGGTGCGCGAGCGGGATTCTTCTGTAACCTGAAGCTCTGTGGTAGCTCTGCACAAGCGGTGTTAAGGAGAGTGAAGAGGCCTCGTGGTGAGGATGTACATGCCACGCGTGCGTGGCTATATATTGTGCGGGGAGGAGTGACGGCCTACGCCGTGTGAATCAATTATGCCCGGACACTTTCCAAAGCACGAGTGCATGGAAAGGATGATGTGCCTGTCTCCGTCCACGCCTCCGTCTCCGCGACGCCATCCACCGCCCTTGTGGAGGCCGCAATAAAGAGGGCGCAAGCGCAGCGAAGAGTCTCTGCGCGTTTCACCTGTGGCCCACTCTACACGGCGGGAGCATGTGCACGTGTTTGTGACCAAATCGCAACGTATTTCCTGCGCACACACGTGATATGACATCGGCCGTCTTGAAGGCACACGAGAAATATTGAACACGACAAGCTGGAAACTTGGATTCTGAAAGTGGTAGATCACGTCACACTCCGTCACGAGGCACGTTGCCGGAGCTGGTGGCACACGCTTGTCCAATCATTCATGCGGTGTTGTCGGCGGCCCAAACGGGAGTTTCTTTTCCAAGCACGTTCGCATCTGCGAGATATAAAAAAGGTTTCTCGCACACGTGAACGTGCTCGGCCCAAAAGGGCCCAATCAGGCTGTTTTGGCTGCGTGTGTGTTTTTTCACCCCCACGCGCTCGGGCAGGGCGAGGAGGGCGGGATGAGTTGACGGAGGGGCCTTTGCTCGCTACAACCCTGCTGTCCCTGCCTGCACTGTGCTTCGCTTTCTTCTTCGCGCTCGTTTTGTTCGATATCCCATCTCGCGTTTCTCACGATACCTCTGCACCCTCCGCACATATACGAGCATTGAAATGCCTTGGCAGTGCTCTTTATAGCAACATCCTGTCTGCCGTCACTTCAGGTCACTTTGCAGCTTTTTTTGTGCCTTGCGTCTCGTCGCACGTTTTCTCTTTGGCCTCTTCTGTGCTCCAACCCGCTTGCCCGTCCGACTTTCTGTGTGTGCTTTGTAGCTGGCTACCGGCCACCGAATGTGACTGGTGTTCCGTTCCTCAATTGTGTCAATCTTGGTCAAGGTGAGGGTGGGGGTGGATAAATCTGAGTGGGAAACAGACGCTCGGAAACGCTGCGCATCCGCACCACGCCCCAGTCGCCGTGCGCACGTTGGAGTTGGAATGTTCTGACGAGGAGCAAGACAGGGTGACGCGTGATGCGCTGTCATTGGGGCTAGAGATTTGCAAAGACAAAGAGAACACTGAGGCCTCTAAGAACTATCATGTTTGTGGTAGAACAGACCACCAGAGAGTGGGAACGGCATTGTCAGCTAAGCGCAACGGCCCCAAAAGCCACCTCCAACTCAGCCACCGCGACGCCGGCAGCGGTCCCCGTATCTGCCACAACCATCCCCGAAACCGCACCGCCGCCAACCACGAAGCGCACTCCGTGAGCGCTGGCCCGCTGAAAGCCGTCGCCCTTCGTGTCGTCGACCTTTTCCTGCTCGCCATTGCGGTCAGCGGCGTCGTGCCCTTCCATAAAGCCGTCGGCGTCGGCGGCGGAACGGCCTCTGCCGTGGCAGTGGCGATCGCGCCGACGCCGCCCCCGCCCCCCCCACTACCAGGACCACCGATTCTGCCAACGCAGTGGCGCCAAGCAGGCCGCTCTTGGCGTCGCCGTTGCCTCGCCGTTCGCCGTCGCCGTCGCCCTCGCTGTGCACCCCGATTATGCCGCGACGGGGACGGCGGCCGGAACAACAAAACGCTCGTACTGGCCGCGGCCGGCGCAGGCGACGAGAACGCCCGCTAACACGGCGTCGGAGGCGCCGTGCGACAGCACGCGCGATATCGCTGCGGCAGCGATCTCGTCGCCGCCGCCGCGGCGCCGCCACGGCCGTCACCACGGCGACCAACCTTCAGGTAGCCACAAGGCCGCAAAACGCGGCCGCGGCCGCCCTGACCGCTGGCAACATCGCAGACACCGGGCCGCCGCCGCGCGCGACGTCCACCTCGTCATCGTCTCCCAGCTTTCCGTCGTCGCCGTGGACGTGGACGTCGGCGGCGGCACGGTCGGCGCCGCCGTCGGTGTGCTGCCGGTGGCGGTTGTGGCCGCCCAAAAGAAACGGCAGGTTTGTCGTCGGTTGTGTCGGGCGACGGTGATGGCGCCGCCGAGGTGGCGGCGATCGCGCTGCCGCTTGAATCGGCCGAACCATCACCACAGAAAGCGGTCCATATCCGCTCCACCGGCCACGGCTCCCCCGGCAGCGCTACCCCCCCCGCCACAGCGATGCCACCGACCATGACGTGCACCGCGTCCGTGTCACGGCCGTCCCGTGCCATGCCGACGCCAGCTGCCCACGCATCGCTGTCATTTGCCGCCAGCCGCATTGCCCCCGGCGTCCTCGCTGTGGTTCTCGCCGCCGTCCCGCCCCTCGCCGTCATCATCGGCGTCGTCGCGCCCACTTGAGCATTCCAAACGCCTCCCTATTCGCGACACCAACCGCGGCCACCCCGGACACCGCGACAACAACCACTGCCGCTCTGCCGCCGATAGCCCCGCCATGGATGCGGCTGCTCTCGTGCGGCTCGCCCGCGCCATCGGCGTCTGTGTGGTCTGTGGAGGCGGCGGCGCCTGTAGCGGTGGCACGGACGGTGTCATCATCGCGGCGACGTTGGTCGCCGTATTAAAAAAAAGAGAGGCAAAGAAGGTTTCGGCGACGACGCCCCACCACGATCGAGCGGCCGTTGTGGGGGCGATAGCGTAGCCGTCGCCGTTGCGGGCCATATCGGCCCGGCTGCCACAGCCGTCACAGCGACCATGCCGCCGCCGACCGTGGTAACGACGTCGTTTTCTTCGTCTTGCTCTCCCTTGTCGCCGATCACGGTGACTTCGCTGCCACCTCGGCAGCGACGACGGGAAGGCGACCGCGCCCTCTTTGCTGGTAGTTGTTTCAGCCGCGGCTGTTGCGGGGACAAACAAGTCGTGGAAGCCGCGGCGGCCGCAAAAGAGAAACAGAGAGGCAAACCACCAGCAACCACCAGCAATAAACAACCACGGCCGCAACAGTGGCCACCCCGACCACCGTCACGACCCCTGCCGCACCGCGTCGTCGAGGTGTCCCCGCCGCCCGCCGTACCAGACCACAGGCTTGCCGGTCGCTTTCATAAGCGCGACCGCCGCCCCGCCAACGCCGACCGAGTTGCAAGCGCGCGTGCGCGTCAGGCGCGACGTGAAGTTGGCGTCGGGTGGTCCTCATTCAATTGCGACAGGACTGCCGTCGTCTTGCTGGTTCCCGAGCCGTACCGCTGCTTCAAAAACGAAACGACGCCCGCCACCTTCATTGCGCTGCCATGACTCGCGTACTCGACCTTGAACGCGCGGTAGAGCACCGCGCGCTCCAAATAGAGGTTGGATAGGCGCTTGTTCGCCGCCCCCTGCAGCCGCTAGCGGTCGCCGAACAGCTTCTCCAGGTCCCAAATGGCCACGCGGCCGTCCACCCCGACCACGTACCCGTCGAGTGCCAACTCCCAGTTGAGCCCGTGCCCCATGGGCAGGAGTTGCACGTACTCGACCGACGACTCCAACACTGGCAAGCAGGAAAGCTCGCCGGCCGCCTGCAGAGTCTGCACGGGCTCTCGGTCGACCGTCAGCCGCGCCGGTACGCGCGCCGACCATGGTGGCGCCACAGGGAGCATTGCCGCCACCGAAAGGCTGTTCAACAACCGCGCTGACAAGGATGCAGAGGGGGGCGGGTGTGGCGCGCGTACCAGCTCCTGCCGCACCAGCTCCCGCGCGCGGGAGTTTCGCAGCACGTCTTCCGTGACGAGCTGCGCGAGCAACTCGCGCATTTGCCGCAGGTCCCCCTCCACCACATCGAAGCGCGTATCCAGGTGCGACGGCGCATCGCCCGCAGTGGCGGAGCCGTGCGCTAGCACCCTGCTCAGCCCGCACACCCATGTGCTGCTTCACAGCCACGACGCCCTCGTCCATCTTATGAGATAGGCGCCGCTCCATGTCCTTACTCTCGGCTGCGCTCGCCACTTCCGTGGTCTCCACCGCGACTCGGACGGCCGTGGCCAGCGAGGGTAGGACCTGCTGCACAGCGCTGGCGGCCGTGTCGCCCGCAGCCGCGAGTGCTCGCGCCATCGTCACGCGGTAAGATGTAGAAGTGGGGTTGTTGAGCAGGGGATGGTGTTGAAGGAATGACGTGAAGGGGATACTGGTCGAGGCCAGCCGGGCGGCTTACGTCTGGAGATGCACAGACCGGCACCACCGCACCAGCGAGAAGAAATCCCGCAGCGCCTCTTCCTTCGCCCTGTGGTCCCACGATACGCGCTCGCCCAGCGCCTTCTCTGCGTCCTTCAACCAGGGGCAGAGGGCGTCCTGCAGCGCCTGGGGCACAGAGACATTCAGGCGGGGGGTATAGGACGACGGACAGTCGGCTGGACGCCCCGACAGCGCGCTTGCCATGGCCGGGTTGGGGATGGCAGCCTCGTAGGTGCCGCCGCCAATCATCGCCGACCACAAGCCGTGCTCCTTGATGACGCTCTAGACGTCGCCCCGCTGCTTGCCCATCTGCGCTGCCGCGCGGCGGCCAGGGTGGGTCTTGGCGGCTCATTCGGGCACCCCTTGGGCCATCAGCACCTTGCCGAGGCGGTCTTTGTGGAATCAGTAGCTCATTGCCTAAAGGTGGTCGCCGTTCGGGCCGGGCACGACCAGGCACCGCTGCAACTCGCGGAAGCCAACGTCCGTGCCCGCCTCCCGAAAGTGCGCCGACTTGACGCCGGCCGCGATGAGCGCCTCGTCGTTGGGCATGAAGACGGGCGCAAAGACGACGGTCGGCGTCGACGCGTCGGCGCGCGGCCGAGGGAACCAGAAAAACAGCGCGTCCGCGATGGCCCCCACCGGACACACCCACGGATCCACGTGTGGCAACGCGCCGATGCACCGCACCACCCCCTCAGTCATTTCGGGCGCCGAAATCTGCGTGCAAAGCACCTTGGGCTCCTCCCGCCCGGCCGCCGCGAACGTTCCCGTAAGCTGGTGCAGGGCAAAGTCTCTCCACGCCACATCACGTGTCGTGGCCCCGCGTAACTCGAGGGCAAACTGCATCGTGAAGACTGTGCTGAGCATCGACTCCTTGCGAAAGTTCAGCGCCGTCGTCGGCTCCAGCAGGAGGGCTTTGTTGAGCACACGCCCCCTCTCGTTCGACACAGTCGCGTCCCACTTTCTCAGCGCTTTGGCCACCCCCGCCGCATTCTCCTGCAGCATCCGGTCCCTCTTGCGGCGCCCCACCACGACGACGGCCGGGTGGAAGCAGCCGGCCGAGTAGAACTCGTCTTCCGCCCAACTCTTACAGCACGAGCACGTGGCCGTGCGCCACAATAGATTGAACAGGTGTGCGACCTTGGCCAGCGCGTTGGGATTTCCCTGCAACACATGGTGACTTACCAGCTTGCCGGAGCCCCCCGCGTCGCCCGCTTCACCCGCGCCACCCACATGTCCCACGCCGGACGCGCCGCCCACGACCCGCGCGCCGGCCCCACGGCTCACGCCGCCCACGCCGCCCACGCCCCTCGCGCCGCCCACCCTGCCGTACCAGACGCGCCAACTGCCCCGCCCGCCACCGCAGGGCGAGAACTTCTGCGGGCGCCCGCCCTCCGTGCGTCGCCACCAGCCAGGGGTGCCGCGCCGCGTCGTCGCCAAGCGGTTTTTCGCACCACCGGCGCCCCTCCCGGCGCCCGACGTTTATCCAGCGGCGTGGTGCTTCGCAGTGTGCGACTAGGAAGAGAAGGAGAGGGAGTAGCGGACCCCGCAATAGGGACCGCCAAGGTTGTTGTGGCCGTTCTGGGGGGCCCGCCAGCGGGGGGGGGAACATACCGCAGGCCCCCAGCGCTCGCCCCACTACGTCCCAATTGCGGCAATCTGCCGCGTGCTGCCACAGCAGCCGTCCCTGAAGCGGTCCCCCGCCCACTTCCCGAAGGTGCCCGCCATTCTCTCTTTCCCGGGGACCCTCCGCCTGGCGGCAGCCAGCCCCCCCCCCGCCTCGGACGCTTGGCCCTGTGTTGAAACGCAGTGGGGATACGGGATGGGGGACCACGGTGAAGCGGTTGAGTGGCTTGAGCTTGTGTGTATGTGTGCGAACGTGCTTTGTTGGTTGTCTCTCCAAAGCGCCCCTCTTCCAATCAAGGGCACTCCTCAAGAAGTCCAAGTCGGAGCACTCAAGCCCACCACGCCGCTGAAGCAGCTCGCCCGCGCACGCGCCCGCTCACACTCTAAATCAAAGCGCTCACCAAATTAAAGCATCAAGGATCAAAGAAAAGCCCACGAAAATCAAAGCATCAGAAGCGCAAGATCAGAAAATGTGAAATCGCAAAAGTTTCACTCAAAATCGCACGGGTACAAATGTCGAATGCACCAGCGGTCACCAAACCGCGAGGAAGTCGCATGGGTAGCCTAGTGGGTAGTAGGGCTCCCACTTTCATTAGGCGAGACCTTCGGGTCGCGTCCGGAAGTCGGGGGTTCGAACCTTGTCAATACCTGTTTTCTTGAATTTTGCTTTTTTACAGCAGCAGGGCTTACATCAGCGTTGAGCATGACGTTCCAACACCACGGGCACCTCCGCTTCGTCGTCCTCCTGCTCCAAGGCATCGTCGCTGCTGCTGCACAGGCCCCCCCCGTCGCTCTCGCTTCTTGCGCTCGCGAGTGAGGTGGTCGTCGCCCGTCGCCGCCGTTGCACCGACCGTACAGAGCGGGCGATGCGGCGCGTCGCCTCGGCCTCGAGGTAGCTGACGACCACGTGGCGGATCAGTGGCAACAGGGTGGTGGTCATGTTGGCGGCGCTTCACGTGAAAAAGATGTCGATGTACCCTACGTAGGTCGTCCTCATGGTAGTCTTGGCGCCGCCGTGTGTGGCGCTGACGGTGTGCTTCTGATAGTCGTTGGACATGGCTTTGTGCACGGTCTTCACCAGATCGTGGGCGCCCCGCTTCGCCCCTTGCAGCGCCTGAATCACCACCAGCCTCGTACATGCCTTGTCGAGTCGGAATTCGGAGCAGTAGTTGGCCGCAACCACGCCCCCAATGTGTCCGCCATGCAGGTGAGCGGCACGTGGCAACACCAGCTCACGCGGAGCGCCAGCACCCCGCGCGCGCACAGGGGTGCCCGTTCGGGCAGCAGGCTCTGGTTGGGCTGCCATGGGCGTCGGGAGAGGAGAATCAAGCGGCGGAGGTGCTCAAAAAGCGCAGTGCTTGGTGCGGGGAGCGGGAGAGGGGGGCGGGGAGGGAGACGACCGCCCGTGCCGACACCGGCGCCGAGCTGGCGACGGCCGCGCGCAGATGAGCGCCGCAGTCCATGCGCAGGCGCGTTCCGCTGCCACACTTGACGGCGCTCTGCGCGCCACGGCACTGCAACCTCAAAATACCTTCGCTGCACAGTCCAAAAGAAAAACAGGCACAGTGAAGGAGAGGAAAAACGCAAAAAACGTTACAAAAACAAGTCTCCCGTGTACGGTATCTACGTTATTCACTATCGAAGAGGGCGCTTCCGCGGTTGACGAAACGGCACTTGCAGCGCGCACACGCCTCAGCGCTGTTCAAACAGCGGCAGCTTGCGGTCTGCCACTGCCACCTCGCTTCCATCAGCGTCCCTGCGCTTCGCCCCGCTGGACCAGAAGGCCCGCTGTCCACACGACCCGATATACGCAGTCCCGTAGCTCGACGCGGCGCGACGAGCTCGTCTGCTGGAAACGTAGATGTCATCCACGCTTGCAGCCAGAGTGTGTCTGTGCGCCGGCCTGTCTTTGCTGTCCACCCCGTCCGGCAGAGCCACTCAAACTCGGGTGGGGGTCGGGCCCGACACCCCGTTGCTGGGGAGACGGGGAAAGCCCAGCGGTTCTCCGTGACCGCGCGGCCGGGGCCACCCATGACGCTCGCGCGCGCTCGCGCCGGTCATGGTCACCACCGCGGGCGAGAGTCTGACGGCGCGTCCGACACATACCGGAAGCGGCCATGCGGCCGCCGTTTGGCGCCATGGAATTCAGGTGGACCCCCATCCGCACATTCGAGTGACATACCCAGACCGCCAAGCCCGTCCCTGTGTGAATGTTCTTCGTCTCGCTGTCACCAGCCTGACAGGGGTCCAGACGGATCCGGAAGCAGTGCGACTGCCGAACCTGCGCGGATCTGACACCCCCAAATGTCCGTCGACGGTGGGATATGTCCTTCCGCCTTCTCCTCTTTGCATTCAGGATACGCGTCCTCGGCGAGTATCCGAAGTGGATACAGATATAATGCGTAGACGTATTTCTCCAAGATATATCCATGACATCCTCTGCGGCAGACGCGGTGGTGCCTGTGCCAACCACTTGATGTGGCACGCTTCTCGCCGTCTATTTTGCTATTTCTGTTGCGGCAGAAGGCACAACGCCAGCCGCGCTCGCACACAATCGAGCACTTCTCCCATCGAGTCGAAGAAGACGTTCCGCCCCAGACCGTGCCACCGCTCAAGGCGACGCCTCCTGAGGTGCAGTCGCTCGGGACGACGGACCACGAGGAGCGGCCGCTTTGGACAACGCATCCCAAGGAGCTGCCGCTTCAGACAGCGCCTCGAGCGGGGCACCCATCCATTACGCCGGCGTTCCCGAAAACGTAGTCGCCTCCGACCGGGCCGTCTCCATTGGCATTGGTCGCTCCTGCCGCGTCGGCGGTCAATGTCAAGCGTGCGCCGAAAAATACCCAGAAGGAGATGCCACAGCCACGTGCAGCCGACCTGCCCCCGCCGCACACCTCGCCGCCTTCCTCGCCAGAACCGGAGACGCTACGGTCTTCGGACAGAATTGCTCCTGGTGAGGTGGGGTCGCAGGTCGCATGCCAACGCGCGGCTGAACAGGCACTCTTGGGGATCGCCTCGGCAGCGGCATGTTGAGCTGCGCTCGGGAATTCCATTGGAGCTATACTTACACGCGGGCTTTTGGTGACTCAAGCTCGTGTACTTGTTGGCATTCCATTGTGTATGACTTGTACTTGTTTGTACTTGATTTGTGTAGCTCTTGGTGAGC
>Ga0114957_1004596_pt1 | contig 11793 bp, 6 predicted proteins | sample BantaG_FD_87175 | JGI IMG/M metagenome (GOLD analysis project Ga0114957, IMG submission 87175) | Marine algal microbial communities from Bantry Bay, Ireland - BantryBay_4 metaG | ecosystem: Host-associated > Algae > Red algae > Unclassified | place: Bantry Bay, Ireland | collected 2014-11-21 | reverse complement strand
AAGGGCCTGTCCGGCTGGCCAGACGGGCTTGATGCTCAGGACGAAGCTCTTTTGCCCTCCCATCCGCAAGCGGGAAATTCTTTTCAGAATTTATGTAGCCATCCGCGTGCCGCCGAAGCCTTTCTCAGGAGCCGAAGCCTTGGCGTAGGGTCTGGCGTAGGATTTGGCGGAGGAGCAAGCTACGGCGACGAGGAAAAGCTGAAGACCTGAGAGTCAATGCCTTATCCGCAGGTATAGGAAATAACTTAAAACAGCTTCAATGAAAAAATGCTGTCAATCGTTTGCGTTAGATGATAAATACTGAACAACGTGTAAATCCTGTCAAACGCCTGCGCATGCGTTGATTGTGCAGGCAGTTTGGGCTATTGTTATTTTGATGCCTTGGGGGACCTTTGAAGATTTGATTTCCTACGTTACGTTTATAGACATCGTACTTGTGACGATGGCTGGTGTAGCTATTTTTGTTTTTAGAAAACACATAGAGCGTCCTGTTTTAGTTTTGGGTTATTCGATTGTTCCCATTAATTTCATTTCTACGGTTTTGGGAGCAGTATGTTTTTTGAAAAACCGCAGCAGGTCTGGGGTGGTTTGTTTATTTTGGCAGAGTCCCTAAGTGATTAAGCAATCGAGTTAGCTCAAAATCTAAATCCTTTTTCAGAATTATTCAATTACTTACTTTTGCTCGGTAGCCCTATTGCCAGTGTTAAGATACAATGTGGTAGACTGGCGGCAATATCTGTGCTTATCCGTTGAAGGTTTTAGCTTAGGTGTTTTGTTTCCTAACATTATAGTTTAACAATTAAACCCTACGTGTACATAAACTCTACTGCATATGTTTTAATCCAATTCCCCAAATAAAAGCATATTTTTTTCCACTATTTACAGAAATATTTCCAAAAAGGGTAATATTTTTTTATTACAAAACATTGAGTATTCGTAATATTTAGATGATTAATTTTTTTTATCCTTTATATGACAGCGATTTCCGTCGATAATTATAGGTGTATGCTTCCTTTTATCGGGAGTTTGTTTAAAAGAACTGAGGATAAATAAATATTGTAATTAAAAATATATAAGGTTAGTTAATGTCACTAAAGTAATATTTCAACTTTAAAAAAAGCCCCATATAGGTACTTTATTTGTAGTAACTATTTCATCCAAATAAACCAAACAAATAGTACACATGAGTTCATTTCTCTCAAGTATTGATCATAACTGTAAGCAATCTGCTTGGTTTTATGCCCCCATGTCTCTCTTATTACAATTTTAATTTAGCTTTTAGTTTAAGACTAAAAGAACCCCTTAGTGTTAGGGGTTACTTAAATACACTTTTGAAAAATCAAGTGTATTACAGGTATTCTTATGCATTTATTTCAATGTATTTAGATAATAACAGTATAAAATGCTACATGATTCTCAGTCAATGACTAAGCTAAAGACCAAAAAAAACAACTTCAACAATAAAAATCTCATCATAAATTACACAAGCATGAAAAATAATAGGTTCATTTACAATAAGATCCGTGCCTTTAAAAGTCAACTAAGTTTTTTCCTTTTATTAATTACCCTTATTTTAGGAACGCTCTTCAGTTGTAGTAAGGAAAATACATTCAACCTTAAATCAATACCCAACTATTCTTCCGAATTAGATTATAATGGCTCGGTTGGTGTCAACATTTCTCAGGCAGGTATTGGTTTCGCAACAAATATGATCAATATTACACAGGCTGTATCTCATGTTGACTGGACAGCATTTTCTATCCCATTTACTTGTGTCAATACATTGAATACCACGCATAATATTTGGTTATCCGTACTGGACGTCTTAGGTGCTTTTACACAAAAAAATGGAACGGAAGCTATACCTGCGTCCGCTAATTTGATTGGTACAATGTATATGGATTCAGGTGTTCCGATCGTTAGCTGCGCTGACTCTCACCTCTACGCTGACGACTGTGACTTTGACGGCGATGGTGTGAATAACATAGATGACATTGATGATGATAATGATGGGGTATTAGATATAGAAGAGTGTCCGGTAACTAATGCGCTATCCACGGTAATCTTCAACTGGGATAGCGGTGCTGTTGCTGCAGGAGGTCCACTCACTTTAGAATCGACACTTACTATTGGTACTGATGATATCACAGTGACTGCTACTGGTAACTTAGAATCAAACAATACGTCGACGATATTTCAATCAGGTGTATTACCAGTTCCTCCATTAGCTAATGGAATTTTGAGGTTATATTTTAATAATGACTATCCTGATCCTATTTTTGATACAAACATAGGAAGTTTAAGTTTTGGAGATGATGTAGTAATTGACCCCAAACTATATATTTGGGCTGATAGTGCTTCTTCAGAGTATGAGTTTAGCGGACGATATACAGTATTGTCTAATAATACAAATGGTTGGCAGGTAAACTCCGATACTACAGGTGAATTCACTGCGGGAGGTATAGTTCTCATCCAATTTGCAGGAAAATATAGTTCAATAGAAATAAAGGCTCTTTTTACTGGGCTTCATCAACTGGGAGTATTACCAGCAGTAGATGCTGTATTATTTAACTGTGATGTAGATCTAGACGGTATTTGTAACACCTTCGATCTCGATTCCGATGCTGACGGCTGCTCCGATGCATTCGAAGCAGGTACGACTGCTGATCTGACTGTAGACTTCCAATTCTCCATTGCTACAGCTGATGTAGGTGTTAATGGATTTCATAGTTCCTTAGAAACTATTGATGATGCCACCGCTACATATCTCAATGGTGGTATCACGACTTATACTTACGGGCAGGCAATAGACGGTACTTGCCCTGAATCCTGTACAGGCCTTTACAAATACGCCGATAACTGTGACTTTGATGGGGATGGAGTTTTTAATGGAGTTGATATCGATGATGATAATGATGGAATCTTGGATATTGAAGAAGGTTATGAAGTGGCTTGTGTTAATCAACCACAAATAGCCATTAACGGTGCTTCTCTTGATACTTCTGGAACTCAAGGTTTATGTTTGTTTTGTTCTGTTAGTGATGAAAATAATGTGCTGGATACTTCCCTGACTAACTTCGCTACGATTAGCATTCCAGTTGGTGTAGACGGAAGTGGCTATATTTCAGTTAATTTAGATCAAACATATCCATCTGGAACACGTGCAGGTTTTGTCGCTGATGTCAATGGTGGTGTAGTAGGGCTACTAACTGGTGTCATCCTAAAATCGTATCTAAATGATACACTTCAAGAATCGATATCAGGCGGCAGCTTACTTAATATTCTAGGCATTGGAGGAGGATTGAATGTAGGTGCTGTATTTTGTCAACCTTTTGATGCACTTAGAATTGAAGCTGGCTCCTTAGTAGGGGGATTGGCAACTTACCAAATTTATTATCCCTTTGTTGATCAAAATTGCTCTTTTCCTGTTGCCTGTGGTGGTTCTCCTTCCATTGATCCAGATGTGGACAACGATGGAATTGAAAACTGGTTTGACCTCGACTCCGATGGCGATGGCTGCTACGATAGCTACGAAGCAGGTGTGATCGGCGCCACTGCTGATGGCTTAGCAAGTGATAGTTTAGTAATAGTGACTACGGATACCACAGGTGTCGGAGCAAATGGTTTTGCCAATGTATTAGAGACTAATGATGATGGGATTTATATAGGTATTTATCATTACAATATTGCCATTGATAGTACGCTCAATCAATGCTTAGATACAGATAATGATCGTGTAGCAGATATAGATGACATCGACGATGACAACGACGGTATTCCTGATGACGTAGAATTAATAACAGCAATCAACGGTGGAGACACCGACGGAGATGGTATTCAAGATAATTTAGATTTGGATTCAGACAATGATGGCATCCCAGATTTGATAGAAGCAGGCGGAACAGATACAGACGGTGATGGTCAGGTAGATGATGCTTGTACAGATATGAGTTGCGATCTAGATGGCGACGGATTGATGGACAGTGTAGATGGGGTTGATGATACTTCGAATACAAATCCAACAATTGGTGTAGCGGGAACTTTACTATCTGTAGCAGATGCAGATGGCGATGGACAACCCGACTTTCAGGACCTTGATGCGGACAATGACGGGATCAATGACATCGAAGAAGCAGATATCATTGATACAGATAACAATGGTATGGTAGATCAGGTGAGTTCAGATGGCAGCTTGAGCGCCGATACAGATGGTGATGGATTTAGCGGCAGCTTAGATCCGGAAGACAACACTACCCCAACCGTAGGAGACGGTACAGGAACCCCAGGTGTCACCACTGATCCAGACGCAGATGCGGACGGCCAGCCAGATGATGATGATAATGATGGAACCGCTTACAATGCGGATGATACAGACAGTGATGGCACCCCAAATTTCCAGGATTTAGATTCTGATAATGATGGTATCCATGATGTTATCGAAGGTGGAAATGGAGATTTGGATACAGATGGGGACGGAACAATTGATGCAGATGATACGGGCTATGCCGATACAGATGGCGATGGTATTCCAGATCCACTGGATGAGACTCCCAATACTTATAGTGATGGTGATATAAGCACGCCAAACGAAGGTCCAACAGATACAGACAACGATGATGTACCGGATTATCGAGACTTGGATTCAGATAATGATAGTATCGAAGATGTGATCGAAGGAGGTCATGAAGACTCAGATGGTGACGGACTGGTAGATAATTCAAATATGGATTCGGATAGAGATGGCATACCGGATAGTGCAGATGGAGAATCAGAAACTTTTGGAGATGCAGAAAATGACCTAAGTGATGATCCAACAGATAGTGATGGAGATGGCACGCCAGATTCACAAGAAATCGATTCTGATAACGATGGAACCAATGATATCGATGATCCGGATAATCCAGGTGGAGACCCAACTGCAGACTTAGACAATGACGGAGTCGTAGATGATACAACCGATACGGATGGTGACGGAATTCAAGATGTAGTAGATGGTGAACCAAATCATTTTGGAGATGGAATAAATACTTGCGGAACGGGGATAATTACCTATGCCATTTCAGATGGTTTCAATAATACCAGCGGTTATATTTGGGATGAAGCTAGTACGCCTCCTGGTGACGTAGCCTCTACACAGCAATTTGGTGTTAGTCGATCTAACGCTTATTGTGAGGTAGAAGGATGGAGACATTATTACAATAGTAACGAACCGGATAAGATCCTTTTCTCTATTGAAATGGGGGCGAATACAACTGAGATTGAATATGTAGATATTAGGTTGGCAGAATTACCTGAAAGTCTATATGATACTATTGCGACCAGTGCGATGTTCGGAATGTCAAGAGATTGGCATGTCAAAACAGTAGGAGAAGTAGCTTTAACAGCTCCGGTGAATATCCGTTTTTATTATGTGCCACTAGAGTTGAAAACCATTTTGGATGGAGCTATTGCTCTGGCAAGCACAGAAGAAGATTCACCGGTACCAACAGCCGCCGATATTGTGTGGTTTAAAAAAGATAATTATAACCCTGCTACCGATATCAGTGCAGATGGATCTGCCTTGACAGGAGGTGAAGGGTATACTATTTTAACGCCTAAGGTAATAGCCAATGAGCATGGTGAATCGGAATCTGATAATTCTGTTTTAGGTAATGGTGTGAATTATGTACAGTTTAATAACATTGCTGGCTTCTCAGGTGGAAGTGCATTTATTCCAATTACTGGTGTAGCTTTACCTGTAGAGTTGGTTTCTTTTTCAGGGAGGACGACAGATTGTGATGTTCATTTAAATTGGACTGCTGCTTCGGAAGAGAATTTTAGCCATTATGAAGTGGAAAGGAGTACGAATGGCCGTAATTTTAAAATGATAGAAAAAATAAATGGGAGTGGTACTTTATCTTCTCCCACAAATTACCAATTTACAGATAATTTGGCTTCTAACGTAAACTACTACCGATTGAGAACGGTTGATTTAGATGAAAGTTATGAATACTCCAATGTCGTATTTGTCGATACAGGCTGTGAGAGAGACGGTGTTACCGTTTATCCTAATCCTATAGGTAAAGGAGGAAGTGTGCTAAATATCGATTTCTATGCATTGAAAAGTGAGACGGTTATCGAAATTAAAGATATGTTACAGAGAGTGGTTAAGAGATTGTCCACTGATGCGGCTTTAAAAGAAGTGAATAGAGTTAGAATAGATGTTTCAGATCTACCTTCTGGAAGTTATCTGATAAATATTAGGGGATATGAAGGTTACTATAAATTTATAGTACAGGAATAGCAGGTGTTACAAAAAAAAAGTGCCCGGACATTATATCCGGGCACTCCTTATATCTTAAGAACAAAAGTGAATTACTTCACGATTGTAACTTCAATTCTACGGTTTGCCCGACGACCCTCTGCAGTATCGTTAGTAGCTGTAGGAGCTGTTATGCCATAACCTTTTACAGAAATACGATCTTCATCAACACCTAGCTCAGTAAGCATAGCTTGCACAGATTTCGCACGGCTTTCTGAAAGCACCATATTCTTATCTGGATTACCAGTGTTATCAGTGTGACCACCGATTTCAATCTTGTAATCAGGGTATGCTTTCAAAACAGCAGCAAGGTTTTGAACTTCAACTGCTGTACTAGCAGCGATAGTAGAAGAGCCCGTGTCAAAAGTCAGGTTTTTAAACGCAACTTTTTTACCAACAAGGTCACCACCAGACTTGAACATGTTGTTTAAGCCTTCACCGGCAGAACCAGCAGCAAATTTAACACCATCAACTGCTTTTCTTGCAGCAGATGTAGCAGCGTCAAGCATTCCACCCGCAGCATCACCTACTGCACCCGCAGCATCACCAGCCATATCAGCCGCCTTACCAGCTGCATCGCCAACAGCATCAGCCGCATTACCAGCAGCATCACCAGCCATATCAGCCGCATTACCAGCTGCATCACCCACTGCCCCAGCAGCGTTTCCAACTGCGTCAGTAAGACCACCAACTGGATTCGTATTACTACCACTCCACCACATGTATCCACCGATACCTATAGCAGCTACTAATAGTAGAGGTAAAATTTTACTTAACATTGATGAACCTGTACTAGCAGCATCACCCACTGCACCAGCAGCCTTGTTACCTACGTTGCCAACACCAGAGGTTACTTTACCAGCAACATGCTTCACGTTTCCACCCATGTTAGACAGACCTACAAGGTTGCCCATACCAGGAGGAGCAGCTTTAGCTACGTATTCTTTTTGACCTGCAAGAAGGTCCATTAGACCTTTTGCATTTAAGCCTTTTTTCTTCACTTGCTTACCAATCATGCCGATAACCATCGGAGCAGCTAGTCTAAGCATTGAACCAGTTGCGCCTTTGCTCAATCCAGTTGAGTTCATGATCATATCGGTAATTGCTTGCGTCTTATTACCCATGAAAAAGTTGAGGATAGTTCCACCTGTGTTCATTAAACTATTTGAAGACTCACCGCCTCCAAGTAAAGAACCAAGGTTGTCAAAAATACTGCCGTCATAACCACCGTCATTTAGCATGTTCATAACACTAGCAGCACCGCTGGGAGTTGAACCTTTTGACACGACACTACCAAGTATAGTAGGAAGAATGGATCCCATAGCAGAAGACGCTTTTGATTCGTCTGTACCTACTAGTTTACCGATTTGAGACATCGCAGCACCACCTAACTGGCTTTGCAGCATGTCTAATAAATTAACAGCCATAATTGTCTGATTTTGAATTGATTAATAGTTGAAAAAGTATGTTTAATATCTTAAAGTTATTTAGAGATTATAAGCATGGTTTTCGAAGTTAGTTTTGAACAACTTCTGTATGTAGATGGGATTAGGGAATACAAAAGTAAGCCTATTTAAGCGTATATTATAACGATAGGTCAGTTTTTTTAAGAATTCCTTAACATTTGGAGTGAATGTAAGGGCCTTGAGACTGGAGAAAATAGAGTTGGTCATATATCTTTGGTCTTATGTCTTGTTTCGATAATAAGACGACATTTGCTGGAAAAGTAACTTGAAAAGGTGAGGGATGTATCTATTTATATGGTTGGGAGTATCCCGTAAAGTGTGATTTACATTTTGATTTGCGGCTATGCCGCGATGTGTTTTGACTGAGTTCTTGCCCAAAAAATAGCAAGTGTAAAGGCTGATACCAGATGCCAGATGCCCCACCAGGCAGTAATGAAGGCCATTCCACCAAGGCCGTCGAAAAAGTTAAAAACCAGAATCAGACCTAGTCCGGTATTTTGAATACCCGTTTCAATAGAAATTGCCCGGGCATCGTATTTCGATAACCGGACGCTACGTGCCACCAAATATCCCATGGCCAGTGCAATGCTGTTGTGCAGCAGCACAATCCAAAAAACATGATAAACATGGTCAACAATGTTGTTGTAATTACCAAGAGTAGCCAATACCACAAAGCTCATAAAAATTAGGATAGACAGTATTCGAACTGGCCGTTTTATTTTGTCCGTAAATTTTTCGAAACGACTATTCAGAAGCATACCTATTGTTAGAGGGGTAACCATCAGGATGAAAATGGTTTTAAACATCTGGGCTGGGTTTACTTCCAGATTTTGTGGCAAACTATCAACAGAGGGTACAAAGCCCGACCAAAAATAAAAAGCCACCGGTGTAATAACTATTGCTGCTAAAGTCACCACAGAAGTCAGCGTTACTGAGAGAGCGGCATTGGCGCCAGATAAATGAACGGCAAAGTTAGAAACATTGCCTCCAGGACAAACACCTATTAATATCATCCCTAAAGCAATGCTGGTAGCCGGATTAAAAAGATAGACCATCCCAACTGTCAATAAGGGCAACAGCAATAACTGGCAAACCAGACCGGTAATGACAGCTTTAGGTTGTGTGATGACTCGTTTAAAATCAGACATACGAACATCCAGTGCTACACCAAAGACTAAAAACGCCAGGCATATATTTAATAGTATTAGTTGGTCGGCACTAAAATTTATTTTTACAAGGTCGATTGCATCCATTATGATAGCAAAGTAGTAAATTTAGCGGAGAATGACTGAGCGAAGCCATAAGTTCAATCGTCTTGTAGCAACTCAGTAAATGAAATATGGGTGGATGTTGGATGTTAGTCACGACTCCGCTATGCGGAGCGTGACGGATGTTGGTTCTCTTCTAATGGTGAGCCAAATAATGCAGAGCCTGTCGGCGCTATGCCATATGGAATCACCGATTGACGAGAACCAACATCCCAAACGCCTGAGCTCCTACACTGAAGCTTCGGCGAAAGCGTAAGGACGCATACATCTAACATCCAGCATCAAAAATGGCACACTGAAAAATAACTACGGGTTTAAAAAATAAACATGCAAAAAAAAATAAACTGGGGCATAATAGGCCTCGGACACATCGCCCATAAGTTTGTGGCAGATTTAAAACTAATTCCCAATGCAACCTTACATGCGGTAGCATCTACATCTGAAGAACGCGCTCAGAATTTTGCAGCACAGTACGATGCGGTACACTACTATGGTAGTTATGAAGCGATGATGGATTGCCCCGATTTGGATGTGGTGTATATTGCAACGCGTCATCCGCAACATCATGCCAACACCTTGTTGTGTTTGAAACATAAAATTCCGGTCTTGTGTGAAAAGCCATTTGCTATGAATGGGGGAGAGGTGGAGGAGATGATTGCTGCTGCAAAAACGAATGACACTTTTTTAATGGAAGCCCTTTGGACCCGTTTTCTACCCACGACTAAAAGGGTACTAGAGATGATCAATGAGGGTGTAATTGGTGAGGTAACTGCGGTGAAAGCTGACTTTGGCTTTAAAGCTAAGTTTGATGAAGGGGGACGTTTGTTCAATCAGAATGAAGGCGGTGGTGCTTTGCTCGACATTGGAATTTATCCCATCTTTCTTTCACTATTATTATTTGGAAAACCTGAAGCGATAAAAGCTACGGCTACCATAGGCCCCAGCCAGGTGGATGAAACCTGCCACATGATTTTTAAGTACCCCAACAATAAAATGGCAAACCTACATACGACCCTTTTAAACGAAACGGCAACGGAAGCCTACATCTATGGTACTAAAGGCAGTATTCGCATCAATACGCGATGGCATGAGTCAACCAGTGTCACCTTACTCCTCCATGGTGAAGAACCTAAAGATATTTTCTTTGAATTTCTTGGTTATGGATACCGCTATGAGGCAGAGGCGGTTATGGAGTATTTATCAGGTGATGAAATTGAACATCCTTTAATGCCTCATTCTTTTAGTATAGACTTGATGGGTTTGCTGGATTGGGTTCGGGAGGAAGCTGGGATTCTTTATCCGGCTTATGATCGGGCTTAGGCATCAAGATAACTAACTGATGTTGAGGCAGGCTGGCCTCTAATACAGTTTTCTGTAAGTTTGGCCCGTATAGCGGGCGCTAGCCCGAAAGGCTTCCATGCTATAGATAGCTTTAAACAACTTCATCAAAAATACCTTACCACATGAGATACAGCACTCTTTTTCTATTCCTAATTGGTTTAGCTATAGCTTCCTGTCATCAGCAAACAGCGCCATCTCCACCCCCACCTGTAGTTGAGGAGAAAATACCAGAAAAGCCGGATAAGTCAGGCAGAATAGAACCCGGCAATATTGAGTTGATCGCTTTTGGTTCTTGCAATAAAATAGATTTGCCCCAGAGGATGTGGACGCCCATTCTTCAGAACAAACCCGACCTTTGGGTTTGGTTGGGAGATATTTTGTATGCAGATACAGAAAATATGAACAAGATGGCTGCCTATTATAAAAAACAAAAAAATAAGGAAGGGTACAAAAAATTGATTAAAAATTGTACGGTCCTCGGAATCTGGGATGACCACGATTATGGAATGAATGATGGGGGTAAAAATTACTCAAAGAAAAACGCAAGTAAGAAGCTGCTACTCGATTTTTTAGATGTTCCCAAAAATGAAAAAGTCTGGAAAAGACCAGGAGTCTATCAATCCTATACATTTGGAGAACCGGGCAAAAGGGTTAAAATAATTTTGCTGGATACCCGATATTTTAGAGATGATTTGAAAAAAAGTTTAAGTACTAAACGTCGCTATAGTCCCAACAAAAAAGGAACGATATTAGGGGAGCAGCAATGGGACTGGCTGGAAAGAGAATTGAAAAACAGTACGGCTCAGATTAATATAATCGCATCTAGTATTCAGGTCTTGCCTAAGGAACATCGCTTCGAAAAATGGGATAATTTTCCTAAAGAACGTACCCGCCTCTTGCGCTTGATTCAAAGTACTTCTCCACAAAAAGTAATCTTGATAAGTGGTGACCGACATATTTCAGAAATTTCCAAAATAAAATTAAAAAAATTGCCTTATCTATTGTACGAAATTACCTCTAGTAGTCTTACCCATGCACGTCCCAAACCTGAGGGCGAACCCAATCAATATCGGGTAGGGAAATTGGTAGATAAAAACAATTTCTCAGTCTTGAGGTTTGACTGGAGCCAAAAAGAAGTAAAAGTCAAAGTTGAAATCAGAGGCCGGTCAAATAATATTTATGAAACCCAGGACTTGTTTTAATAGGATTGCCACACTACTGACTTATGGGCCTTTTTTACCATTCCTAACAGCATGTTTAAAAACCTAAAGACTAAGTAAGTGCTGGGACATAGTTATTTTTACATTAATCGGTCAAGAATTTTTAGTCTAATCGACTCGTTTTTTGACTTCATCCTCCCTGGCTGGAGCCAAAAAATGAGGAAGAGTAGGCTGAAAAGGCTGAGCGATTAAACTTT
>Ga0114957_1004595_pt1 | contig 11793 bp, 10 predicted proteins | sample BantaG_FD_87175 | JGI IMG/M metagenome (GOLD analysis project Ga0114957, IMG submission 87175) | Marine algal microbial communities from Bantry Bay, Ireland - BantryBay_4 metaG | ecosystem: Host-associated > Algae > Red algae > Unclassified | place: Bantry Bay, Ireland | collected 2014-11-21 | reverse complement strand
TATCCCGCTATGTCGGCGTCGCTGCCGGCCCGGTCGATACCACCGCGTCATCGTTGCTGATCGAGCCGTTCCGCCAGGATGTGCGGGTTGCCGTGCCGAGCGCATTACGGCAAAAGACGATGGTCGAAGGCCTGGCCCGTCAGGTTCCCGATCGGCCATCACGACGAAATCGGATTCAGGTATACCCCATTACCGATGGCGTCGAGGAGCAGACGGCGCTGGTCGTCTTCAAGGAGTGGGAAGAAGCGTCGATCCCTGCACTCGGGGGTGAATCAGGATCATCTGATGCCAGCGCCGATGTGATCCAGCAGTTGTCACGTGAGCTGGCGATCGCTCAGACCAACCTTCAGCAAACCGTCGAAGAGCTCGAGACCTCGAACGAGGAACTCCAGGCGCTCAACGAGGAACTCCAGTCGAGCAACGAAGAGCTCCAGTCCACCAATGAAGAGCTCGAGACCTCGAACGAGGAACTTCAATCGACCAACGAGGAGCTCTCCACGGTCAATGAAGAGCTTCAGGTCAATTCCCAGCAGCTCAACTCGGTCAACCAGAGTCTGCAGAGCATTCTCGACAACGTCGCCGTTCCGATGTTGGTGGTCGATCGTCAGCTGAACATCACCCACTCCAGTTCGGCCTCGGACGAGTTGTTCGACATATCTCCGGATCTGGTCCTGCCTCACGTAACCCGATGTCAGTTGCCCGACGGGTATCCCGACTTGTCGTCCAGCATCACCAGGGCGATGGAGATGGGCAAGCGCATCGACGTCGAGATCGACGAGTCTGACCACAATGCTCGCATGAGGGTGGTGCCCCATTTCTCCTCGGCGGGAGAAATGGTCGGCGCGATTGTGCTGATCACCGACAACACCGCAGTGGTGAGCAAACGAAACGTCCAGTTGAGCGCTGCCGCGAAAATCGCCGGCCTCGGGCATTTCGAGGTCGATTTCGCGACCGATGAGCGCTCGCTCTCCACCGAGATGTTCGTGCTGTGCGGCGTACCCAAGCCGGCACCGGGCGAGCGCACCCCGAGCCTGCTCGACTTCATTCATAGCGACGATGTGGACGGGATGTTCGCAGCTGTCAACCTGCTGAAGTCCGGGGGGGAACCCCTCGAGAAGCAGGTTCGGCTGGTGCGTGACGATGGTGTCCGAGTCATTCGGGTGGTGGCTTTGCCGAACTTCGACACCAGCGGCGAGGTGGTCGGACTCATGGGCGTGGCGCTCGACGTCACCGACCAGACCGCGAAAGAAATCAAGCTGGCAAGAACGCTTGCGGAGCTGTCGCGTTCGAACGAGGAACTCAACCGATTCTCCTACGTCTGCTCGCACGACATGAAGGAGCCGGTGCGGATGATCGAGCAGCTCTCTGAGATGCTGCTGGACGAACAGATCCTCGACGATCCCGATCAACGAACCGACGTTGTCGGCCGTATCACCAAGAACATGGGCCGTTTGCGCCAGATCATCGACAGCCTCCTGGCGTATTCCCGTATCGATGCCAAGGTGGAGGAGTCGATAATCGATCTGCGCGATGTGTTTGCTGACATCGATGAATCACTGTCGCTGGCCATCACCGAGCACAACGCCGAGATCATCATTGGCGATCTCCCTTCGGTGGAGGGTGCCCGGGTCCACTTCACCCAGCTCTTCCAGAACCTGATCGGTAATTCGTTGAAATTCAGCGATAAAGAACAGGCCATCGTCAGGGTTTCTGCTTTCAGCCGGGGATCGGACACCGTTCTTGTCGTCGAGGACAATGGGCCCGGAGTTCCTGAGGAGTCGAAGTCCCAGATCTTCGGGATGTTCGATCGACTCCACCGTCAGGACGAGATCGAGGGGATCGGGTTGGGGCTCTCGATTTGTCAGCGCATCGTCGCCCAGTACCAGGGCAGCATCATCTGTCTCGACAGCGAACTCGGCGGCGCCCGATTCGAGATCGTGCTCCCGGGACGATGAGCATGGCCTCGACGACGTCGCCCGTGACCACGGTGTGGTTTGTCGATGACTCCGCCGACGAGTATTTCCTGGCCGACTTTTCATTTCGCAAGGAAAGGATCGGGCTCGATCTGGAGCACTTCGAGGCATTCGACTCCTTCGCCGCGCACCTCGGAGAGTTGTCCGAGACCGAACTTCATACCTCGATTGCCGTGATCGATTTGAACCTCACGGTGTCCAAGGGTTCCGATGGGATCGCCCAGCTTCGCCGCAAGGACCGATACCAGGGCATGATCCTCGGGGTGTGTTCCGGCTCTGATGACCCGGCCGGCCGGCAGTCCTGCCTGGAAGCTGGTGCTGACTTCTTTGTCGCCAAGCCATTGAATCGCAAGGCCTTGCTGACGATGGCCGACCAGGTGCCGTCACTTCATCAGAATGACGCCGAAGATGGCGATCTGGGCTTCATTCGCGACGACTACTCGCCTCCAAAATAGTGGTGGCTCGCAAGAGCCCAGAGAAGCAGTCTTTTGCACTGTCTGCCGGGGACAAGTCTGCCGGGGACGAGTCTGCCGGGGACGAGTCTGGCAACCTGGAGACGGTCGGCGGACCAAGCGCATCGGTGTGGTCTATGCGTGGGTCATCTCGTGGCGCTGACTGTTGTCGACACCCGTTCGTGGCCAGCACGTGCCCTTGACCTCGTAGTGCTCTTTGCCGACTGCGAAACTGATCTCGAAGGAGTCGCCGGAGATCTCTGTAGAACAGCCGGGATAGACGAGGTGGCTGGCCTCAGCTCGAGAGTCTCGTATCGTCATGGTGATGGTTGATCCGACGTTGCGTAGCCACCACTGGTCGCCTCGGCGCTCGACGAGGCCGAGCTTCGCATCGAGCTCTGGGTCGTTGTGGATGCAGACATCGGCGACGCGTCCGAAGGTGAGTTGATCCGTCTCGTCGAGCTGCCACAGATCCAGATCAAAGCCGAGGATCAGTTCATTCATCTCTTTCCGCCTCATGTCCTTTTCGAGCTCGTATCCGAACGTTCGCAACGCTTACAAACCGAGGGTCTTTCGCCTTTGTGTGAACCTACCCCGAACGAGCTGCAAATATCAAACGAACGAGTTCAGAACCCCGTTCGGGTCGGGCCGCCGGCGCGCAGTACCGGGCCGATCCAGCCCTGGAGCACCGCAGCACTGACCTGCCGGCCGGCTTGAAAGTGCGTCCACAGGCTGGTCCAGCGGCGTTCCAGTACACCGCTCAGTACCAGCCATCCGCCGGGCGCGACTGCTTGCAACAGCGGTGCCGCCAGAGTCTCGAGGGTCGGGGCTTCCAGGTTGGCGACCACCAGGCTGAACCGGCCTTCGAGTTCGGAAAGTTCCCCATGCACCACCTCGACGTGCGCTTCGACGTTGTTGGCTCGGGCATTCAGCCGGGTCGCATCGATTGCGTCCGGCGAAATGTCGATCGCGACTGCGTGAGCTGCGCCGAGGGTCACTGCCGCAATGGCGAGAACCCCCGAGCCGCATCCCACGTCGAGGACCGACGCCACATCGGCGTCGGGCGTCTCCATGATCTCAGCGATCGCGTCGAGTGCCAGCCTGGTGGTGGGATGACCGCCATGACCAAAGCTCCGCCCGGCGTCGATGGTGATGACTCGTGACGATCGATCTGTCCAGTCCCCATCCGGTGATTGGCCGGCGGTGGTTCCCCGCGCCGGTTGAATGAGGAGGTGGGTGCCAATCATGACCGGCTGGGCAAACTCGTTGGCCCGGTCGAATTCGGAGCCATCGGGCACCACCCGATCCAGGATTCGGGCATGCGCTCCCATCGATGCCATTGTCGCATCGGCAACCGTGGATGAGGCAAAGCCGGCCCGCAGGACAACAGAGTCGGGCTGCCCGGTCAGATCCCGCTCCTCGATGCCCGTTGTTCCACCGCTCCACAGACGATCGAGCGCAACGTCTACCGATGCGCGATCAACCACCATTTCCACGATCAGACTCTCGGGCTCCTGGCCGGCTTCGATCTCTCCATCGCTCATTGCTGAATGGTAAGGCCCCCGATGAGCCGGCATCGTCCCGGGAGTGCTCCGGCGCGTCGTGCGCTCCGGCGGGAAGGGTCGGCCGTCATTCCATTTCAATTCGTCCGGTCAGAAACTTTCGAGTCCCATCCGACATTCTGGACCGCTTGTTCTATTCTCATGAGTCGTGATGGGGAACAGATCTCGGAAAGCGCAGAGCGAAGGGATCGCCGGCGGCGGCCAGATCTCCGCACGGGCCGGAGTGGCTGCGGCGTTGACCGTGCTCCTGGCTCTCGCGTCCGGATGTGGCTCAGTCGAGCCCGGTCCCCTGATCGGCGAGGTCGTGGTGGACGTTCCGGCCGACGCCGTCAAGGTGCTCGCCCTCGACAATCGCTTCATTCCCGAGGTGGTCACGGTCCCGGCGGGATCCCGCGTCGTGCTCGTCAACAGCGGTCGCAACGAACACAACATCATCCCTGCCCGTGGCGGCTCCGGTTGGGGTATCGATGAACAGTCGTTTCTGCGCGGCACCACCTACGAGGTGGCGTTCGCCGCCGTCGGAACTGCCTATTACTTCTGCGATATTCACGGCGACGAGTTCTCCGGCATGATCGGCCAGATCGTCGTCGAACCCGCTTCCTGATCATCTTCCATTACTCGCACCACCAGAGGACTTCATGACACCCACATCTGACGGCCCACGAAACCGAATGCTGATCGCGGTCCTCGTCGCTTTTGCCCTGGTGGCATCTGCGTGCGGCGACGATTCATCTGAAAACTCTGCTGCGGAGAGTCGAATCGATGCCATCAACGACGTCGATGTCGCTCAGCTCGGACCTCAGGAGGGCGAAGGCAGTGATGAAGGCAGCCAAGACGGTGGGGCCGAGCGCGCCGACGATGAAGCCGCCGATGACGGGGCCGGCGAAGACGCTGATTCCACCGCTGCGACCGATCAGGGGGACGATGGCGGCGCAGCCTCCGCAGCCAATGGGGTTCTGACCGTTGGTGACGGCTTCGGGACCATCCAGGCTGCGGTCGATGCGGCGAGCCCCGGCGACCTGGTCATGATCCCGGCTGGCACCTACAACGAGGCGGTCGAGGTGAGCACCGAGAACCTGACCATTCGGGGCATGGAGCGCAACGAGGTCATCCTCGACGGGGAGCTCACGCTCGACAACGGTTTCCGAGTGGTGGAGACCGATGGTGTCGCCATCGAGAACATGACAATTCAGAACTACACGAACAATGGTGTGTTCTTCACCGGGGTCACCGGATACCGGGCGAGCTACATCACTGCCATGCGCTTCGGCGGCTATGGGCTGTACGCGTTCGACTCATACAGCGGTCAGTTCGACAACTCCTACACCAGTGGTGCCGCCGATGGCGGCGTGTATGTGGGCGAGTGCTTCCCGTGTGATGCCGTTGTGACCGACATCGTCAGCGAGTGGAACGGGCTCGGTTTCTCGGGCACCAACGCCGGTGGTGATCTGTTCGTCATCAACTCCACCTATCGCCACAACCGAGCCGGAATAGTGCCGAACTCGGGCATGTACGAGTTCTGTTTCCCGCAGCGAGGCAACACCGTGGCCGGCAATCTGGTGCACGACAACAACAACAGCGACACCGCCGCCATCGACGCTGCGGTGCTGTCGCGCGGCAATGGGATTCTCGTTGCCGGCGGCAGTGGAAACACGGTGATCATGAACCGGGTGATGGACCACAACGTCACCAACATCGCTGCCATCCTCTTTCAGGACGAGGAGTCCAACTTCGCCCTGCCGGCAGAGCCGGTGAGCTGCGATGAGTCTCGCCAGCTTCCGGTTCTCGACGAGCCGACCACGGTCATCTTTGGCTCTAACGACAACATCGTCACCGACAACGTCACCGCCGACGCAGGCATCGCCGATCTGGCGCTGGCGATGCCCAGCCAGGCGGGCAACTGCTTTGCTGACAACGAGTTCGGGTCGACCGCTCCGGTGGACCTCGAGGTGTTGGCTCCGTGTGGCGGCGATGGTCCTGCCGATGGTGATTTCAGCACCGCCAACGGTGGTCTCGATCTCGGGGCGCTGATTGCCGCGGAACAGCCGCCGGGGTTGGACTACGAGACGGTCGAGCTTCCTGATCCCGGCCCCCAGGCTTCGATGCCCGACGCCGACAATGCGCCGGCGCGGCCAGCAACCGATGTGCCGATGGCGGTCGATCTGGACGCAATCACCGTTCCGCCCGCACCGTGAGAGACCGCTTGGGCCAACCGCGTGGCTGATCAACCACAGCCCGATCGAGCGCAGCCGAATCATGGAGACTGACCAGAAACGAGCCCGTCCGCTCGAGCGCGCGAGGCCCGCGTTAGTGATTGGACTGGCAGTGCTCATCGCCGCTGCGGCCGCCATCGTGATCCTGTGGGGACCGAGCGGAGACGAGGTTGCCGCGGGTCGGGTTCGGGAGCTGCCGCGTGCGCCCGGGGTGTTCGTGGTGTCGTGCGAATTCAGCCATGCGTTGTTGGATGATCCCATCGTCATGCCTGGCGAGCCGGGTATGTCCCACCGCCACGATTTCTTCGGAAACACCGACGTCGATGCCTTTACCGTCGCTCAGGATCTACTCGGTGGCGACACCACGTGTGACCAGAAACTCGACACCGCCAGCTACTGGAGCCCGTCGTTGTACTCCGGCGACGAGTCGATCGTGCCCGATGCCATCGATGCCTACTACCGCGCCGGACCGGGTGTCGATCCTGAAGTGGTCGAGCCGTATCCTCCGGGCCTGGTAATGCTCGGGGGAGACCCGAGCGCCAGTGGAGCCCAGGACCTCTTCATCGTGGGGTGGGGGTGTGGCCGCAACAGTGGCGCCTACACCGAGCCCCAGCCGTGCCCGGAGCGTCGGGCCATGAACCTGCGGGTGAACTTCCCCGACTGTTGGGATGGCCGTACCGTCGACAGCATCAACCATCGCGATCACACTGCCTACAGCAGCGAGGGACGGTGCCCGAAAACGCATCCGGTGGCGATCGCTCAACTCACCTACGTGGTGCACTACCCCGGGATCGAAGTCGATGGCACCCTCCGTTTGGCATCGGGGTCGACGCTCAGCGGTCACGCCGATTTCATCAACGGCTGGGACCAGGCAAAACTAGAACGCGAAGTAAAAACCTGCATAGGCCGAGGGGCAGTCTGCGGCCAACCCTACGGATCCCTCAACGGCCTGTAGAAAAGCTGCTATCGAGCCCAGGTAGTGCATCGTCGCACACCACAGGTGTCCACACGCTCGAATGAGCCCCGCCGGTCCGATTCGTGCGTCTGTGCCCGTTGGGCACGAAGAGGCCGTTGCCATGCTGCGTGCAAACGCCCCCAGCGGGAAGAACGGTGGCCAGTCCCACGCAACCAAATCGTGCCAGACCCCCAAACCGTCCACACTCAACAGAGAGTGGTAGGACTGGGATGAGACACTGGAGCAAAAAAGGGGCGAGAGCGTGGTTGAAGTTGCCGAGGCTGGTCGGGCTGAAGACGTTGGGGTGTGCAGCTCCCGAATTCAACGGGTTGCTGATCTTTGCCGTCATTATGTCGACGATGGTGGGCTCGTCGGTACTCATGTGATCGTGACCCGTCGGGGCCAGGTGGTGCTCAACTCTGCGTATGGCCATGCCGATCGGGAGAACGACATGCCGGTCGCCGCCGACACCATCTGGCGCATCTATTCGATGACCAAACCGGTCACCAGCGTGGCATTGATGATGCAGCTGGAGCAGGGCAAGGTGCTGTTGGAACAACCCGTTTCCGACTTCATCCCCGAGTTCGCCGACACCAAGGTGTGGGCTGGGGGAGACGAGGACGACTTCACCGTCGTCGAGCCCGATCGTGAGCCGACGGTGCATAACATGCTCACCCATCTGTCAGGTATCACTGCCGGATTCGTCCGGGCCCATCCGCTCGACGCTTTGTATCGCAAGGTCGGTCTTGGAGATTTCAGTCGTCCCGAGGGGAACCTCGAACAGGGGATCGCCCGCCTGGCGGCCCAACCCTTGCTGTTTCAGCCTGGCACCCGCTGGAACTATGGCATGTCCACCGACGTGGTTGGGCGCATCGTCGAGGTCGCAAGTGGTCAGCCGCTCGATCGCTATTTTGCCGATCACATCTTCGAACCGTTGGGCATGGTCGACACCGGCTTTGGGCTGCCGCCGGACAACGCCAACCGGTTCTCGGCGATGTACACCAAGGGTCCCGATGGCAGGGCGGCGCTGCTCGAAAGTTCGCAACGGAGCAACTACCTCAAGCCAGCCAAATTCTTTTCCGGTGCTGGCGGCCTCGTTTCCACGGCGGGCGACTACCACCGCTTTGTCGAGTGTCTGGCTCGGGGCGGTGAGCTCAGCGGGGTTCGGCTGCTCGGACCCCGGACGGTTGACTACATGGCTCGCAACCACCTTCCCGGCGGCGTAACCCTCAACGAGATGGGTCAGGCCCTGTTCAGCGAAACCTCGATGGAAGGCGTTGGGTTCGGACTCGGCTTTGGCGTGGTGGTCGATCCGGCAGCGGTCACCAACCTCTGCACCAAGGGCGAGTACCACTGGGGTGGCGCCGCCAGCACGACCTTCTGGATCGACCCTGTCGAAGACCTCCACGTGCAGTTCTACACCCAGCTTCTTCCCTCGGACACTTACCCGATACGCCGCCACCTCCGAGCCACCGTTTACCAGGCCCTCATCGACTGAACACCCCGACTATCTGGATCGAGCTTAGGAGCGGTGCCTGGCACCGCTTTTCAAGTCTCGCCTACCTGAACACCTCGACTATCTGGATCGAGCTTAGGAGCGGTGCCTGGCACCGCTTTTCAAGTCTCGCCTACCTGAACACCCCGACTATCTGGATCGAGCTTAGGAGCGGTGCCTGGCACCGCTTTTCAAGTCTCGCCTACCTCAGGACTGCTACGCCAGTGCTCCCAGCTTTACCCGCCGGTCCACTCCGGCGGTCGGCCCTCGATTCGGGCGGTGCGGCCCTCCGACGCGTCATCGCTGGCGGCAACGTAGCGACGCATGGTTTCGCCCATACGCACCGCGTCGGTCCACGGCAGATCCTGGCCCCGCCGAGCCATTTCTTTCACGGTGCGAATTGCAAGGGGAGCACCTTTGCAGAGTCGTTCGGCAAGCATCGTCGCCTCGATCATAAGCGAGTCATGCGGGTGGATTCGCCACACAACACCCATGTCATGAGCCGCATTGGCATCGAAACGGTCGCCGGTCAGCAGCAGTTCGAGGGCATCGGGCCACGGCATACGCCGTGCTGCCCGAATCGAGCCGACGATGGTGGGGATGCCCAGGAGTACCTCTGGAAAGCTGAACGAAGCCTGGTCGCTGGCAAGCACGAAATCACAGGTCAGCGCCGCAGTGAGTCCGTAGCCGACGCACGGCCCATTGATGGCCGCTATCGTCGGCTTCCATACTTCGAGGCCACTCTCGAACGAGTTGATGGTCGGGATCTCCCAAAACGAACCGGACCACTCGCCAACTGATCCGGCCCCGTCTTTCAAATCGGCGCCAGCGCAGAAGGCGCGCCCGGCACCGGTGACAATGGCAACCCAGGCCTCGTCGTCAGCCTGGAAGGTCTGCCATGCATCGTTGAGGCACACCCGCATGTCCCCATTGACTGCGTTCAGTGCATCGGGCCGGTTGTAGGTGATCGTCGCAACGTGCCCATCCCGCTGGTAGGTCGCAGCGGCACCCGGAACTGAAGACGGTCTCTCAAAATCGGCCATGAGTCTCTCCCCACCTTTCATCTGCTCAGCCTGTGTATAGGTGTGACGCTAGTAGGGGATGCACAGCGCCATGTGCCGAGCTACTTCTTCACAGGAGCCTTCTTCGCCACCGACTTCTTCTTGGTTGCCTTCTTCTTGGCTGCAGGTTTCTTCTTCACAGGAGCCTTCTTGGCCACCGACTTCTTCTTGGTTGCCTTCTTCTTGGCTGCAGGTTTCTTCTTCACAGGAGCCTTCTTGGCCACCGACTTCTTCTTGGTTGCCTTGTTCTTGGCTGCAGGTTTCTTCTTCACAGGAGCCTTCTTGGCCGCTGGCTTCTTCTTCGATGCTGCTGGCTTCTTCTTCGGACGGGGCGCCAACCGGGCCTGTTCCGCAGCGGCGGCGTCCAGCAGTTCGTCGAGCGCTCCTTGCAGTCGCCGACTTATCACCCACGGGTCCGCTTCGTTCTCTCGACAGGTCAGCAATCCAAAATCCATTCCGCTGGCATTGCTGGTCACCGTGATGTTGAGTCCGGTGCCGAACAGGAGCGGCCCCATCGGAAACATCCCCTCCACCTTGGCGCCGAGGGAGAACATGTCGAAAGGCGGGCCGGGGACGTTCGAGATGATGAGATTAAAAACCGGCGTCGTCGCACCTTCGAGGCCGGCCGCGGTGTAGGTCTGGGCTGCGAGCGAGATGAGCCCGGGCGGGGTGGTATCGGTGAGCGTCATGATCTTGTCGGCTGCGAGGGCTCGTTGCATGAGCTTGGCGTTTTGAGTGCCGTCGGCGATCGCCAGGAGTCGGGAGGTGGGGTCGGCAATGTCGGTCGCAAGGGACGCGAACATATTGCCAACCTGATTGCCGACGTCAGTCTTCGTGGCCTCGGTCCGCAGCGAGACCGGGACTTGGGCCACGAGTGGCGTGGCTGGCAGCTCTGAGAAACTCTCGAGATAATCCCGAAGGGCGCCAGCACAAACGGCGAGGACCACGTCATTGAGCTTCACCCCAAAGGTGTTCTTGACTTCCTTCATGTCTGCGAGGGGCAGCGTGGCGTAGGCGAAGCGGCGGTGTGGAGTGACCTTGCGGTTGAGCCGGGTCATCGGCGCCGCGAACGGTGCCGCAGGAGCATGGTCGCTCAACAAGTGGGACGCATACGTGGTGCCTTGGCGAACGATCTGTCGGGTCAGCTTCGACATGCGCACCGGCGTGGTCGCCAGGCGGACCAGTCCCTGGAGGAACAGCTCTGCGGGGGCGGGGATCTTCTCACCTGCGCCCGGGCCATCGGCATCGTCGTTCCCAGTCGGTACCGCCATCGGCGCCGGGTCCTTTTCGAGGTCCAGCAGCACGGTAGCCAGTTCCATGCCTGAGACTCCGTCGATGATGGAGTGGTGGACCTTTGCCACCAACGCCACCCTGTCCCCGGCAAGTCCTTCGATCAGCCAAATCTCCCAGAGAGGGCGACTGCGGTCGAGCTTCTCGCTGACCAGTTCGCCGACCAATTTGCCGAACTCATCATCGCCGCCGGGTGGAGCGCAGGCGGCGCGGCGAACGTGATAATCCAGATCGAGAGCCGGGTCCTCGACGGCCACTGGGCGATCGATACCGAGCGGGACCTCGACGATCCGCTCTCGAAACTGGGGAACCAGTGCAAGTCGTTCGCCGATCTGCGCTCGCAGCTTTTCGATCCCGAGGTCGACGACGTCGGTTGGGTCAACGATGACCACAGCCGAAACATGCATATGCCAGTTGGCGGTCTCTCCATAGAGGAAAGCTGCATCAATCCCTGCGAGTCGGCGCATGTCTGTCCCCGTATTTCGTGGTGAGCCCTACCTCTTTACGATACTTCAATCCATGGCCCGGGCCGTAGGTTGTCGTTGTGCGAGATCTCATGCGCCGAATGAACCGGTCGCCCAGCGGCGGGGTTGGTCGTCCTGGTGGCTCCGAAGCATGGTCATCAGACAAAGTGATCCGCCTCAGAGGCCTCGCACATTGTGGGGAACAGTAGATTGAGCGGGTGGTTCTACCTTCCCCCGTCGCAGCAGCGGCGTCCCGCATTCTCTGCCGGGTCGCGGTGGTCTCGCTCGTCGTGCTCAGCGGCTGCGGCGGAGACGGCGATGACACGGC
>Ga0114957_1004593_pt1 | contig 11798 bp, 8 predicted proteins | sample BantaG_FD_87175 | JGI IMG/M metagenome (GOLD analysis project Ga0114957, IMG submission 87175) | Marine algal microbial communities from Bantry Bay, Ireland - BantryBay_4 metaG | ecosystem: Host-associated > Algae > Red algae > Unclassified | place: Bantry Bay, Ireland | collected 2014-11-21 | reverse complement strand
TTGTTATTTGCTCTAATAAGAAGTTCTTCTTTTTCCGTTTTTATTGTTCCTCCAGTAAGCTCTATATTCGTTTGTCTAATCTTGAGTGCAGCTTCCTGAAATGTAATATTATACGATCTTAAGTCATTCTCTCTGAATGTAACTTCTATCTCCTCTTCAGGAAATCCAGATAATGTCACTTTTGATAAGTCCTCAATCGCTAATAAATCATCTTCTATTCGACGACTTATCGTTTTTAAAGTTTTTAAAGGTACATCACCATAAATGGCAAAATCAAGTACCCTCCCTAAGTTTTCTCTCTTATATACAGTCACAGGCTCCATAGCCACAGGGAATGAATTAATCCCATCTACAGCATTTTTTATATCCTGTAATATGACATCTGTATCATATCCTTTGAGCACCTCAATCTGGATGCTTCCCACGTTCTCAGAAGATACAGAAGTGACTTGTTCTATCCCAGTCAATCCTTTTAGATTCTCTTCGATTTTAGAAACAATACCTTCTTCAATTTCCTCTGGCGAAGAACCAGGATAAACAGCTTGTATTGTTATATTTCTACTTTCTACTTCAGGAAAAAAAGTAGTTTTCATCTGGGAAAGACCTACCAATCCGACAATGAATAACAAAATCATCAGGATATTACCCGCGATCTCATTGTTTATAAAATATTTTACGATGCTTCTCATTTTCTTTATATTTCTGAATTCATGGATAAAAAAATCCAGTCACCGTATTTAATAATTTACTTTTTGACCTTCGAATAATCCTGCAAGAGAGCTTGATACTACTTTATCATTTTCAGAGATACCTCGCACCATTACATTATCACTTAAGCGCTTTATTGTAGATATTTCTTTCAGTACTAAAGTAGAATCTTCCACTACATAAACTGCATTCGAGCTTACGAAATGATCTTTAGGAATCTTAGTTACATTTTCGAGATTCTGTCCTTTTAATTCCCCCTTTAGATACATACCGTCTTTCAATCCCTTGCCATATACACTTATGTAAATTGGAATATTCTGTGTTGCTGCATCTATTTGTGTGCCTATTCTATTCACTTTGCCTTTCCATGTTTTGGATAGATCAGATGAAACCAACTCTACTGATTGACCAACGGATGCATACTTCAAATCACTTAATGATATCGGAGTTGAGATTTCAAATTGTTCCGTATTGATCATTGAAGCTAAAACTTGACCAGGACTGATCAAAGTCCCAGGATATACATTGATCGCTGTGATCACACCTGAAAACGGTGCATAGATATTATACTCGTTTAATCTTGTTTCTTGACTTTTGATATTGTAATATTGATTATAAATATTCTTACCAGACACATAATATTTTTCTTGATCCGTTTTTGGTGTCGGTAAAGGATTTATCTGCTTATTGACATCGAACTGCTCCAAGTAAGACTTCCATGTGTCAAATGATTGGGCATGATCAAACTTTAAGTCTGGCATCATCTGAGTTATCGCTGTCATCAGAGAGCTTTTTTGAGCCTTCATTGCATAATCTGCTTCTTGATTATCTATAGAAAATAGAAGGTCACCTTTCTTGAAATATTTACCTTCTTTAATAGACCTACCCGTTTCTTGCATTACTCCTTGTACTCTTGCTGTAAGGTTAACCCTTTCGTGAGCTTGAACCCTGCCGTCTACAGCGATACTATTCGCCTGAGTACTTGCCGAAAAATTCGATACTTCTACTTTTCTTCTTTCTTTCTTCACTACTTTATCAGAAACAGTTGACTTCTTCTGCCCTGAAAGTGTATTGAATAAAAATCCCGCCAATCCTAAAATCAATAATGTGATTATGGTTGATACTATATTCTTTCTTGTCCTATTAGTTTTTTCCATCTTAGAGTTGGTCTTCTATTATCTATTAAAGCTCAATAAATTACATTTTTATTGATTATTTACTTCCTTTCGGTTCAAGCTTTATAAATGCTTGATGAAACGTTGTTATTTGTTATAAGAATTGGCAATGGGATTATGGCCATTTACTTTATAATAAAGTTTCTCATACATCTCTGCCATCACTTTCTTCGCTATTATTATATCTTCTTTACTACAATCAGTGAGGAGCATCTCTTCCATCTCACCGCTTTTCCCTTCAATTGTATATTGCATCTCTCTACCCTTTTTAGTCAAGTATATCAACTTTCCTCTTCCATCATCAGGATCATCTTTTTTTACGATCAAACCTTCAGTTTCAAGCGCTAGAAGCATCTTCGTAATACTACTTTTATTCTTGATCAATGCTGTACCTAAGTACTTCTGACTGATTCCATTATTAGCCCACAATTCCGCTAATATTCCTATACAAGAAGCTGGAAAAAAATGTCCATCTTCTTCCATATTGGGTTGCACGGCCTTAACAATAAGTCTAGCTACCCTATTGGTGAGAAATCCGAAATGATTATATGGATTAAATTTTTGCAAATGTATGCGATTTAGTTTACTAAGAAACCAAATAGACAGTTGAAATTAAAAAAGGTTTGATCGTGAGCCAAAATATCTCTATTTATAGTCACAACTGACATAAAATAACCTTATGGTTTACTATATTTACACAGTTAGATAACCCAATATTATTGAACATGATCATATTGAAACGTATTCTTTTATTTGCAACATTAATTGTACCATTGGTAACAAATGGTCAAGAAGTACCTATTACTAATTACTCTATCAATAACAATGGTCAAGTTCAATTAGAAATACCGACATCTAAGGATTATTACTACATATTGAATGTTAAGAACAAACTAGAAGACAATCTTTTTCATGCAACATCATTGACAATTGGAAAATCTGGCAGTACTATAATCATTGAACCCTTAGCTGCACTACCGATAGAACACTATCAAATTAAAGAACACCTCATCGATGATCCAATTGATACTGATGGAGACGGTATCGACGATATAACAGAAAATAATAATCAGCCTACCCAAGGTCCTCTAAATTTTGCACCAGCTATAGAATTTATTGATGGATTAGTTTCTATAAATAGTTTAACTAAGTTTAAAGAGCTTTCGCTTGCCGATACGATTGTTCCGTGGTCTCCATTTTTAAATGATAAGCAGTTTGTAAAATTTGCAATTGTAAATCTTGAAACAGATCATCCAGAAATATATTTTATAAACAGTGAGACGCATTTCCTCCACAAAAAATTTATGGAAGCTGCGGCTCCTCATTGGATAGAAGATCCTAGTCTTATAAAAGGAGAAATAACATACAACCCTACAGTCGTTTCTAACAATGGAACGCTTGGTGATTTTAGTTTTAATTATAGCGTTGGAGCGGGCAGACCATTCAATATTGTCCAGAAATGTCATGAATTGATAGCAGCAAACATGCCATTTTTAAAAAATAATCTTTCCTATTTTGTCCCGGTAGTAAGCCAATCAGAATATGAAGACGATAAAGAATTATTTGATGAATCCCGCGTTCCGATACTTCTTGAAGAGGATGTCTATGCAGATATAGACTATCTAGCCTTAAATATTTCTGAAGGTTTTGGTTTCTTCAGACAAATGTCCTTAGAAGAAACTCCTAATTCGAGAGATGTAGTTTTATACGATGCGGTCCCGAATACACTTCCAAGAGTGGGTGGTATTATGACATCATTTGTTCAAACTCCACTATCTCATGTCAATCTAAGAGCAATTCAAGATAACCTTCCAAATTCATATATAAGAGACCCGCTAGCAATTGATTCTATTGCCAATTTGTTAGATAAGTATATTTACTATAGAGTAGAACAAGATCAGTTCATCATAAGAGAAGCTTCTCTGGAGGAAGTAAATCTTTGGTATGAAGATATCCGTCCCACAGAAGAACAGACTCCGAAACTTAACCTGAGTTATAAGACAATTTTATCTTTAGATGAGATAGGGTTTGATATGGCAGATGGATATGGTGCTAAAACAGCAAATGTAGCTACCATGCGTACCTTTGGGTTTCCAAATCACACCATTCCTGATGGTTATGGTGTGCCCTTCTACTACTATCAAGAATTCATGAAACACAATGGTTTTTTTGAGGATGTAGATAATATGCTCAACGATCCAGATTTTCAGTCTAATTTGAATTATCGAATAGAAGTTCTTGATGATTTCCGAGATGAAATAAAAGATGCAGACATGCCTCAATGGATGCTTGATGAATTAGCAGATATGCAAAACTCATTTCCAGAAGGCACATCTATTCGCTGTAGATCTAGTACTAACAATGAGGATCTTCCGGGATTTAGTGGTGCAGGTCTCTATACTTCTAAAACACAACACCCAGATGAAGGTCATATTTCAAAATCCATAAAACAAGTTTATGCTAGCATGTGGAATTTCAGAGCCTTTGATGAAAGAGATTTCTACAGAGTCAATCAATATGTAGCATCAATGGGTATTCTATGTCATCCCAATTATACTGTTGAGAAAGCTAATGGTGTAGGAGTAAGTACTGATCCTATATATCAGACAGAAGATACTTATTATCTAAATACGCAAATGGGTGAAAATTTAGTAACTAACCCAGACGCGTTTTCTGCACCTGAAGAAATATTGCTGGACAAATACTCAGTGACAGATGATGATTATATAGTGCTTAGATATTCTAGCTTACTAGATGATGAACTCGTAATGGACGAGGAGTATTTGGATCAAATGAGAGATTTCCTAACAGTCATACATGATGAATTTCAAAAGCTTTACAACGCGGAAGAAAGCGAGGATTTCGCCATGGACATAGAGTATAAAATAACAAAAGATGATCAATTGGTTATTAAGCAAGCAAGACCATGGGCTACTTTTTGGTCCAATATTAAATTGTCTGTCCAAAATCCAGAGGTTGATGACCTACAGTTTTATCCAAATCCTGCAGAAGACTATCTTAATATAAATTGTTATTGTGGTGCGACAAGCATTGTTATATTTAACTCAGAAGGAATACCAATTTCAAAATACAAAGTTGATTTATCGTATGCTATTGGCCAGATTTCTACCCGAAGGTTAACTACAGGAATGTATATTATTGCAGGCTTTGATGATAATGGTGAGTTGTATTTTTCTAAGAAGATATTTAAACAATAACAATCCGATTACACAGTATTTTTGTTTTAGAAATTGAGTTGTTAATATCCTATTTTCAATCAATCATTATTGCATCTTTACAATATATTATATTTATAACTCGATCTTCAAAATAATAGATGACCTCATACTCACTTTTCGAACTCAACGAATATATCAAGCAAGTGATGGCGCTCAATTTCACAGAACCTATATGGGTTAACTGTGAGATCAGTCAAGTAAAAGAAGTGAGAGGTCAAGTATACATGGAGGTAGTTCAACATTCTGAAGGTGACAATCTCATAAAAGCGCAAAGTGCTGCAGTGATATGGTACAAGTCATTTCTCTTTATAAAAAAGAAACTCGGCGATTTATTACCCGCTATTCTTACCGAAGGGACAAAGGTAATGTTGAAAGTAACAGTAGAGTTCCACGAACGCTATGGGCTAAAACTTAATATAGAGGACATTGACATTAGCTATACCATAGGACAAATGGAAATGGCACGTCAGAAAATAATAGAGAAGCTAAAGCAAGCAGGAGTAATAGAAAAAAACAGCTTCACTACCCTTCCTGATGTTATCCAAAGAGTGGCGGTGATATCATCAGCTACTGCAGCAGGATTTGCAGATTTCAAAGCGCAGATTACCAATAATGAATATGGATATGACATCAATATAGACCTCTTCCCAGCTGCAATGCAAGGAAGCAACACTGAACGAGAAGTCTGTGCTGCACTTGAAACCATAGAGCTCAAACAGCACGAATATGATTGTGTCGCCATAATAAGAGGTGGAGGTGCTAAGTTAGATTTAGCTTCATTTGATAATTATAATATTGGACATAAGATTGCTACTTTTCCGATTCCTGTAATAACGGGCATTGGACATGAGATAGATAGTACGGTGGCAGATTTAGTTTCCTTTTCTGCTTTGAAAACTCCTACAGCTGTTGCAGCTTTTGTTATAGATAGGAATATGCAATTCGAATCACAGATGATTCAAGCAATGCAGTGGATCAATCAAAATGCAAAACAAAAAATCGAATATAATAAACTAGAACTCGAGCAAATCATGCAGATGATCGTTCTCAAACCAAAGGAAATACTAAGGTCAAAACACCTTCATCTGGATCAGATTAATGAGCTCTTGAGACAAGCAGCTAAATACAGTCTAAAAGAACTAACCGAACATATATTTCACACTGAACAAATCATTAAAATGGCGGATCCGAAAAATGTATTAAAACGTGGATTTGTTATGCTTCAGAAAGACAACAAAACGATCACTGACATCGATACACTTGATATAGATGATACTGTAACTCTTAACTACTTCAAAGGCTCCGCAGAAGCAAAAATCACAAAACTTAATAAATAACATGGCAGATAATTCATACCAGAAAGCATACAGCGAATTACAATCTATCGTAGCAAAAATGCAAAACGAGGAAATAGGACTTGACGAGCTAGGCAAAGAAGTAAAACGTGCTGCAGAATTGATCAAGATGTGTAAAGAGAAGTTACGGGATGTAGAGAAGGAAATTGAGGTCTCTTTAGAGTGAGCTAGAGCTTTTCTTTAAGTATAAACATAACGCCTGAGGAAGACGAATCAAACCCATAGGCTTTCAGGACTTTTTCCCAATTCTCATTGGAATTGGCATAAGGACTTTTCATAAAGTTAAAGTAATCTTCTATCTACTTTGCTTACGCAAAACCTCTTTCGGCTTCTAATAAATTAGAAGCGACATTAGTAGATTTGTTTATTAGAAGTGAGGTTATCAAAACACTTACACATTCCTAAAACCAGTCGACATCACAAGGGATATTCAGAAGTAATGACTAATTAACAACTTTACTAGAAATGAAATAGTATCGACTATGTTTTATATAGAAGGAATATTTAATTAAGGATATTATGGCCTTAGCTGGCTTAGACAAGAGGTAATTTGTACACAAATTACCCAAGTCCAGCGGATATTTGGGTTGTTTTTTAACGTTAAAAGCGTACAAATGACCCACTAATATGAGTTTTGTGAGCTTAGGTTAAAAATAATACAAATGTCGTTGACAGTTAAAGCCTTGGGACAAGAGATGGTACAAGAGATGGTACAAGGGATGGTACAAGGGATGGTACAAGGGATGGCTTTCGAAGAAAACACCCGATTCGAAAAAAACACCCGATGCGTAGCAAACACTCGATTTCTGGTCAAAGGTGGCTTTGCAAAGCAAAACGCCCCAGATTCTATGAATCTGTTTCGCCGAAGGTTTGCACTAGTAAGCGCTGTAGGCCAAGCAAAATAGAACGCCGGCAGCTCATTCGCCACCGTGCGTTTGTTTCTTTGAAACAAGCCACACTTGGGCGAGTGGCGAGACCAATTAGATCGTAAATTACACCGTATGACCAAGAATACGTCGTAAAACGGGGCAATCATTCATAAGTAGTAAAATTAAAACACTTATTCAATATGGGATTTCGATATTTGCGAATATCCCTAACAAAATAGGCTACAAGAATTAACTTGTAGCCTATTTTATTTTTGTATTTCTGACGAACTAAACTTTATTTTGTTTTGAATTTGTCAGCTGGAATAATTCCATTTATCTCAATATTCTCAGCATTCATAACCAAAGGAAATGGCATTGCACCAAGAATCGTGATCTTATGAGGAACCATTATATCATTCACAACTTTGTAATCCTCTACCTCAGTAGTAATTGATTGAGGTTCACCACCTGGAACATCCTGTGTCATCATCGTTTTAACCAATAAGTTGGTCTTTATCTCATAGAATTCGTACAACTTATCTCCAGATGGTTTTGTAATTTGTACTTTATAGGCTTTAGATCCTTTTACATCTTCTACCCCTTTGAGTTCTAATTTATAAGGACTATCTGCAGCTACATATAACAATTGACCAAATGCATTTGCTTGTTCTTTCATTGCATCTAATTCTGGTCCTTCAGTGAGCAATTGGCTTTGTCCCATTCCTCCAACTTTAGCTTGTACACCATCAAATCTCTGCTCTTGCATTAAGTTTCCGCCCATAGACATCTCCATATAGAACATTTTGTTATCCTTCTGACCAGTTTCCATACCAGCAGCTTGACCCATAATATCAGCTTTGTATTTAGAAACCATTGTCTTTACAGCTTTTACTTTAGCCATACCACCGATTGCATCAATATAGTCAAATACTATCGTTTTTGCATCTACACCTGCAGGCATCGCAGTTTCTTGTACATCAAGTTTTTTTCCGAATGGATCATAGAAATCAATCACACCATCGGCATCAAACTTTACGAGATTGGCAGCTACCTCATCTTTAGACCCTGCTACTACAATATTAGCATTTTCTGGCCTTATGTATTTCACAGCCATTGCTTGTACATCAGCAATAGATACTGCATCTAGCTTCTGTAAGTATGTTTCATAGTAATCTGCTGGAAGATTAAATTTGTATATGTTACGAGCGAATCTAGCTATTGTCTGAGGAGACTCTAAAGATCTTGCAAAGCCTCCAGCCATAGAATTCTTAACCAATTGTATATCCTCTGCACTTACTGGTTCAGTTCTTAATCTTTCCATCTCGAATAATATTTCATGGATAGAACTATCTGTTACTGCATTCCTTACACTTGCTCCAGCGTTGAAATTTCCAACTAATGAATTTGCTGACAAGCTTGATCTAGACCCGTAGGTATATGCTTTGTCTTCTCTTAAGTTTTGCATCAATCTACCAGAGAAAACACCACCACCAAGTATACTATTCATTACAGAAGACTTGATCTGATCATCAGCTCCAGGCTTCAGATTTACAGGATATGTTACTCTGATTACAGATTGCACAGCACCATCTTTATTTGCAAATGCAACATTTGTTCCTTTTACTTCTTCAGGTGCACTATATGTAGTTGGAGGAATTGTACCACTTTTCCAAGAAGCAAAATACTTCTCTGCATCAGCTTTAGCCTCTGCTGGGGTAACATCACCAACTATAATTAAGAAAGCATTATTAGGCTTAAAATAGGTATTATAATATGACTTTATATTTTCAATCGTCATATTGTTTACATCATCTTCAGTTTGAATTTCACCATAAGGATGATTTTCTCCATAGTTTAATACTGCAGCTACATTACTTGCCATAGCATCGGCATTGGTTGCTGTTTGTGATAAACCAGATAGCGTCTGTGTTTTAATTTTCTTAAATTCTTCTTCAGGAAAAGATGGATTATAAAGAACATCCGTCATAATATCCAAAAGTTTTTCAGAATGCTTTTTCAAGCCACTAGCAAATACACCACTGCCTCGTGTACTAAGTCTCGCTCCAATAAAATCTACAGCTTCATCAATTTCAGCCTTTGACTTAGTCTTAGTTCCTGTTCCCATTAACGACCCAGCTACAGAAACATAACCTATCTGGTCTTTTTCTAGTATCTGATCATTGTTTAATGATAATTGATAAGAGACTCTCGGTATTTTATGATTCTCTACAACGATTACTTTTAATCCATTGCTCAGATCAAAAGAGTTAGCTTCTCCTAATTGTATAGCTCTAGCTTCTCCAGGGGACGGTGCTCCTGATCTCCAGTCTAATTCACTTGCAGCTTCTTTTACTACTTCGGTTCCTTTGTCTACCATGCCATCTGTAGTCTTCTTGCTACACTGCATGAAGAACACTCCCATGAATAAAAGATATATTGAATATTTTTTCATTAGTTTAAAATTTTATTTTTTTAGAAATCACCGATCTATGATTAATTACCTCCTCGGAATATTAAAGCTTGTAAAACGTAACATATAAATAAAAATTTAATGGCAATACATACTATTTCCAATTCTTATTTCTTCTTGTTCCGCAAGCTCAATCAATGGTGTTTCATAATTTTTTTTATTGTTGGTTCTATTTATAGATATTGAATCAAAGGATCAGCCTATGGATTCACTGGTTTTGGTAGGTAATGAAGTACGACTCTATTATCAGTAGCATAATATTGTTTTGCTACTCTTTGGATATCTTCTTTAGTTACAGCTAGGTATCTATCTAGCTCGTTATTGATAAGATTTGTGTCACCAAAATACATTTTGTAATTTGCCAAGCTTTCTGCTATTCCTGCAATTCTTGAATTAGAACTAATGAAATCGTTCTCTGTTTGATTTTTCAGTTTTTGAAATTCAAGATCACTGATGAGTTCATTCTGAACTTTAGATATTTGTGCATCTATAGATTTTTCAACATCTAAAATACTAACTCCCATGTTAGCAATACCATAAGTAATCGCAGCTCCTGGATCTTCAAGGCCTAGTGGGAAGTTTCCTACTTGTACGGCTTTTTGCTCCTCATCTACTAATGCTTTATATAATCTTGATGATTGTCCATTAGATAATAAAGTACCCAACATAGCTACAGCATAATAATCGGGAGTTCCTTGAGCAGGAATTCTATATGTCATCACAACTGCAGGCAGTTGAATATTATCATATATTGTATCCCTAATTTCTCCACCAAGTGCTGGCTCAACAACAGTAGGTCTATATACATTAGGATTCTTAACAGGTATAGATCCGAAATATTGCTCTATCCATACTTTTGCCTGATCATAATCAATGTCACCAGCAATAGATAAAATAGCATTATTTGGAGTGTAAAAATCATTATAAAACTGCTTATAATCCGCTTCTTCTGCAGCATTTAAGTGTTCCATAGATCCAATAATTGGCCAGTTGTACGGGTGTTTTGTAAAAGCTCTAGCCATCGACTCTTGCAAGATAGATCCATAAGGTTGATTATCAATTCTTAATCTTCTTTCTTCTTTTACTACTTCTCTCTGCGTTTCTACTCCTTTATCTTCGACTTTAGCGTGTAGTAATCTTTCTGATTCTAACCAAAGACCTAATTCTAATTGGTTTGAAGGCAGTATCTCGTAGTAGTAAGTTCTGTCAAATGAAGTATTGGCATTCAATGTACCCCCTGCATTTTCTACATATGAAGTATACTCTCCTCTGTCTATATTTTCAGAACCTTCAAAAAGTAAATGTTCAAAAAAGTGAGCAAATCCAGTTCTATCTGGCTTCTCATTTTTTGATCCAACATGATACATAATAGATACAGCTACGATTGGTGTAGACTTATCTTGGTGTAAAATTACGTGTAGACCATTATCAAGTGTATACTCTTGAAAATCGATCTTGTTCATTTGAGCATTAAGTGCTAGACTTATAACTGCAAAGAACATTAAGAGAAAAGTTTTTTTCATAACATTTTAGATTGGTTAGGCCAATTTGAAATTGACACTGGTTTTATGATTAACTAATAATGAGTGCAAAATATAAAATTGTATCCATATATATAGATGTGAATACGAGAACAAATATGATTTTTTTTATTCTTATAAGACATAATTATCTACTAAAAGGTAAAATAGATCGAAATAGGTCAAAGAAATAGAAACCAATAACCTGCCAACATTCCCTTATTTATGCATCAAAAAGCCTTCTATAATAATTGACTTGCCCTAGATGATAGGCTAAATGTGTTGTAAGATGGATTAAAAAATATTTTGTTGTCATTGGTTTTTTGAAAACTACTATGGGATATTTTAACTCCAATTCAGACTCATCCATAGAATCTAAAACTTGGATAATCATCTCTTTGGTGTTAAATATATCTTTTAGAAGGGTGTCAACAGGAACATTTTTAGAAGAAAACTCTGCTC
>Ga0114957_1004591_pt1 | contig 11801 bp, 12 predicted proteins | sample BantaG_FD_87175 | JGI IMG/M metagenome (GOLD analysis project Ga0114957, IMG submission 87175) | Marine algal microbial communities from Bantry Bay, Ireland - BantryBay_4 metaG | ecosystem: Host-associated > Algae > Red algae > Unclassified | place: Bantry Bay, Ireland | collected 2014-11-21 | reverse complement strand
GGGGGGGGGGGGGGGGGGGGGGGGGGGGGGGGGGGGGGGGGGGAGAGAAAGGGGGGGGGTGGGGGGGGGGGGGGGGGGGGGGGGGGGGGGGGGGGGGGGGGGGGGGGGGGGGGCCAGCCGGGCGGTGGTTGGGAAGCACCCGTGGGCCGGCGGCGCGGCGGCGCGTCGGTCGGGGCACCGTGCGGCGCGCGGGCGACGGCACGACCCGTCAAAACACGACGACGCCCAACAAAACTCTACTCGATTGACGTGGGTAGTTTTCGGTTACTGTACTTGCGATAACAAACAAACATGTTGTGATCGAGAGACACCTCCACACGTGTGATGTTTTCCTTACAGTTTTGGGCAAGACGATCCGGCCCGATAAAGTGGCACCGCGGCACCGTTGATTGGTTGGCCGTGCTTTTCCGCCACTCCCCGCGCCGGATCGTGGCCATCGGCTGGCGTGCAAGCCACCACTTGCCAGTCGACTTGGGTGACCGGACAGCAGGTAGCTATCCGTCGCTGCACGCGGCAGCCCGACAGAACGCCGAACAGAAGCGCTGTTGGGTAACAGTCGAACAAAAGGCCATTTGTTGGGGCCGTCTGTTGGGGAACAGAGGCCGAACGGATCCCGAATCTGTTGGGCGCGGCTGTTGGCCTCTCTCGTGGTGGGTCCGTGCATCTGCCAGGACCTCGAGCGCGAAACGGCTTGCACAGGAGGGTTAGCGGCATAACAGGGACAAGAATGGACTAGTGGCCACTAATCGAACGGCTCAGGAGACTTCTTTTGACCACATGGGGACTGCATGACGGACAAGGCATGATGATCACTGGGCATTTCCAAGCCATTTACGTCGCAACAGACCCCGACCAAGGTGCCGGCTGCTCAGGACCGACAAACGTTGTGCGGACAAGCCGAGCAGTAGCACACTCCTCCGCGTCACATTGGTTTCGAGCATGGTCGTCCATAATAAGAAAAAAACAGACTACCCCGCCCCGCTAAGCGCCACCCCATGCCGCCCCAGTCGCCAATGTCAACGCCTCATCGTGCTGCGCCACATCGCGCGGAGGGCCCCACCGCGCCCCCTGTACTCAACGCACCGCTACACACGACGCCGAGCCGTGCCAAGCCTCACATTAAAGCGCCACACTACCAGGAGCTGACCCGCCCAGTGCCGCCCCGCGCCGCGTCGCCCCGCGCTACTCTGCCCAACCAATCTCCGTGGAAGACGTACCCGACACGCACCGTACCACGACGAGCCGCGCCTTGATACGACGCCGGTCCGAGCCACACCACGCCACGCGGCCCCGCGAAGCGCCGCGTCATGCCGCATGGTCCCACCCCACAACAGCCCCCGTCGTGTCGTGGCGCGACGCACCAAGCCCCGCCCCAAAGATCCCCGCTGCGCCCGATGCGGAACACATCGGTGCTGAAGCACCATCAACTGCTTGGGTTGAGCACGCGGGAGGTGAAGGGGTAAAAATGATTGGTGAAGAAGCGCTCGACGCGACGCTCGACGGCGGTGTTAGGGGTATTGGAAGGCACAGCGTGCAGGCCGTGTCGGTCGCTTAGGCCCTCAAAGTCAGGGACGACGTGCTCAACACGCAGCACACTTGTAAGCGGCACGCGCGCGAGGGCAGGCCACTCCGCGTCAGGCGAAAGAAACGACCATGCCATCCGCTTACAACCCCAACGCGTCAGCGGGCAGTCGGGCCGCGAAGGCACCTCCTCCATGCGATGCACGACGACAAAGTCGTCTACCACGCCACCGAGCATGCGCACCACCAAGCGCGACCACCCCAACCGCCTCTGGCAGTTCGTGTCGGTGTACCACACGTGGTCGTACCGAGGTTTTCCCAGGTACGATTCTGTCGCACATGCCGTCTGCACCACCGCCTCGGCGCCCCATTCAAATTTGCAGTAGAAGGTGAAAGACGACGACACAACCAAAGAGCAGTCGCCGTCCTTGCCCAGCAGCTCGCCAAGGCCGGCCATACCCGGCAGCTCCTCTGCATCCATGACCCGCATCCGCACCCCACGATGCGATCTCGCCAGTGCGGCAGGCGGCGCCGTCGCCACGTCGTCAGCGCCAACGACCTCCTCCAACAAACCGAAAAGCGCGTCGTCGCCATTTGAATCGACCACATCGTCCTTCATCTTGCGAAGCTCCCGCAACACCTCGCACTGGGTTTCCGTGGCCCTCATCATTTGCAGGACGATCGTAGGCCCGCGCTTGTTGGTGCGGCAGTACATCCGCTTGCAAGCGCCGTGCAAGGCCTCGTTCTCGCTGGTGTCGCCCTCCCAAAGATTGCCGTTGTCGAACAGAGCGGCCAATAGGTGATTGGCGAGCCGGTGAGCCTTGGTCGTATGGGCAGGCCCAAAAAGTAGGTCGACGTAGTCGATGACGAACTCCTGGGCCTCACGCGCCAGTGAGCGCATCTGCTGCTCCGACATGCGAGTGGTCTGGCCGATGTTGTCGCCCATTAGACGGCCGCCGAGCGCCGCCATGCGGCAAAACACGTCGAGGACGGCGCGGTGCAGAGGAAGAGTACCAAAAAGCCGTTTGTACTTGGCAGTCGAGACGACATCGAACGCCACCGGTTCCGGAAGAAACTCTTCGGCAGCGCTCAGCACGGCGCCTTCGGGGCCGTGCCCGTCATCGAGCTCCTCGTCGCCGAGAATTGAGGGCCGGCGGTCCACGTCCGCTCGTGCTGGGGCAACGTCGGAATGTGGGGGGGGTAGATCTTCGGCGGGCCCACAGACGCCGGCCATCATATGCGGCATCATAGCGAGGCCGTACCGCCACAGACGCCCCGTCATCTGCAGCTGCTTCACTGTTGGTGGCACAAAGAACCTACAACACGTCAGCCAGATGGCAGCGGGAGGTGTTCGAAGCAACAACGACACAGCGAGCTGTTGGTGAGTAAGGATGACCACTACATAACAGAGAGATGGGACGCATACTCCAGACACAGGTCTACCGTCGGTGCAGCTCATCAAAGGAGACAGGTTCGGGTGTTGCAGGTACATACCCGGGTGGTGTGGGGGAAGGCACACAAAGATGCCCCATCTCCCACGCGCGCAAGTTGAGGGCGTCCAACGAGTCGGAGAGCGGCCCGAGCCGGGCACCGCTGCCCGCACAGACGACTCGCAGGAACGATGGAACACGCTGAGCCACCATACGTATGACACCAAGCTTCCAAACGTGGAGCAAGTCGAATGAAATGATATCAAAGAGTCGCTTGTTATCCGTTGACAACCCCCAGACCGCACCGAGAGCAGGCACGAACGCAAGGGAGCTGTGCTCGGTTCGCAACAAGTTCCGCAGCGAGGGCCGTGGGTCACGGTCTCGGTCCATGGCGCCTTCTAGCTGCGCGTCAAGCAGCGTCGTTACATCTCGAGGGGAGGCACCGACCCCCGCAGGACCACCGGCAACGTCCCGCCGCACAACGCAATGGGAGCAAAAGAATTCGCAAGCGTTACCCATCAAGCACATCACCGAACGCTCACCGAGCTGGTCGGCAACAAGGCCGACAATACGCGGCACAGCAGTCAGCACTTGTTGGCCGGGGAACTCCACGGGCACGCCGGTTTGACTTGCTCCAACGAAACGACGAAGAAGGATGGCAAGACAGCGCTGCAACACCGCGTTGCGCGCGTCACTAGCACGTCGTCGAGATGCCGCCGTGCGGGTGGCGGGCTTGCCAACGTGAGGGATGTACCCAACCGTCACCCACTGCACCGCGCTGTCTCGGATGTTCACGACACGCGCCCTAATAGGGTATATGTAGTGGGCACCAGACCAGGACACAACGGCTTCGTCAACAAACAGTTGGACACCCAAGACAAAGGATAGAGAGCCGTGGCGTTGACGAACGATGAGCTCTTCAGTTAGGAAAAGGTCACTGTCCATCATGTCTCCACGCAGGCGCGTTCCGTCAGCCCCGTCTCCGAGCTTCTCACCCCACAGCTGAATGTGGCCAGCGTTCATAAGCAGGTCCAACGCAGCTAGCAGCAGGTCCCTAGAGTAGAACTTGTACTTCACGCCCTCCACCTCCAACGGGGTCTCATCCCAACACAGCTTTGAAAGAACCCGGCGTTGCTCCTCGCGCACAGCGGCGACGAAGGAGGTCTTGTTCGGGAATGCGCGGGAAATCTCACCACCGTCATCATCCGAGCTCGAACCACTGCCGTACGAAGCCGTAACGCCCTCTACCGCGACGTGAGCCGCGGAAACCGTGGCCGAGGCGCGTGTCGCTCTCGACACGCCTCGTCGACGTACATGACGCCGGTGACGTGCACCGTCCTCCACCTGCACGAGTACTGACAGGTACGATATCTGGTCGGCTTGGGATAACCCCGAGCCGCCAGCACTCAACGCAAACTTCAGAGCGTCTCGTAGGACGGGTGTGTTGAACCGTGACGGCATGCGTCCCACCGAGGGGGGCACCAAGCGCCGCGTCTTGCCCACCTCCGGCATCGCCTCGTAATAGGCGCGGATGCGCGCCGCCACGGACGTCTGCGAGACGTTTCGTGGGCGTGGAAAGGCAAGCGACCCACGAGCCGAGGCATCTGGTGGTAGGCGCACGACGCCGAGTCCGCCAAGCAGGGGGTGCTCTCCGTGAGCGTGATCTTGACCGGGGATTTCAAGAGCGAGTACCACCGGCAGAGTTGGAGGTGTGACGCCATTGAGTGGCGAGGCAGAGGTTCGACTCGCTCCGCGAGTTCCACTCACAGAGGCTGCGGCGGCCGCGTCGCGTTGCGCCGCCGCCGCCGGCCGATCGTGCAGCTCGACAAATCCCGCAGGCTGGACAAGCCGGTTGCGGTGCGGGTGCCGACCGCTCATGTGGCGCGTGCGCGAAGCCTGTGAAGTGAAAACGCGAGGGCAGTACCAGCATGCCCAATATGGCTCGCCTGAGGCGCCGCCGCCAGTCAACATGATGCCCTGTTTCCCCCTAAGAGGCTTGAAAGACACTCGACAGGCCAATGATACACCCTTCAATAAAGAGTACATGCAAGTTAGTCACCGATTGCAGCCAAATGCCAGGCAGGCCATCCCTGTCACTGCGCGATCGCCAACTAGGAGATACAGACAGGCGGCGGACAGGTGGAGGTGACGGGGCGCTGCGTGGCGTGATGAAAACACCCTCGAGCAAAGAGCAACATACGATGCGAGACGAGAGCGAATGGCGCTGCACAGGGTTCCTCCAGGTGTAGAGATGTCCAAGACAAGATGGGGCGTGGCGCACAGACGTCCCAGAGGCGGTACGCACTCGACACGGCCACGATGGTGGATGTGACGCGCGCGCGAGGGCGCGCCCCGCGCTCAGACGCGACGGTGTCGGTAGTTGTGGGGCGGGTCGTGAAACACGAAAACCGCCACGGGTACGTCGACGGGGTGGCCGTCGCGGGAGTTGCGTTGCATAAAAAACAGCCAACGGCGCGTCGACGGAATGACCCTTGCTGTGGGGCGGGGGGACAACAAAACAATCGCCCGCGGGTCGACGGCCAGGCGGTGTCGCCACCACCCCCCCACACCAACAGCACCCTCACGAGCGGACGCGCGTTGCCACGCGGGAGGGGCTTGTTGGCGACGGGTGCAGGGGGGAGCGGCCTCCGTAGTGTCGTCGCCGACAAGAAGGGGGGGCGGCGCGTGGTCACCCGCTCTGCCTATAGTAACCCCAGACGGTGGTGGTGGGCGGAAGCTCCAATGGGCACGACATCGGCTTCTGCCGGAGGCAACAGAGTCGTTCGGGTGTCTCGGTCGAGCACGTCCAATGAGTCCAGTCGAAACTGCGCCCCAAGTACAGTACTGCTCACACGGATTGAGCTTTTTTTCGTCTCCAGGCATCTTTCTCGAAAATTTCAGCAGTGTCATTCCATTGGCGCATGATATCAATGAGGGGGTCTTTCTCTAGATGTAGCCTGCCTACGTAGACTCTTAAAAGTGTTGTTCCTCCATAACGATATCAGAAGCTCTTTCCATCCAACGACTTGATTCGTTGCACTGCCATTCGGGGTTGCCTCCACGAATGCACCGCGCGTCCTCGCCACAGCCCACCGCGTCCGACCACAACCTCCTCCGGCAAGCGACGTCTCCCCACCCCGCGGGTGCTCCGCCTTGGTGGGGCTAGCTGTGAGGCTGTGGATTATCCACCGCCTTCCTGTCCCCCCTTTGCCCCTCTCCCCCCTGTCCCCGTCGCTCTCTTGGGTCGTGGCCCCGCTTCCACGCTTTTGTGGCACTCACTCCGCTCTGCCACCACTTGCGGTGGGTACACTCGCTCACCTGGTGTCGTCTTCACCGTCCCGGTTACTTCATGCAGGCAGTGGTCGAGGACCGCTCCACCTGCAGCCAAACCATCACGCCAGCTATTCGGACGTGTTGGCAGCGGTTTCCCGCCAGTACCGTGCCGTTCCGTATTGGTGATATGGGGTACCGCATGCGGTCGGGAGCTGGGCCCTGTCGGACGGTTTTGGGGGGTACAGATGGCGTGGAGGCATCGGAGATGAGGGTGTAGGGGGGAGTGCCACGTGAGCCCTGGTACTCGACCACTGGTGCTGTCTGTGATCACGACACTGCAGGCGATTGACCTCTGGCGCAGTGTGGACCAAGGATTGAGCGTTGTGGGTGCAACCCACCAACGCCACTTCGGTATGTTTGGCACTGGGCATCCCTCGTGTTGGGGTGGAGGGGGGGGGCGCACTCGCCTGGTAGTGGGTGCACGCGTGCCTGAGAGCGTTTCTCGTCCAGGATAGGCACCCCGAACGGGTGCCTGTTCTCTTCGCCCTGGACCGTCGTGTGATGCTCTGTGCCACATGGCTTGTGCAAATGTGTGTCGACGCAAGCGGGCAGACGCGCCCGAGTGTGCATGTACATCGGTTGAATGAGTGACTGACGACGCCTGTACGCCCTGTTCGGTTCACACTCGTCCCGCTTCGGGGGCATGCTGGCACCCTCGTCTGTGTCTCGCTGTTTTCGCATTGTAGGAGTCGATCAGCCTCACACTTGTGGGCAGGGTGCCGTTCCTCGGTTCTGAGCACCTGTGCCACATGCGTCGCGGTGGGGCATCTGCGTGGCACTCGTAAGGTCCAACGGACGGGCAAGGGCTGTGGTCCCGGCCGTGTACGCGACGGGGCAGCAGGTCGCTGCAGCCGGCGGTGACGTGGCGGGCTGGGTTCTTAAGGACCTCGTCGGACCCCGGTTTGGTCAGGCCTGTGTCTTCGCCCACCCGCCACTACTCCCCCGTTCTTTGTACCGTCGTGCAGTCTTTGTCGCGCGCGAGCTTCGCACCCCTGTGGCTGCTGCTTCTGGCCCCTGGGGCTGGCCCCGGCTTCCCTCTCTTCGCGTTGGCGTTCTTCAACGTCACCTCAGAAGATGGCGTCTCCCAACCGGGCTGTTCCCACGGGCCTCGGCGGCTCCTCCCGCCATTCTTCGAAGCGCACGGTGGAGGGCAACGTGATTGATATCGACGCACTGTCGGAGGCGGGGACCGCGCCGCCGTCTTCTGGCAAGGGGAAGGGCGCGGCCAAGGTCGCGCGCTTTGAGAAGCCAATCGATGTCGATGACCCTGTCAAGTGGACGACGCCTGCGTCCTCCTCCGCCGGCGGACCGTCGAGTGCCGGTGACAAGGTTCCGATGCTGAAGTTTGGCGGGTCCCTTGGGGTGGCTCTGTACGATCAGAAGATGGAAGTCTTGGCGGAGGAGGCCGAGAACAAAGATCAAGGCATGGCGCTGCCCGACGATGGTGCGCTCGCCAACACGGTGGTGCCCGTCACAGAAGCGGAGCCTGGTGTGGGGGTGGCGCCCGCGGAGGTGGTACCGCGCGGCGGGACAGCGGCGGCCGCCACTGTCGTGGCGCGCGGCGGGGAAGCGATGCGCACCGTGGCGGTGTCCGACTGCGCGGCTGCGTCGAGCAACGGCGCCGTGGCGAGCACCGCTGCGATGGCGCGTGGCGGGGAAGCACCGCCCTCCGCGGCGGCGTCGCACTTTTTCAATACGGTCGCACGCAACGGCGGCTTTGTGCGGCGCCCGTCGTCCCGATCGAAGGCGGTTCTCGTGCAGCTTTCCCGCCGTCACCGTCCGGGCAATTTTGTGCGCCGAGCGCCGCGGATGACGGTTGTGCCGATTCCCCGGATGGTGGTGGACCCGCCGACGCCGCCGCAGTCCGATTCAGAGTCGGACGTCGCCATCGATCTCTGCGAGGACGACAGTGAGGAGGAGATGGCGGGTGCCGCTTCTGCGAGTGCACACAACGTGGGGGGGGCGACAGACGACGACGCTTCGCCGCGCGTGGACGGTACCAAGGACAGCGGAGACAAGGAAGCACGTGTCAACATGAATGGGGCGCCTGTCGCTGAGAACTCGAGCGCTGAGGACGCGGCGCGTCCTGCGGCCGGCGCGCCGCCTGTTCATCCAGCGGCTTCAGAGCCTCACGTCGCTGGCCAGCCGTCGGTAGGCGGGCTGCCGCCCCCCACGGTGGGCACGGCCAATGATGCCAACGCGCTCGCAGAGCAGCTTGCTGCGCGCAGCCGCAACCCACGCATCTTCCCGGCGGCGTTTTGGCAGCCGCATGTGCCGGCCGTTCTGGTCGCAGCTCAAGCGCCGCGTGCAGGGCTACCGCCCATCGCCCCCTTCGTTGCTCGCCGAGCCGTGCCGGTGGGCGCTGCTGTGCTCTCGGCACCGCAGCCAACTGTGCCGCCTCCGTCGTCCCTTCCTGCGTCTCAGCCCCCCATGGCCGACCCGACGGACGACAGCAGCGAGGAGATGGATGACGACGCACTCGTCGCGGCCTACATCACGCCGCCCGCGTCTCCGCTGCCGCCTTCGACGGCGGCATCGCCTGGTCACACTCGGCCGTCGGCTGGTTCACGTCGGCGTGCCAACGACTCGCGCGCCGGGCGTGCGGCGGCTGGCGCCGCCTCCTCCTCTGCTGGTGCCGAGACCGACCTGCTTCCGTCGTCGCTTCGTGACGTGCAAGCTGCTGTTCGCAATGGGTTTTCGTCCTTGCGTCGCGAGATAACGCGTCTACGCGTCGAGGTGGTCGTCGTCAAATCGCAGTCCGCATCCACTCTGCGACGTATGGATGGGATTGCGGCGGCCGCGGATGAGCGCCAGTCGGGAAACGGCGAGGTGCTTCAGCGCCTCGCGGTGCTTGACCGCGCCGTTCAGGGTCTCGGTGCGCGCATGTCAACGGTGGGAGGTGTCACTGCTGACGACAACGCCGCCCCCGGGGACTCCGTGGCTTTGGTGGCCGAAATCAAGGTGCGTCTGTTGTCTCGGCGAGCGCACCCGTTGATCATGCGGGGTGCGGTGCGGGTTGATTCTCACGGCTTGGTGCCCATGTTTGCGCTGCTCGTCCTGTCGGCCAGTTCTAACTTCTGCTGCTATTCTGCCACTTTCGTTTTATGGTTCTTTGGTTGTGTCCTTACATGTAGGCGCTGTTTCACGACGCGCTGAAGGAGGAGATTCGTACGGCACCTTCTTCTGCGGAGGTGTACCCTCGCGCGGCCACTGTCAACGCTCTGCTCCTGAGTGTCGCTGCCAAGTCCATGGGCGTCTCGGAGGACGCTGCCGTGAAAAAGCTGCAGGCGAAGATGATGCTTCCAGTTCGCAAGCCCGCCAAGGGCATGGCGCTTGTTGTCTCCTACCAGTACATCAAGCGCGTGTTCGGGCATCTCAACGGCTCGCTTTCTTCCGTTGCTGTTTCCACATTTGTGAAGCGGACGCACGCGCTGAAGGGCATTGGCAGCTGGACCACACCGTCGCCTTCATCCACGCGGCGTGTACTGAAGCAGTCACCCGAGGAGTGTCTGGACCTTCTCCGTGCGGACTCGTTTGTCAAGGACGCACATGGCCGCATGGCCATGCTGGATGTTCTTGCCAGTGTCATCGAGGAGCTCGAGGCGACGGCGACAATGGTCAGTTGGACGGGCCCCAACAAGGCTACTCGTGTCATCCGTTGCCTCTTCGGTCATGTTGCGAACGTGACCTTTCGGGTACGTTTGCGGGTTCGTTCTCTGTTGCCAAGTCTTGCATGTTTAAGTGGGTCTTCCCCTGCTGCTTGCTTGACGATGTTCCTTTTGAAGCGTTGCTACACTAGTGACTCGGATGTGTCGTACTCACGCATTGACTTTCGCTGTTTCGGTGTGTTGCGGGTGTTGTCGCATTCCACTGGCTTTCTCACTCACTTTGCTTGTACCAATGCCGGCTGCAGGTGCGTGCATATCTCCGCGGTCGGGCGGGGCTTCCGTCGCTACTGGCTGGGGCCGGCGCACTGAATCAAGGCCACCAGGCCCTATTCGAGCGCGAATTGCTCCTGCTGCATGACGTTCTTCCCAAGGACACGCTTGTGCATGACGGTCTGCAGCTTATCGACGGCAGCAGCTCCGCGCGCCATCAAATCCAGCCCACTGCTGCTGCTGCCGCGCCTCCGTTGCAGGTGCCGACCACGACTCCTCCGTCGGCCACTCCGCCGCAGCCGGCCACCGCGCCTGCTCTACCGGCGCCCGTGGTGGTTGGCGCCGCACCGGAAGGCCTGTTGCTTCCCATTCCGTCGCAGCCAATGCGCCTGGAGGCGCTGCCGCCGCACACTGCCGGGCAAGGCGCGGTTTCCGCTCCTGCTGTCCATGCGGCGCGCGTTGATCGTCGCGACGAGCGCGACGGCGACTGGGACGAGGAGGAGGACGATGAGATTCGTCCTGTCGCCGACGAGCGCGCGGCGCAGTGGCGTGCCCACAGCGCTGCCGGCTTTTGAGTTACAGACCTCGGTCCTGCCGTTCAGGCGTCTTGATGTCTCTTAGGACTCCGTCACCTCGCTCTGACCAGGACCCATTTGTGTTCGAATGCTTCGTTTGTCTTTGCTTCTGGTTTGCTTCGTTCGGGCGTTGCGGTAGGAGTACTGCCGCCGGCTTGCTCTGTTCGCGAATGCTGTTTGTTGTCTTGGCTCTTCTTTCATTCCGCGCTCTTTGTGCTCGGCTCTGTAGTCTTCTTGGGTGAGCATGCTTTCGCGCTGTCCGTCGTGCACCGTGTTGTTGTGTTGGATATATCGCGGGTAGCTGCCGGTACAGGATCTAGCCGTGCCGGGAAAGAAATAAGAGCACATGTCTGTCTTTTTTCTTGTGACGCTGTACTGTTCCGCGCGTGGCGTCATTGCAGAGGAGTTGAAACTTGGAAGCCACTGCAGCAAAAGTTGAGCGGAAGACTGCACGAGTCGGTGCTAAGCCGTTCCGGCTCTCCCCCTAATCGAGCACGTCCGATCCGGCCGAGCGGTCGCATGTGCTGCACGGTCCTGACCGCAATCCCGAGATCCAGCACCTAGCACCGAACGGCATTGTAACAGATTCGCCTCTGTTAGGCCTCTGTTCGGCAACAGACGCCTGAACAGATTCGGGTTCCGTTGGGGCTGCCGCGTGCAGCGACGTCCTACTGTAGCGGGTCTGCTGGAAGCGGCCCCGCCGCGACCGCGCGGCCAGTGTCCGCTGCGGCGCTGCCGAGCTAGCGCCCGCGCCGCCGCCACCTTTCGGGCGGCGGTGGAGCCTCTGCCTGCCTGATGGTTCCCGGTCCTCCACGGTAGCTGCTCCGTGTACGTGCTGCTCGCCCGGTGGTCCTGGGGCTGCCCGTGCCCGTGTGGCGGGAGCTCATCCGTTGCTTCACCGCTGTCGGCGTGGCGCGGCGTTCCCCCCCCCCGGTGTCCTGCCCGTCATCCCCCCTTTTTTTTTTCGCCCCCCCTTCCCCTCCCGGGCCCTGCCCCCCCCCCCCCCCACCCCCTTTCCCCCCCACCGGCCCCCCCCCCGGCCAAGGCCCCCGCGGGCCCCGCCC
>Ga0114957_1004589_pt1 | contig 11803 bp, 8 predicted proteins | sample BantaG_FD_87175 | JGI IMG/M metagenome (GOLD analysis project Ga0114957, IMG submission 87175) | Marine algal microbial communities from Bantry Bay, Ireland - BantryBay_4 metaG | ecosystem: Host-associated > Algae > Red algae > Unclassified | place: Bantry Bay, Ireland | collected 2014-11-21 | reverse complement strand
TGCCGAGATGTCGCAACTCCTCCAGGATGGGCCCGGCATGGCCATGGGACCGGTAGAGGACCGCAACGTCAGATGGACTGACGCCAGCTTCAGGGTCGTCAGGTCTCACGGCCTCGTACACCTGAGCCGCCAGGTCTTTGGCGTTACTGCGCCGTTGGTCATCGACCTTGCCATCGGGAGCAAAGAGGCGCACCGACAGCGGTGCATCGGGATGCGTGGCACCCTTTGGTACGGCGAGCGCAACACGGTCGGCGTCGACCGACCGATACCAGATGTCCCTGCCGAGACTCGAACCCTCGAAGAGGGCATTGAAGGCTTCGACGAGAGGGGCCTGAGATCGATAGTTGGTGCCGAGGCTCAGCGGGTCGGTGGCGCGATCCCGAGCCTTGCGGTAGGTGCCGATGTCGCCACCACGGAAGCGATAAATCGCCTGCTTGGGATCGCCGACCAGCACCATAGCCTTCACCGAATCGCCGGTTTCGTTGGTGTCGTTGGTGTCGTTGGTGTCGTTGGTTTCGCCGGTGTCGCCCGGGTTGTCAGCAATCGCTTCGAGCATCTCCCATTGAACCGGATCGGTGTCCTGGAACTCGTCGACGAGGATCAGCGGGAAACGATCCCGAAGGTTCCGGCACACGGTGCTGGAATCGCGAACCAGATCTCGGCAGCGAGTCAGGATGTCGCTGTAACCGGCCTCGCCGCGCTCGCGAAGCTGCGCATCGAAGCGCTCACTGGTGGCCGTGGCGGCTTCGGCCAGCGCAACCTGGCTTCGAAGCGTTTGGATGGCTGCGAGGCACAGCTGGTCTGCACCTTCGCCGCCGCCATGGGTCACGGTCTTGCGGCTGGTGGTGCGGGCCTGGTTCCACAGCTCATCGGCCAGGTCTCCGTCATCGGTGTTTTTCCTCAGGGTCCGACCGGAGCGCTCCCACAGGGTGATGATGTGCTCGAGCTTCCCGATGCGGTCGACGACGTCGCCGGCTTGGGGTAGCAGGCTGATGCCGGGATGATTTCGAACCGCCTGGAGGCCGCCGACCAGTTGGGTGGTCGACGGAAGGAGAGTGGCGTCAGCGGGCTCAGTGGCCAGCGCAGTCTCGGCGAGACAATCGGTGGCGATGCTCTGCTCGACGGCGCTGAGCTCGGTTTGGAGACGGAGGCCGGGCTCGCCGTTGATGCCAGCGCCGGCGAGTACCTGTTGGCAGAAGGCATGGATGGTGGTGATCACCGCCTTGTCGAAATCCTGCACCGCCCGGGTCAGGCGCTCGTGGACGACGGCTCTGTCCGTGAGCTCGAAACAGGCAAGCAGCGGGTCGGGCTTGGATGGATGGCCAGACGCAGGTGGTGGGCCGGATGCTGACAGATCCAGGGACAACTTACGGAGTCGGCCACGAACCCGGTGGCGCAGGTCGGCGGCAGCATCGTTGGTAAAGGTGACGAGAAGCACCCCGGACATGGCGAGGTCGTGCTCGACGACATAGCGGGCGACCAGGGACTCGAGGGTGAAGGTCTTTCCGGTGCCGGCGCTGGCTTCGATCATTCGCACCCCGGAGCGCGGCAGGGGCGCAGTCAGCTCGAAGAGAGGAAAGTCATCAGAAGGTCGAGATCTGGAGGTGTCCGGGACGCTGGTCACGACGTGCCCCAGCGGCGTGTGGTGGCGCGAATGTGACCCCACAGTTCCCGGGCCCGATCGGTGACCCCGAGTTCGTCCTGCATCAGATCCTCTGCGGACCACTGCTCGAAGAAGGCGGCGACGCTCGAGGTGGTTCGGTCTCCGGCCGGATACCCACGTCCGGTGTCGAACCAGGCGGCCTGAATATCGGCCAGAGCCGGGCTGTCGTCGCTCCTGGCGGCGATCTTCGAGACCTCGGGGAACAACGACACCACCCGGGTTCGCGCCTGACCGTGGAGGTCGACGAGGTACCCGACGGCATCGTCGATCGCCGCCCGATTGTCGGTATCGATCTGGCAGTGAAACAGATTGGCCTTCTGACCTATGATCCAGGCCCGGTCGCCCAGGCCAGCCTCGGCGAGTAAAAGGGTCTCGACCCAGAGCCGAAGCTCGTGACTGGCCTTGAGATACGAGAACAGAACCTGTGACGGGCCACCGTCACGGCAGTCGATGGCGCCGGTGATGGTGCGGACGTCCCCATTGCTGGTCGTTCCAGCGACGATGTCGACGAGCACGGGAATGGGAGTCAGGCGGGAGGTCAGTTCTGCACCGGACACCTTCATCTCACCAGCGATGGCCTTGAGGATCCGGCGGACCATCTCCACCTGCTTGATGGCACCGGTCGCGCCCAGAGCACCGGGCGGAAGCTGGCCTGCGGCCTGCTGCTGATGGCGCCAGGCCTCGATGACGGCCTCATCAGCGATGCCCGCTTCGTCCACGGCGCCAGCCTCGATCAATTTTGTCAGCAGGCCATTGCCGACAGCCCAGCCCTCGAGACCGCGGATCTCTACCGGGAGAACATCGCCGGGCTGGTTGCTGGACCGGGGGAACCGCATCTCGAGAGTCTCGCTGGCGAAGACATCAACGGGCCGAGTGGCAGCCCGCACGATGGCATTGGGGCTGATACGGGTGACCGGTGCCAGGCCCTCCAGGGGTTCAGGAAGCGAACGGTCCAGCGTGACTGGCCGCAGACGCCGGGCAAGGCTGGCTTCACAGGCGGCGCCGTCGAAGGAGCGGGGCGGGTTCTCGAAGTTCTTTTCGCTGAAGGCGTAGCGGGTTTCTCTTTGGATCAGTTCCTTCTCCGGACGTCCGCTCGTGGTCGAGGCCACATCGAGAAACTCCTGGAGGGCGACCGACGGCGGGATGGCAGCGTTGGTGTGGATGTTGGTGTCGGCGAAGGTGATCACCAGATGGTCCCGGGCCGCAAGCACGGCATCGAGCAACTGTTGCTTGGCATCCTCGATCGGGCTTCGGTCGCTCTCGAGAGGAGCGGCGGCGATCAGGTCATCGTCGGTGGGCCTCGATTTCGGAACGGCGTCATCGTCGAAACCGAGAACGCACAGGGCCCGGTGGGGAACAGTGCGCAGGGCCTTGGGAGCATCGACGATGATGGCGCCGGTACCGAAGGTGCGATGCCCGGGCCTGGTGGAAATGGCATCGACATACAGAGCGGTGACGTCGACCAGGGCCAGCGGAGTATCGGTGGCTGACTCGGCCATATCCTCCAGCACCTCTGCCAGCCGGTCGCGCTGCCAACGCTCCTTCGGCTCGACCTCGAAGAACCGGTCGGCCGCGCTGAGAATCCGAGGCACCCAGGTTTTCATTGGACCTTCGCCACAGAATGTGGCGAAGGCCCAGGTGAGGGAGTCGACGAACTCGGCCATCTGTCCGGCGAGTTCGAAACTCGACAGATCGACACGAATCGTGGCCGGCCCATCGGGCACGATCTCGTCGGCGGGTAGCGCCAGCGAGGCGAGAACAGCATGGCTGGTGGTGTCGAGGGTGTGGGCGACATAGTCAGCCGGGAGCTGAGCGTGAGCGGCACGTTGCTCGGGGTTCAACCCCCAGCGCATGGCGGTGGACTCGAGCCACCCGGTGACGGTGGCCAGGTCGTAGGCGTCGGTCAGGCCGAAGCGAAGCTGCACCGGGTCGAGGCCGAGAAACGTGGTGAGCTGGGAATGGGTGATGCGTTCGCGGAGCAGGTGAAGCAGTCGGGCGACACCGTCGAGGAGGGGAGCGGCACTCCGAAGGGAGCTGGCATTGATGGAGTAGCGAAGGGCGGGCAACGAGTCGGAACTGTTGGTGGAGCTGTGGTGGGCGCTCGGACCCCAGATGGCTTCGATCAGCGGCGCAAACCGATCGAGACGCGGACACATCACGGCGATATCGCCCTCGGTGAGATCGGGATTATCGCGAAGCAACCGGAGAATTGCATCGCGCAGCACTTCGATCTGACGGGCATCGCCCGAACAGCCATGAAACCGCAGCGAAACATCGCCAGTATCAGCCGACGCGTGGAAAGCGACGGGCGCCGGAGGTTCGTTGTTCCGGAGCTGGTTCTGAATGGCGGCCAACAGGGTCCCAGGCGCTGATGGCGGCGGGGGGACCGGTGGCCGGTGCAACGTCGGCCGGACCGAGGGGATGGCTGACGTTGGCGACAGCAGGGCGGTCACCGCCTGGTGTTGGGTTTTTCCCCAGGTGTTCAGCAGCGCATGGTGCCACGGGGGTTCGCTGTCGACCATGGCCCAGGACGCCACGGTGGTGAAGACGTGCACGCTGGTGGTCGAGGCCAGAGCTTCGAAGATGGCGCGAAGTTCCGGGGACATGGCGGCAAGCCCGAAGACATGAACGGTCGCGGGCATCGTCGGCAGCGGGGCACGGGCGATGTGTTCCAGAGTCGTTGGAAGCCGCTCAGGCGGCGAGGGGCCCAGCGAGCCCCGGACCTCACGCCACAATGCTGGCTGCCACCGCTGGTGCGCGGGCAACGGTTGACCGACACCATCGACATCGCTGGCTGTTGTGCCGGTGTTGGTGGCCCAGCTGGAGATCATGGCTGGTCGGTGGACGTGATAGCGATCGAACAGATCGGCGATGTAGCGAGCGCGTGGCACCCGGGTCAGTGGCGATCCGGCATTCAGTAGGTCACGGAACGCCTCGGAACCCGCAGGGTCACCCCCGGCACGCAAAATCTTGGCGGTGATGGCCTCGATGGTCCAAGGGTCCTGGGTGTGACCGACCGCCCCCTTGATTTCGGCGGTGAATCTGGCCGGAAACGGCATGGCGATATTGGCGGCGACACCAAGGCGTTGGGACAGCTGCTGTTCGAGCCACCGTTGCATCCCAGCCGAGGGCACCACGACCAGTTCCGAGGCAAACGGATCCTGACGGGTCCCAGCCACCGATGAGGCCAACCGATCAGCCAGGCGGCCGACGTCGGTGTCGATCGTGATCTCGAAAGTCATGGCATCTCAGGAGAAGTTGGGTGGGCCGCGTCGCCAGCGCTGCCTGAAGGTTAATCGCTCCGCCGATCACCGGGTGGAGGCTCGGGGCATCTACTGTTTCGGTCATGTTGACGGTGTGGGTGTTCGGGGACCAGATCAATCGCGCGATCGCCTCACTGGTCGACCGCACACCCGGCGACTGCCGAGTGCTACTGGTGACCAGCGCCGCCAAGATCTCATCGAAGCGATGGCACCGCCAGCGGCTGCACCTGGTGTTGTCGGCAATGGACCACTTCGCCGAGGAGCTTCGCTCCGAAGGGTTCGAGGTCGACCAGCGCCAGGCGCCAAGCATGGCCGAAGGGTTGGCGGACCACGTGGCCGAGTTCTCGCCCGATTCGGTCGAGGTCATGGAGCCGATGAGCTGGGACGGGCGAGCCATGCTCGAGCGCCTCGACGGCGAACTGGACGTGGATGTGGAAGTAGTGAGGAACAACCAGTTCCTGTGCCACTACGACGAGTTCGAAGAGTGGGCCGCCGGGCGCAAGAGCTTCAAGATGGAAGACTTCTACCGGTGGCAACGAACGCGCCTCGACATCCTGATGGAGCCGGCACCAGGATCAGGCTCAAAGGATGGATCCAAGAAGGCGGTGCCGGTCGAAGGGCAGTGGAACTTCGACAAGGACAACCGGGAACCGCCACCGAACGACGGCCGGTCGTGGCCGGAAATCACCAACTTCGATCTCGACGATATCGACACCGGCATCATCGAGAAGTACCTGAGTGACGCCGGTGACAACAGTGACGGCGACGTATGGGGAGCGGAACCGGACGGCACCTGGCCGGTGACCCGAGAGCAGGCGCTGACGCGCCTCGACGAGTTCGTGGAGACAGCACTGGCTCCGTTCGGCCCCCATGAAGATGCGATGCTGGCGGCGGAATGGAAGCTGGCCCACTCGGTGCTGTCCTCTTCGATGAACCTGGGGCTGTTGCACCCGGGCGAAGTAGCCGAGGCGGCCGAAGCGGCCTATCAAGCCGGTCAGGCGCCGATCAACTCGGTCGAGGGCTTCGTCCGCCAGGTGATCGGCTGGCGTGAATATGTGTGGGGGGTCTACTGGCTGTGGATGGACGACGACTACCGAACCAAGAACGCACTCGATGCCACCCGGCCGGTGCCGCCGGTGTTCACCGGGGAAGCCGGAACCGACATGGCATGTGTGGCCAGCGTCATCGGGCACCTGCACGACCACGGATACACCCACCACATCGAACGACTGATGGTGCTGGGCAACCTCGCCCTCACCGCCGGGGTGGACCCTCAGGCGATGACCCAGTGGATGTGGGCCAGCTTCGTTGACGGTGCCGAATGGGTGATGCTGCCGAACGTGGTCGGTATGGCGCTGCATGCCGACGGCGGGATGATGGCCACAAAACCCTACGCCTCGGGTGGGGCCTACATCAACAGGATGGGCGACTCGTGCAAGGGCTGTCGCTACAACCCGAAGAAGAGGGTCGGCGACGACGCGTGTCCGTTCACGAGCCTGTACTGGGACTTCCTGGCCCGCAACGAGAACGCATTCCAGGACAACCATCGCATGGGCCAGCAACTCGCCGGCATGCGGCGACTGAAGGATCTCGAAGACGTGCGGGAACGAGCCGCCGAGGTACTGGTGCTGCTCGACGAAGGACGGCTGTAGATGGCGGGTGGGCAAAGTGGGCCGGGGGCGGCAGGCACGCCGGAGCCGAAGATCTGTGCGTCGTGCGGTCGAAAGCTCGAGTGGCGCAAGAAGTGGGAGCGAAGCTGGGACGAGGTCCGCTACTGCTCCAAGGGATGCAAGAGCCGCAAAGTGAAACCGGTCGACGAAGCGCTCGAGCAAGCCATCATCTCGCTGCTGCACAAACGGGCGGCGGGAGCCACGATCTGTCCATCGGAAGCGGCGCAACAGGTCGGCGCTGATTTTGCGGCCGCGAGCGATGGCACCAGTGACGGCGCAGGCGATGATGACTTGAGCCAAGGCGCATGGCGGCCGCTGATGGAACCGGCCCGAGCTGCGGCCCGCCGACTGGTGGCGGCAGGCGATGTCGAGATCACACAACGAGGACAACGGGTGGACCCGTCAACGGCCAAAGGACCAATTCGCATTCGACTGACGACGGGGGCCAATCGATGACCGAGTTGCCGGATCTGCCAACGCCAGAAGCTGGTCGTGACGCAGCAGAAGCATTTGTAGCTGAGCATCTCGCCGAGCTCGTCGGCGACGAGGTTCGAGGTTCCGAGGCCATTCGAGGCGGTCAGCGGGCCGCCGACGCCGCGCTGGCTGCGTTCGACGTGGGTGGATATGCCCGACGACGCAACGAAGTGTTTCCACCGAAACGCCGGGGAGCATCGCAACTGTCGCCCTACATTCGCCACGGACTGCTGACGCTGCCCGAAGTATGGAGCGCAGTGGGCCAGAGCGGCAGCGGTTCCGACAGAGCTGGGTCCGACAGAGCTGGTTCCGACAGAGCTAGGTCCGACAGGGATGTGTCCAAATTCCGCGACGAGCTGATGTGGCAGGAATTTGCCCGACACTGGTATGCACGACTGGGACGACGCACAGCAACCGGAGTCCGGAGCGAACTGGCGCCGGTGGCCGACGGTGGCTGGAACCGGGACCTGGCCTGTATCGACCTGGTGGTCGGTGAGCTCGAAACCGACGGATGGCTGGTGAACCAGACCCGGATGTGGCTGGCCAGCCACTGGAGCATCCGCACCGGCCAACGGTGGCAGGACGGCGAAGACGAATTCTTCACCCACCTCCTCGACGGGTCCCGGGCCGCCAACCGACTGGGCTGGCAGTGGACGACCGGGGTGGGCTCATCCAAACCCTACGGGTTCAGCCGATTCCAAGTGGAGAAGCGCGCGCCGGGAGTGTGCGACACCTGTGCGCTGAACAATGCGTGCCCCATCGAGAACTGGCCCAACGACCCGACACCGGTGGCCATCGAGCGCCCGTCAGAGCTGAAGTCGGTGGCAGCGCTGCCGGCGACCGTCGGTCCTGTCGACATCGAACGAGACGAAGCGGGGGCGCTGGAACTGGTATGGCTCACCGCAGAGTCGCTGGCGCTGGACGAACCTGCCCTCGCTGCGAACCCCGACCTCCCCGTTGTCTTTGTGTTCGATGCGCCGTTGCTCCAACAGCTGCAACTGTCATCGAAACGGCTGGTGTTTCTGGTGGAAACGCTGGCCGAGATCGCCGAGGAACGCACCATACGGTTGGCGCTGGGAGACCCGGTCGAGGTGCTCGATGGCCAACGGCTCGCCGTGACCCATGCGCCGGTACCGGGTTTCGTCGAGCGATCGGCCAAGCTGAACATCGGCGAACTCCACCCCTGGCCATGGCTGGCCCGACCCACCACCAAAGCCGTCACCTCGTTCAGCGCTTGGCGTAAATCAGTGAAACCAACGGCCCAGAAACTGGGCTAAAAACGCACAGTGCAAACGGCCTCCGGAGGAAAGCGGCTTCGAAGAAAGCCTCATCCGGGGTCTGACCCGGATTGAGGCCTTTCGAGCGGGTGCCTCGCAGGCATGCTGACGAACGAATCTCCAAGAAAAGTGAAACCATTGAAGGGTTGGCGACACAGGTGAGCTGTGATGGTCGTTTCCGCAAAAAACCGGGGTGCAGGTGTGGCAGAAGCTCAAGACTCGTGGCGCAAGAAGCGCTTTCGGGTGATCTACACCGACACTTACCCAGCGGTGCAGCGCTACTGCCGACGGCGACTCCCGGACTCACAAGCCGAGGACGTGCTGTCGGAAACGTTCACCGTCGCGTGGTCCCGGCTCGACGATGTGCCCGTGGGCGACAGCGCCCTGCCGTGGCTCTACGCCGTGGCCCGCAACGTGGTGCGAAACCAGTACCGCAGGACCGAACGCTCGGGCGCACTGACCGAGCGATTGGTCGACCACCTCGAACAAGTGCCGAACGACCCCGGCAGCCCGCCGGGCCTCGACGGTGATGAACGCCGGGCCCTGGCCGAAGCGCTCGAGTCACTCAAAGAAGCTGATCGGGAACTGATCCGGCTGACGGTGTGGGAAGAGTTGCCCCACAGCGCCATCGCCATAGTGCTCGGCTGTTCCGAGAACGCAGTGACGGTGCGACTGCATCGAGCTCGCGGTCGGCTCACAAAGAAGCTCGAGCGCGACCAGCGGTGGAGTCGAACCAGTGCACCTGTCGGTACCAGTGCATCTGTCAGTGCCGAGAAGCTCGAGCCGAAAGAAGCTGACCCAAAGGAAGAAATTGTGAAAGGTCACCTGACCGTCGGACACATGCAGATCGACGGAGCAAGCGACCAGGCCAAAGGAGCGAAACGATGAACCAGCAAGATCCCAAAGATCCGGTCGAGTTCCTTCGCAACGCCAACCCGGTGGCCAACGAAGGCGAGCCCTCCGTCGAACCAGCCGAGGCCGACATGGCCCTGTTCGAGGAGATCACCATGAACGACGCAAACACCGCAACCAGGAAGGCCCGCCGGGCCACCACCCCGGCACGCGAGCCGCTCTGGCGCCGACCGGGAGCCATCGCTCTGGCCGGTGCCTTCACCGTCGCCGTCGTTACCGCGGGCGTGCTGGTTCTGCCAGGCGAGGAACAGTCGGCCTATGCCGCCGTGGTCGAGGCCGCCGAGCGAGCTGCGGATACCGACAGCGGCCGGGTCGAAGTGGTCATCGATCTCGACGAAGTGGAGGGCGAGGGCATCACTGAATCCGGCACGGTCGAACTCACTTTTGCCTACGACGGGGATGACTCGTCCACGGTGATGAGCGGAGACACCGTCAGTGAACCGGCCAGAGAGAGTGACGTCCCCCTCGAAATCGAGTTCCGAACCGTCGACGGCCAGGAGTACATGTATGCGGGCGAGTCGGACGAGGAAAGATGGATTGCCCTGCCGGAGTCCGACGACCTTGGCGTCAGCTCGATGCCGGGTGACGTGTTCCGCTTGAGTGCCGAACAGATCGATCCCTCGACGATGCTCGAGCTGGTGTCGTCGGCTCAGGATGTGGAGAAAGTCGGCTCGGCCGATGGTTCGGTGACCTACCGGGGAACGGTTCTCGGTGCCGACATCGAAGCCATCGATCAAGCAGAGCTTCCAGCGGGCATCTCCCTCATTGCTAGCGACGGAGGAAACCTGCCGGACGAAGTGATGCTGACGGTGGTGGTCGTCGACGACGAACTGTCGTCGGTGGTCCTCGATGCCGACGGCGAGTTCGCTGGCAACGAGTTCACGGGGCCCGGCTACGTGGACGCCACCATCACCACGACCTATCTCGAGCTCGGTGAACCCCAGAACATCGAAGCTCCCCCCGCCGATCAGGTCGACGAAGACGCTTTCTTCCCAGGAGGTTTCGCGGAGGAGATGCAGTCGTCCCTCGATGTGCTCGACGAACTCGATGAGCGGCGCCCAGGGCTTTGCGACGACGCGACAATCACTTTCGAAGAAGAGATGGAAGCCACTCTTGAGAGCGGTGTTGGCGACCTCGAGTTCAACGACGACAGTTTCGAAGCGTTCAACGACGCGATGGTTGCCTGTTTCAACGACGCCGGAGAACCACAAGCAGCCGAGGCATTCGAAGCCATGAGCGCTTTCAGCGACTGACCCAACCCGACACAACCGAGAACGCCCGGAATCGCGAAGATTCCGGGCCTTTCTCGTTTTGTATGCAACTCAGGACAGCAGGGCGCGGATGGTCATATCCAACATGATGTCGAGCTCGTCAGGGGTCACAGCCGAGTTGTCGACGATGCGTTTCGAGATGAGCGGGCCCTGAATCATGTGGACTGCCATCTCCAGGTTTGTCGTCGGGTCGAGTTCGCCGCGCGCAATGGCTCGTTGGAGAGCGACCACGGTCGGTCCGGTGGGCTGAACCCTCGCACGTTGGAAGAGCTCGCGGTTCTGGGGGCTCTCGATCGACTTGCTGACCATCCACGCAAACAGTTCCCGGCTTTGAGGCACGGACGCGACTTCGAGGTATCGAGTTGGATCTCAGCCAGATCGCCACGCAGGCTTCCGGTGTCGGGGGGCTCCGAAGCCACCACGACCACCACCACCACCCAACACCCCGACTCTTCGGTGAGTGCCCCAGCGACCATCGACACCCGCCTGAAAATCTCGGCTCTCTGGGTCGCAGTGCTGTTTGTTGTCGCAGCCGTCGACCTGCTGTCGATGTATCAAGCGGATGTCCAAGCCGAAATCGATGCCGGAGAAATAGGCGGCTTCGAAGTCGGCGCGATGTTCCTACTCGGAGCGATGCTGTTCTACGTGATCCCTGCGGTAATGATCTATCTCACGCTGGTGATGCGCCCGGGTCTCAATCGACGGGCGAACACAATCGCGCCTGCGCTCTGCGCACTCGCATGCATCGGCAGCGCAATCGGCGAGTCGGGCCATTACCTTGTCGGCACCGCCGTCGAGACGGCGCTGCTCGTCGCCGCCGTCTATCACGCTCGGACCATCCGATCATGACCCCTGCACTGGTCTGCGAGGGTTTGAATCGGGCAGACTCGGGTCATGGAGACTGCCGGGTTTGATGCTGTCGCGAAGGACGATCTCGACCTGATCAGCTGATGGAGCGGTCCTGGTCGGCCCAGTAGGGGGCTCGGAGTTCGGTCTTGAGTACCTTCATCGAGGCGTTCCGGGGTAGGGCGTCGTGCCAGTCGACCGACTTGGGCACCTTGAAGCCGGCAACCTGGGTGCGGCAGAAGTCGATGAGTTCGGTCTCACCGATCTCCTCGCCCGCACGGAGGACGACGCAGGCCTTTACGGCCTCGCCCCACTTTTCGTCGGGCACACCGATCACCGCGGCGTCGGCAACGGCGGGGTGGCTGAACAGCACCTGTTCGACCTCGGCCGGGTAGACGTTCTCGCCGCCCGACACGATCATGTCCTT
>Ga0114957_1004585_pt1 | contig 11811 bp, 13 predicted proteins | sample BantaG_FD_87175 | JGI IMG/M metagenome (GOLD analysis project Ga0114957, IMG submission 87175) | Marine algal microbial communities from Bantry Bay, Ireland - BantryBay_4 metaG | ecosystem: Host-associated > Algae > Red algae > Unclassified | place: Bantry Bay, Ireland | collected 2014-11-21 | reverse complement strand
GCGTGAACAGCAACCTGCTGGCGCCCGGCACTTTTGTCGACGTGCCCTCCGGCAACGCCGCAGTCAACGGCATTCCCGTCGAAGTGCGGCCGGCCTGAACCGCCGAGCTGAATCGGTGTCCGAAATTGCGGATGTGGGCATGACTGAATCATGCTGAGCTCCGTAATTGCTGCGGGTGTAGGGAAACGGGTTCGCCGAGCGATGGAGAGGTGATGAGCCAGTCGGGAGGTGTCGAAGAGAACCACGGTCAGCGGCTGCTGATGCTCTATGACCACGCCGTTGGTGAGATCTACCAGTACGTGAGGGCCCGCTGTGGGTCGGATGGCGAAGATGCCGGCGCGGAATGCGCCTACGCCGAGCCCCGGACTCAAAGACCATGACATCCGCTCGTTCGAGATCAACAACCGCAAGCGACAGCTCGAACGGCACCGCAAACGACACGACTACCAGGAGCGGTCCCATGACAAACCCGAACCCCGCACATGTTGTCATCCCCTATCTCTGTGTTCACGATGGCGCCGCAGCGCTCGACTTCTACACGGCTGCCTTCGGTGCCGTCGAGGTCATGCGGATGGTGATGGACCCGGCTGATGGCCAGGTCGGTCACGCCGAATTCCGTATCGGCGCCGCCACCTTCTATCTCGCCGATGAGTTCCCCGGCATGGGGGTGGTGTCGCCGGAGACTTTGGGTGGCACCGGTGTGGCAATGCACCTCAGCGTCGACAACGTCGATGAGATCTTCGCGCAGGCGATCGGCCACGGGGCAACGGAACTGCAGGCTCCGGCAGACCAACCCCATGGCGCCCGCCACGGAACGCTGCTCGACCCGTTCGGTCACCGGTGGATGCTGTCGCAACAGATCGAGCAGGTGCCGATGGCCGAGGTGGCCGAGCGACTCAGCACTGGCGGCGGACAGGTGACGCTCGGGCCCGGCGCCCAGGATGCCGACATGGCTGGCGACACCGCAGGGCCAGGTGGAATCTGGGCAGCGCTCAACTACGCCGACGCCGAGGCCGGAATCGCCTTCCTGATCGATGTGCTCGGCTTCACTTCACAGATCGTGGTGCCGGGCGAGGCGCCGGGCGAAGTGGTTCACAGCCAGTTGGTCTGGCCCGAAGGAGGCATCGTGCAGGCAGCCACCGCCAACCGCGACGGGAACCTGTTCTCAGAACGCCCGATCGGCACCGAGAGCCTCTATGTCGTGACCGCCGACCCCGGTGCGGTCTACGAGCGATGTGTGGCCGCCGGGGTGGAGATGGTGCTGGAACCCGAATCGCCCGACTATGACCCCGCCGGTATGAACTTCACCATTCGTGATCCCGAAGGCAACCTCTGGAGCTTCGGCACCTACGCCGGAGAGCCGAGCTAAAGCTCGGTCAACGCATGGCTACTCGCCGATGTCTTCGTTCCAGAGGTCGGGGCGTTCGGCGATCATGCGTTCCATCAGTGCCACGCAGCGGGGATCATCCATCACGTCGACCTGCACACCCCGACTGCGCAGCAGTTCCTCTTCGCCCAGAAACGTTCGGTTTTCGCCGACCACGACACGGGTGATGCCGTAGAGCAGGATCGCACCGCTGCACATGGCACACGGCGAAAGAGTGGTGAAGAGCATCGCCTCCCGGTAGGTCGCCGCCGGCAGACGGCCCGCGATTTCCAGCGCATGCATCTCGGCGTGCAAGGTCGGACTCGACTGCTGCACCCGCTGGTTGTGACCCCGGCCGATGATCTCGCCATCGTGGATCAGGACGCTGCCGATGGGGATGCCGCCTTCGTCCCACCCCAGCTGCGCTTCTTCGATCGCCGCTTCAAGAAATCGCTCCATTGCCGAAGGCTAGATGTTCCGCACGGGCCAGGTGCCCGACAGAGCAAGTCGCGTGGTGTCAGACACCCCGCGATTTAGTCTGACGAGGATGGGGCCTTCGGAGCGATCGGGTGCTGATGGGACCCGTCCTGAAATCAACGTAGTGAATCGGCTCAGGTTGTTGGAACCGGAACCTCGATACTCGCTCCGCCCCAGCCGCTGATCTGGTCGCGGCCCTCGATCAGGACGGTGTCCACGTCCTCGGGGATAGCGATTCCGGACTGGCTGCGGGTGAAGGGCTGTTCGTTGGCATGGTCATGGGTCAGCACTCGGATGCCGAGCTCGTTGCCTTCCAAATCCGAAACCCGCCAAGCGTCGGCGTAGCGCTCCGGGCTGTCGTAGGGGGAGCTCAGGGTGACGGCCACGGTGTAGCTTCCATCGCCTTCCGGGCTGAGCGTGGCGTCGAGGACATCGGGAAACAGCTCGCCAGTGTCAGCGGCCTGCTCTGCATCGGTCTCGCTGGTATCGGACTCATCAGCTGTGCCGGCTGCGGTGTCTCCGTCGGTTCCTTCGGCCAGGTCCGCTTCTTCGGTCTGGTCCGCACTGTCGGATTCTGAGTCAGTGGTGGGCTCTCCGGGTTCGCCCGAAGCTTCTTCGGCGCCCGCCGCATCCCCGGTATCGGCAGTCTGGGTCGCTTCGGTACCGGCGGACCCCGCCGAGTCGCTGGTCGCCTCGGCAGTGGTCGACGCGTCGCCGTCCGAGTCGCCGCACGCTACGGCGAAGATGGTCAGGCTCAGAGTCAAACCGAGCGCCAGAGCGGGTGCGGAGAGTCGTGACCTGGTGGCCGTGCCGATCCGCCACGGGTCCGAGCTTGCCGCTTTTGCGAAATCGCTCTGGGATTTGTCAGACACCGATAGTCTCCCGAAGGTAGTCGTCGCAAAATGCGAATGTGAAAGCACAGCTGTCGTTACCCCAGAACGCTTCCGGATCGCCGGTCATTCCGCAATGGAATCGAACGGAACGAACCCCATGAACGGAAAGAATCGAACAACAGCTGTGGCGGTAGCGCCGCGACCCGAATGGAACCTGCCCCATCATGATTGAATCAACGACCGGACGGACCGCGACCCTCTTGCTGCGCTGTCCTGATCGCCAAGGGATCGCGGCTGGCGTTGCCGAATGGATCGCCAGCAACGGCGGCAACATCGTCCACGCAGAACAGCACTTCGACCGTGCGGCCGATGTCTTCTTTCAACGAGTCGAGTTCGTGCCCTCAGCGGAGTTCGAACGGATCGAAGACATCCAGTCCTCGTTGGAACCGGTGGCGACCCGGTTCTCGATGTCAGTCGACGTCCGCTTCTCGGATCAGCCCCAACGAATCGCCATCCTTTGCTCGAAGCAGGGGCACTGCGTCCACGATCTTGTCTCGCGCTGGAAGCTCGGCGAGATGCCCGGTGAGCTTGCCATGGTCATCTCGAACCATGAGACCCATCGGGCCACTACCGAGGCCATGGGGGTTCCCTTTCATCACCTGCCGGTTACTGCAGACAGCCGGGCCGAGCAGGAGACCGCCATGCTCCGACTGCTGGCGGACGCCAACATCGACCTGATGATCATGGCCCGGTACATGCAGATCCTGTCGGACCGGGTGATCACCGACTATCCGGAACGTGTCATCAACATTCACCACTCGTTCCTTCCCGCGTTCCCCGGCGGCAAGCCCTATCACCAGGCCTATGACCGGGGAGTGAAGCTGATCGGAGCCACGGCCCACTACGCCACGGTCGACCTCGATGAAGGGCCGATCATCGAACAGGACGTGCAACGGGTCAACCATCGCCACGACCCTGATGACCTGGTGGCCCACGGCCGTGACCTCGAGCGAGTGGTGCTTGCCCGCGCTGTCAAAGCCCACCTCGATCACCGGGTAATGGTCTATGACAACAAGACCGTCGTCTTCGAGTAGTGCCCTGGGCCTTCGGCCCGGCGCTTACCAGCCGCGGGCGGCCCATTCGTCGAGATGGGGCGACTCGGCGCCGATGGTGGTGTCATCGCCATGGCCGGGCATCACGATGGTGTCGGCTTCCAACGGACGGAACAGCCGCTCCTCGATCGAGGTCAGGATGGTTTTGAAGTCCGCGTTTTCGAATGTCGTGTTGCCTGGTCCACCCCGGAAGAGGGTGTCGCCGCTGAACACCACCGGAGCGCCCTCGAGGCGAAAGCTCATCGACCCCGGGGTGTGACCGGGCGTGTGAATGGTGTGAAGCCTGAGCCTGCCGATGTGGATGACGGTCTCGTCTTCGAGGATGTAGTCGTAGCTGTCGAGCATGGCTGCGTCCTCGGCGGTCACCCCCACTTCGTAGCCGGCATCGCGGATAGCGGGAACCGCCTGAATGTGGTCCCAGTGACCATGAGTTTCGAGCACGGTCCGCACCCCGAGTGTCTGACACAGCTCGAGCAGCCGGTCGTGTTCGTTCGCGGCGTCGATCAGTACCGCATCCCCGGTCTCACGACACCGAATGACGAACACGTTGTTGTCCATGGGGCCGACCACCACCTTGTGAATCTCGGCCGCGGTGGAGTTCCAATGAAGCGTGGAGGTGGGGTCATCAGCCATAGACCGACCCTAACCCGAACCCACCAGGATTTTTAACGCCAAAGCCACCGATTCGAGGAGAACGCGTCACAGAAACTGGATTTCGGGCCCTGATCAGATGGCGCGGGGCGCAACGACTTCGAACCCGAGGGCGGCAGCTGCCGGGATCTGGCGATGGTCGAAGGTGAGATAGCGCACCGGCCGGGGGAGCCGATCTGCGGCGGCCAGATGAATCGCATCGACCAGACGCACCCGGTAGCGACTACCGATCTCCACGGCCCGAGCCAGGCACCGGTCATCGACGGGCACCACGGTGAAGTAGTCCCAGTCGTTGGTTGCGGTCCGGTTCAGTTCGTCGTCGTGGGTGGGGTCGATGGCGCACCGGTGCAACAACATCATCAGCTCGGGGCGGGTCAGCTCGCTGATGCACCAGGCTGGAGCCGATGCCATGGTTTCCAACACCAGATCGCGTCCGGGGTCGGCGAGGTAGCGACGCACCAGCGCGGAAGTGTCGATGGCCAACGTCGAGGGTCCCGGAGTACGAGCAGAACTTGTCGAACCGGCTTTGCCCGTCGTTCGCTTTGCGTTGGTTGTGTTCGAACTCGGCACCGTGTCAGCCCCGAAGATCGTCGAGGGCGCGATCGACTCGAATGTCGACCGGCATCGTGGATGCATCCGGAGTCGGAGCGATCGACGCCGTCCCACCGTCAGTGCCAGACCCCGTGCCGGGGGCGCGACGCGGTGGTCGAACAAGGCCAGCATCGGCCAGGTCGTCGAGCGAGGGGCCGGCATTGCTCATCTCGAGCGGACCGAGCTGAGCCATGGGTACGCCATCGACCGTGATCACCACCCGCTCACCGGCCTTGGCTCGTCGCACCAGGTCGGCAAGCTGGCCTCGTGCCTCTCGAATCCCCAACCGTCGTACCGCTGGCATCAACGGCCCGGCCCGGTCCGATCCTGAAGAATTTGTGCTTCTCGACGATCGGGGAGCCATACCAAGAGTGTACCCAGCAGCCGTTAAGTGTGTACGCGTGTGTACACCTCGGTGTCGCCGGGTCTGGTCGACCTGACTACGATGGCACCAGCAACCAAGACCCGTCTCTGAGGAGCCCGCCAGTAATGAATTTTGCGTTCAGTGAAGAACAGGAAGAACTCCGGGGTGTGGTCCGGTCCTTCATGGAAGCCAAGTCTGCCGAAGCCGCAGTGCGCGAGCAGATGGAAACCGACAACGGCTACGACGAAGCCGTCTGGTCGCAGATGGGCGAACAGATGGGCCTCCAGGGTCTCGTCATCCCCGAAGAGCACGGTGGCTCGGGGTACAGCTTCATCGAACTCGTCGTGGTCCTCGAAGAGATGGGGCGAGCTCTCCTGTGCGCTCCGTTCTTCTCCACTGTCGTGCTCGGCGCCACCACGCTGATGCACTCCGGCGACGACGCCGCCAAGGCAGCACACCTGCCCGGCATCGCCTCGGGCGAGACCATCGCCACCCTCGCCTTCACCGAGGAGAACGGCAAGTGGGACGAGTCGGGAATCACGGCAACGGCCAAGGCCGACGGTGACAACTTCGTCATCGACGGCACCAAGATGTACGTGCTCGACGGCAACACTGCGAGCCTGATCATCGTCGCCGCCCGCACCGACAAGGGTGTGAGCCTTTTTGCCGTCGATGGTGGCGCCGCCGGGCTCACCCGTACCGCACTGGCCACCATGGACCAGACCCGCAAGCAATCCAAGCTCGAGTTCGCCGCAACCCCCGGCACCCTGATCGGTGAAGAGGGGAAAGGCTGGGACGTTCTGTCGAGCGTGCTGGATCTGGCTGCGGTCGGCCTCGCCGCCGAACAGGTCGGTGGTGCTCAGATGTGTCTCGACATGGCGGTCGAGTACGCCAAGGTCCGTGTGCAGTTCGGTCGTCCGATCGGTTCGTTCCAGGCCATCAAGCACAAGTGCGCCGACATGCTGCTCGAGGTCGAGTCAGCCAAGAGCGCTGCCTACTACGCTGGCTGGTGCGCCGCGGAAATGAACGATGAGCTGCCATCGGTGGCGTCACTTGCCAAGGCGTACTGCTCAGAGGCCTACTTCCACGCCTCCGCCGAGAACATCCAGATCCACGGTGGCATCGGCTTCACGTGGGAACATCCGGCCCATCTCTACTTCAAGCGGGCCAAGAGCTCAGAGTTGCTCTTCGGCGACCCGACCTACCATCGCGAGCTGCTGGCTCAGCGCATCGGTATCTGATCGACCCGGGCTGGTGTGTCGGGCACACCGACCTGGTTGTTGAACCCGCCCGGTTCAAGACGACGGCGACCTGTTCCTCGGAACAGGTCGCTGTTCTCTTTTTCGGAGGTGATCTTCGGGGCCGTGAGCCAGTAGCATCGCGCCCATGGTCTGGGTGTTTGCGGTGATAACTGTGTTCCTCGTTGTCGCCATGGCCCTTGTCGCCGTTGGCGCGGTCACCGAGGACTTGGCGGTGCGTCCCGCTCGGTCGGTCTTCGACCTGGAAGAAGCGGTCGAGTTCGTCTCGGAGAAGCTGAGCTACGAGGCCTCGGCCACAATGAGCTACGAAGAGGTCGAGCAGGTTCTCCGATGGCACCTCAATTTTCTGCACGGACAGGGCCTCGAGCTGGACGGTACGGCCATCACCGATGTCGAGGAGGATGTGCTCATCCATGAGGACGACGCCTTGGCATTCGTGCTCGGCCAGGCGGAACAAAACGACCTCGAGCTCGAGGCAGAGCACGCAGTGGAAGTCGTCGATGCTCAGATGATCTACCTCGAAGCCATCGGCGCAGTGGGCTTCGAAGCGCCGCGGTAAATGGCGGGTGCGGCAGCGATGCCTAAACGCTGCTTATCGGCTGCCTTTCGGTGTTCACTTCGAAAACTCGACGGAGAATATTTCTTCGAAAAGTTTTGGGTTTCCGACGCCACAAAGCGCGTATCGGTTTGCTACCTTGTGAGTACCGAAGAGAGGAGGTGGTCCAAATCAATTATCACAGTTTTTTTGGGACCTCGGAGGTGGCTGGCCACTAGAAGGCCACTGGACCACCTGGTGAAAACCACCAGTCCACCCCTGGCTGCGATGTCGAGAGTTGGTCCCGCTCGTCGTTGAGTTCGTAGTCAGGAATCCAGATAAGTACTGCGGAAGAAGGAGAGGCACCATTGCCTCTCCTTCTTCCTTTTTCTCACCCTCTGTTGCTTGTGTTCTCGGGTCGACCGTTTAGCATGGGCACATGGATCGGCCTACCCAGTTCGAAGAACATCGCTTTGTCGGCGACAAGCGGGTGCAGGTCGTCTATGACCTGGACGGCGAAGTCGACCAAGCCATCATCGATGAGCTGATGGAGTCCGAGCAGTATCTGTGCTTCGGCCCTGACACGCTGCCGGAAGCCCGCAATCGTGGGTACGAGTTGGCAAAGAGCCAGCGGGAGAAATAGACCCATCTGATGGAGCACCGCTTCGTATCGGGGGATCTCGAACTCGTTGGTGACATCCATAGGCCACGACCTGACGGCGAACGTCGTCCCGGACTGGTTCTGTGCCACGGCTTCCCCAACGCGGGCGGCGATGTCCTGGCCATGGCCGGCCTTTCCGAACTGGCAGCACACATTGCTGAGACTCTCGGATGGGTGGTACTCACGTTTCGCTTCCGTGGCTGTGCGCCATCGGGAGGATGGTTCTCGCTCGGTGGATGGCTCGACGACCTCCGGGCGGCGATAGATGTCATGGAAGCCGATGATCAGGTCGACCGGGTCTGGACCACCGGGTTCGGCACCGGCGGCTCACTCTGCATCGTTGCTGGAGCGAGCGACGAGCGCATTCAGGGGGTCGCAGTCATGGCAGCCCCGGCCGACTTCGATGATTGGGCCCTGCACCCCGATGAACTTCTCGAACACGCCGTCGAAGTGGGCGCCGTTGGCGATGCCGCTTTGATCACCGACCTCGAACGCTGGGCGACCGAACTCGGCGAACTCAAACCCTATATCGCGGTCGCCGCACTCGCGCCACGCTCGCTGCTGGTCATCCACGGTTCCGAGGACCAGATGGTTCCGCTCCTCGATGCCCGCCTGATCTGCGATGGCCACGGGGCCGGCGAACTGCTGGTCATCGGCGGTGCCGACCATGGGCTGAGACACGACCCGCGCGCCATCGCCAGCCTGCTCGGCTGGCTCGATCGAGAGGCCAGCCAGCACGCCCTCGACGCCTCCCGGCCAACGAGCGACTCCACCAGCTAGGGGACGCGATGGGCGATACCGATGTGGGGCCTGAGCCGGCGCCCGAGTCCGCCGCAGCGCACGTCCGGCTGCCGGTCACCGGTGATGCCGAGGCCGATCAACTCCTGGAGGATGACCCGTTCGCTCTCCTGCTGGGCATGCTGTTGGACCAGCAGATCCCGATTCGCTGGGCTTTTCGAGGCCCGGCCCGCCTGCGGGAACGGCTCGAGACAAGATTCACTCCGGCACAGATTGCGGCTATGGCGCCAGATGACCTGGTCGCGGTGTTCTGCGCCAAGCCGGCGCTGCATCGGTACCCGACGGTGATGGCCGGACGAACCCAGGAGCTCTGCGCGTATCTCGTCGACCATCACGGCGGCGACGCCGGATCACTGTGGATGCGGGCCCGGTCGGCGGAGCGGCTCTTCGAGCGCCTGGTGGCACTGCCCGGGTTCGGCGAAGAGAAGGCTCAGATCTTCCTGGCTCTGCTAGCCAAACGATTCGATGTGCAACCGGACGGTTGGGAGGCCCAGGCGGGAGCTTTCGCCGATGATCAGCCACGTTCAGTGGCCGATATCGGGTCTGCTGAGGACTTTGCGGCAGTCAAGGCGTGGAAGAAAAGGCAAAAATCTCAGGGAAAGACGAAGAGCCAGTAGCCGCTCGATTTGAGCGAATGGGAAAAAGTCGCCACTCTGGGTGGTAATTCTGTTCCCCCGAGAGGTCTCCCACATGAAGCTGTTCTCTCCCGCCGGGCGGCATGCAGTCGTTGTCGGGCTGGCGATGCTGCTCGCTACCGGCCTGCTCACACTGCAGGCGCCAGCAGCAGACGCGCAGACGCCGGGCCCCACGATCGCCTCGCTCAGTGTTGTGGATGGAGCAATCCTGAGCCCTGCGGCAACCCCGAAACTGTTCCCCAACGGGTCCGGGACTCTGTTTCTCCGCGGCCGAGTCGGTGCCCGGGCCACGATCGTGCAACTGCGCATCGAAGACTTCTGGTCCGGGAGGGAATGGCACCCGGAAACCAGTTGTCGGCAAGCGCGAGTCGGCCGAACCTGTCCGGCAGGAACCATGACCACGGGGATGAGGTTTTCCCGAGCCGACGTCAACCCGGTCGTGACGAACGGGACCAAGTCGTTCACCTACAGAGCTCAGCTTCCCAACGGGATGTACCGCGTCAAGGTCTTTGCTCGCACCAGCCGAAATGGGAGTCCCGGCATCGTCGAGACCCGATGGTTCCGGGTTCACCGGCCTGCATCCGCCGATGCCGCCCGGGCCCGAGTGCTCACCCGTAGCCCGGCCAACAACGCCACGGCAACACTCACCGATCGCTTCGTTCGCACCCCGATCCGCATCGTCAGCAACACCGCGTCGACCCGACTCCACTGGGCATTGCGCAACGATGCCACTGGACGGTTCTACAAAGCGACCAGAGAGACCGTCGAAGCATGTCCGCAACGTTGGGGTTGCCGATTCCAGCCGGGCGCTTTCTATAACCGACGTGACTTCACCGGTTGGCAATCGGCGCAAGGAGGTCGAGTGTTCTTCGACTGGACGCTGCCGCTGCTCCCCGGCGAGTACACGATGTGGACCATCGGGGTGAACTCCAACGCGAAGAAGGGCCCGGTTTCGTCACACTCGTTCACCGTGACTTCACCGTCGGTCCCGAACCCCACCATCAGCTTCGATGACAACGGGGAGATTCCAACCGGTGAGACCCTCTTCAGCGGAACCTCCGGCGATGCTGGGAGTTCGGCAGCTTCGCCGAGCGTTTCACTCTCGCTCTATGACATCGGTGCCAGGGGGTTCGTATCTCCCGATGGCACCGTGGGTACCTTTCAGCCGCTCGGCGCCCTTGTCGGCCCCGCCAACGACTGGGTGGCACGGCTCGATCTGAAACCGGGCAACTACCGCCTCCGGGTGCGTTCCACCTGGCCCGACGGCGCAACGTTGCAGAGCCCGGCCAAGACCATCTCTGTGGGGCCGTGCCCGGCAGCGGGCTGTCCAAGGGCCCGATTGGGTGAGGTCGATATCGAGACCCGAAACCGGACCTTCGACTTCGAACTCGCCAGCTCAGTCTTCGATCAGTCCGGTTCAGGAAAGTGGGCCATGCTGCGGGTCAGCGATGGTCTCTGGTTCAACGCCACTCGCGACAGCTTCGGCCGCGAGTGGACCCTCAACAATCTCGGAGACCGCGGAAACCAAACCGCAGGGCCAGCAACCGGCACTCCCAAACGCCTGGCGCGGGGCGATTACTTTATCGGCATTCGGCTGTTCAACGCCGATGGTGAACAAGGCGATGTCCGCTGGGTCGGCTTCACCGTCGATTGACCCGGCCACGCTTGTTCTGCGCGACTGGGCCAGTCCGGTGAGGCCCAGCCACACACAGACGTCTCGGCTTGGCTCTACATGAACCAGGGGTCCGGGGATTCGGGGTCGATGTCATAACGGGTCATGGCATCGGTGACGACTGATGCTTCCACCTCACCGTCGCGCATCAGGGCGCTGAGGGTGGCGACGACGACGTGACCGGTGCTGATCTCGAAGTGCGTTCGCAAGGCCTCACGGGTGTCGCTTCGCCCCATGCCGTCGGTGCCAAGACTCGAGAACCGGCGGGGCGCCCAAGGGGCGATCTGGTCAGCGACGGACTTCATATAGTCGGTCACGGCAACGATTGGGCCGGTAGCCTCGTCGAGTCGCTCAGTGACCCTCGCTGGGCGCGGCTCCTCAGCGGGATGCAACCGGTTCCACCGGTCAGCCGACATCGCGTTCTCCCGCAGCTTCTTCCATGAGGTAACGCTCCAAAGTTCTGCGGCGACATCGAAGTGCTCGGCAAGCTCGGTCTGGGCCTCACGAGCCGCCGCCTGCGCTGAACCAGAGAACAGAATGGTGGCCGGCTTGGCACCCTTGGCGACGTCGGGAGCTTCAGCGAAGCGGTACATCCCTTCGATGATCTGGTCTTCGATGCCTTCGGGCATCGGTGGCATCTCGTAGTTCTCGTTGTAGATGGTGATGTAGTAGAAGACATCGGGATCTTCACCGGACCCGTCGAGGGACTCGGGACCGTACATGCGGTGCAGGCCATGCTTGACCACGGCCCCGACCTCATAGGCGAAAGCGGGATCGTAGGCCTCACAGAATGGCACCGTCGACGCCAGCAGGTGGCTGTGGCCATCCTGATGCTGGAGTCCTTCGCCCATCAGCGT
>Ga0114957_1004578_pt1 | contig 11824 bp, 13 predicted proteins | sample BantaG_FD_87175 | JGI IMG/M metagenome (GOLD analysis project Ga0114957, IMG submission 87175) | Marine algal microbial communities from Bantry Bay, Ireland - BantryBay_4 metaG | ecosystem: Host-associated > Algae > Red algae > Unclassified | place: Bantry Bay, Ireland | collected 2014-11-21 | reverse complement strand
TGCCGCACCAGCCATCCCCCCGCGCGCATCCGCTGCTGCTCCTGCAGGCACCCCCCCCCCCGCCTCGACGGAGCCGATTCCCCCCCCCCGAGTTGCCGCCGCCGCACCGTCGGCCCCCCCGGGCATCGCCGCCGCTGCGCCGACAGGCTCCCCCCCCACCGCCGCAGCCAGGATGGAGGGCTCCTCGCTTTCGTCTTCTCCCTCACGCTCCCCTCCTTCGGGCGACAGCTTCGGTGCCACCACCGACTGCGGCGGCAGCACCGGCATGAACTCCTCCTCAAACACGGCCCGCATCGGGTCGTCCCCGTCCGTGAAGATTAACCCACGATCCTCGGTGCAGCTCTTAGGCAGCTCCTTGTCCATCTTGATGACCGTCTCCACGTACTTCCGGTAGCGGCTAGGGTCGATGCCGCCGTCATCGTTGGTGCCGTCCTTGATGTTGGTGAGCACCTCGTACAGAAACTGCAGGGCGAGGCAGAGGAGGCCGGTGGCCATCGACCGGACCAGCTCCTCGCCCAAATTGACAGGCTCGCGCAGGCGTCACACGCAGCCCAGGAACTTGAACCCGCGCGCGAGCCCTGCGACAATGCCCTTACGTCCGAGCGGCAGCTTCCAGAAATTGTCATCTTCCAACCAGTAGGCGGCGCTGGTGGAAAGCATGTGAGCGCGGGAGCGGCTAGTAACGAGCAGGAACCAGCCTTGGACGACGTTACGCTTCAGGTTACCGATGACTGCATGGATGGCTTGGTGCAAGGCCGCATTCACGCGGGTAGTGTTGCTGGTGGAGCCGGCCAGAGCAACCCCCGCGTCCCCCATCGACTGCTGCAGACGCTGTTTCGTCGGCTTGTTGACGATGGATTCCAAGAACTGCTCGGCAGCCGCCTCTACCATCTTCATCGTGTTCATCGCCGACTCGATGATAAGATTGTGGCGGATGTTCGGGGACGGAAGCACGTTCATAGTCGTCTCGGCGCCGCCAACGAAGGCCTTCACCCTGGGAGTGAGGTCATCGCGGATGGTGCACATGAGCAGCATTCCTTGCACCCGCCTCTTTGCCACCTCAGAGGCATGACGGATGGTTGCCTTTTGAGCAGTCGTCAGAGGCGGCACCCGCAGCGCAGGCGTCGGGTGGGGAGGCACACTTTCCTTGGTATAAGCACCCACCGACACGCCCTCCGACCAATTGCAGGACGGAGGGCGTGCGGCTTGCGGCTGCGAAGCGTAGCTCGGCGCCAACAACGACTGGGAAGCCGTCTGCGGCATCGACTTGGCGTCGGTCTGTTCCACTGGTCGGGCGACCGCTGACGGCACGGTGCTCTGCTGCACAATCGCATCGCCAACGGCGTGAGCCAGCACGTGAAGCGCGTCGTCGTGGGTGCGCGTCTTGGTGGCGGCAGCCTTCAAGACCTCATCGAGGTTAGCCTTGTTGGCCGTCAGCGACAGCAGCCCCGCCACAGCATCAGCATTCGCCATGTTCGCCTCAGCCGCCGCGGCGGACGTCAGCTGGCTGGCGCGCCTAGCGCCGGCGACGCTCTTTCCACGCTTTGACATCTGGTCAACTGTGGCCACCGCTCCACGCTTAGTAACAGCGCCACGCTGAGCAGCAACCATAGCGGCCGCACGGGCGACAGAGGCCGACCGCGCGACAGGAAACGGATGCGCACGAGTGCTCATCGGGGCCGCAGCCACCGCATTGTTGGCTGCGGCCATAAAACTGGCCGATATCGGCACGGCGCTCAGCGCGGGAGCTTTGGCAGCGCCACGGAGCAGCGACGGGGTCTTGGTGGCGCAGCCAAAGCCCGGCACCGACGAGAAGCGCAGCGCCCCAGCACCCTTGGTCGTGTAGCGCGGAATCAGGCGGCGCGGGAGTTTGCCGCTGCGCTTCTCGAGGCGCGAGTGCGGGGCGGCTTCGGCGCGCTCCTCGTCTTTGAGGTTGCACGTCCCCGCAGAGGGCGTCTGCTGCATGTGGCCCCTCAGCGTCCGCGGTGGCTGCAGGTAGGAGGTCTGCGACGACGAGTTGGCAGGAGCCTTGATCGAGGCGCGCGTTTGCGACAGGATGGCGCTGTTGTAGGTCATGGCGGCCATCTTGTCCTGGGCCGGCTGCAAGGCGTGAGTCAGCGACACGTGCGGCGACACCTTGCAGACCATCTCCGCCAACGCCCGCAGCTTGTTCTTGTTTTCCTCATCAGCAGCCGTCGGCGCGAGGGTCGTGGACGCAGTCCAGCGGTCCGTCATGGCGAAGGAGGCCACGGCCGCAGAGGTGGAGAGGGGGGTGGTGTAGCACGATGGGAAGAGTGCTCGCGTCGTGAGCGGCTCGTTGGGGGGGAGGGGATAGTGAAGGCTGTGGCACGGACGGTGCGGCGACGTGTCCATCTCGCTCACAACGCCAAAGCTTATGTACCCTAGCTCCCGCACGCGGGCGGTGGGCCGCGCAGGCACCCACAGCCAGCGTAGCGGGGCACGGCGCCTGCCTCCGTCTCGCAACGCGAGCATTGGGCAGATACGCCCGGTGATGGGCTCCGCCTGCTCTGTGTCCGCGCATTGGTGGTAGACGCGCGCGCGCCAAAAACGAGCACCACAGCAGTAGCAGACCAGCGCAGAGCATGCTCAGTCATGTTGGCGCCAACCCCAAAAACCGGTCCCTCGTGCTTCGGCGTCCACTCGCGTGTGTTAGTCACCCCGTTGAGCCCCACCACAACCTAAGTGCAGTGCATCCCAAAGCCCAGGCAGCGCCGCCAACGGCGGGTCTTTGCGGAACCGTCCCAAGGGCAGCTGCAAATGCTCAAGCGGGGGCCGGACGAAGGCCCACCAGCGAGGCACCTGCTCCCTGCCGCACTTTCGAGAGGCAGATGGTCGACTGTCATACCCTAGACGTGAACTGCCTCGGGAGCCTGAGGCGCCCAGCGCGAGGCGCAGCCGTACAGACGGTCTCCTAACGTACCAATGATTCAGATGGCCGAGACACGTCCCGACCTCTCCCGGGCGTGACAGACAGCCGACGGCGGTGAAAGCTCTCGTGGGGTGCGGCGGCGACCGCCAGCAAACTCATCGCAAAAACGCTCCTAGGTGGTACACGCAGGGAGGTACTAGGCGCGGCAGCGACGACGTGAACGTAAGGCGTGGCGGAGCAGTGGAGGCAAAGGGTGGCACGCGGGGAACAGGACGGTCCCAGCGCGCACAAGCGCGGCGTCACCAAGAAGGCAACACGCGTCAAGAGCCAGCAGACTGATCGTAAATAAAATTCTCACAAAAGCGCAATGACCGGGATGCGACCGAATTGGACTACAGCAGGGCCCGGTTCACAACGCCTGCAACGCTCTTCATTGGAGAAATTATTCGCCCGAGTCGAAACAAGCGCAGTTGAGCTGCTTGATCCTATGCCGCTCGGTACTTTGGAACAAGCTGAGCGAACGCGGCGGTCGCGTACGGTCGGCCAGAACCTCCTCTGACCCGTGCGCCCTGCGGCCCTGCGCACACCTGTGTCGTGCTCCAGTGCTCCATGGCCGTCCGTTCTGCGGTCGGCCCTTCGACCAGTCCTGCCGTGTCTGCCCAGGTGACCGACCGGTACCCCTCGGGTGCTGTCAGTGCTCGGGCGGTACGCAGCTACCTCTGCGACCGTGGTACGTTGTCGTTGATGCTCCGCACACAGTGACTGACGGCACAGACCTGATTTCCTCCACCGGGCTGCTGGGAGAGGAGATGGCGTGACGAGGGGGGCACGGCGCGGCGGACGTGCAGCCTTCTTCGTGACGCACACCGACCGAGCCGGGGGCGGTCAGGACGCTCGCGCGGCTGCTACTCGGGGGGCAGCCCGCAGGCGTACGTTACGTGTCTCGTGCTGACACAGCCATGGGCTGTCGACATTCGTTTCTCTCTCGTCCTGGTTTTCGACTCCTCCTCCCGATGGGCAGGCAATGGACCACTGGCTGCTCCCAGGCCTCTCTCTGCGTTGGCTTTGACAGCCGCTGCGGGCGCTCCACCCCCGTCTTGAGCAACGCACGAGCCTTTTTACCTGGGCTCCGAGTGCTGTCCTCGCAACTCTCCCCGCCGGCCATCCCCCCTCGCTCGCCCGTGTCGCCTCCCCCACCCTGTTCGTCGGCGGCAGCTGATCACCCCAGTGGCCGCCATGTCGGGCACCCCACAAAATACCAAGGCGCTCCAGTGTGCCGTCTGCGGTGCTCGCTTCGCGAGGTACGAGAATTTGGCGCGACACCGCGTCGCAAAGCACAAGGACGTTCGGCGCCAGCCTGGCGGCGGTCGTGCTGGACCGTCTGCTGCCGGAGCATCGGCCAACCGGGACCGTTCGGCCAACGGCGTCGCGTGTATCCGCCAAGGGCCACCACCGCGGCTACCGCCGCAAATGCCTCCACCACCACCACCACCGCCGTTTTCGCTAAGCGTGCGTCCCACGACACAGGGAGGCGGCGGCGGGCAAGAGGCGGTGGCGGGCTTGCCCGACGGCGCGTATGCGTCACCGGTGGCCGCGGCAGTGGTGTCGCACGCTCCGACGGTCACGGTGGTTGCTCGCTCCCACCTACCGGCCGCCAACGAGTTCGACTTTGGCGAGCACGCGTGCGACGAGGCCGTCGGGGCCATGGACGCGGCCATCCGCCTGACTCGCCGTCCTCAGTACTGCGAAAGCCCCACGCGGAAGAGGCGAAAGGCGGCGGACGGCGGCGCCGCGCCAAACGCCACTGGTTGGGATTACTCTACGATTTCCGCCGAAGTTCAGCAGCATTTTGAGCTAATGCGGGACTCGGACGGCCAGCTGCCGTTGGTAACGGCGCGAAAGGGCTGCCGTCCAGGGCGTTTCAACTCGTACCGGCTTCGGATGCTGCAAAACTTTGCGCTGGAGTGCGGAGGCGGCGGAATGTCGTTGGCGGACCAAGACAGGTTTTACGATGTGATCGACGCGTGGGATCGCACGAAGCCCGGCATGCCCGCGGACGCTGGGCACTTCCTTGGTTTGCGGGACACAATCGGCTCGCAGACGGCCTTTAAGGACGCGTTGCGGGATGACATTGACACGGCCATTGAGGACGAAGGGTGGAAGAAGTGCACCCTGGAGGAGGGGGGGGAGCGCTATCAAGTGATTTTTCGCCCCGCGCTCGAGCTTGCGCTGGAGCGGATGCGGGCAGCCGACGGTGTGAAGCTGTGGAGTAGCGGGAGCAGCCCAGCGCCGCCCACGAGTCGCAGAGAGTCACCAATGGACGGTGACGCTTTCCGCTCGTGTGAGCAGGCGGTACTTGAGGAGGGAGGCGACAACGACTGCTTTGTTCTTGGCATGCACGCCTTCAGCGACGCTAGTCGCGTGTCGAGCTCTGGGGATAAGTGAATCGGACAGGGATGTCCAACGCCTGGGGCAACGAGAGGGGAGCCAGCACGTGTCGGAGTGGCGGTCTGCACTTGTGTGTTCACTGCAAGCCTGATGCTGACGGTCCGACCTGATCGTGTTGTTCCTTCTTATGCTACTTTGTTTTTATCTTCATGCTGCGCTTGAGGGCTACTTTGCCACGCGCTGCTCACACTCTGTGACCCCTCCGTCTGCGATTCTTGAACGCCGAGACGGGTGACGCAGAATGGCACACTGCGGCGTACATTCCTGTCGTCCGCAAGAGCAAAGAGCCAGGGGCGGGCCGCCGCGCGCAGCTCCGCCGCTCTGCTCTTCTGCAGAGAGTGCTGTACCTCGTCTTCCGGTCGGCCATCGCGGCCAGCCATATGGGGGTCAAAGTGAGGCTGGGCGATTGCGCGCTACGCGCCTTCCCCCGCCTGCTGTTGTACATTTGCGACATCCGCGAGGATAAGGCCATCTTGTGCCTTAAGTCAGGCGAGTGCATGCGGCCGTGCTCTATGTGCGACGTCCACGTCAAGTCGGCCGGGGCGCCCGTTGCGCTCAACTCCAATGACCGCGATGCACACAAGGGACTCGAGAGCGGCAAGTTGAGTCAGCCAAGCTTGGGGAAGTGCGCAAGAACCCCAGCCGCCGGCTGATGCTGGAGAAAAGGGACAGCGCCCACAGCATGATTCCCGCGCTCGCCGCCATGGCTGGTCTGTCGACCGACCCGTTCCTCATGTACAAGATGATTGGGGTCGACACATTGCACGTGAGTTACCGAGGGGAGCTCTCCTTGCCTTCCTTTTGCTCTGCACCGCATCGATGGCAGCTTGGCTGAGCGGTTGAGTGGCGCGGGAAACTGACGTATTTTGCAACTTGCTCGAGTTGCTTGTCACTTGCTTTCGTCGTGCCCTGCACACCTCTGCCCGCCACCGTCTGCTTCGCTGTTGTGTGCATCGACACCCACGTCGCCCGCCCCCACCTGCCGCCCCCCCTTTGTCATGCAGGTACTAGACCTGGGCATTACTCGCATGCTCGTGCACCGGCTTCTGCGATTTTTTGCTCATGTTTGCAAGGACCACATCCCCGCGAGCGGTACTACCAAGGGAGCTTGCCGCGTGGCAAACATTCGGTTTGAGGAGATGGGGCGGCTCAGCAAGGCCAGCAGTGGCTCCAGGGTGCGTTTTGCTCTCTTTTTTTTCCTTGGCGTGTTAGGATACGGTCTTGAATGATCATAGCTCCCACTTGTTTTTGACCCATCGAGAGGGTGACTGACGGCCTCTGCGCAGCTGCTATGCACCCGCCATGGGTGTTTTGCTCCCCTCATTCGTCTCACTGAGAAGATACCTGGTCGCCGCCGATGAGCTCCAAGCCAACTTTACAGGAAACCAGCAGCGGCAGGGCGTCTACATTCTCCCCCACGCTGTCGCCAAGGTCTTCGCGTTGGGCGCCCCCAAGCCAGCCAACGGCTCTACGGATGCGACGGAGGCGAGCGACGGCCGTGAAGTGACGGCCCACGGGAACGCCAACGACGGCACGGCAGCAGCCGTCGCACCCACCCAGACAAAAGGGGTCCCCTCCCAGACGTCCGGCAAGCACTTGGTGGCGGCGGTCGGCGACGGCACCGACGCTTCCCCCTTCAAGTTTGAGGAGGGACACGACGCCGACAATGACCTTCCCACGGGATTCCAGCTCAACTGGGGTGCCTAAAGGGAGGTGTGGAGCAACACGCCGTACGGGGACGCTGTCACGGCGCTCTTTGCCGAGTGCGCTGTGCTCTATGCGCGCATCGCCCGCTGGACGACGGTCAACACCCCCCCCCCGATGACATTCTCCGAGGCTTCGAGCCTCCAAATCCAGGCGGCAGAGTTCATCCAGCTCTACGTTCGCCCCATCCTCGACGATATCAACACCCCGAAGATACACAAGTTGTTGCGCCACATCCTCGATGCCATAAGGCTCCATGGCAATCTTGTCAACGGCAACACGAGCAGCAACGAGTCGCGCCACAAGACGGACAAGCGCTTCTATCGTCGCTCGAACCGGTCCGCTGCCTCCTTCACTGCGCAGATCGCACGCCAGTCGCAGGGCACGCAGGTGATTTTGGCGCGCAACGCCAAGCTTGACGCCGACGCCATCAAGAGGGACAAGGTCCGCCGCGCGCGCCGCTCCGCCGCCCGCGGTGGGCAGGTGACGGCGTTGGGTGCCCGCTCGCTCCGCGGTGTGTCGCGTGTGGCGGTCGGATCTCTGTCGAGGCGGCCGGGGCTGGCGCGGCTCAGCGTGGTACCTGGTCTTCACCCCGACACCCGCGTGCCAGTTCTCGGCCGCATCGTCTTTGGCGCCAAGCTAGACGATGGCACGCCTCTGCGACAGATTGTGCGGGCCTACTCTACCTTTCGCCACCGCGGCGCCTGGTTCGACGTTGTCCGGTACACCGTCGCAGGCGAGGCACCGGTTGCCGTCAGCGGCATCCAGCTGAGGCCGAGAATCCGCTACGGCGAGGTCCGGGCCCTCTTGCGCTACCGAGAGGAGGATGTGGCTGTCGTCTGCGAGTTGACAGAGGTTGAGGCGGAGGGAGACTGCCCATTGGCAGAGCGTGGGTGCCAGCGCTTGCGGTGGGAGGTGCCGCCGCCGGGGAACGGGGACTGGGCACTCCGCGTGGTGCCAATGTCCCATGTGCTCCGCGTGGCGCATATCGCGCCGGACTTTGCTGACCTTACCCTGCGGTGCGGCTTCAAGGCCTTGCCAGCCCGTCACACCTCCCCGCTCGTTGACCAGCGGGCGATGCGCTTCTTTGACAACGCTTTCTTTCCGTGGGATTAAATGGCAATGTCTACCCTGTTTACTTTCTATCACTTTGACCACTGTCCGCTTCGGCTGCCCCGTCCATGAAGGTCGTTGCAGCGGAAGTGCAGGCAGGCGTCGGGAGGTGGCGGAAAGGGGGGGTTCGAACGCCGTGCACCTGGAGCCGCCGTTTCGACAGTGCCTACTTATCGCTGGCACGACGAGGCTCGGGAACAAGAAAAGCGGCTACAGGCGGTCGGCAACCAACGAGTGCGTAAGGTCTCAGCGCGCTCCAGATGCCTTTGGCAGCGCAGAAGCACAGGGAAGAGACGAAGGAAACAGGGTGTCTGATCCACCCCGCTTCACGTGCATCTGCCCAGTGCAATCGCTGCAAGCTCTGGCCTCTCGTGTTCCGAAGCCCACACACGACTAGTTCGTCAAAGTAAAGTTGATTCCTAGCCTTTCCATTGGTCCACGTACGCTGTTGAATGATGGCAACCACTCTGCAACCGCCATTTTTTGAAGGTCAGCAATAGAATGACCCTGACCGGCGGGGTGTGCACCCGGCCAATACCTGTCGAGCTGGGGAAGATTGGTGCCGCGGGGTCGTTGTGGCTCCGTGCCTGGACGCAGGAGCAGTGCCATGTGCGAGATTAAGGACAACCAAGTCGATCAGAGCACATGCCGTCTGTCCATTTTTTTGGCTGTGAGTGCGCTGATGGCGAATGTTCCTCATGCCTCGTGCCCCGCAGATACGGACTCAAAAATCCTCTCCGAGATCAAAACGGCATACTTTGAGAAAAAAGAAAAGGATTGCTCAACAGTTGGGGGCTACCATGATACAAGTATTCTCCATTCCTCAACATCGTGAGACAGCCCGTTGTTGCAGTGCCAAGTCTTCTCGTTCTTATCCAGGGCTGGCTGGCTGTCACATCCGCGAACACCTCAATCTGCGCCGCTGTTGACGATGGGCGCCGCTGCTGGTCTACTTAGTTGGCCTGCAGCGGGCCAGGGCCCGAGGAGAGGATCCAGTGGGGCCTGATCCTTGTCTGCTCGACCGGAGGACGCCGCAGCTGAAGGATTGGAGCGTCATGCTTGCCCCGTGATGGGGCGCGGTGCCACGGCTCCACACCACAATTCAGCGTGGAGGCTCCACCCGAAGCAAGAAAACAGCGCCCAGGAACAACTAATGCGGACGTCGGAAAAACGCATATACATTACCACGAGATGCCCGTCAGCCGAGACAGGGCCTGTCTCCCAAACGGAATGTAGCTCAGGCTGTACCACACCACTGCACGTCGCGCGCACACGCCAGTTCGCGCCCAATGAGCGAAAGGACAGAAAGAACAAACAGACTCCGTACTCGGGAGGAGTGAAGGGTTAGTGGCCATAGCGAAACAGTCAAGAAGAAGAGTAACAGAGATAAGTCTGGGGACCAGAGATGCCGGGAGTACGCGGACGCGCACTACGTGTCTCAAAAAAGCGAGGGGGTGCGGTAGTAGCCACAACGTACGTGCAAGAACTTCGACCACCAAAGAAATGAGCACCAATGGATAGCGCAGGCGCCCCCCAAAGAAGGCTGCAAACAGTGCAAAGATGAGAGAGCCGATGTAGGCGGCGGCGGCGGTCGCGCGTGCCGGGTGGAACATGCTGGCGAGTTGTGCTCGTGGACCGACAATGACCCACGTGCTATGTTCGTGACCGCCAAGGAACGACACGGTACACGCACAGCAGCCAGAGAGACACGGGCAACGAGGGCAGGAACATAGAGCAGCAACACATGAGAGAAACATAGCCCAACCAGCCATGCGTGTCATGAGATGAGGAAAAACAGTACGACCGAAGGTAAAAAAGAAGGCAGCGACAGTCAGTATCGACGGATGCAAAACGCTCAACGGCGGGGACAAACGGCCGCAAGGCAACTCATGCAGCGGCACGTCAGACCCCGAGCAGAAGGGACACAAAACAGCAAACTCTAACCACGTACCTCATGATGGCAAGAAGGTTGCCGGCTGTGAAGGCCGCCGCAAACTTGTGCGGCTTGAGAAGAATCATCGGCAAAAACATAAATGACAGCCCAATCATGACGGCGCCTGCAGAAAAGCACATGACGAAAAGCGTGAGGCGTTGCACCCACGACAGGTTGAACATCTCACCAATCTCCTGAGTAGGACGACACGGGCGGCACCACAGACACGAGGCCCACACAGATCAACAAACAAGGACAGTCAGTGGTCAATACATACACAGGACAAGCAGACTTCCCTCGCGCTTGCCGCACCCGCAGAGACCAACCCATCGCAGGCCACACCAAGGGACAAAGCCAAAACGTGAAGTAACGAAGAACGGCACGCCTCTCCCAGCGCACCCGCCAGCGACCACGCCAAAACGTACTTGTTGCACTGACTGTTGCCCCCCATTGCCGTTGGCACACGCCTCCACGTCAATGGGCGCGCCATCGTCGGCCCCCACCATTCGCGACACAGCTGCCCACCCCCCCCGGAACGCGTCGTTGACGTTGGTGCCGACCTCTGACGCACGCGCGCCCAAGACATCGGCCGCCGTCTGGCCACCGGCGGCAAACTGCGAGAAGGCGTCGCCCTGACCACCACCGCCGTTACCGCTCGCTCGCAGCGACGCAGCGCCCGCCACGAGCGCCGCTGCCGCCGACGACGGGGGGAGGGTAGCCGTGGCGGTGGTCGTCGTCGTCGTGGTGCCGCCAGAAGCGGTGGATGTGGTGCCATTCACCGACGGGAAGCTATCCCACAGGCCCATGGCCAAGGCAGACGAGGAGCGCCGCAACATGCGCGGGCGCCACCTGGGGGGTAGGGCGGGCAAGCACGGCACTGCGGATAGCGCACACCCCGACGGGAGTGAATTCCAAGGGGCAGGCGCTCGCCGGCGGGTAAGGGGGCTGACGCGGAAATGCCGTCGATGAGGTGGAGGGCGCAACAGGTGGAGCGGACCCTGCGGCGAAGCAAAAGAGGGTTCGGTACACGGCGCCTGACGCAGACGCCATGAGAGGGTGGATGCTGTCCCGTTTGCCTTGGCTGCAGTCTTGACTGACGCCAACAACGGTTTCGGGCGGTCTGTGTGTGCCAGGTTCACCTGCGCAGTGCACCTCGTTGCTGAATCCACCACGAGCCCGTTTTTCGCACAAATCTGTTGGGGACGTCATTAAGAGAGCTACATATCAAGTTCGATTAAGTTCTTTCAAATGCGACTTGATGCGCTAAACGGCTGCCGTGCTCAGTACCACAGCGGAGCCAAATAGGACAAGAAGTACGCTAAAGGACACCATTGCGAAGCCCACGAGCAGAGGAGAGTTGCGCCCACTCAGAGGCTGTGGGCGGGAGGAGAGCGGGCCCTTCAGGGGCTCTGGGTGGGAGGAGTGCGGGCGGTTTCCGCAGCTTGACGCGTCACTACCATCGTTGCTCCCTCTGGCCGCCGCCACAGCCGACATCGGCGTCCTGTCCCCCGGCGTCCTGTCCCTACGGGGGGAAGCACATGAGCTCCCCTACTCGTACCAACAGCAAAAAAAGACGTGGCCATCCACGCAGTGGTGTGAGATTGGCTGACTGCTTGCGTGCGCCGACCTCCTTCCCCCCCCCCCCCCCCCCCCCCCCCCCCCCCCCCCCCCCCCCCCCCCCCCCCCCCCCCCCCCCCCCCCCCCCCCCCCCCCCCCCCCCCCCCCCCCCCCCCCCC
>Ga0114957_1004575_pt1 | contig 11833 bp, 10 predicted proteins | sample BantaG_FD_87175 | JGI IMG/M metagenome (GOLD analysis project Ga0114957, IMG submission 87175) | Marine algal microbial communities from Bantry Bay, Ireland - BantryBay_4 metaG | ecosystem: Host-associated > Algae > Red algae > Unclassified | place: Bantry Bay, Ireland | collected 2014-11-21 | reverse complement strand
TCGCCTGATGCGGCTCGGTCGGGCGTGTCCGGAGTTGCCGGCGGACCTGCTGTTCGAGACCGAGGAGTGGCAGGCGGCGTATCTGCTGCACGACAAACCGGTACCCAAGACGCCGCCGCCTTTTCAGGAGGTCGTGCGTCTGGTGGCCTCACTCAGAGCGGCCTTCTCGGGCGCAAGGGAGACGGCGAGCCGGGGGCGCGGACGATCTGGGACGGCCTCGAGCAGATCGCCGTCTGCGTGCGCAGCATGAAGTTCGCGGCCGCTCGACTCAGCCCGGGCGGACTTGTGTAGAACGAGGTGCGCTTAACTTTTGACGCCATCCGCGAGCGCGACCCGTCGGGCCACCCCGACAGCTGGACTAGGTCGAGCGGAAGAAGGGTGCCGACGGCAAGCGCAAGTCCGACATCCTCATGGGCGATCGCGGGATAGAGGGCCCCGAGTGCGTCGCGTAGACAGCGGATGAACACGCTGCTTGATAGCATCGATGCGGTAGACGCGCGTGGTGGACTAGTAGATGGTTGCGCCACTGGGTATCAAGCAGATCGGGCGGCAGCCGCTAAGCTACCGCCTGATCTGTAACTTCAACGAAAAGGGGTATGCGATCGTCTGACGACTGACGCGGGGACAAGCTGACCAAGATCGATATACTAACCGAGTGTGATGAGGAGCCAGTGGGGCGTAATCGAGTCTGCGCTTCTGGTCTTGAGATTTGTTCGTGACGTGGTGGATAAATTGATTGGCTTACAACGCCCAGCGCGTATTGACCTCCTAGCGGATATCATGCCCAACAGATCTGCACCATGGCGCACATGCGCTGCCGGACGAACCGATGCCGGATGAGTCGGCACGGGTTCGGTTAAACGCGTTTATCTAAGGCCGCGCTAGACGCCTTTTTCGGGCGTAGCTGCTACGACGAATAAAGCGTATAGACGAGCTGAATTGGTCTGGAGAAAGTTTCTGCATGTGGTTGGAAGATGATTCTCGGCATATCAGTTTTGACGAAATGATCTTGCGCATAGAATAGTGACTTAGTTTCGGTCGGGATTTGTGTGCCTAGTATATTTAAGCAGCTGTGAATGCGCAGCCCTTTTCGGCGAGACACGCTGTTCCGATAGCCTCATCCGTTCATCGACCAGCCGTTCGGTGTTTATAGACAAAGGTATCGAAAATCGACTCTCATTAAGGTGCTGCAGTAGCGACAGAGCTAACAGATGTTCGCAAGGGAAATAGTGAGGCTTGGTACCGGACTGCCTTTTCTAAGAAATTCCTTTTCTAAGAAATTCGATGTGTGGACATCTCCCGCGATCAATTGAGGTCACGCTTACACTAGTCGATGCTGATAGGGGCAATCAAACCGAAAAAAATGTCAAAAAAAATAATCATTTTAGGTGCCGCGAGAAGCGGTACGAAAATATTCCGAGACTGTCTTGGAGCTGCATCCAATGGCGTAGCAATCCCGTATGACATAGGCTATGTCTGGCGCTACGGAAACGAGTACTTAGCACATGATGAAATTCCGGTATCAGCTGCTAGTCCGCGCATCGCAAGCTTCGTCGACAACTCCCTCGAGGCGATGGCTTCTAAGAAATTTGGTAGTCGCGACTTGCAGTTTACAGTCGAGAAGTCGGTACCGAATGTATTGAGGCCAGGTTTCATCCACGCCCTACTACCATCGGCAAAATTCATTCGTATTGTCCGGCGAGGCGATAAGGTGATCGAGTCAGCGATGAGAAACTGGGAGCGACCGTCAGACAGGGGATATTTTTTCGAAAAACTGCGATATTTTCCGATGCGAAATTACAACTACGCTCTTTGGTTCGTAGGCAACCGCATCCGTGGGCTCAATGAAAAGAGGGCGATGAACGTATGGGGGCCTAGGTATGACGGGATATTGAAAGATGCTGCGACACTACCCCTTGTCGACGTGTGTAGTAGACAATGGAGTCGGTGTGTAGACATCTGCGACGAACAGCTGGCGGCCGTTCCTGACGATCTTGTTATGAACGTTAGATACGAAGACTTGATCTCCAATCAGACCAAGCTTCGGGATATCTGCGATTTCGCAGGTATCCCGGACTGGAAGGCCGTTGATAAGTATTTCGCTCGCAACTTCGATCACAAACGAGCTGACGCTAGGGTGTCAGCAATGACGCCGCAAGAGCGCGAGCGAATCGAAATCCTGGCGGGGTCATCAATGCGAAGATTGGGGTATGTATAAGGCTTTCGGAAAGACACTTTTTGACACACTAGTTGCGCTAGTCGCCGTTGTTCTCCTGGCGCCGTTGCTCCTGATAGTCGGAATACTAGTATTTGTCGACGATGGGCATCCGGTGCTTTTTCTGCAGCGTCGAGTCGGATACGGAGGAAGGCCGTTTAATATATTCAAGTTCAGAACGATGAAGGCGTCGCCACAGGACCATTCCGGCAAGTTCAATGTGGGCGACAGCACTCGGGTAACTACTATTGGAGCCGTTCTCAGGCGCACCAAGCTTGACGAGCTCCCGCAGTTTTTCAATGTTCTCGCAGGGCACATGTCTTTAGTAGGGCCGCGACCCGAAGTGCAACAATGGATAGCGGCATACCCTGACCGATGGGCGAAAGTCCTAAGTGTCAAACCTGGAATCACTGATAATGCGTCACTGTTGTATCGTCACGAAGAAACGGAGCTTAGGTTGTCACCAGACCCCGTGGCGCACTACAAGCACCATGTCCTTCCACGAAAATTAAGACTGTACGAGGCATATTTAGAAGACATATCATTTGAAACGGACCTGTCAATTTTATTTCGCACGTGTAGGCGATTATTGACAAGCAGTAGTAATCTGCCGCGGAAATTGAATTAATGGAAATTCCATACTCGAAGGTTGACTGTTCAGGCAAAGAGCTTGAATATGTGAAAGAGGTACTAGAAAGCGGGTGGCTGACGACCGCTTCGAGGGCACAGGAACTCGAAAGGCGGTTTAGAGACCTTATCGGATGCAAGCACGCACTCGCAGTAAATTCTTGCACGTCGGCACTTCATTTGGCACTAGATGCTTGTGGGGTCACTACGAACGACAAGGTCCTTGTGCCCAGTCTTACGTTCACTGCTACCGCCGAAGTAGTGCGCTATCTCGGGGCGGATCCAGTTTTAATGGACGTTGACTACGAGACAGGGTGTGTCACTCCCGACATATTAATAGACGCTTTGAATACCGATCCGACGATAAAGGCGGTAATCGTGGTTCACTTCGCCGGGTATCCGATTGAAATGAATAACGCAGAGCGAACTGGGATAGCGGATATTTGCAAGCGTCGTGGTGTTCGACTAATCAGCGACGCAGCTCATGCACTGCCCGCGCGTCGGAACGGCGAGTACGTTGGCAACGCCGGTGACGCCACTTGCTTTAGCTTCTACGCGAATAAGACCATGACGACCGGTGAGGGCGGACTAATAGCCACGAATGACGCCGAGATTGCTGCTCGCGCTTCTTTGATGCGGCTGCACGGTATCGATAGAGACGTGTGGGACCGGTTCACCAAAAAAGGTGGAGCTTGGGAATATGATGTGCTGGCTCCCGGATTCAAGTACAACATGCCTGATTTAAACGCTGCGGTTGGACTAGCTCAATTTGAGCGACTAGACGACATGAGAGCGGCTCGTCAGAAATGCGCCGAGTATTATCTTAGCGAATTGTCGTCCGTCGTCGACCTTGACCTCTTCGGTCGGAATATTTCGGCGGAAGACCATGCGTGGCATCTTTTCCCGATTGTCGTTCGGCCGGGATCAAACGTAAGCCGTAACAGTTTAATCGACCAATTGAAGAGCCTTGGCATTGGGACGTCAGTGCACTACAAGCCTATACACCGCCTAAGCTACTACCGTGAGAGGTACGGCTTCGCGGAGGCGAACTATCCATCCACTGAAAGAATCTGGAAAGGATGTGTTTCTTTGCCGATATACAGCGGGCTCCTGCAGATTGAGCTGGAACACGTGGTGAGATCGGTTAAGAAGTGTCTAGCGTGACGTTGGAGGCTGGAGGTCGACAAGAGACAAGCGTTGGCGAGTCCATCATTTGAGCTCACTTTATCGCAATCGTACGTTATTAGAAACTAGCCTTGTTATGGAGAACCAGCAGTGAGCGAGCGTAAGGGAATAATTTTGGCAGGCGGCGACGGCACCCGCCTCTACCCAGTGACGATGGGTGTATCTAAGCAGCTAATTCCTGTCTACGATAAGCCTATGATCTTCTATTCGGTATCTGTTCTGATGCTTGCTGGGATTCGCGACATTGCAATTATAACGACTCGACATCAGCAGGCTGGATTTCGCGCAGTGTTAGGAGACGGCTTGCAGTGGGGTATTTCGTTCACCTATCTTGTGCAGGATTCTCCGGACGGCTTGGCGCAGGCTTACCTTATCGCCGAGGATTTCCTTGGCGATTCGATGTCGGCATTAATACTTGGTGATAACCTTTTTTTCGGTGCTGGTTTGCAATCTATGCTGCGTTCAGCTTCGGCCAGACTTACGTCTACGGTTTTTGGTTACGAAGTTCGTGATCCCGAACGCTATGGGGTTGTGGCGTTCGATGAAGACGGTTGCATCTCTGCGATTGTGGAGAAGCCTAGCGACCCGCCGTCGTCCGTCGCTGTTACTGGTCTGTATTTCCTCGATCAAACTGCGTCGAGGCGAGCACGAAGTATAAAACCTTCTGCGCGGGGCGAGCTAGAGATTACCTCACTCCTTGAAACCTATCTAGACGAAAGCAAGCTACAGATGAGTCACATGGGGCGCGGTTTCGCGTGGCTTGATACTGGCACGCATGAAAGCCTTCTGGACGCGAGTAATTTTGTCCGGACTCTAGAGAAACGACAGGGGTTGCTGATTGGATGTCCCGAGGAAATCGCTTACCGTTCCGACTGGATCGATCGCGATAAACTCATGCTTCGAGCGTCGCTATTCAAAAAGAACGACTACGGACGGCATTTGCGATCGATTGCGGGAGATGCTTAGCCTGCCGGTCGCTACTGCCTCTGCCGACACGACGGTCTGAGCACTCGTGGCGCCCGGTAGAGTTGCAGGTCTAGTCGCTCGCTCTTCAGTCGTACTCGTGTTCGCGTTTGGTGTCGTATGCGGACTGGGTCGCGAAGTTATCGTTGCCGCATACTACGGAATTAATCCGGAGTTGGAGGTGTTCAAGTTAGGCTCGTCGCTGCCGGTTTTCGCAAGCCTGACGTTTGGTACTGCGTTCTATTCAGTTATCGTACCGCGGATGGTGCGCGCTTCTCGAACCGACGTTCATTCTTTCGAAACTCTTGCGGGGGGACGATATGTTTGGTTCGTCCTTGTTGCGGGTTCAATGGTGGTAGCTGTGGCGACACTCGAACTTCAAGCCAGACTACTTGCTCCAGGGTATAATGATACGCAGATAGACGAAATCATATCGGTGTTGCAGGTCGGATGGGCGTTCTTTGCGGTGGTCGCCATCACTTGGATGCCACGTGCTCAATTGTCCGCAAAGGAGCGCTTCTTTGCGAGTTCGTCGCTCGGTGCTCTGCGCGCTTTGCCCTTTATCCTGCTCGTTCCTTTAATTTGCGGTGCAGGAATTGTAGTCGGCGGTGCGAATGAACTGTCGCTTGTTTTGATTATTTCAGGGTTTGGAATTGTAGTGACGACGTTGATATGTGCACGGCAACAGAACGTCAAGTTCTTTCCAGTTCGTTCTGAAATAGTTCAAGCTTTGCATTTGCGACGCAAGGTCGCGAAGGCGGCCGGAGGTGTCGGATTAGCGGTTGCATCAGTTGCCGGCTACCAAACTCTAAGTGCACTGCCCGCATTCATGGACCGCGCCGCAGCTTCCGATCAGGCGGCCGGGACCGTGGCTTCGGTCGATTACAGCTACTCGATTCTAATTGCTGTCGCCGTGGTGTTTGGGACGGCTGTTAACGTCGCTCTGACGCCTGAATTAACGCGACGTGTCGAGGACGGGCGTGTAAGCGAATTTATAAGCTCGATGGGTACGAGGATACTTGTGTTTCTGATGATCGTCTTGGGGACGAGCATACTTCTCAGTGTGCTCGCAGAAGAGTTTCTGCGCATAGTGCTTGGACGTGGCGCATTCGATGAGTCTGCGGTGTTAGACACGGCGCAGATCTTCGCGGCCTACGCCCCGGGAATACCTCTGCTTGTCGCCAACACCATTCTTGCGCAAGTGCTAATCGTTCGTGACGTGTACGTATGTCTTGTTTTGGTCGGGCTATTTAAATGTGCTACGAAGTATCTCACTTTGTTGCCAGCTATCGAGTTCTTTGGACCGCGAGGGTTCGGCAGTTCGTTTATTATCGCGGAGGGAGTCGCTTCAGTCTTGTTGGCGCTTCTTCTTGTACGCGTGGCTAGGCGTTAAAATGATAACGTATTTCTGTGTATTCTCAATCGTATGGGCTTGCGCCTTTGCAGAGTTCGTATCGAGGAATCGCAAGGTTTACCCTTTCGCTATCACCTCGGCCGGCCTGTTTATTGCCCTACGACTAGAAACTGGGAACGACTGGCTGACGTATGCTCGCATACACCAAGAGATACCTAGCTTGTTCGTTCCTGAAATATCTGAAATCTTTTTTATCGCCGTGGAGCAACAAAAGGAATTTCTTTTCGTTTTGCTCAATTCCGTTTCGAAAACAATCTGGGATAGTTACATATCCATACAGATCATCGCATCTGGAATGTATTTTTACGCTTTGAATCAACTGCTTCGCATCGTTCCCACGCATCGCGCGCTGGTCTTTGCATTAACATTTAGCTGGTTGTGTTTTACTTTAATGATGTCCGCAGTCAGTCAGTCTCTTGCAGTCGCCGTTTTCTACATGTTTCTAGTCACCCGTCAGCGGCATGGACGCAAGCGTGCCGCACTTGCCGTTACGGCCATTGCGTTTCAGGTAAGCGCCGGACTCTACTTCGCTGTTTACTATGCGGCTCGACTGACCGTCGGCAAACTGACTATGACTGCCGCGCTCTTGATATTCTATGCGTTAGCGCTTTTATCAATATCCCCAGCTTCATTTGTCATCGAAATATTTATTTCAATTAGTCCAGGTTGGATTTCCAGCAAGCTAAGCTATTATTTAAACGACAGGGGGCTCGAAGGCAATATCTTTGACTTTTATTTCATCCGCGCGCTTGCCGGTGCCACAGTGCTATGGCTGATTTTCTCTTACGACCACTTTCAAAAGGCCGATGGGGTAGTATATATTCTGTTCAAGATGATCTTCTTTGCTACAGTCTTTCAATTGGTTTTCATTGAGCAGACGGTGTTCCGTTACCGGATGCTCTACATGATTTTCCCGGTGCTGTTCCTCTTGGCGGCTTCGAGGCTGACTACTGTGAATATTGTGCAGCGGCTGGTGCTGTTCTCCGGACTTTTAACCGTCTCCGGTACCTATTTCGCACTCTACCTTGGCAAAGAGCTTTCGATAGCGTTTTTACCGTATCAAAACGTGATTGTAAGTGCGCTATTTGATATTCCTAGCACCGGATTCGAACGTTACATCGATATGCTGTTGATGATACGGGAGGGAAGGCAGTAAGTCGCTACACAAATTTTCGTTTATGCTTTTCACTGCACGACTGCGATGCGGTAACCTTTCGATCTGCAGCATTTTAAGGTAATGCGGGGCGCTTGCTTGTGAACGATGTGATGAAGATCGGCGCTGATTTGCGCGCGAAGGCGGCGCAGCTATATTCGGTGCCTTCGACGAAGAACCTTTTTAAGACCCTTTTTTCCGACGGCTCGGTCTCTTCCATCATCATTAGGCTCGCTTGTGCGTGTTATGCGGGACCTCCGGTCATGGCATTGCTGGGCTACCTACTTATGCGGTTCAACAAGCTTGTAGGCGGGATCGTGGTCGGGCGCGGAGTGAGCATTGACGAAGGGTTCATGCTCATGCACACCGTGGGGGTAGTATTTAATGGAAAGGCGACCATTGGTAAGCGGTGTATCGTGCACGGGGCGGTGGTAGTTGGCGCAAAGAACAGGTTATCTCCGTCCATCGGAGACGATGTTGAGATCGGGTCGGGTGCGAAGATCCTCGGTGACGTGCACGTTGGAAACGGCGCGGTGATCGGTGCGAATGCTGTAATTGTACGAGATGTAGAAGAAGGTTGTATAGTTGTTGGCGTCCCCGGTGAAGTGCGTAAGCGCCGGTAGTCTTGAATATGTTCGTTGAAAGGCGCAGATTACGTAATTTGGCAGATTCGATGTCGGCTGGTCCATGATTGTACAGCCGCGAAGTAGGTAAGCAGCTCTGTACTTCATATTGTGTCTGGGTGCGTAGCGTCTTTAGCGTCGTGGCCCCACGTACCTTGCATCCGTCGTCAAGCAATCGACATTCAACTAAAGATTTCCGGCAGGAGTAGATCTTTGTGAAGAATAGTGTTCTTGTCACCGGTGGTGCAGGTTTCATCGGCCAAGCGTTAGTCAAGCGCTTGGTTAACGACGGTCGCACAGTGACTGTACTCGACAACTTTAATCCTCAAATTCACGGGAGTGAAGAACGGATCCTTCATTCGCTGCAGAACCTTCAGCAGATTTGCAAAGTTATTAGAGCTGACGTTCGAGATCGAAGTAGAGTGAAGGAAGCTCTTTTGGGGTGTGACTCTGTCTTCCATCTTGCCGCTGAGACCGGCACTGGTCAATCGATGTACGAGATCGCAAGTTACTGCGATGTTAACGTGCAAGGAACAGCAATATTATTGGAAGAGATATCAGCTTCCGGTGATTTGATAGAACGCGTCGTAGTGGCCTCGTCTAGGTCGATTTATGGCGAAGGCAGCTATTTTTGTGAAACGCACGGTGTCGTTCACCCGGAAGCTAGGGCCGAGATAGATCTGTTGAACGGTACCTTCAATCCACGCTGCCCACAATGTAAGGCAATCGTTACTGCGGTCGCGACTTCAGAATCGGCTCCGGCGTCGCCGAAATCAATTTATGCAGTTACCAAATTGACCCAGGAACAGTTGGTCATGACCGCCGGATGCGCTTTCGGGCGGGCCAGCGTCGCTTTGAGATTCCAAAACGTGTTTGGTCCCGGGCAGTCGTTGCAAAATGCCTACACGGGCATTCTTAGCATTTTCTCGAACGTGATTCGAGAGGGTGGCAGCTTGTCGATTTTCGAGGATGGCGAAGAGTCAAGGGATTTCGTCTATATTGACGATGTCGTCGACGCGTGTATTGTTTCCCTAGACGCAGATCGTGCTGTTAACTGTGTCGTAAACGTCGGCTCGGGGACGGCTACTAGCGTAAGGGGCGTGGCAGAGACACTCTTCAAGCTGCTCGACTGTGAGCCTCGGCTAGAGATCACCGGTCATGTTCGATCGGGAGATATACGCCACAACTACGCCGACCTTGGGCAAGCTAGCGAAATTTTAGATTTTTCGCCGAAGTGGTCTTTTACGGAAGGCGCAGACCAGTTCGTGTCTTGGGTGCGTAGTCAGGAAATTACGCCAAGCGGATATGCGAAATCACTCGAAGAGCTCGGCAGTCGAGGCCTTCTGAAGTGATGTTAAAATCTGGTTCCTCGTTTGCACCAAAGATTACTGAGGCGGTTTCGTGAATAATAGCCTTAATGGTAAAACGCTTCGGTTTTTAAATACGAGTGAGCCGGTTACTACTTTGTACCGAGACTTAGCTCCGGAGCTGGCGAGGCGGGGCGCCACGGTGGAGTTGCTTGTATCGAAGGCTGCCTATCGCGCGGAACGAAAAATATCTGAGGCGTTTGTTAATGAGCCTCGAATTAGAGTTCGCAGAACGTTCGCCGGTCCGTTCAAGACTTATACCGGAGCAATATCTAAACTAAGTGTGCATTTCTTCTATTCGTTGCACTCGTTGTTGATAATGTTGTTTGGGAAAAGAGTGGATCTGAACATTTTTCTTACTCAGCCACCGCTGTTCTTCGTTTTGGCACCGCTTATTCGAAAGATCAATGGTACGCCTTACGTTCTAGTCGTGATGGATCTTCAGCCTGACGAGTACGTGGAGTTTGGGTTTCTGAAGAGAGACTCGTGGTTAACGAAATCTATGGATAAGTTGGCGAAGAAATCCTTCGTCCATGCGAATTTCATCATTGCAATCGGTCGGTGCATGGCCGACTTGCTCACGGAAAAGGGCGTTAAGCAGAGCAACCTCGCAGTTATTCCTAATTGGACAACGAGGGCCGAGCAGATCAACATGGCCGCTCGTACCAATCCTCTTAGAATTGAGAGCGGTTGGTTGGATAAATTCATCGTCCTCTACGGTGGAAATATCGGTAACGCGCAGAACTTCAAGGACCTCGTCGAGGTCGCGAACTCTCTAAAACAATATTCTCGAATTTTTTTTGTCATTGTTGGCGGAGGAATGCGAGCCGAAGAGATCTCTACTGCGATTCACGATCGAGGACTGACCAATATTATCTTGTTGCCGTTTTTGCACGGTCAGTACCCTGTCCATACGATCTACGGTGCCGGAGACGTGAACTTTATTTCTTTACGAGAGGAGTGTACGGGTCATGGAGTACCTTCGAAAGCTTATGTGTCTCTCGTGTCGGGCCGACCCATACTGTTTCAGGGTAGTCCGGACTGTGAAATAGCGCGGATGGTGAACGAGGAGCAGATTGGCATGACTGTGCGTACCGAGTCGGAACTTCGTGATGCTGTGCTTCACATGTACGCTTCGCCGGAGGTTGTTGAGGCTATGGGTCTTAAAGCCGCTTCTCTGGTGAGCGGCGAATACAGCTCTTCTAATCTAGTACAGCGATACGTGTTGGCGCTGAGTTCGGCGTTGTGATCGGTTTTTCGCACCCGTAATAGTGCGTGTCTTTCTTGCAAGAGGCGTCTTTTAAATGAAGGTCACTGCTACCCGACTCGATGACGTGAAGCTTGTCGAGCCACAAGTTCACGGAGATGAGCGAGGATTCTTTCTAGAATCTTGGAACCGGGAGCTATTCTATTCGCATGGTCTAGCAACAGATTTCGTTCAGGATAATCACAGTAGGTCAAGCTTCGGTGTCTTACGTGGCATGCACTATCAGACAGATAATCCACAGGGTAAGCTAGTGAGAGTGACAAGGGGCGCAGTCTTCGACGTCGCGATTGATGTGAGAAGTTCGTCGCCTCAGTTCGGGATGTGGGTTGGCGAGACGCTGAGTGAAGAGAATTGGAAGTGTTTGTGGATTCCGCCGGGTTTCGCTCATGGGTTTCTTGTTCTTTCGGATTTCGCTGATTTTCAATACAAGTGTACGGAGTACTACGACCCGTGTTCCGAACGTTGTCTTGCGTGGGATGACGCCACGGTCGGAATTGAATGGCCTCTTGCCGTGGTAGGAACACCGAAAGTCTCTGAGAAGGACGGGAAAGGTTTGAGCCTCGATGCCTGCGATTGAATCTACTTTATACGCCTTAGATTTTATGCGCATTTTTGAAGGGGGATCCTATACTTCAATCCATTCTCCCCCTCGTGTCAGGGTTGTCGTTCTTTGCCATACCCATCCATTCTTCCAGAAACGGGGAGTCAGAGAGAGTGAATCGTGGGCAATTCGCTTGAACGAGTCGAGACGGTGCTGAGCGAGATGGAGCAGCCGAATATCCGATCGATCCCGACGCTCGCGCGCGAGGAAGGGATCACCAGCAGCACGTCGTATACCTACCGTAATCCAGCGCGAGCGAGCGGCGGGCTGTTGTCCGACAACGACAACGCCCCCGCAGCGATTCCCGGTCAGTTGAGAACCTGACTGAGATCAGAGGCTTGGCGATCCTTGGCAGCTGAGCTCTTCGTACACTACCCTCAACGGGCAAGTCCGCCAACGCCTCGTCTCTCATGGCAGC
>Ga0114957_1004574_pt1 | contig 11833 bp, 3 predicted proteins | sample BantaG_FD_87175 | JGI IMG/M metagenome (GOLD analysis project Ga0114957, IMG submission 87175) | Marine algal microbial communities from Bantry Bay, Ireland - BantryBay_4 metaG | ecosystem: Host-associated > Algae > Red algae > Unclassified | place: Bantry Bay, Ireland | collected 2014-11-21 | reverse complement strand
GTTGAAAGTTACATCTTTGTGTGAATCCATACCTTTACAAGGAGCTCCTAATAAACCTAATAAGGCTGGAGAATCATTGATAGGATTTGGAGTATAAATATTCGTACCACCTCCAACGTCACCGTTTGTATCAAGTGATACAACTCCACCTGGGAAAGGTGTAGCTAAAAGTGCGTTAAAGTGATCAGGTAGGTGTAATTCAATCGCTAAATCAGGAGTATCGTTATGAGAGATACCTACACTAACTTGAATATCAGAAATTGATGTACCTAATCTTCCACAAGGAACACTGAATGGAATCCATGTACTAGATGGGCTTCCACCGTTACCACCTGCGATATTAGCAGGTAATTCAGCAGCAGCACTAGACTGAACAGTCGTAGTCTCAGAGAAAAATTCATTCAAGATATTAGGATCATTACAATTTACATCATAACCCGTAGTCAAGATAGTAGGAGCATTCTTATCTTCGACAGTAAGTGTACCCCAACAAGTAGTTCCTGTTACCTTATGTGTAATAACGTACTTAAGAGTTTCCTTAATTTCGTTATAAGATACAAAGTTGTTAGCAGGAATAGTATTAGCAGCACCAGGGATTTCAGAACCATTAGAATCTAATGGTAAACCAGATCCACCGAATACAACTAGTGGTTGATCATTAGCATCAAGAATTACTACTTGGTAGAAATCATTAATGTTAAAGAACTCACAGTTAACGTTTACAGGTGAACCAACACCAGCCTCTATAACCATATCAGCAGTAATCTGAATAACACACTCTCCAAGATCATCAAAGAAAATTTGTGGATTACCACCATTAGTTGGGTTAGTATCAGGTACTCTTAATGGAACTATTACATTATCGTTACATGTGAAACTTGAAGTTTCTTGTGGAACAACAGTATAGCTAGAAGTACACTTAGTGATCAAACCATCACAGTATAAGTATTCTGTTACATATGTGTGACAACCAGCTGACATTTGGAATCCAAGTGCATCAGTTGTGTAGTTAAATTCAGTTTGTCCGTTGATAGGAGCAAAACCATTTAATGGTACAACGTTATTATCATTACCGTCGTTAAGAATGATGTGTCTAAATTGGATGTCACATCCTATAGCATGGTTGCAATCTGGGTAACAAACTACAGGTTCAGCGATAGGTAAAATTGTTTCATCAGCAAAGCAGTCTCCTAGTGTTACAGTAGAAACAGCATCTTCACAAGCAGGCATACATGGTAAAGTGAAAGGAACTTTTGTTCCAAATGGATCATCAAATGCAGAAGTAGTACTAATTATAGATTGACCAAAGAACGGATCGTTTGGATTCGTAATTTGAACACCATAGTTAAGATTAGTCGTAATCAATTCAAATGTAGCACCATTTGGACCATCTACAGAACCATCAAAAAGATTAAGTGTGTATTGGTTACAAAGATCTACAGTGAAAGGGAATGTTAATTGAGTACCTGCTGCTAAACCAGCAAAAGAATTTGCAGGAACACCAGTTACAAGATTCCCTTGGCAACCAGAGTTAGTAAATCCATCATACACTTCAAAAGAAACATCTTCAGGTTCTCCACCTAGTGTAATTCTCAAAGTCATTTGAGCAGTTTCACCTTCACATTCTACAACTGGACAAGATCCAACAATTCTATTTTCATCAGTAGACGGGCCAGGACCTTCAGCAAGAAGAACAGTACCATCAAAACCAATTACATTATATCCGTGCTCAAAGTTGTCTGCACCTTCCCAATATTGTACATCAAGAGTTTCTCCGTCAGAAAGACAATATTGTAGAACTGTACAAGCACCTTGTGAAGCAGTAAGTTTAATTTCTTCAGAAGTACCTTCGTTAACGGAAACCATCAACTTAGCACCTTCCCATCCATCAGCACCAGCATCAGTCAATTCAAGGTAGTTAGAACAACCGTCGACACATGGTTCGAAAGAAAAGATATTAACAGGTGTACGATCAGATTCCGTAAGTCCACATCTAGTCGTTACAAACAGTGTAGTGATTTGCTCATGACACAAAGTAGACGCTGGTAATTGACCGTTATCTATTAAGTCCTGAATAACATCAAAAGGTAAAGTTTGTCCAATAAAAATTGGTGAGATTGCCTCTTCACTAGTATACCAACTGATACAAGCAAAAGCATCAGTAGCAACAGCCTCTCCAGAAAAGTTGAATATTGGCGTAACGTTAAGTTGTGCATCACAGAAACCAGAGTTATTTCCAGTATCAGTAGTTGTAATAGTAATTGTTTCTCCAACTGTGTTTGCACCACAAACTGAAACTGAAATACATGTTTCAGCAGCACACTGTGATCCTGTACCAGCAATAGATCCGACAGAAACACCGTTAGCGAAAAACTCGATTCCTTCACCTGCAGTATCAAAATCACCAGTAGCACAAATTGTATACCCAATACCTTCAAAAACAGCCATTGGATTAGAACTTGCAGGTACAGTGAAAGATGGGAAAGTTCCATTAGGCAAACCACCAAAACCTGGACCAGGAACAACAAGGTTTATCTGACTTCCAGTTTCAAAAATAGTTGCGTTAGGGCATTCTGCTGACATTTCGCCACCAATAGTTTCAGTACAGTTAAATCCATTAGAACACTCAGCTTCCGCTCCAGGAGCTTGTAAAAAGCCGCTCTTCCCTATTTCGTAGATACCACAAGTAACTGTAGGAGCTGGAGTAGGAGTAGGCTCTGGACAAGTAACTGTAATAGTACCTGACATAGTACCATCCCCTTGATTAGTAGCTCCTCCACCTTCATTTATAAGTAAATTCATTGGATCAGAAACTTCAAATCCAGGGCTTATAACAATTTCCCAAGCCACATGATCGTCCTGAAATGCAGAATTATCTACGAAATCAACTTCGATATCCTGAGTACCTAAGATATCAACACATACAGAAGCATACGTATATGATACTGGGTCATCGCCTATTGGAGCAGTAGGTGTATTCGTTTCACCGTTAATAGTTACTTCCAAGGTAGATCCATTCCAACCACCACCGAAATTATTTCCGACTACGCTTAAATTTAACGTAACATCTAATTGACATTGGTCATCGGCACATACAGATGGAGCTATAGCTTCATTTAGAGTGAAACAGGTAGACCCTGTAAATGATCCAAAAGGAACATCGACAACAAGTACTCCGTTGGGATCTTCTACTGTGACTCCGACTTCATTAGGAAAACCTCCTGCGCCTTTTTCACAAAATTCAACTTCTTCACCTTCAAGTAAGGTGAAAGTAGCCTGAGCTGGCCCAAAACCACCACCCAGTGTTAAACATAACGGCCCGTCAGTTGCGGTAGTAACCGATATGGCAGCGCCATTCCATCCATCACCAAAAGAATCAGTTGCAGTTATGGTGTAGACACCAGCTTGTGCAAAAGAAGCATTGGCAAAAAATAGCATAGCCCCAAGTAAAAAGAAAGTATATAATATTTTCTTCATAATAATTTGTTTTTTTTTAAATTCGATTAACATTCAAAGGATTTGATTCTAGTATGCATTGGCATCAAGAATCCATTGTCTTTTTCGTGCGCCTAAAGCATTAATAGGATCACCAGGATTAGCAACAGTTTCAACTAATGCGGCATTGCCAGCAGGAGTAGTGCCGTTACCCGCATTAAATTGGGTGACGTAAGTGCTAAAGGTTGCAAGTTCAGCTGCGCTGTACTGAGCTAAAATAGACGGGTGCACTTTACGCAATGGAGCGGCCATAAAAGGGTCTGTTCCATTTTGATCTTGCAGATCATTAATAAAATCTGGATTGTTGGTAATTCCAGCATCCAGGTAATTGAAATAGTCAAGTGCATCCTGAGCAAATTGATACTTTGCTGTACCAGGAGCAAAACCATTTCTAATGTTCGTTATGTAAGCAATTTCACTGCTTAAAGGAGTAGCTTGTGCAACAACGTCACCGTTGCTGAAAAGCAAAATACCTAAAGCAAAAAAAGTTGCCATTAACCATTTCGAACAAAGGAAATTTAAAGATTTCTCTTTTTTCATGAGACTAAAATTTTATAGGTTAACAAATAAATAAATACGTGATTAAAATATTTAACAAAGAAAACCGAACCCTTATAGCAAGGATTAGGTATAACAGTGTTGAATAATTCTTTTACGGTTGATGAGAAAATACTCGCCTCTCGGGAGTACTAGGTTTGTGGGTATCAAAAAAATAAAGGAATACGGAGTATCGTATCTTAGAATCAAAGATAGGAGAAAGCATATTTGCAAAGAATACCCCATTAAGGGTATTTTTAGCATCCCTATATTCCTATAGCTTTATAGTTCTGATAATCAGACCTATTGAACTTTGAAAAATCTAAACCTTTTGTATGTACCTGAAATTTAATGTGTTTCTATTTATAGCTATTTATATAATATTATTCACCACTTGCTCGGACAAAAAGAGCGTTCAAATAGATCCTTCCTTACCGCAACTCGAGCGCTTAGATTCGAAATTTACTAATATACACTTTACTAATACTGTTGAAGTTAGTATTGATAATTATAGTTCTAATAACAATAATTTGCACGCAGGTGGAGGAATTGCAGTTGGAGATATAGATAAGGACGGCTTGCAAGATTTTGTAATCATTTCTAACCAAAATGTACCAGGCATCTTTCTGAATAAAGGGGATTTTAAATTTGAAGATATTACTGAGAGCTCTGGATTAAAAATGATTGAAGGATGGAGCAGTGGAGTTGTTATGGAAGATATCAACTCTGACGGATATGTCGATATCTATATATCTAGAGGGATACACCAACAAAAAGATCCTCTCAAAAGGAAAAATCTCCTTTATATTAACAATAAGAATAATACGTTTAGTGAAAAGGCTGCTGAATATGGTATAGCAAGTAATAATGCGACTATTCAGTCGGTATTTTTTGATTTCGATTTAGATGGTGACTTAGATTTATATTTGTTAAATCACCCTATGGATTCTGGATCATTTAAGGTTTCTGAATTAGGTAAGAAAAGAATGGATACTCATGAGAGACGCAATAGTGATATCTTATATAGAAACGATGGAAATAAATACACTGATGTAAGTGAAAGTATGGGAATCACAAATTGGGGAAATGGTTTGGGTATAGGCATTTCTGATTTTACAGGAAATGGGTATCCGGACATTTATATTTGCAATGATTTCAGTGTAGATAATTTTATGTACATCAATAAAAATGGGGGCGGGTTTCTAGAAAGAAATAAAAATATGTTTAAACACCAATCCTACTTTGCAATGGGTGTTGATATTGCCGACATTAACAATGATGGATTAGTAGATGTATTTGAAGTTGAAATGCTCCCAAAAGAACGAAAACGCTCTATTGTCAACATGGAATCGATGAACACCATACGCTTTGAAGCTATGAAAAATGCAGGTTTTGTTCCACAATATATGCGCAATAGTTTAAATCTTAACCGTGGGGGTTCAGTATTTAGTGAGATTGCCCAAATTTCAAATGTAGCAAAAACAGATTGGAGCTGGGGTACATTACTTATGGATCTAGATGATGACGGTTATAAAGATATTCTTGTAACGAATGGAATTGCAAGAGATGTGAAAGACCGAGACTTTGTACAAAGAGGAAATGATCTTGCCAAAACATCAAATGGAGTCTTAACTTTACAGCAGCAATTAGATTTAATGGTATCTACTAAAGTCTCAAATGTTGCTTTTCAAAACCTTGATGGAGTTATATTTAAAGATAAGTCCAAAGAATGGGGATTTGGAGACAAAGGCTTTTCAAACGGTTTCGTAAATGCAGATTTTGACAATGATGGAGATCTAGATTTATTGGTAAACAATATCAATGAAGAGCCATGGATTTACAAAAACAATAGTGTAGAGAAAGGAAAAAATGTAATAAACTTTAAACTTAATGGCTCAAATAAAAATCCAAATGGGATTGGAACAAAAGTAAAAATATACACCAAAAATGGTATTCAATATGCTGAACAGTATGTCGTAAGAGGATTTATTTCAAGCAGTCAACCACTGATACATTTTGGTTTGGGAGAGCAAACAAAGATTGATTCGTTAGAAATAATTTGGTCAGGTAACAAGATGCAAAAAATAAACGAGCCCCTTTCAGCTAACAAAATCCACACTCTATCTTATCTAGATGCAACAGCAAATTATTCGGCTCCTAAATTGAAAAACCACATCTTTAAAGGTGCCTCAAGCAAACTTAATATTAGAAATGAGCAAAAAGAAGTACCCTATGACGATTATGAAAAGGAATTACTTCTCCCTCACAAATTATCTCAACTAGGTCCAGCACTAGCTACAGCAGATGTAAATGGTGATGGAATAGAAGATATATTCATTGGGGGGGCTGCAACTTTTCCTGCTAGATTATATTTAAGTGGAAAACAAAAATACAATCTACAAACTAATCCAATTTGGGAATCTGAAAAAGCATATGAAGATATCGCCGCTGAATTTTTTGATGCAGATGGAGATGGCGACATGGACTTATATGTTGGCAGTGGAAGTAATGAATTTGAGATGGGAAGTGAAAAATATCAAGACAGACTATACCTCAATAATGGGAATGGAAGATTCACAAAAGGCAATAACAAACTACCTCGCATGCTAACCAGTACAGGAACTGTAAAGGCTGCCGACATTGACGATGACGGTGATATGGATTTATTTGTGGGTGGACGTTTAGTACCTGGAAAATACCCCCAAACTCCTGAAAGTTACATACTAATAAATGACAATGGAAAGTTCTTAGATAAGACTAAAATTATCAATGAATCTATCAAAAATTTAGGTATGGTTACCAGTGCTATCTGGTCAGACTATGACGATGATGGCGATAAAGATTTATTTATTGTTGGTGAATGGATGGGCATAAAAATTTTTGAAAACAATAATGGTAAGCTTTCCAATATATCTGAAAAATCAGGTTTGTCTGACACAGAAGGTTGGTGGTTTACCATTCAAGAAATTGACTTTGACAAGGATGGAGACAAGGATTATGTCTGTGGAAATATTGGTCTAAACCACAAATTTAAAACTACAAAGGAAAATCCATTTTCAATTTATTCAGATGATTTTGATGAAAATGGAAAACTTGACATTGTGCTTGCTTACCATGATGAGAATGACAACTTCTTTCCAGTTAGAGGGCGAGATTGTTCCTCAGAACAAATGCCATTTATAAAGGAAAAATTTCCAACATTCGCTTCTTTTGGAGAAGCTGAAATGGAAGATATTTTCGGAGAAAAATTGGACGATGCTTTTACATTAAAAGCGAACTTATTTGCTTCTGTGATACTAGAAAATAAAAATGGTAAATTTGAAATTAAAAACCTTCCATTTATCGCACAGATTTCTGCCATAACAGGTGCTGAAGAATTCGACTTTGATCAAGATGGAAACAATGATCTTGTTGTTGCAGGTAATATGTATCATACAGAGGTAGAGACTAGTCGTGCAGATGCAAGCTTTGGTGTACTTTTACTGGGTGATGGCAAAGGAAATTATAAAGAAAGACCGTTATTAGAATCCGGATTTTTTGCTCCAGTAGATGTAAAAAATATTAAAATGATAGATTATAGAGGTCAAAAACTGATCCTAATTGCTAACAACAATTATAAATTTCAATCCTATATTACTCAGTTTAAAAAGCCATTAATTCAGTAATGAAAAATTGTTTTTTGTAAAACGAGTGAGGGATCGTAAGGGTCCCGAGTTTTACTCGGGAGTCCGTAGGACGGAAACGAAAGTGTACCCATGCAGAGCCCGACCCAAAAAGAAGAGCACTGACAGAATTTACATTCTGTCAGTGCTCTTCTTTTTGGGTCACTCCCTAATAAATATTCTTTAACTAGTTAATCTGCTCTTCCACATTCTCTTTTTTAGAAAAATAATATACTAAATTTAAAGCTGTAATTACAGTTTGATTTCTGAAATTAAGCAAATCAATTCATCATCACAGACTTTGTCCAAACATAACATATATTCCTTATCTCACATTAATTATGAAGCTTAAAAGCCTCAACAGGACCATCATTATTTGCAATAAGTATTAAGCTATTATTACTAACTGAAATATACTGAAGATCCTTTACATCACCCCTTGCTAAAAAGCCACTTTCCTGCAATGTAACTGGAGTAAATGAATTGTCTCCATTTCCTTTGAGCAGTAGCCCTATGCTGGCATCGTTCCTAGGTGTCTCTACTTCAGCGGCATATAAATTACCAGCAACTAATATATCTTGTTTCCCATCGCCATCGAAATCTTTAACTACCATTCCATTTATACAAGAAAATTGTGCTTTTAAAGGAAGATCTTTGAGGCTAAATTTTCCGCCGCCTTCATTGATCAAAAGAGAATTTGCAAAATTGGTCGCCTCTAAATGGTATGATTTTTCTAAATCTCCACCATATACTTCTTCCAATGTTGCCGAAGCAAACTGCTTGTAGGAAGGGAACTTTTCTTTGATGAAAGGCATCTGCTCAGAGGAACACTCTCGTCCACGAAGCGGATACAAATTCCCTTCATTAAAATAACCTAATACAATATCTAAATCGCCCGTCTGATCGAAATCATTGGCGTAAATATGAAATGGCTCCTTCTGAGAGGCTTTATACTTATAGTTGACCCCAAGGTTGCCCACTACATAATCCGTGTCTCCATCGCCGTCAAAATCGCCCTGTTGTATTGCACTCCACCAACCCATGTTGTCCTTTAATTCAGATGAGCTAATATCATTCAGAGTGCCACCTTCGTTTTGCAATAAATGAATATAATTCCATTCCCCTACTATAATCAGATCGTCCTTTTTGTCACCGTTGAAATCTGTCACTCGTGCATCAGTCACTATGCCTAATTCATTGATTCTATCAAATACATGATCCTCTGTTTTTATAAAGTTACCCTGATCATTCTCAAGTATGTATGATTTAGATGGATATGGATATCTACCTGGTTCCATACGACCTCCTACAAATAGATCAAGATCGCCATCTCCTTCCATATCAAATGCTACAGCTACAGAACCACTACTTGATATCGAAGGTAGGTTTGTGCTTTGTTTAAAAATACCTTTACCATCATTCAAATAAAGCTTATCAATCAGTGCCGGTGAAGTTGAAGCAAATTCATTACCTCCACATACGACATACAAATCCTGATCACCGTCAGAATCAGCATCGAAAAATAAATTATTTATCTCTTCAGCTTCTTTACTCTTTCCCAATAATGCAGAATTGGTAGCATTAAAACTACCATTCGGTTTTTGCTGATAAAGTTGCCCTGCTTGATCTTTTGCACCTCCGATATACATATCATCAAGACCATCACCATTCACATCAGCAACTGCTATGGAAGGTCCGTGTTGAGAGTTCTTATGCGGCAAGAGTAACTCTTTAGCAAAGTCGTTATACTCATTTTCTTGGTGTTCATAATTTAATCCTGGAATCGTCGTTTTTACAAATAATTGTTTATCAACATTTTTATTTTTCGTATCAGGATCGATAGATTTTGTTTTATCGATTACGAGTCTTGTATTTATTTTGGGAGAAGTGATCGTCTGTGTTCGCCCATCTGACCACTGTACTTTTACCATGTCTACAGACTCTAGATCACCCAGACCAAAGTGCAAAATATTATCAACTGTAGATTGAAAACCTCGCACAATAGAAAGTTCTTGATATTGAGAAATGCCATCCACTTTTACCCACACTTTTGCATTTAAAGTCAAAGCCAGATTGTCCTTTTTCCCTTCTTGTAGATGAACTTGCAAATAATTCTGACCCATGTTTGCTGATTTATTTTCGTACAAGAAAGCTTCATCATCAATATTATTTAGCACTATATCCAGATCACCATCATTATCAAAATCTGCGTAGGCTGCACCATTAGAATAGGTCTTTTCATTCAAGCCCCACTCACTACTTGCTTTCTCAAATTGCAAGCCATTTATATTTTTAAAAGCGTAATTTTTTAATTTGTAACTTGGTGGTTTATTTATCCATTCTTCTTTTACTTCAGCTGGAACATTACCATTATACTTTGCCATCATCTCTTTAAAAGAAATGGAAAAGTCATTCTCCATTTTATTATACTTATAACCATTACTGACAAACATATCCTTGAGACCGTCGTTATTTAAGTCCGCCAATAATACTGCCCAACTCCAATCTGTTTTATGCACTCCAGCCAGTTTTGCAATTTCCGAAAATTGTCCTTCGCCCTGGTTGAAATGGAAAGCATTGAACATATACTGATAGGGATAGTCAAGCGTCTTTACAAAATAATTAAAATTTTCTGTAGACATTGAAGGCATCAGCGTTTTAGATCTAAAGTTATTGGCTGGTGCCATATCTACAACAGCGATATCCAGTAATCCATCGTTGTTAACATCTGCCGCATCACACCCCATAGAATAAAAAGATAAGTGACCAGTATTCTCTTTTATGTTATTAGCAAAAGTTCCATCGCCATTATTAAGGTACATGGCATCAGGCTTAGAAAAGTCGCTTGCTACAAATATATCTATATCGTCATCTCCATCCAGATCACTAGCTACCATGCCAAGACCAAAATCGAAATTTAGCAAGCCCGCTTCCTTCGTTACATCCGTAAATTTTCCTTTTACATTTTGATAAAGTTTACTCGATTGCGCCTTAAGAAACTGATCACTAATATTACGGTCTGTTTTCGCTATCTCATCCCCAAACACACTACCATGATTCATTACAAACAGGTCCAAATCTAGATCTTTATCATAGTCAAAAAATACTGCTTGTGTTGAATGTCCCTGGTCACCCAAACCATATTGCGCAGCTTTTTCTGTAAAAGTAAGGTCTCGATTATTTAGGTAAAGTAAATTTTGGGTGACTAAACCTGCTTTAAAATGTCCAGATTTACAAACGTAAATGTCCATATATCCATCCTGGTTCACATCGCAAATAGTTGCACCAGTAGACCAACTATTTGTGATACTATGTTCAAATCCAGATACATTAGCAGTCTTTGTTATATCTTCAAACTTCAAATCTCCCTTGTTCAAAAATAGTTTATCTGATTCTAAGTTAGAGGTGAAGAATACATCTTTGAGTCCATCATTATTAAAATCAGCAACTGCAACTCCACCGCCATTTTGATAGTATTGATAATCAAAGGTGCTAAATTTTGTAGTTGGCTTTAGTCTATTTACGAAGTCGATTCCACTATCCTTAACTAAGCTGAATATTGGCCCACTTACTTTTGTACCTTTTCCCGTTTTTTTATCTCCCGCATCATTTGCGCAAGAGATCAGCAAAGACATTACTATCAGAGTGAGAAAAAGTCTACAGATCGATGGACGCATGGAGTTTAATTTAGTAATTGATACAGTCTATAAAATTATTGAATATCTTACTTAAATATTCAAAAAATACGATTTTTCTGTATTTATTTTTTGAGGGGCCTACCTCACCAAAAAAAGGTGGTGAGGTCGCTATGTTTCGTAGCTCACTATTCGTTCGGCCCTATGCCTGCCCTACTAAGCTAAGCTAGGTCTGTAGATGCCTTAGCTGCAATCCCTCCCGTCATCTCCACTACTGCACAGCGCTAGTCCAAATTTCATTTGTATAAGATTAACCACAGAATAAAAGATCTCAAAAAAGAATTCTCCTTTCTGCCCATTAGCAGAAAAGAGAATTTACCCAAAAACCGTTTCTTTGTTTCGAATTGTTTTGTTTATCCCTATTTAGATAATTACTTGCCGAGACAAGTTTGTCTCGGTTCTTTCTCTATTTTGATCTTCTAGATCAAAATTGCTTCGCATCGT
>Ga0114957_1004570_pt1 | contig 11836 bp, 4 predicted proteins | sample BantaG_FD_87175 | JGI IMG/M metagenome (GOLD analysis project Ga0114957, IMG submission 87175) | Marine algal microbial communities from Bantry Bay, Ireland - BantryBay_4 metaG | ecosystem: Host-associated > Algae > Red algae > Unclassified | place: Bantry Bay, Ireland | collected 2014-11-21 | reverse complement strand
CACGAGTCGTGGTTAATCATTAAACGTTCATCATTAATCATTAATCATTAAAAATTAATCATTAAAAAAATACGGTGAGAGGAATCTATTTTCGTTAAAAAATGATTTCCTCTTACCGAGAAAAAACCTAACTAAAACCCTAATCTTTAACGGTGAACTGTGGACGAGGAACGGTGAGTGTTCGATTCGTGTGAAGTTTGCCGTAATATTTTTGAAAAGCTTGATTCTTGTATCAAACTTTGAATTTGTCAAATACGGAGTGGGAATTTTTTTTGATAATTGATAGATTGTCAAAGTGAAATCCCACCTCCGAGAAAAAAACCTAACTAAAACCCTATATTCTTTATAATGAATAATTTCGAATCTTAATGAATTCAGATTTTGAATTATTCACTATTAATTTTTCATTATTAATTATCAAATCGTCGTTTTGATTGTTAATACAAATTTGGGGGTTAAAACTAGATATTACAAGAAATTGACATGGACAAGGGTATGACAGGGGTAGGACAATACTTGGACAAAAGCAGAAAAGGAGCATTTTTTTGCCTTTTTTATAAAAAACACTTGATAAAAATAGAAAAGTGGGAAAAAAGAGTTGATTTTTTCAAAACCTATTTTTGAGAGAAAAAAGGATAAAAGTTAGGTATATTTTAATTTTTTGGAAGCTTGAGATTCAAATATTCAAATATTTAAAAAAAAAGATATTCAACATTAAGTAGATTGATTTTTATTACATATATTTGCTGATAGATATGATAGATATATTAAATATCATATCACCCATCCCTTACCGAAATTTTCCCACAAACCGTTATTAATCTAATTGTTGTATTTCCTATCTATTTAGTGAAATATGAATTACAGGTGTTTTGTAATATTCAATTGTATTCTTTATTAAGAATACTTTTCTTTATTTGCTTCCATCATTTTTATTAGATTATTTCCAGACTTCTATATTTTCAGGTTATTATCATATCTGAAATAATATAACCCAACCCCGTTTTACTAAAATATATTCATTTGAAAACAGCAATGTCATATAGTTTATGACAATGCCTTTCTATTGTAAAAAATTTAAGTATTGAATTTATTCGGTGCTTGCCCATATAAATAAGCTCACAGTAAATTAATGAAAATAAGGCGGATATTAATCTGCCTGATTTTCTAAAAAAATCAGGAGTCTTTTTTTAAAGACTCCTGTAAGAAATTAGCTCAGTAGCCGGTTTAAGAATGCTTTAAAATCGGTTTTTGGGATGGCCTCTCTCCGAGAATTCTGGAGGGGGGCTTTTTTATTGGGAAAAAGGGAAGATGGATTTACGATTTATGATTTGAGAAGTTTTGTCGAATACAGGTTTTTACGATTTACTGGAATATCGAACAATAGAACAAGGAACAAGGAATTTTGAAGTATTGTCGAATACTGGTGACTCAAAATTATTCGACAACACTTCTCAAATCGTTAATCGTAAATCCGTCTTCTCTTTTCCCACATTTTTCCCCAGATCATATTTTTTTTGTTTCAAAAAATGATCGTTTTCTCTTCTAAGTATTCCTCTTTTAATTCAAAATTCATTCATTTAACCAACTCTATTTTGTCACTTTTTTTATATTGAAAACATCAACTCTTGTTTATTTTTATAGTAAAATACTGATAAAAAGTATATCATTTTTTCCTTCTATTTAAATTGAGCATTAAAAAACCCCGTCACACTTCTTATTTTTTCTAATAAGATAATAATCCATGTTTTATTTCCTTCACAATCAAGAACACAGCAAATAAAAATGTAGTGTTCTCCCAAAACAGAAAAGTAGTCATGTTCTTTACTGAAAAATAGTGCTTCATTATTTGAAGTGCTGACTGAGAAATGAGTCAATTATTTTTGACTTAAATATTATCCTTTATAACCGTAATTAAAAAAGAACAGATCTCATGAACAACATTTTCCCAAGACCGTTGGGTGTAATTACTATGTTACACTATGCCCTTCGATTATTAAAAAATCAAAAATCCTCAAAAGAAAGACTTAGTAAAGTCATTGTTATTATTGCGCTATTAATTACTTTTTTACCTAAAGAAGGGGTATCGCAATGTATTGGTGGATTTAGTTGTAATTCGATTCAAACTACCGTCGACCAAAATGATTGTACATTTAATATTTTTCCTTCTCTAGTTGTTAATAATTTTTCAAATTTACCTTCAAGCTGTTCTGATTTGTTAAAAGTACGTGTTACAGATTTGAATGATGTGCTTATTGCTGAAGGACCAACGTTGTTACTTAATCTTGGAAACATTAATGTGATAAATGATTCTTTAATCATAATAGTTTTTCAAGATGATAATGGGAATGATATGTATGATGGACAAATTGAAAATAGCTGTTGGAGTTTTGCTCGAATTGAAGATAAACAAGCACCAGATATAGGAAACTGTGATGACGTGACTGTATATTGTTATGAAGAATTAGCCAATGTAACTGGTGGGCCAATATTTCCCATAACTGCTACTGATAATTGTAGCAATTCAAATAATGTCTCTATCACTTTAGCAGATAGCACACTAACTAAAAATACATGTTCTCAAAATGCTAATGTAAAAGCTACATTAGTAAAAAAATGGATCGTTGAAGATGAGCGCGGCAATAAAGATAGTTGCACTCAAACGATTACAATACTACGATTACCAACTATAGGAGTGACTATTGAAGCTCCCGTAAATGCCATGTTAGAATGTAATAGTTCTAACCAACCTGATACTTCAGCGGCGGCATTAGGTTATCCGATGTATACTTTTGACAATAACGGAAATACGGTAACCATTGAATTGAATCCAACTAATCTATCTGGATTATGTGAGGATATGAAAGTATTTTATAGTGATTCTCCTGCTTTATCAGGCTGTGGAGATACCGAAAAATACATTCGTACTTTTCAAGTTTTTGATTGCTGTGCGAATGTTTTTCTTGATACAGTTGTTCAAACGATTGAGTTTGTAGATACACAAGCACCTACATTAACTTGTCCTAGTGATTTATCATTTGGAACAACTTCGACCTCTTGTGGAGCAAATGTTTTTCTTCCACCAGTAGGAATATCAGATGCTTGTAGCAATTCTAATTTTACAGTATCAGTTACCACACCTAACGGAACGATAAATACCAATGGAGGTATCGTTTCTAATGTTCCAATTGGAGTTTATAACATTACTTATACGGTCGAAGATGATTGCGGAAACGAAGCAACATGTAGTATTCCTTTGATCGTTTTTGATGATGATACTCCCATTGCAGTATGTGATGAAACCACAGTTGTTTCACTTAATAATCAAGGACAAGGACTGATTAATGCCATTTCTTTTGATGATGGAAGTTCTGATAATTGTGGGATTGTGTCCTATCAAGTTCGTAGGATGGCATCAAATTGTAGTGCACAAACTTCTTTTTCTGACCTAGCTTTTTTCAGTTGTTGTGATATAGGAGAAGTGATTATGGTCGAATTACAAGTTACCGATGCAGCAGGTAATACTAATTCTTGTATGGTAGAAGTAGAAGTTCAGGATAAAGAGAATCCACTTATTATTTGTCCATCTGATAAAATTATTGAGTGCGGACAAGATACTTCGGCAACCGTTTTAGGGATGGCGATTGGAAATGATAATTGTGGTTCAACTACAGTTTCATGGCAAAACGCAGGAACACTAGATCCTACTTGTGGAACAGGAGTACTGCAAAGAATATGGACGGTAACAGATGGGCAAGGAGCGATTAGTAATTGTATTCAAACTATTACAGTTGTTAATACCGATCCTTTCTCGGGAAATACAGATCCGAATGATTCAGACAATATTATTTTTCCAGGTGATATAATGGGAAACAATTCAATCTCATGTGCTGCTTTGCAAAATGATCCAACTCTAATTGATCCTGCGAATACGGGTGAACCAATTATTGTAGGAAACAATCAAAGTTGTAGTATGGTAGGTATCGCAATACCTTCTGATTTAGAATTTGAATTAGGAACAGGAGATTGTGCAGGACGAAAGATATTTCGAAAGTGGGCAGTAGTGGACTGGTGTCAAGCTAGCGATAATCCAGATTTGACACAAGATGGTCCTGGTGTTTGGGTGCATTCTCAATTGATTATGATTGTAGATGATGTCGCCCCAGTATTGAGTAATGCTCCACAAGATATCACATTAAGTGTAGATGCAAACTGTGAAGCTATGCTAACATTACCATCTATTCCTTCTTCGGATATTCAAGATTGTAATCCGAATGTGGCAATAAGTGTAACTACAAATATGGGAGGAAATGGATTTGGACCATTTACAGTAACGGTAGGTAATTATCAAGCGACCTATTTATTAGATGATGGCTGTGGGAATACGACTACACATATAATAAGTGTAACAGTTGAGGATGACAAACAACCAACTCCTGTATGTGAAGGGATTTCAGCACCATTGATGATGACGATGCCAAGTACTGGAATGTTGACTTTTCCAGCAATGACTTTTGTCAATGGATCAACAAATGATAATTGTACTGATTTTAGTGATTTGGATTTTACAGTAACTTTTGCTGCGACCAATGATCCTAACACTCCTGCAGTTGAGGAGGAAATCACTTTTACATGCTTTAATGTAGGCCCGATAGATATAGCCTTATGGGTATGTGATGAAGCAGGGAATTGTGATTTTTGCATAATTGAAGTCATGATAACTTCGAATGGAGCATGTGGGCAGGATCTTGCACCTACAGTTGCAGGGATTATTGATAATGAATTTGGTAAGGGAATTGAAGAAGTAGAAGTATATATCAACGATGGGATGTATATGGAAATGACAGATATAAATGGTCAATTCAGTATGGAAAATTTACCAGCTGATGAAGATTATAATATCAAACCAACTAAGTATGACAATCCAAGAAATGGAGTATCAACTTTTGATATTGTTCAAATTCGAAAACATATTCTAGGAATAGAATTATTAGATTCTCCATACAAATTGATTGCAGGAGATGTAAATGGTTCAGGTAATTTATCAGCTTTAGATATTGTACAGATTCGAAATTTGATATTATGGAATGTAGATGAGTTTCCAAATGGAATGCCATCATGGAGATTTGTTGATGCGAATTTTGTTTTTTCAAATCCTAACAATCCATTTGAGGATAATTTTTCAGAGGAAAAGAATATTCAAGATTTGGCAACAGATTTAGATGACTTAGATTTCGTTGCGATAAAATTAGGAGATGTTACTGGAAACGCTTCTCCAAATGTATCAATGACTGAAACTAGAGATGCAAAAAAAGAATTAGCATTTATCACAAAAGACCAATTTGTAAAAGAAGGAGAATTGGTGAACGTAATACTTGAAACAGAGGAACTACAAAATATTAATGCATGGCAATTTTCATTTTTATATGAAAAAAGTAAGTTAGAATTTTTGGATTTAGAGAAAATGGAAAACGTGCATTATGGAACTTCAGTTTTGGAAGAAGGTGCAATAACATTTACTTGGACTAGAAATGAAAATACATTATTAGAAGGCAAGCCGAAATGGATAGAATTACAGTTTTTGGCAAAAGAGAACATTAACTTAAGAGACGTTTTAAATATATCTTCAAGATATACAACTGCAGTAGCATACGATGATTTAGAAGTAGAATATAAGGTTCAACTTCAATTTACAAATAGTACAAATAATGAAGCGGGAGCTTTTCAGCTTTTTGAAAATATCCCCAATCCATTTACTGAAACCACTTTGATAAATTTTTATTTACCGAAAGAAGATAATGTAGAAATTTTAATCTACGATAATACTGGGAGATTGCTAAAGACATATAATGTATTAGCTGGCAAAGGAAATCAAAACTTTACAGTTAAAGCAAAAGATATTGGTTCGAGTGGTCTATTATATTATAGGCTACGAACCTCGGAGTTTGAAGAAAGTGGCAAAATGATTTTGCTACCATAAATCAACTCCCCCTGTATATGGCTTTTAAGCATTTCTCAGTATACGGTTTTATGACCGGTCCTTCCTCTTTATGAGGAAGGACTTTTTTTTTGTTTTGATTCTAAGTTAAAAATGACGTTATTTTTGTTTTAAATAGCTGATTTTTAATTATATATATAATGCAATTTAACTTATATTTTTAATTAAATTATGAAAAATACCATAAATTAGGTATTGGTAGGATAATTATATGCGCTATATTTGTGATGTATTTAAAGAACATATAAAAAAATCTACATTAAAAGAATTGTAGATAAACATTTAATCCTGTGAACATAAACCGGAGTATTTGAAAAAAAATACTCAGAGACGTATCAAAAACAACTACTAGAATTATTGCGATATTAAATTAGCCCTTTCCAGTAGATTCATATTTTGGTTTCGTTTCAAGCCTTCCATTTTGGCAAGTCCATTACTATCAATATTCTTCGATAGTTTCAATGCTGCCCAAATTTCAAAGCTATACAAGGTTTATGTTTTTTTCAAGCCATCGTTAATGCTATGCATTGATGTTTGGAAAAAAACACTATGTCATTGATATTCATCCATTTTATTATGGATAGATATATCAAAACAACCTATCTCAATTGGCCTTTCTTTCAACTTTAGTGAATGAAAGAAGGACTAGAACTCTATTGTCAGAACATTAACTTTTGACAAGAGTGGTAATGAGGTAAACATGCACTTATGTGTACTAGTTAACCTTTAACAAAACGATTGAAATAGATTTTTTCACTAATCAATTTTAAAGCAAAAAACATCCCATGTATCAGCCGAAGAAAGAAATTTTACATACGTGTAATATCGACATAGAAAAAATTGGGCATAACCTTGACGCTTCTAATTTGAATTTTTCAATAGAAGATAATTGTGAGAAGCAAATTAGCATTTTTGTTAATTTGCTTCAAGCAAGAAATAATAGCTTTTCGTTAAACCATCACACACTACACTTTGGAATATTTTCTGCGCTGGACTCATATTGCGCTTCCTTCCTTACATACTTAAAAGAGAAAACAATTCTACAAGGCAAAAAAGTTTATTTTGTAATTTATAACAACATAAATACAAATAAGCTGGTTGTATGCCGATTTCAAAGTGATCCACAAAAAAATCAATATTTAAAAAGAAATTCAAGATTTTCAAATAGAGAAATGTCTCTTTTGGAAACTTAAAGATAAAACGGTTTTGGGATAGTCCTCCTCCGCAATGGTGGAGGGGGATACTTTTTCCTCAGAATTTAATCAGAAAAGATTTGTAAAAATTGCTAGCAAAGAAGACAGCGAAATGTGAGTAAAAGTTGCTAGCCCCTATAACGGAACAGTTTAGAGATTCATAAAAAAACGGTTTTGGGATAGTCTTCCTCTGCAATGGCAGGGGGAGACTCTTTTTAAAAAACCGAAATCTAACAATGTGGAGAAGTGAAAGTGGAGTTGGAAATTGTTAGTCATTCATTCGGAACAGTTTAGAGATTCATAAAAAAAACGGTTTTGGGATAGTCTTCCTCTACAATGGTAGAGGGAGACTCTTTTAAGAAACCAAAATCTAACAATGTAGAGCGGTGAGAGTGGAGTAAGAAATTGTTAGTCATTCATTCGGAACAGTTTAGAGATTCATAAAAATGTTTTTTAAAAGGTCCTCCTTTACAAAGGTGGAGGAGGACTTTTATTTTTCGAAAAAAAAATCAAGGAAGAGAATAGAAGTGATAGCATTGAAGAGACATTCCTTCAAAAAGATATGGAACAGTTTAGAGATAAGTCTCTCCGCAATTTATTTTGTGGAGGACTTTTTTAAACTGAAAAGATATAATATTTAAGTAACACTAAAAAGATAACTTATTCTTTTAGTACTCCTAAATCTGATAAATAATGGTAGTTGTAAGCGAGGAAGAAATGAAAGATTTTATCAGTCACAGATTTGGAACAGTTTAGAGATTCATAAAAAAACGGTTTTGGGATAGTCCTCCTTTGCGAATGTGTAAAGGGGGACACTTTTTTTTAGAGGAATTTTACAAAAAAATAATGCATACTCTTTTTTTACTTATATTTTTCTTTTAAATAAGTCGATGACTCACCATATAATAATACCAATCATAAATTAACTACTTTTATATTCTTTGTTTTCAATTATAAAAAATACCTGAAATTGGGTATTTACATATTAACCCAAAATTGTATTTTTGCCCAATATGCTTGTCACATTTGTGACTTCATATTTCCAAACTCCGATAAAAATAAGAGATAATTCGATTGGGATTACCATAATGAGCTATTGCCTCATTGGAATAGATAGAGCAAAATATCATACGAAACCGTTACTATACTTTCCTTTTTACTTTCTAATCAATATCTAATTTCAACTATTTTCTTTTTGATTTCATTTATTTCTGTAAAATGAACGAAGGATCGTTTATTCAGAAAACTATTATATGTTTTTGCCCTAAGAGCAAAACTGGTATAAAGTAATTTAAATCAGTTTTTGGGATGGCCTCTCATCATTCGTGGTGGGGGGCTTCTCTTGTATGGAAAACTTCTCAAATCCTTGTTCCTTGTTCCTTGTTCGATATTCATTATTCAAAAAAAAAATATCGAACAAGGAACAAGGAACAAGGATTTGAGAAGTTTTGTCGAATATTAGTGAGTCAAAATTATTTAATCTTGTCAACCTATTTTAGGCATGCACACTTCTCAAATCATAATTCGTAAATCCGTCTTCCCTTTTTCTGTTAAATCGTAGAAATCATTATTCTATTTTCAACAAAAAACTCTAACCATCAACATCCAAAATTTTAACATTTCACACCATTCGTTATAGTTAACTTAAAATAAGTTTTTCTTCCCAACACTTTATTTATATTTTCGTTCTTTAGTAACGGTAAAATAATAAGTTTCCGATTTTAGGCTGAATTATTTTGTTCTCAGTTTTTCTTTAAAAGAAAGAGTATTGTTAGCGTAAGCGATACTATGATTGATTTGTTACTTAGTAGAAGTAAGTATCACCTTTGACACAGCAAAAATTAATGAATTACACCTTAAAATATTTCCTTTTATTTTTCTTAATACATTTAAGTTGTAGTGTATTTGGACAGGTGCCGCCTACCAAAGCTCCATCAAAGCCATTACCTAAACTTCCTACCGACCAATCTCAATCTCAACTTACAGAACAAGATACCTCTAAAGAAAATAGTGATTTGGTTATTATCGATCATGCTGATGTTGCCATTGGAATAGTAGGAGAGGGGCGTCAACTTTTTAAAGATGTTCGACAAGTAGAATTAAGACAAGGCAATACTTACATGTACTGTGATAGTGCTTTCTTGTATGATAATAATGATGTAAGAGCTTGGGGAAATGTAATTATCCAACAAGGAGACTCTGTAAATATTTTTTCTGATTCATTGCTTTATAAAGGTTTTGAAAAGAAAGCAGATTTATTTGGAGAAGTAGTGTTAGAAAGTGAGGATCAAAAGTTATTTACCAATAAATTAACTTATGATTTGAAAACAAAAGTGGCAACTTACTTTGAAGGGGCAACCCTGACCAATGATACCACTCAATTAAAAAGTAAACGAGGTTATTTTTATGTCGATAAAAATGAAGCATTTTTTAAAGATAGTGTTACGGTAGTCGATCCTGAATTTGAGTTGAAAACGGATACGTTAAGATTTGATACTAAAAATAAGATTGCTCATTTTCTCGGACCTACTTTGATTTCTCAAAACGATGGTAAGATTTATTGTGAAGATGGATTTTATGACACTCGAAACAAGCAAGCAGAATTTACCCAAAATGCCCAATATCAAAAAGAAGAACAGAAGGCTTGGGCGGATTTGATGGAATATGATGGGAATAAAAAAGAGACAACACTTACTGGAAATGCTAGGTTTATTGATGGAGAAAAGAGAGCCAAAGCGGATGTAATTCGCTATGAAGAAGGAAAGGAAATAACCAATCTTGAAGGCAACGCCTATTTTAAAGATGAAAAACAAGAGGTACGTTCTGAACGTATTCGATATGATTCTAAAAACGAAGTTTATAACACATTAGGACGATCTCGAATGAGTGATCCACCACAAATTTTAGAAGCAGATAATATTGATTATGATGGTACGATTGGGATAGCGACGGGAAATGTAGTTTGGCAAGATACGGTTGAAAATATTTCGATAAGTCATTGTGATTCAGCAACTTACATAAAAGACCAAGATTATTTTAAAGCAATGGGAGGGCGACCTTTGTTGACGACTTTGATGGATGATGATACTTTGTTTTTATCATCAGATACATTAGTTGCCTTCAAACAAAACCCAGAAGATTCTATTCGAACTTTGATTGCATATGACGATGTTCGATTGTTAAAATCTGATTTACAAGCTGTTTGTGATTCCTTGGTTTATAGTGAAATGGATTCTCTTTTTAAATTTTATGATGATCCAATTATTTGGTCAGATACGTCTCAGTTTTCAGCAGATACCATTCATATTCAGCTAGTAGAAAAAAAGGTAGATCGAATTTTTATGTATCGTAATTCTTTTATGATAAATTCGCCTGACGAAATATATTTTAACCAAATAAAAGGAAAAAATATTACCGTGTTTTTTAAGGATGAGGAAGTAGATCGTATGAAAGTAGTTGGCAATGCGGAATCTGTTTATTATGCTATAGATGATGACGATGCATATATCGGAGCTAACAAGACGGTGGCGAGTGAATTGATGTTACATTTTGGAAACAATGAAATTACCAATATCATATTTTATAATCAGGCTAAAGCAAAATTTAGCCCAATGCAAAAAGCTGTAGATTCAGAATTGAGGTTAGATGGATTTAGTTGGGAAACAAAACGTCGTCCAACAAGTATTGAAGATTTATTTTCTGCCAAAACGAAAATAATATCTTCAACTAAAAAAGATGATGCTAAACCTGACACTTCTAAACCAAAAGAAGGTTTAGAAAATCAACCTAAACCTGAGTCAAAACCAACAGCCAAACCAAAACAAGATTAACGATGAAAAGGGTTCTGCCTTTGATTTTCTTTTTTACAACGTTGTATTTTTTTAATCCTCTATTTGCGCAATCAGAGGACATCAATGGTATGGAAATTTTTGAAGAAGGCAACGCCTTTTATGCCCAAAAGAATTATGAAGAAGCAACTGCAAAATATTTTACACTCCTTGCCAATAACCTGGAATCACCTGAAGTATATTTTAATATTGGAAATTGTTTTTTTCATCAAAAAGAATGGGGAAAAGCCATCCTCAATTATGAAAGAGCATTAATTCTTGCCCCAAATGATAAAAACATCCTCAGCAATCTCCAAATTGCCAATGACAATATTGTCGATGATATAGAAACCGTTCCTACCTTTTTTCTTACTCGATGGTGGAGAAATATTTATCAGTTAACTCATTCAGGTATTTGGTCTATTCTTGGAATTTTACTTTTATGGGGTGGAATTGGAGGATTTGTTAGGTGGCTTTTGGGAAAAGAAAGAACCCAAAGAAAACAAGGATTCCTTGCTGGAGTTATTGTGATGACGTTAAGTTTCATTGTTTTTGCATTGGCCTACAGTAGCTATCAATCACAAAAAACTAGCGGCACAGCCATCATTATGAATAAAGAAACTTCTCTAAAAACCCTCCCTGACGAAATAAGTGCTGAAATTTTACCACTTCATGAGGGCACAAAGGTGAAAATCACCGAAAAAGTAACATCTTGGTACAAAGTTAGATTAGAAAATGGTGAGGTCGGTTGGATTATAGAATCGGCGCTTGAAGAGATTTAAATTGTTTATTTGATTATGGATTCAAGATTATGGATT
>Ga0114957_1004569_pt1 | contig 11837 bp, 10 predicted proteins | sample BantaG_FD_87175 | JGI IMG/M metagenome (GOLD analysis project Ga0114957, IMG submission 87175) | Marine algal microbial communities from Bantry Bay, Ireland - BantryBay_4 metaG | ecosystem: Host-associated > Algae > Red algae > Unclassified | place: Bantry Bay, Ireland | collected 2014-11-21 | reverse complement strand
TATTACGTTTTTTCGGACTGATCCCAGAGGGATCACATTATGTTAGCCGAGATTCGAGGCCCGCAGTCGTTCGATCCCAGAGGGATCGCATTATTTTCTGAAGAGCAAGTTATCAAATGATATTTATCTAATTGAAATAAATTATCATAAAAATGCAGAGGTTTTTTCAGCTGATTGAACACCCTAGCCAACAGCCAACAGCAAAGTTTAGCTATTCTAAAAAACCAAAAAAACGAAAAGAAAAACTACCCTGCTGCAACCTCACCAATCACATACATCTCCTCCATCGTCGGAGCAGAACTGCCGCCCACATCTTCCAGTGTAACGGCAAAAGCCTGTGGCTTTTCAATAAACTCCACTTTATGTAATTGGTTGTTATCAGTGCTAACATCAAATACTTTCATATCTACGGGAGCGCCATCGACGATAGCCCAGAGTTGGTATTGTTTGTCCGCAGGTGGTACGGGCAATGAACCTACACCCAAATAAGATTCTTTTGTTATGTCATTCCAAAAAATAGTAGCGAAGGCTTCGGGCGCTTTGTCCGTGCCACTCATTCGAATCGTTTTGTTGTCGATGCTACGTAAGAATATTAATTGTTTTTCTAAAGCACTTTTTTCATTTTTCGCTTTATCACATTCTGCTTTATTGGTGACCATTATAGCGTTTTGCTGTTCTACCTGATCTGATAACTGTACTTTAGCATTATAATTATTAAAAGCAAAAGCGAGTGCTCCCAACAGTCCTGCCAATAAAATACCGAACGGTAATTTCCAGTTAAATGCATTGGCGGACGGTCCTGGTTTTTGTGATAGTGTATCTGATTTTGGGGTAGAATCGATTCTCTGGATAGCAGCCATAATCGCAGCTTGCATACCGACGGGCGGTATTTTAGCAAAGCGACCAGCATAAACTTCCATCGCATCTTCGATGGCCAGCAATTCAGCATGGATCTCAGGATTTTCCAGGCGAATATCCTCCACTTCCAGCGATTCCTGATGTGAAAGCATCCCTAGCACGTAAGCCTCCAATATTCCCGATTCTATGTATTCTGTCTTATCCATTCTTTATATCGTTGAAATGATGAGGGCTGCAATGATAGATTTAAGTTCCAGATTACTGTTACCTCCCTCATCGCTTAGTTTTTCTCTTAATTGTTTAATAGCAGATCGTACTCTGGACTTTACCGTTCCCAGAGGAATTTCCAATTCTTTTTCAACATCCCGATGGGTGTATCCCTGAAAATAAATCAAATCAATTATTTCTTTGTACTTATCGTCCAAAGTGCCAATAATTTTCTTCAAGCCACTGTCTTCGATGTACGTTTCGGTGGTCCCTTTATCCTTGTGATAAGTGGGGGCATCCATCGAATCCGTCTTATGACCTTTTTTGTAGGCCGCAGTTCTTGTAGCATCGATGGCGGATCTTCTAGCAATATTTAGCATCCAGGTAAAAATTCTACCTTTTTTCTGGTCGTAGCTTTTCGCATTTTTCCAGATTTTTATAAAGGTGTCCTGTAACACTTCTTTTGCCAGTTCTTCCTGTTTTACAATCTGAGTGATTACTCCGTACAAATTGGCGCTGTAATTTTTGTAGACCAACGGTATTGCACGTTCGTCTCCCTTAGCAAAAAGATCGACTATTTCGGTCTCCAGACTGCGTTTTTTCTTTGGGTAATTATTCATAGTTAATACTTGTTATTATATATACGAAGTGATGCTTTGTTTTGGATCAGAAAATGATTTAGGAACGGTTCAAAAATAGCAAAGTAAAGTTTAGGAATGTTGATAAAATAAGTGCAGATTCCTAATTAAAAATCAACCAATAACTCCCTCAACTCTTTCCAGATCGTCTCGCTCACAATTTGATGCCCTTCCACATTCGGATGAATTCCATCTGGTAAGTTTAGCGCTGGTTGTCCTGCGACTTTATCAAGTAAAAAAGGGATGAGCGCTGTATTATTTTTCTTCGCCAAGCGTGGATATATCGCCGCAAATTTTGTTGTGTACTCGTTTCCCATATTTGGCGGTGCCATCATCCCGGCCAGTAGTATTTCGGTTCCGGGATATTTTTCTTTTACCGCATCAATGATTGCCTGTAAATTGGCTTCTGCGTTGGTGACTGGTAGTCCGCGTAACGCATCGTTGCCACCCAATTCGAGGACAAAAATATCGGGTTGATAATTTTCTAATATCCACCCTACTCTTTCTTTTCCACCACTCGTCGTTTCTCCACTATTGCCAGCATTAACGACTTTGTAACTTAATTTTAATGAATCAATTCGCTGCTCAATAAGTCCTACAAATCCCTGTGAAGGATCCAGCCCATAACCAGCCGAAAGACTATTTCCAAAAAATAAAATGGTTTTCGCTTTATTCTCGGTCGTTGACGCTGTAGCGGTATCGGATGGTGCCGGACCAGTTTTTTGAGCAGATACATTGGTACTATCTGTGGTGCAGGCCGTGCCACTCAAAATAATCAATACCAGAAAAAACAGCCAGTGGCAGGTAAAAAGGGATTTATCCATAGTGACAAAATATTATTTGGAATAACTATTTAAAACGGATTAATGAGTAATAAAAAAATTAATAATTATTTAATAAAAAATATTGTTTGGAAGCCATGAACTGACTCCCACTTTATATTTCTTTATTCCAAGACATTCAAATAAGTTATTATTGAATTTATAACTGCGACAAAACCATCTGATAATCAGCATTTCTAGCACTGGATTTAAGGGCAAACTTATTGTAATATTGTATCGTTATACACAAAGATAAGCGATTCGGACAAGTAAATTGTTATTCATCGAAAATTTCACTCTATTCGTCTAGCTTATTTGTTACATGCAACCTATCGGCTTTATATTTGTGTTTATAATAACAACCCAATTAAAAACCAATAGTTAAAATAATTACATTATGAAAAATTACATATTACTAGCTGTCTTGTTTTTATCCAGTTTTGGTACACAAGCTTTTACGAATCCTGTTAGTGAGGATAGTCAATGTCGACTGGATTCTGTCAATTATAGTAAAAATTTCGACAACGAAGAGCGGATTACAATCGACCTGATCTACAACAACTGGACATTGACCGAAAGTACAACCGTTTCCGGCATGACCCGTCACTTCGATTTTAATGAAATAGGCATTGTGAAGATCACCACTTCTTTTGCGGATACAAGTATTCCGACTACTATTAAAAATATGATCTGGGAACTAACTTCAGAGGACGGTGAGTCTTTATTGATTCTTACCGATATCAATACGGATTCTTACACCACGTATAGAGTGAATGAAACCTGCGACGGTCTTTCACTAAACAATATTTTACTGAATAAGCAACTGGATTTAATCGCTCGTAAATAGAACGATTATCTCAAAAAACTAGACTTTATTCCAGGAATGCGAATAAAGGGTAACAAGCTACTATACAAAGTCGTATTCGTTATTCGGATGCGACTTTTTTAGTTATATAAAAAGAGACGGTACCCTTATGAATGGCAAATAAATAAGTGCAGATTCCAGGCGAACTATTTTAGTAATCCTGCCCGATCTGACACAATCTGTCCGGCGGGGAAGAGTGATGGAAAAAAGAGGAAGTATAGTGTCTGAATTTATTCTATCAACATTCCCAAAGCAAACGCCTTGACATGTTTTAACTCAATAATCACCACGCCAGATCCCCCAAATCTTTAGGCTTGGACTGTTTATACATTCGTTTACTGAGTAAGCGTTTTTTCTGCCGATCCACGATCAGTTTTGCGAGCGCCTGATTGGCTGGTTCGGTGCAATAAGGAGACAAGGCAAAATTAATATCCGGTTCGAGTACATCCAGTCTATATAGCAGACTCAGCAAAAAATCCAGTTGATGCTCAATCATATAAGCTACCTCATTGGCCACCAATGCGAGTAATTCCTCCTCCGTCAACGGAGTTTCGTGCCCTTCAAGACCAAAATCTCTCGCAATTAAGGCCGTGGTCTCGGCAATCATTAGTTGATCCATCTCATTCTGATTAGTACGACTTCCCAAATTATTGCTTATTTTGTTGGCCATAGATTAATTAAGTTTCTAGCGTTTGTATAAACTTCCCTTAATTCTTCAAATTAATCAAAAATTACGGATAATTCGTCAGATTCCATATCCCGTGTATTTAAGGAACTGTACATAAATAAATTGATATTTTAGACTCGGTTATTTTGTTACTAATCAAGGTACTAAAAACGAAGTTATGCCGTAGCATAATGCGTATTTTAGTGACCCTGCCCGATCTGACGTTCTGTCCGGCGGGGCAGTGTAGTAGCAAAAAAAAGCAGTCAAAAGTGTAAAGTTATTTTTGAACCATTCCTAAAACTTTATAGTTATGAAATACCTCTTTTTCACACTTATTTTCTTTTTTGCACTTACCGTGACTGCACAGGAGGAGCCTTTGCTCAAGTGGAATCAAGTTCCGGAGAAAGATTTACAGATGACTGTTTACGATTTGGACTCCAATGCCGCAGCAGTGGTACTCGCCGATTATGGACAGATTATCGTGGAGTTGGAAGGCAGCGCTGTCTATTATCGTTTTAAACGCCACCGCCGAATCAAAGTACTAAATCCCGAAAAATTTAAAAAAGCCAATGTTGCCATTCGGTATTATACTGATAAAAAATCTGCCGAAACGATTACTTATTTTAAGGGACAATCTTTTGCACCAGACGGAACAAAAATGGTTATTTCCAATAAAGAAATTTATGATAATGTGGTCAATGACCTTATTTCTGAAAAACGTTTTGCCTTTCCTCAAGTCAAGGCAGGATCTGTCCTGGAATATCGTTACGAAATTGTTAGTCCCCGGATCAACGAATTAAAGACGTGGTATTTCCAGGAAGATATTCCTGTTCGTTCCAGCCGCCTGAAAGTAGAAATTCCTAATGCTTTTAAGTATGTCTATTTTTTTCAAGGCAACCAACAGCTCAATCAAATTGGTAGAGATGATCGCGCACTCGATATTCGGGGAAATACCATTACTAAAATAAAAGACAACGTCTATCAGATGGTAAATGTACCGGCGCTAAAAGGAGAAAATTATATTACCACACTGAATAATCACCGTGCCCGATTGCGATTTCAACTAAAGGAGATTCAATTTCCCATGGGCCATACCAAAACTTATCTCAGTAGCTGGAGCGAAATAAGTAAGACATTGATGGCAGAAGAACGGTTTGGACAACAAATCACGGATGAAAAAATGTTTGATGCCTGGATTAATCCGGAGACCACTAAAATCATTTCTGCTGATATATCTGACCGGGCAAAAGCAGCGGCACTTTATCAGTATGTTAGCAAGGCCATCAAATGGAATAAGCAATATCACTTTACTACTGCCAATACATTAAACGATGTTTTCCTTACCAAATCCGGAAACAGCGGAGAAATCAATCTGGTGTATTTGGCTTTGCTGCGAAAAGCGGGCATCACTGCGTACCCTGTTTTACTAAGCACCCGGTCACACGGCCGCATGATCAAAACTTATCCGATCATTGACCAGTTTAATCACGTAATTATTTCTGCTGAGCTCGACGAAACGACGCTGCTCGATGTCGGTCCTTCTACCAAACCTATGGATTATCCAAATATTAATTCCTTAAATAAAAGTGGTTGGCTCCTGGACGAAAATATACCTCAATGGATTGATGTAAATGCACCAGAGACCAATACTACGACGATGGCTACCCTCAAAATAACCGAAAATGGTACCCTGACTGGAAAATTACAGGGTAAATATAAAGGATACGCGGGCGCCAAACTCAGGGCATATCTAACGGACGAAGAAACGAAAAATGAATTTCCTCCTGACTGGACCAGGCATTTACCGGAACTACGGGTAGACGCTGTTTTTACAAAAAATATAACTGCGTACGACAAGTCTGTTCATTTGATCGCTGAGGTAGAAATTGCCGAAATCACTCAAAAAAAAGGAGACTTGTTGTCTTTTCAACCGGTATTTATTTCTGATTTTATGAATAATAAACTAACCTCAGCAGAACGGGTTTGTCCCGTAGAGATGGCCTTTCCTGAAACAGAGAATTTTATACTGAACCTGGAATTGCCCAAAGATTATCAGATAGTATCTATCCCTGCCTCGGTTAGTTTAAGCCTGGCCGATGACAGCGCGACTTATACCTTATTGGTTTCTGTACAGGATCATTTTTTACAATTAATTAGCAAAGTAGATATTAACAAGACGACTTTCCCGCTTCCCGCTTACGAAGATTTGCGGGAGCTTTTCATTCAGATAGAAGAAAAATTAAAAGAAAAAATTATCTTAAAAAAGATAGACAATAAATAAAACAGATGCTACTATATCAAAAATTACAAGAGGCAAAAGATACAGGTAAAAAGAAATTTGCCGTATTAATTGATCCCGACCAACTGCGGATGAATAATCTGGATAAAATTCTTAAACTGGCCATTGAAGCAAAGGTAGATTATTTTTTTATCGGCGGAAGTTTGATTATAAATAGTGTATTGGACGATTGTCTTTCGCATATTACCAAAGCCTGTGATATTCCAAAAATCCTCTTTCCAGGTAATTCTTTACAATTGAGTTATCGGGCAGATGCGATTTTGTTTTTGTCCCTGATCTCCGGTCGCAACGCTGAGTTATTGATCGGTCGGCACGTAAATACGGCACCTTATATTAAGTTAAGCCCGCTGGAAGTAATGCCTACCGGGTACATGCTGATTGATGGCGGTATCACAACTACCGTCGCTTACATCAGCAATACCACACCAATTCCTGCCGCCAAGGATGACATTGCTTTGTGTACTGCGATGGCTGGAGAAATGTTGGGTTTAAAACTAATTTACATGGACGCAGGGAGTGGTGCCAAAAATCCTGTTTCGACCAGTATGATTGAATCAGTTAGTGGTGGTATTCAAATTCCATTAATCGTCGGTGGCGGTATTAGCACACCAGAAAAAGCAAAAGCAAATATAGAAGCAGGAGCCGACGTAATTGTAATTGGAAATGCTATTGAAAAAGATCCTTCGATTATCAAAGATATTTCAGCAGTGATTCATGCACATTGAAGAAGTATCACTTACTTTTGACTGTTTGTAGCTTTCGCTAACTCCATAAAATATTTAACCTCAATCCGAACTATTTCTCAATTCTTTGGGTTTTCTACAATATTAATAAGGAATGGCGATTAAGGAATGGCCAAAATCCAAAAGCCATTAACTATATGTATAAAGGAATTGTTGTTAAATCTACTGGAAGCTGGTATCAGGTACTACTCGAAAACAAAGAAGTAATCGACTGTCGGATTATTGGCAGATTTAGATTGAATGGTATGAAAGTTACCAACCCCGTAGCGGTAGGTGATCGAGTCGAACTAGAAAAAGAAGCAGATGACAAAGGAATTATCAAGAAAATAATGCCTAGAGAAAATTTCGTTGTCAGACAATCCCCTCGTAAAAAACACTATCTCCATTTACTCGCCAGCAACATCGACCAGGCCGTAATCATCATGACCATTATCAGTCCTAACCTTAAGCAAGGATTTATTGACAGATTCTTGTTAATGACTGAACCGTATAATATCCCCGTTATTGTTGTTTTCAATAAGGCCGATTTATACGGAGCGGACGAATTGACGGTTTACAATTACCTCCGGGAGATTTACGAAAAGATAGGATACGAAGTCCGACTGGTTTCTTCTACTGCTGGTACCGGACTGAAAGAATTGAAAAATAGTTTAAAAGATAAAATTACGCTAATCAGTGGTCAGTCTGGTGTCGGAAAATCTACCCTCGTCAATGCACTCCAGCCCAACCTTTACCTGCATACCAACGAAATCTCTGATTATTCCGGCAAGGGAATGCACACCACCACTTTTGCAGAGATGTTTCCACTTGATTTTGGCGGACATATCATTGATACTCCGGGTATTAAAACACTGGGTTTTAACAATCTTACGCCAAAAGACGTGGTGCACAATTTCCGCGAACTGTTTCAGTTTTCGAAAGGTTGTAAATTTGCGGACTGTACCCACCGCAACGAACCGGGTTGTGCTGTCAAAGAGGCCGTAGAACTGGGAGATATTAGCGAGCTGCGGTATATAAACTACGTAACTATTCTCGAAGAAATCGAAGATCAGAACTACTGGGAACGGCACAAAATTTAAAATTCATGCCTGTTGATTCTTTTCGCTAAGGAATGGCGATTAAACAGGTTGAGATAAAAGGCGAAATATTTTTTAACGCAGGGCAGGCGAAAAATAACAAGCATAGATTGGTATGGATTTACGGGATGAGGCACTAGTGCTCCCTTAATCGCACTTCCAAAACTGAAGACAGCCGCGATAACAGAGCGCAAGAAACAAACAACATTTATTAATCGAATAACCTAAGACATGTCCTATACTGGAAAAAAGAATTACATGAGTCGTCGCGAAAAATCAGCCCGCAATCTGCGTTATCTACGTATTTTTTCTCTATTCGCTGCGCTTTTTATCGTCGTACTTATTTATAAAAACCGCTATATCGTCAAGGGCTGGCTAGAGAGTGTTATCTACTAAATCAGTCACACAGTCTCCATTTCTCCATAGAATTAACCTTTCATATTAACGAATTTGCGCTGATTTTCGGTCGCATTATCATTTTGGACTAATTTTAGTATTAAAAAAAGATGGATAAACTTACTTCGGTGGGCTTACCTTGAGAATTCCATTATACCAGCAAATATTATTGCTGCATTCTATCTTTTTGCTAAAAAGTAAAACATGAATACTGCTAAGATTACTATCCTTTGTCTTTTGTTAACCATCGCATTTACCGCTTCCGCTCAAACTAAAAAAACGAGTATGCAGGACGCCAGAAAACAGGCACTCGAACGAGCAATGAAGGCACGTCAGGGCGAAAGCGTCGATCCCACACCTATCGGATCCATAGAAAAAAAACCTGAGGTTAGCATCGAAGATATTCATCGGGCCGCCGCGCCGGATGCACAAGAATCTCAGAATATGACCAATAGTACCGCTGAGGTCAAACAGGAAGAAATAAAAAAGCTAACTAAAAAGGAAAAGAAAAAACTAAGAAAGAAGAAAGCTAAAAATAAAGCAAAAGATATTCCTGAGAAAATCGCAACACCCGCAGTAACTGCTCCGGAGGAAGAAGATCAACCTTACGTCATTACTCAACCAGCTGCTCAGCCGGAGACAAAACAACCGGCAGTAGTCAAGATGGAAGACGTAGAATTTATTGAAAAAGAAAATTTTGGTGGAGAAAATTTCGAAGATGACTTTAATAGCAAAAGTGTAGAAAGCAAAAATGTAGCGGCCAAAAACACAACACCAGCAAAAATTATAAGTGAAGAATTACCAGAAGTTCAAAAAGAAACAAATCCCAGGCCTTCTCCTTCCAGCAAACATCTAAAGACAATGGAAGAGAAAACGATGAGAGAAGAAGCACGATTGGCGGAACTAAAAAAACTTCGCCTCCAGGAAGAAGCAAAACAGGAGGCCATCGCTGCGGAGGCCATAAAAATGGATCAATTGGTAAAAGAGCAAGCCAGTGAAAAGGCAAAACTGGAATCGCTCAAACAACAAAAACAAATAGAAGCCAAACGACTCAAAACACAAAGAGAAGAAGCAGCTCGACTGGCTAAAATAGAAGAAGCCCGGAAATCAGAGGAACGCCGTTTAACAGAATTGGCTGCAGCCCGTAAATCCGAAGCATTACAACTCGAATCCTTAAAACAGGAAGAACGCCGCCTGGCAGAATTAGAGCACCAAAGTAATGCGGAAGAAGCACGAATTGAAGCTTTACAAAAGCAACTCATTCTACAAGAAGCCCGTAATCAAAAAGCCCGTAAAGAGGCTCAAAAACTCGCAGAAATCGAACGACAGCGAATCGAAGAAGAAAAAAATCTCGAACGTCTCAAAGCAGATCAGGAAGCAGAACTGGAGCGTCAAAAAGCCATCAAAGCCGAGCAGGAACGTTACGCAGAATTAGCAAAACAACGAACACAACAAGAGGCAGAACTGGCGGAATTAAAGAGACAGGGAGAAATTGAAATTATCCGTCTGAGAGCCGAGTCAGAAGAACAGACACGACTTAATCAACTGGCCGAGGAAAAGAGAATCGAAGAGCAGCGCATCGCAGATCTCGAAAAACTTAAACTGGAAGAAGCGGCCCAACAGAAAGCTTACCTGGAAGAACAGGATCGACTCGCTGAAATGGAAAAAGCCCGAATCAGAAAAGAAACCGAACTGGCCGAACTCAAGCTAGAAGGTGAACTGGAAGCTGCTCGCCTGAAAAATGAAGCAATTCAACAAACATTGGCTGCTGAAAGAACCCAAAAAGAACTCGTAGAAAAACAAAAGAAACAGGAAGAAGCACTTCGCAAAAAAATTGCAAAAGAAAAAGAAGCTACCCGTTTGGCAGAAATCAAGCGTACTCAAGAGGTCGAAAAAGAGAAAAAGAAAACCTTGAAAAGACAACAAAAAGAAGAAAAAAAACGACAGAAACAGCTTGATAAAGAACGTAAGCGTCTCGATAAACTAGAGAAAGATAGAATTAAAGAAGAAGCCAGAATGGCAGAAACACTTAAAAAGAGTAAAATCAAAGCGGCTCAAATTGCAAAAGATGAACAACAACGCAAAATTCAGCAGATTGAAAAGGTTAGAAAAGAAAAAGAAAAAATGGAAAAGCAGGCCCTGGAGGCAGAAGCTAAAAGACTCGAAGCAGATGAGAAGGCACGTAAGCAAAAGATAGAAATGGAAACCAAAAAGGTAGAAAAGGCAGCAGCAGAAAATACTGCTGCCGAAGCAGAAGCACAGTCGCTGATGCAAGCAGATAAACTTGCTGCTGAAAAAATGATCGAAGAAACCGAGGCAGAGGAACACGCGCAGCAATTGGCTATTCAGGAAGAAACCAAACGCCTTGGAACATTGGAAGAAGCAGCCGCCAGCATGGAAACGTCTACATTTCCCGAAGCAGAAAATCCAGTGCTGGAAATACCAAAAATGGAAGTTGCTCCTGAAAAAATAATCATAGAATCATCTTTTAGCGATGCTCCGGCTTCTTCAACAATTCAAACTATCAACGCAGCCAATTTTAATATTGCCAACTTCATCGGAAAAACCGTAGTACTTAATTTTTGGAGAAGTGATGACCCAGGTTCTATGGAGATTATTCCTACTTTAAATAAAATGGTGGATAAATACCAGGGACAAAATATAGTTTTTATTGGTATCTCCACTGATGATAGCGCAGTAGCCATTGCGGCTGCACAATCTGCTGGTTTTAAATACCAAATTATTGCTAATGGTTCGGATATCATTTCGGATATGCACATTTCCAAATTCCCATCACACATAGTTCTGAATGAAAAAGGAGAACGCCTCGCTACCTATTCTAAAAATTCACCACAGGTACTTGCGGGATTAGAGCATACAATCAAGAAACAGTTAAATTTAGTTAAAGGATTTTAAAGATGCTGCTTACCGTTTGCACCAGTGCCCCAGCATTTGTGAAAAAGTATTAATAAAGTGAGCCATAATTTAGAACTTGTTTGAAAACATAGTTGCCAGTCTCCAGAAAGTCCTTACCTTAGCTCGACGTTAGCCGTTAGCCGTTGGCTATTGGCTATTGGCTTAAGAATGGCGATTAAATAAATTGAGATAAAAGGCGAAATATTTTTTCATCAATCAAGGCGCTGAAATGGGCGTTATGCACAGCATAATATTCATTTTAGTAACCCTGCCCGATCTGACAATCTGTCCGGCGGGGAAGCGTGATGGAAAAAGAGGAAGCATAGTGTCTTAATTTATTTTATCAACATT
>Ga0114957_1004566_pt1 | contig 11850 bp, 8 predicted proteins | sample BantaG_FD_87175 | JGI IMG/M metagenome (GOLD analysis project Ga0114957, IMG submission 87175) | Marine algal microbial communities from Bantry Bay, Ireland - BantryBay_4 metaG | ecosystem: Host-associated > Algae > Red algae > Unclassified | place: Bantry Bay, Ireland | collected 2014-11-21 | reverse complement strand
TTTTGTTCATAGTTTTTGCTTTGAAAGCCGCATAAATGTTGATATTTTCAGGGTTTTAAAGTGAAAAATATGGACAAAATATCCTGTCAAGAATCTGCATTTATTTAGTTCGCATTCCTAAGAACAAGACAAGCAATTGATGGTTCTAAAAATAAATTCGTAAAGGAATTTATTGAGATAAATTGACTGTACTAGTTTGAAGTTAGATTTATAAAATGTCGATTGTCAGGAAGTTAAAATTTAGATATGTTCTTACTCTTTATCACATCTTAACAACTTAAACGCAAAGTATTCCAACATCTGCTCCACCTCTCCAAAGTCTTCTTCTTCTACTTTTACGTCGGTCAATTTCGGCAAGTGCTGCGCAAAATAAATATGATTGTTCGCCATCTCAAAAAGATTACTCGCCAAAGCATGAGGATATTTAAAGACTGAATCAACTTCCGAAATTACATCAGCCACCTTGCTTGATAATTTTTTATAGTTGAGAAAAAACCCTTCCGTATTATCCTTATCTACTTCTTTAGTATGATAAGCCTTTGTTCCCTCTGCAATAATAAGTCGATGAAGTACACTTTCATTTACATAGTCTATTGATGGATTATCCTTCGATGCAAAAACTAAAGTCTTGATAATAATCCTCAGTCTCCGCTGTGGCGACTCAACATTCAACGTATTGATATCAATCAAATAACTCACCCACTCCCAATACCATGAAACTAAATAAATCAACAACATGTGCTTGTTTTCAAAATATCGATAAACAGATGCCTCGGTGGATTCCATTTGAATCGCCAATTTTTTAAAATTAAAACTTTCAAATCCAATCTCATCAATTAGCAAAATACTATGCTTGATAATCCGCTTACCAAGAGATGAATCTTGCGGATCTCTTAAATATAATTTTTCATTGAGGCTTATTTTTATTCCAATTGCCATGATAGTTAATCTTTTTTTTTCATAAAAGTACAAACTAATTGAACAAGTTGAGCAACTTTTTGTTAAAGTTACGTATTTAAAAATAATAGCATTACTATTATACTCAGAAGTTTCATATATTTGTACTAAAAGATGACAATCACAATTAATTTTTCATCCTTTTTATCAATCAAATTTTTTATAATCTAAAATCAAAACCTAGATGTTGGTTATACTGACACAGTATAACCTTAACTATATATGTCTGATTTTAAAAATAAATGAATTATGAGTCCTTTTAGAAATGACGGATTTTTCAAAAACTTAAAGTATGATCTTCCTGCTTCTTTAATTGTATTTTTAGTAGCAGTTCCGTTATGTTTGGGAATTGCCTTAGCATCAGGTGCTCCATTATTTTCTGGAATCATCGCAGGAATTGTGGGAGGAATTGTTGCAGGTGTTTTTAGTGGTTCTCAACTTGGGGTGAGTGGTCCAGCAGCAGGATTAGCAGTAATTGTTTTGACCGCAATTCAGGAGTTAGGTGCTTTTGAAATTTTTTTGATGGCTGTTGTGATCGGAGGTGTTTTCCAACTAATCTTAGGATATGCTAAAGCTGGAATTATTGGATATTATTTCCCATCATCTGTCATCAAAGGAATGCTTTCAGGTATCGGTATCATTATATTCTTAAAGCAAATTCCACATGCTATTGGTTACGACAAAGACTACGAAGGTAGTTTGGCTTTCAATAATCCAGATGGTCACAATACCTTTTCGGAGTTGTTCTATATGTTTGAAGCTATGAGTATGGGAGCAATTATTATTTCTTCCATTTCGATTTTATTATTGATTTTATGGGAGCAAGCTTTTATGAAAAAAATCAAATTTTTCCAAATCGTTCAAGGGCCATTGGTAGTTGTAGGATTGGGGATAGTATTGAATTTAGTTTTCCAAAATATGGATGGGTTGACACTTAACGCAGAGCAAGTAGTTAGTATTCCAGTTGCAGATAGCATCGGAGGTTTTATCAATCAATTTACTTTACCTGATTTTAAAGCGATTAGTAATCCTGCAGTTTGGGTGACTGGATTGACTATTGCAGTTGTCGCCAGTTTGGAAACTTTATTATGCTTAGAGGCGACAGATAAATTGGATCCTTTCAAACGAGTAACTCCAGCTAATCGAGAATTGAAAGCGCAAGGAATTGCAAATATCGTTTCTGGATTAATCGGTGGATTGCCAATCACGCAAGTAATTGTCAGAAGTTCTACGAATATTTTATCAGGTGGTCGAACCAAAGCTTCCGCTATTTTTCATGGTATTATTTTATTGTTTTCTGCAATGGCAATTCCTTTTTTACTCAACCTAATTCCATTGGCAAGTTTGGCAGCTATCTTATTTTTGGTAGGATATAAATTAGCGAAACCAACCTTGTTTAAGCAAATGTATTCGCTTGGTCTGCCTCACTTTGTGCCATTCATGGTAACTATTTTAGGGATTGTATTTACTGATTTATTGATGGGAATCGGAATGGGATTAGCGGTGGCTATCTTCTATGTCTTGTGGAATAATTATAAAAAACCATTTATATATGAAGATAAACATTTTCAAGATGGAAAAATTCATTTAGTGCTTGCTGAAGATGTCACCTTCATTAACAAAGCAAGTATCCAACGAACTTTAAGCCAAATTCCTGATGGTTCAAGAGTGATTATTGATGCGTCAAAATCTATCAATATTGATTACGATGTAATTGAAATTATTGATGAATTCGAAGTAAATGCTAAACATAGAAATATTGATTTGACGATCATTGAAAGAGAACGAAAAGGAGTCACCAATCAAACGACTGAAATAGAACAAGCAATTATCAATAGACTACATCCTATTGATGGAAAAGAAGTTTCGATTTAAATTAGGAGGAGTTCAATAAGGAACGAATATCAAATACTCTTAACACAAACGATATTATTTATCCCGAATTTTCAAAAAGAAAATTCGGGATTTTTTTAATCCTAACGGATGTGACCGAATAAGTGCCTTCAGTCTCTTACTTTATCACTCTTTTAGGAAAATGCAGTTTACTAATTTCATTTTTATTCTCTTCAATATATTTCACTAAAGCTAAACTTGCTAGAGACAATTTTTTTCCTCTTCCATAAGCTAAATTCCATTGAGTAATGATAGGTAATCCCTTCATTGGAATAATCTTCATTTTCTTCAAGTCGAGTTCATTACCAATACCAATCAAAGGCATTATTGACAATCCCAGCCCTGCTCTTACGGCTTGTTTAACTGCTTCATTCGACACTAGGTGCATCGAACGATTTATTTTAATTTGGTTTTTATTCAAAAAAGTTTCCATCGCTGCACGAGTTGCAGAACCTTCTTCTCGAACGATCAAAGTATAATTTTCCATTTTTTTAGCATTCATTTTCTTAGGCAAATCTGGATAGTTAAATGAAGAAACAAGGTGCAATTCATTTTTTATTAGCGACACACACTCTAACGCTAAGTTTGGAGGAATAACTGAAATTAGCGCAAAATCAATTGTATTCTCTTTGAGTCTTTCGATCACTTTCGTCTTATTAGTTACATCAACAGAAATAGTTACCCTTGGATTTTTCCGCATGAAATCAGTCAAAAAATAAGGGATAACATACTTCCCCGTAGATGCAACCGCAATCTTGATATGACCACTAAGAACTCCTTTATATTGATCTATCGAGGCTTCTAAGAAAGCTACTTTTTCTAGAACCTCCAGAGCTAATTCTAGTATCTGTTTTCCAAATTTAGTTACATACAACTTCCTTCCAATCACTTCCGTCAAAGGAATTTCAAATTCATCTTGAAGTTTTTTTAACTGAATGGAGACAGCAGGTTGAGTCAAATAGAGCGCCTCTGAAGCTCTAGTAATACTACCATATTCACAAACTTTAGTAAATATATGTAACTGATGCAAAGTGTAATTCATAAAGAATAGTTTATATAATACATTAAAAACATAAATTTAAATTAATTAAAATAAACTGCACCTTTGTCATGTAAAAAATATTAAATCATTTTAAAAAAATAAATAAAATCATGGTTGTATCAGTATCAGAAACTTTCACACACAACACTTCATGTGCTAAAAAACAAGATTACAAAGGAAAAAAATTGGAAAAAGTAATTTTGAAAATCATGAAGAAAAATGGCATCAATTCTAAAAAGATTACACGAACAGAAGATGGTAAATTAGAGCTTTGCGATGCAAATAATTTAAAATTACACAGTTTGTTATTGCAAGCAGAAGAGTTAGGCTTAAACTTAAAACTTACTAAACAAACGCTCATCGAAATAGAATAACAAATGTCAAACTTATTTGAAAATGTAACTAACCCAGCTCTCTTATTTTTTGTCCTAGGAATTTTAGCTGTTCAATTAAAAAATGATCTAAAAATTCCTGAAAATTCTTCTAAGTTTATTTCAATCTACTTACTATTATCAATTGGATTCAAAGGGGGAAATGAATTATCACACAATGTGATAGATCATACAATATTAGGAAGTTTAGCATTGGGATTATTCTTAGCATCCATTATTCCGATAGTTGCTTTCTTTATTCTTAAGTCAAAAGTCAACATAAAAAATGCAGGAGCAATCGCTGCAGCTTATGGCTCAGTTAGTGCCGTTACATTTGTAACAGCCATTTCTTTCCTTGACTTTGAAGGTGTAGAATTTGATGGATATATGATTGCGGTTATGGCACTAATGGAAGCGCCAGCAATTGTACTTGGAATTTTATTAATCCAAATATTTAGTAAGGATAAGCAACGAAGCCCAGATAATTCTTTCAGTAAAGTATTCAATCATTCTCTCAATAATGCAAGTGTATTCTTGATTCTTGGAAGTCTAGTTATTGGATATTTGGCAAGCGACCAACAAGCAGAAGGTATAAAACCTTTTACTACCGATATTTTTAAAGGCTTCCTTCTAGTGTTCCTTTTGGACATGGGAATTAGAGCCGGGAGTCAGTTAAGTGAAATGAAAAAGAACGGATGGTTTATTTTTCTATTCGCTTGCATCATTCCATTTTTCAACGGATTACTTGCTTTAGGATTGGCTTCCTTTGTAACCTCTTCGCCAGGGAATCTATTATTGTTTTCAATTCTTGGAGCAGGAGCATCATACATTGCCGTTCCCGCAGCTTTCAAAAATGCAATTCCAGAAGCTAATCCAGGTTTGTATTTACCGATGGCATTAGGAATCACATTTCCTGTAAATATTATTATAGGAATACCTTTTTATTACAACCTTATTCAAGGTATGCAAACAGTTGCTTAAGAACGGTTCAATAATTTAGAGTATGTTGGAAAATTGGATTTTAACAAAAAATCCAATTCTCCAACATGCTCTAATTCACTAAAAATTTCTAAGTAAAAAAAAACTATATAATGAATAGTCTACTTTTATTCGTGAATTCCGCTACTCAAAATAGCAATGAACTTTCACCTTTATTGATGAGTAAGTTAGGTGTTGGAATAGCTATATTTTCTATGCTGATTATTTTCAGTAGAATATCTCCTCCTCCTTCCAAGCAGCAAACAAAAGTTAGTACTTAAAAAAATATGTTGGAACATAAGATTTTGGTATTAAATATTGAGACAAATATCTTGGTAAGCTATAATAAATTGGCACGTTTCAACTACGCAAAAATCCTAATACCCGATTCCAGTAATCTTATATCCAATAGCATCGAAAGGCATATCAATAAATTTAACTTCAATTAGGATTTTCAATCTGAATATATTTTCGCCGCATCTTCGCTTTTAAACAGAAGCAAATTTGCGGATTTTTTTTTGAAAAAAATGTTCTAAGGAACGGTTCAATTATAATACCGAATTCAATAAGAGGTGTCATATAAATCGATTTAGGTTTTGTTGATAATCGAGGCAAAAACCACAGACATAGCCTAAGCTATTGCGAGGATTTTTAACGAAGAGTATCGGGAAAAGATAATTCGATTTATACGACATATCTTATTGAATTCGGTATAAATGCAGACTTTTGAGATTATTGTTATTACAATTTTCTATATTTTTGCTCATTACAAAATTAGTAGAATATTGAAATAAAATATGTTTAGAAAATTTTACACTTTCCTTTTATTTATTTTTTTAGCCACTTCCCTATTTTCACAACAAGACAAAACAGGGAATTGGTTAATGTATTTTGGTACCAATCGAATTCATGATAATTGGAGTATTCATACCGAAGTTCAATATCGAAACCATGAACTTGCTCCCAACACGGTTGAGCAACTTTTACTTCGTACTGGTTTAAATTATCATCTGTCTTCCTCCAGTATGTTGACAGCAGGTTATGCTTTTGTTCCGTCTTATGTATATGAAAGTGAACAATCAAAACCAGAAGTTACTGAGCATCGGATTTTTCAACAACTCATTATGACTAATAAAATTGGTAGAATTAAATTTGAACATCGCTACCGAATTGAGCAAAGATGGGTGAATGATGATTATCGAAATCGCTTACGTTATCGCTTGATGGCATTTATTCCAATCAACAAATCTGTCATCGAGGAAGGAACTTTTTTTGTAGGAATCTATGATGAAATTTTTATAAATACGAAACAGACTTTTTATGATCGTAACCGATTGTATGTTTCACTAGGTTATCAAATAAAAAAATCACTACAGGTACAATTAGGATATTTGAATCAGCGAGTAAATACTTTTGGGAAACATCATCTGCAATTGGGGGTGGTGTTTAATACTGATTTTAGGAAAAGTGATGACTAAATTATTTTTTGTAAATGTAATGTTATATACTTTCATTAAAATTATTTTTTCATAAAAAAAGGCTTACAACTCAAGATTAGTTGTAAGCCTTTTCTTCGAATTAGGAACGGTACATCCTAAAAATTTTAATAAAAAAAAATATTGTTAAAAATAGACTTTAAGGAATGATAATAAATCTTTCCGTATCCAAAATTTTAGATTTAGTTCCTATCGAAATAAAATAAACTCCAGTAGATAACTGACCTAAAAGTATAGAAGCTGTATTTCCATATTCTAAGTTTATCTCATCATATATTGAAATAATTTGACCACTAATATTCGTTATTTGAAATCTTAATTCACTTAGATCAAGATTTTCAAAATTCTCCAACTCAAGTTTTAATATTCCTTCTGAATTGGATATCGTTCCTAAAATTTTGATAATATTTTTTTCTGAATTAGAAAAAGAACTTAATTCATTTACATCTACTGTAGTTCCGCCACCACTTCCAGGGTCTGGATTTCCGTCATTATTACTAGTTACGGCACAACTATCTACAGCTACAAAGGAAGTGTACTCCGTTACTAAATTATATTTTAATCCAAGTTGAGTAATTTCCTCTTCTATAGGTATTGTATCATTTTCATTACTCGCAATTCCATAATCTGACATAAGTTTAATTCTTTTTCTAGCCCAAAGGTATTGTAAAGCAATGTTCTCATTTGCATTAGCAGTATAATCAGAAAAATCTAAAGTGCTCGAAACTACTCCATTATAATAATCTCCATTTATGGTTATGCTTCCTTCAGATGGAGTATGGTATTTTCCATAAACGATAATTGGTCTTTCAGCAAAAACATCAGGGATGGCAAATGGTTCGACATCATAAACTTCAATTCCTGAAAAAACGGCTTCAATATTAGTCAATACAGGATTCTCGATATACACTTTAAATTGATCTGCCATTTGACCAGCTTCAAACATATCTGTCACAACAAAAGATTCCCCTTCCCCAACGTATGCTATTCCTTCAATGATATAACGATTTACACTAGAACCTATTCCAAATGAAAAGAAATTTGCCTCATTCAAATTTTCTCTAATTAATTCAAAAGCCTCCTTCTCAACGGCAACATACCCATCAGTAAGTATTACAAATGTTCTTGAAAAATCTTCTGTACCTCCCATATTTAATGCCTGCTGCAAAGCTGGAAGTAATTGTGTTCCTCCTCCAGCATTCATTCCATCTATCATGTCAACAGCCAAATCTATATTATCACTTGTAACTGGTAATGAATTAGGAGATAAGATAGAAGATCCTCCTGCAAAAAAAATGATATTGAATTTGTCATCGGTATTTAAATCGTTTAACAAATTAGTAATCATAGTTTTGGAGATTTGAATAGGTTCTCCCCCCATGGAACCAGAAACATCCATGATAAAAATATATTCTCGTGGAGGACTCTCAAAATCTACATTTGGCTTGGCTGGCTGTATCATTGATAAAAAGAAATTTTCATCAACTCCTTCATATAATAATAATCCTGTTTCAATCTGATTATCATCTAGCGTATAATTTACTATAAAATCATCTCCGGGGCTAGTCGATAAGTTCGTTTCTGCCGAATTTCCCAAATAGTCAAAAGTAGTATTATGAGAAGTACATTCTGCAGTAAGTGGCATCCCTGCATTTATTTTCAAATCAAAATTCAAACCTGTCTCTGATAAAGGTATAGAGTCCAATGCCGTTTGATAAATCCAGGGTTCTCCATTAGTCGTAAACCTAGGTCCTACGATGTTAGGGAATACAAATTGGTAAACACCATTCGTGGGAACCAATAATTCTGTATAAATCATTCGCACTTTTAAGGTATCTCCAGAATTAATATTTGCTAAGCTCATTTGAAAAACATTGGGTCTATGTTGTTCAAGGAGTGAAGCGGTAAGTCCTAAGGAATCCGCATTGTCAAAAATAGTTTGGGCTTCATCCCGTCTTTTTATTTCAGCTTGGATGACTTTATTTCCAAGTTGCATTTCCATCCCATAAATAGCAGCATTAGTGGACATTGGAAAAACGTAAGTAGCATCAACAGTCGAATCACCTGCATTATAATAGGTTTGCTCAACTACAACATTGGCAATCACTCCACTAATAGTGGCATCAATATCTGTGGATAAAAGTGAAAAAACTACCCCTGTTGAATCTGTACTGAAGATGTTAAAATATGGGCATTCGGTTACATTATCATCTTGACTAATTCCGATATTAAATGATAATAAAATAATAGAGAAGGAAATTAAAGTTTTGATTAATGTGGAGATTTTGTTTTTAGCATTCATAATTTAAAGAAGGTTTTCGTTAGAGAATACTACAAATCTATAAAATTTTAAGAGTGTATTAAAAAAAAACATCATAATAGGCAATCTGGCTGCCAAAGTATTTAACACTAATATTTAATCATAAAAACGAATAAATGTTGGACTTTTATTTTAAACTCAAAATAAAAAAGCTACCAACAGTCCCTCGCATTCAACTTCGCTATGCCAACTATTCGATAATCATTTATCAGTTTTCACCCAAATATAATTTCCCAACATGCTCTAAATACGAGGGTAACATTCCCAAAAAAAAGAACCTCCCCGCAGAACTAAATCTGCGGAGAGGATTTCCTAAAAACCGATTCTAAAGAATTCTTAAATCGGTTCTAGCACCTAATCGTTAAAAACATCTAAATTCTTTTCGAATTGTTTTTTTTGTAAAAAACCAAATTCGCATTTATTTTTCTTTTAGGGGAAAGTAACCTGCCGTAAAGCAGGTTACTTTATAGGGAAAAATAATTTGTATTTTAATCAACTAGAATCATCTTCTTAGTTGCTGTATTATTGTTCGTTTCCATTTGATAATATAAGATTCCAGTTCCGTTCAATTCACTATTTTTAATATTGACTTCGTGGTAACCTTTTGTAAAATCTCCTTCGATTAATTTCAATACTCGACCTGTCGCATCAAATATTTTTAATTTCACCGAACTTGCTTCTGGTAAATTAAATCCAATCGAGGTTTCATTTTTAAAAGGGTTCGGTGTGTTTTGATATAAGGCAAATGCGCTGGCGTTGATTGTTCCGCCCGTGTAATTTAATTTCACCTCAAGCAATTCTGATTGACTAGAATATGCTTCCGCCGTGGTATATTGATTCGTCAAAATCAACGCTTCACTTAGTTCCATTTCTTTTTCTGAAAAGAATTTTAAAGAAAATAAAACTTTGTCATCTGCTACTTTTACTGCACTTGAATTATTCCAACTTGTCGTCAATATTCCATCATCAATTAATGTAAATCCAAAATTAGTATCGTTCAAATTTTCCAAATTAGACTCAACATCTAATAGAATCAAATCTTTAAACTCTAACGCAAATTGATACCCAATCGCATTAAAATCTATTGCGCTGAAATCAAGGCTAAACATTTCGCCTTCTTTTATTTTTTTATTTTCTAAATTAAAAACAAGTGTTCCAGCAAAAGTTCGAACATCTGTTTCGAGTAAATTATTTGGCGAAGCCGAACCATTTACATCACCTATTTTTATTCCAACAAAATCCGCTTGCGCACTTTCTGTCAAATTTTCAAATGCTGCTGTTTCAGGAAAAGTAGTTTGAAATGGAGTGCTTGGATTATCAAAAACGAAATCAGATTTTATAAATCTCCACGAAGTGTTATTTTCCAAAACATCATCAATGTGCAAAATCAACGCTCGTAATTTTACAATATCCAAAGTCGTCACCGATTCAGAATGATTGGCATCAGCTGCAATTATTTTGTAAGGAGAATCCAATAATTCAGTTCCTAAAATATGTTTTGAAATCAAAACCAAATCATAAGTAGTTACTCCATTCAGATAGTTCATATATTTTTCAGGCGTAATAGTATAATTCCCTCCTGGTTCCAAAGGAGTGAAAATATAATCTCCATTCATTTCAGTTATCACGGGAGGAATACCCGCACCAGTTAATCGAATCGTTACGTCTTCCATTTTTTCTTGATTCTCCGTTGCCACCTCACCAAATATGGACAAGGCAGTTGGAAGTCCACAAGCTCCATTTGGATCTTGAACAGAAATCAATGTCGAACAAAAATCTTGATTACCTGCCTCATCGGTCACCCATAATTCTATTGGAAAAATTACACTCGCCGCAACATCCGCACACGAGATCACTAAACTATCTTGATCGACATCTGAAGAAAAAGAGAATTGTAAATTGGGATAACTTGAGCAATTATCGTAGCTATTTCCTGATTCAAAATCGGTAGCCCAAATAGTTACCTCACCAGTCGTCGGCATCACCACCGTTGATAATCCAAGTATGCAAACAGGTGTTGGCTTTTTTGCATCTTTTACTAAAAAATTATTTTCGCAAGAAGTGAAATTTCCACATCCATCAGAAACTGTAAAAGTCAATGCATAAGATCCGTTGTTAAAATCGCCAGAAGCTTCTGCTCCATTTCCAGAAATTCCATTACTAAATTCCCAGGTAATTTCTAAGTCAGTTTCAGCCGTACAATCGTCCGACGCTTCGATATTAAAAGTTGCCAAAGTAGCTCCACAATCTGCTTCATAATTTTCAACCACACTTGGAATATTGCAAACCTCAATTACTGGTGCAGTAGAATTATTTATTTTTATTACTTGAGTAAAATGCCAAACACCTGGCCCAGGCAAAGTTGGATCTGTATTCGGTTCTGCTTGACACCAATCAACCACATGCCATTTTCTCAAAATCTTAATACATCCTGGCGCTTGAATTTCGAGGTTAGTATCTGTGTAACCAACTGCTATAAAGTCGCAAGCATCTTCATGCAAAATTGGTCGATCATAAGGGGAAGATAAATCGCTCGGTTCCAGACCTGCTCCGCAAGTTGTTCCCGTATAATCTACTGGCCAATCAATATCGTCTGTTGGATCATTTTCATTATTTGGATTGATATAAAATGGTTCGTCATTTTCCAAAAATATTTTTTGAATGCAAGAAGCTGTTTGTCCTTCTGCATCAGTTGCTGTCCAAACTCTCGTCACTTCTCCTACTCCACCGCAACCAATATTTACATTGATATCATTATAAGTGACGGTCGGATTTCCACAATTATCAGTTGCA
>Ga0114957_1004562_pt1 | contig 11855 bp, 5 predicted proteins | sample BantaG_FD_87175 | JGI IMG/M metagenome (GOLD analysis project Ga0114957, IMG submission 87175) | Marine algal microbial communities from Bantry Bay, Ireland - BantryBay_4 metaG | ecosystem: Host-associated > Algae > Red algae > Unclassified | place: Bantry Bay, Ireland | collected 2014-11-21 | reverse complement strand
GGGCATAGGCGGTGAGCGACCAGCGCGTCTGCGGCGAATAGTCAGCCGGGATGTGCTGGCCGATGTTCTTCAGGTAGTCCTGGGACCGGTTGAAGGCATTGTCAGGCACGGCGTACCCGCCCTGACGAGCGAGCACCAGCGCATGGGCCGCCTGAATACTGACGTAGGGGCTGGACCGCCCATCGGCACGCCAATACCCGAAGCCACCGTCGTTGTTCTGGAGCAGCACCATATTCGCGATGTCGCTCGCCATCGCGGCTTCGAACTCGGCCGGGGTCGGTAGACCCTCGGCGGAAAAAGCCTCGAGCACGCCGCGCAGCGCCGCGACGGTCATGATGCGGCTGGCATAGCCATCAGCGCTGCCGTAGTCGTAGTCGTTCACATAGAGCAACGTGTCGGTCAGCGCCTGGAGCGCGGTACTCGACGTGTTGATCTCAAGGCCGCCGAACTGGGGCACCACCCCGTCGGGGGCGCCGACGGTCTGGATCACGGCCCCATCGTCGACGACGCCATAGGTGGCGAAGGCTTCGCTGGTGACCGGGGTGTAGACGGGCAGCGTGGTGATGGCGGCATCGGCGAAGTCGCCAGCAGTGGCGGCCACCCGGAATCGGGCGGTGCCGGCCTCGGCGGCCTCAGCAGGGAAGCGCACCTCGATGCGATCGTTGGCGGGCACCATGACCCGGCGACCCGAGCCATCGGTGAGCGTCAGATTCGAGGTCTGAAGAGCGATGTCGACTTCCATGTCGTCGTCGGTCTGGTTCTGCACCACCACCGGCAGTTCGAAGACATCGCCGAAGTTGAGGAACCGGGGAGCAGACGGCCGCACCTGAAGCGGGAGACGAGCGGTGATGTTGGACTCGCCAGCACCGAACCGATCGGCGCCGTCGACGGCGACCACCATCACCCGGTAGCGGGTCAGGCTGTCGGGCAGCGGCACCTCGACCGTGGCTTTGCCGTCGGCGTCGGTGGTCACATCCGGAGCGAACACGGCAAGGGCATCGAAGTTGTCGCGCACTTCGATCGGGTCCGCGCCGCTGCCATCGTCGCCCCCGGCTTCCGGTGCGCGGGCTGCCGGGGCCGTAGTGGTGTCAGCGCTGTCGGCGACCGACGCGCTCTCCATCATGGCATCGCCTTCTTCTTCCATCGCAAAGTCTTCGCTCGTGGCTCCGTCGTCGCCGGCGGCACCTTCGTCAGATTCACCGCCACCGTCGTCGCCCCCGGAGAGATCACGTGCGAGATCGTCCGGGTTGGTCAAAAGGATCGAGCGTCGCCCGTAGTCGACATCGAGGTTGGCTGCGATCGGCCGGTAGAAGATGTCGAGGGGATCGGCCAGTTCGTACCCGCTGAGGGCCAGGACCGCTTCATCGGCCACGACCACGGCCAACTGGGCATTGGCCAGGGCGGCGCCGTCGGCATCGGTCACCGACACGTCGAGACTGGTGTCCTGGCCGGGGCTCACGAACTCATCCGCGGGCGTCGCGGTGACTTCGAGGGTGCGGCTGGCCGGGGGAACCGACAGCGTCAGCCGCGAGGTGGCGTAGGCCGGACGATCCGGAGCGTCGGGCAACGGGTCGCCACCGTCATCGACACGCTCGCTGGCTCCGACCACATCGATCTGTACATGCAGGTTCGGGATGTGCTCGGACTCGATCGGCACCTCGACGATGGCGGTGCTCTCGGACACGGTGAAGCCGTACTGTTCGACGATGCCGTTGCGGGCCAGGGTCACCAGGCCTTCGCCCTCGGCGATGGGGGACTGCACCAGCAGCTCGGCGGTGTCGCCCGGGGCGTAGTCCTCTTTGTCGGGGATGAGCATCAGCTCTTCGAGTTCGACGTTGCGCACCGGCTTGCGATCGCCACCCGACACCCACCGGGTCAGCTGGCTGCGGCTCTCACGGTCGCTGTCGTCGACCACACCGGCGGTGATCTGGAACTCGCCGCCACCATCGGTATCGAAGGTGCAGGTGACCGCACCGTTGTCGGTCGAGGTGACTTCGCAGGTCTGAACATCGATCGGCTCGGTGACCCACTCGCCGTTTTCCCAGCGACCCTCGAGGCGACCGGCTTCGACGGTCACCGCCCGATCGGCAACAGCTTCACCCTCGATGTCGACCACGATCAGTTCGATGTCGAGCGGCTCGCCCTCCTGGACGTAGGTCCGATCGCTGCGCAGCCCCACGTAGAGGTCGCCCGGGTGCACCAGCATGTCGGTGTTCGCCGACCACGCCTGGCGGTTGACATCCATGACCTCAGCCAGAGCGGACACGGTCGTCGGCTGGCCATCACCCTCACCTACGAAATCCACCTGAAGGAAGTGGTCGCCGTTGGCGTTGGTTCGTCCGGAGAAGCGCTCGATTGTCGGTTCCTTGCCGTTGGGGCCGAAGCCGCCGCCGAAGTCGTCGAAGCCGCCATCGAAGCCGCCGTTGAAACCGAAGCCCTCATCGAAGCCTCCGTACCACCACGGGGTCCAGATGCCGAAGCTGAAATCGGGGTTGTTCGGCGGGTTGTAGCTCGCAGTGCGAGTGGTCACCTGCCAGTCGACCGGGGCATCGGGAAGCGGGCCACCCGAGAAGTAGGTGGCGCTCACGCCGACCGTCGCAGGGTTACCCAGGAGCTGAGGAGCGGGGTTGACGGTCTGGGCAGTCACCTCGAACTCAGGACGACGGAAATCCTGAATCTGGAAGGAGTGCCAGTAGTCCGACTGGCCGCCGGCCAGGTCGGCCACACCGTTGACCACGAAATGGATATTCGCCTGGCCGGTATTGGCGGCCTCGGGAATGTCCACACTGAAGTCGAACCCGCCGAGGGCGTCGATCTCGAGGGCGTCGCGGGCCAGTTCGTTGCCCTGCCAGTCGGTCACCGCATAGCGCACCGTGGTGGTACCGGTATCGAAGAGGCCGAGCTGGGCATCGGAGGCCAGGGCCAGGCCGCGCACCCAGCCCTTGACCCGGGCGGTCTCGCCCGGCTTGTAGGTCTGGCGATCATCGAAGACGTACCACAAGGCGGTGTCCTGAAGTTCCTGGCGTTCCCACCACCCCTGAACGAAGGCGCTGTCGTCGCCTTTGGTGGCCACCAGGATCTGCTGGTTGCGCACCGAGGCCGGACGGTCGAGGGTGACAAGGCCGTCGTCGCCGGTGGTGGCGGTGCTGCTATCGAGTGCGACCTCGACTCCATCGAGTGGGGCGCCGGTCGACAGATCGGTGGCCCAGGCGTGCAGCTCAACGGTGTCGCTGATGGCATCGAGACCGATGTTGGTCGACTGCACCCAGGCGATGGCAGGACGGTTCTGCCAGTACAGGTCGTTGGTGGGGCGAAGATCGGCAAGATCGCCAGTGGGCTTGACGATGACGACCAGGTGGCCATGCTCGCCAGCCAAGGCATCGTTGAGGTCGAGGCTGGTTTCGACCCGAATGTCATCGATCCGGTCGATGTCGACGTTGCAGGTGGCCGCCTGGTCCCAGGCACCGGGCACCGATGACGGGTCCTCGTCCCACTGGCCCTGGAGGAACCGCTCGAAGACGGGCCAGTCGCTCGGGGTGACCGAGTAGGCCTCGACATCGACATCGTCGTGGTTGACGGTGAGGATCGGCAACGTCGGTCGATCGGCCAGCGGGTCGAGGGTGATCAACCCATCGTTGAACTGGCCGAGCGACGGCTCGGCATCGCTCACCCGGAAGTCGACTTCGGTGGCTTCGCCCAGTGTCTGGCCGAAGGTGTCCATCAGATTTGGCGGGAGGGTGACGGTGTAGGTGGTGTCGCCCCGGGTTGCGCCCCGCACGTCGATGGACCACGGAGAGACAAAGATGCGGTTGCCCGGGATTTCCGGCGACACCGTAATGGTTTCGACGTCGAAGTCGTCGATGTCGAGCTGGTTGTTGAAGAAAATCGAAAGCGACTGGCCGGGCTGGCATCCACGGCCCTCACAGGAACTGCCTTCGACCCGCAGCGGTGCGTAGGTGCGGGCCCGGAACGACTGGTCGGCGTCACTGGTGCGAGAGCCCTCGGCCGATGGAAGGCCGGGGCCGACGGTGATCACGATTGCGCTGTCAGGCTCTATCTCATCGGTAGCACGGAACGCGACCCAGCGATTCTCAGCGAGACCGTCGACCAGATTGTCGACAGCTTCGTCTTCAACGATCTCCCCGGGGGTGGCCAGTCGAACCTGCATCTCTTCATCGCCGACGACCAGAGAGATGACATCGAGCGCGGCATCGGCGTCGACCCGCTGATCGAACTGGGCGACGAAGATCTGATCGGTTGGTACCGAATTGTCCCGGCTCGGGGTGAGCGAGGTGACGGTCGCCGGAGGAGTGGCAAAGCTGAAACTTATGGCCTCGGCCAACTCGCCACCGCTCTCGGAAACGGTGCCCCCAGGAATGGTGACGGTGTACTCGGTGGCCATCGGCAGTCGGTCGAACAGTTCCGAGGTGTGTTCGAAGCGCAGGGTTCGAGTGCCGATCCACTGCCAGCGACCATCGATCTCGGGCGAGATGGTGGCCGGTACTTCGAGCGCGTCGAGGGCCTCGAGAGTGGCGATCGGAACCATCGGCTGGTTGAACGTGACGCTGAAGTACGGAGCGACGGACACCTGGCCTTCGGGCTGGAAACGCACCACCTCGAGAGGACCTTCGTCGACAACCGGCGCCCCGCCGTCGGTGCCATCGGGTGGAAACGGGACGTCGATGGTCTCGCCGACCAGCGGCGGGGCCAGCGTGTCGACCGGCCTGTTGAATTCCTGTCTGTCGCCGATGATCTCTTCCCAGGAAGGCAGACGATCAACGACGCTCTGCACCTGGTCATCATCGAGTTTGTCGCCGGTGATCACCGCGGGGCCTGCGGCGGGCTCGAGATCGTCGTCGGAGCCTGCGCTCAGCTTGACGGTCAACGGTGTGCCCGGGGCAAAGGTACGCACGGCGCCATCTCCAGAGTTTGTTGCCGAGTCCGCGCCGTCAGTAGGGGCCTGACCACGATTCCCATCGGTTCCACTGGAACTGCATGACGCAGCCACCATTGCGATCACGAGCAACGCCAGCAGCAACTTGGCAGTGAACATGCAGTTTCTCACGGTTCTTGGACCCTTCAACGACAGGTGGTCCTCTTGAGACGTTCTATCGGCAGCGCCGGTTCCCGCCTAACCGATCTTTCTTGGGCTCACTTCGCTTTGGACGTGGGATGCCGTGCTTTGCATGCCATCGATGGGCGCCTGCCAGTTTTTGACAAAGTCGGGAAAGGATTCGGGGGCGATGCTTCGGCTGTAGAGCCACCCCTGGAAGTGATCGGCTCCCATCTCTTTCAACATCCGAGCCTGCAGCGCAGTCTCCACCCCTTCAGCAACGATTGTGGCCCCGAGCATTTGGCCGGTGGCGATGCAGAGGCGAACCAGCGCCTCTTCCTGACCATGAGGGTCGGCCATGCCAGAGACGAAGCTGCGGTCGATCTTGATGATGTCGATCGGCAGATAGCGAAGATGGGTGATCGCCGAATAGCCGGTGCCGAAGTCGTCGATGGCGACCCGAATTCCCTTCTCGCGAAGCTGGCGCAGTTGGGCCCCCGCCAACTCGAGATTCTCGAGAAGAGAGGTCTCGGTGACTTCGATGGTCAGGCGGCGAGGGTCGATCTCGTAGGCCATCAGGGGGTCGAGGATATCGCTGAGGAAGCTCGGCACATTGAGGTGGCGACTCGAGATGTTGGCGGCAACCCGAATGTGGCTCAGGGCAGGATGGTGGTCGTCCCACAACTTCATCTGACGAGCCACCTCCCGCACAACCCATCGGTCAACCGTGGTGATGACCTCGCTGCGTTCGGCTTTGCCGATGAACTCGTCGGGCATGACGAGACCAAGCGTCGGGTGGTCCCAGCGAATGAGGGCTTCGGCGGAGACAACCTGCCCGTTCGCATCGAGGATGGGCTGATACTCCATACGGAACTGATCCTGGTCGGCTGCAACCAGAATGTCGGTCGTCAGTTCCCGGGTGCGATCGGCCTCAGCAACCAACTCCTCGGTGCAGATCACGAACTGATCGCGGCCGGCTCTCTTGGCGGCGTAGGCCCCAAGATCGGCTTCCCGAAGAAGGCTCGAAACCGTGGCCTTCGGTCGGCTGGTGGCGACGCCGATGCTGGCACTGACCGAAATCGGAACTCCGTTCGGAAGGGTGTAGGGCATCGCCATTGCATCTCGGATGCTCTGGGCGATGGCGTGAACCTCATCGTCATCGGTGATCGATCCGAGAATCATCACGAACTCATCACCGCCGATCCGACAACACTTGTCTTCGGGTCGGCACTGCGACTGAAGGCGCTCAGCGAGCTCCTTCAAGAGGTCATCGCCAATGTTGTGGCCGTGACCGTCGTTGACGGTCTTGAAACCATCGAGGTCGACGAACATCACGGTGACACCGCTGCGACCTGTCGGGCCGAGAAGACTACTGAGGAACGTGAGTGCGGCGGAACGGTTCGGCAGGCCGGTCAGGCCGTCGTGATTTGCTTCCCATGCCGCAGCTGCTTTCAGCAGCTCCCGGTCATGAATCGACGAGGAGAGTCGATCGACCGCACCCTTGAGCGACGCACCGATCTTTCCCGGTGCGACCTGCTGAAGATCTGGGTGGTCGAGGGTGCCATCGGCGAGGGCATCGGCTTGGCGGCGGAGAAGGTCGAGGTTGGCACTGGCCTCCGACATAGCGCTGCCGGCGAGATAGACCTCCTTGGGCCCAGAGGCGGCGGGGATGGAGTCACTGCCAAGCTGCAGTGAGTCGGCACTCGCGGCAAGCTGACGAATCGATCGGCTTATCAGGCCTGCACCCAGCAGAGTCAAAAGCAACGTGATGGATCCGATCCCGATGAGCAGGGTTCGATCGAGTGCTATCTCCTCGTTCGCTGATGCCTCGAGTTGCTCAGCGGTGGCGATCAGTTCGTCTCCGGCCTCCATGGCGAAGTCCTGCCACAATTGGCGACTTTCGATGAGTGCCGGGGCCAGTTCGGGCAGTACACCAGGGTCCTGGATGGAGGCGGACACGGCGTCGCCGCTGGGGACGGCAACTCCCTCGATGACGCTTTTCTCGATCTCGGCTTCGATGAGACGCCAGAATTTCTGGACTGAAGGATCGTCGCGTACCGCTTGGTGGCGAGGTGCCAACGGGCTCATCTGAAGGCCGGCCTCGATCGAGCTCTGGGCCCGGGCATACTCTGAACGTCTGGTGATCAGTTGCTCCAGGGTTCGTGCAGCCCGCTTCGGATCGGGCTCGACCCGAAACCCGTTCCAGTTCTCCCACGCGCCGCCGATGGCGATTTCGGCATCGCTGGCGAATTCGGTGATCTTGACTGCCTGCAACAGGTCGCTGCCGCCGTCAAGACCCACGGACAGGGCTTCGAGTCTGTTCGAGAGCTCCTGGCCCTCGGCATCGAAATAATCGATCAAGTCGTGATACGACTGGTTCAGGGTCACGGGATCGTCTTCACTCGAGCGCAGGGTGTCCACCTCGGAGCGATACCGTTCCGGCAGGATTCCATCGGTTCGGGTAGCAGCTCGGGCAACGGTGGCCTCGAGGTCGAGACCGGTGGCAGCCAACACCACATCGTTCGACACGCCAAGTTTGTCGACTTCCACGGCGGCCACCTGCCAGTTCACCTCTTCGTCCAGGGCGGCCTCGGTCAGCGTCATTCGGAGACGCTCCTCGGCGAGCGGCACAACTTCCTGGACGACGACGCGCTGTTGTTCGTTGGCGGCCAGGTTTCGATAGATCTGGAATCCGAGGACAGTGAGAGGGAGCAGTACCAACGACACGAGGACGACAAAGACACTTGGACGTCGCGCCCGGCGCGCGTCAGCGCCAGGGGTCTGTCGGAAATCTTTACGTCTGCTCACTTCTATGCCTTCGACACATTGAGCTGCCAGATTTAGCGCAAACTCACAAAAGCCCTTGGGTGCAGAGAAGTCGGCCGGTCGGTGTCTCTGGTAGTGGCGACGGTTCCGTTCACCGTAAGAACCTCTGAATTTCAGTCCAATCGGAGGAGATGGTTCCAAGCATTGCTGCCCGGTCCGCTTCGAGGTCACTGAAAGGAACGTCGTTCATCTCTTCCACGATGGCATCGAAACCGGTGTCGAGAACCCGGTTTGTTGGGTCGAGGCCGGTGATGACTCCCATTCCGGTCGGAGCAACGGTGCAGGTGTGCACCGCGAGATCGGGACGATGTCGTCGCAGAGCAACGATGGTCTTCCACACATCGCCGCTCCACAGGAGAGTGGTGCGATCTCGCTCCGCGGTGACCTCGTCGATCGGAAAGCAATCGTGGATATAGACAACGCCATCGGGTGCCATGAAGCGCTCGACGTTGATGAAATCCCGCAGTGTCTGATCGAAGTGGTGCAGGCCGTCGATGAATGCGAAGTCGATCGGGGCCCCGAGCACGTCGAGGATGGCGGGGTTGGCAAAGAACTCATCACTGGTGGCGGCGACGACGGTGGTGTTGTCGTTGGCGTGGTCGACCTTCGGCTCAGGGTCCACGCCGACGGTGCGCGTTGCCGGGTCGACGAATGCAAGCGAATGACCCTCGTGGACACCGATCTCGAGATAGAGGTCGGGCTCGAGCAGGTCATGGGTGTGCTGCAACAGCTCGTAGTAGGTGGCCATCGGTTGAAGCATCGCAGCCTGGGCGTCTTCTTCCCGATCTTTGTGTTCGCTCATCGTTGCACCCGCCAGTGCACGCCGGTCCAGTCGACTTCCACGATCTCGCTGGTGATGTCGTTGGCGGCGCGATAGTCATCGACTGCTTTGCGGCAGGGCTCCCACGCTCCGTAGTCGTCAACGAGGACGAAGCCCCCATCAGCAACTTTCGGCTCCAGGGCTGCGAGCGCGTCAATGGTGGATTCGTACAGGTCGCCGTCGAGACGCAACACTGCGAGTTCGCTGATCGGGGCGGTGGGCAATGTGTCAGAGAACCAGCCCGGAAGGAACTGCACCCGGTCATCGAGGAGGCCGTACTTTTCGAAGTTCTGCTTCACGACATCGACGCCGACCTTCAACGGAGTGACACCGGACCAGTCGATGCCAGCATCGGCCGGGTAGTTGTCGGGATCAGGAGCCGGGATGCCCTCGAAGGAGTCAGCGACCCACACTGTGCGCCTGCCAGAATGGGAATCGACGTCAGCCCAGGCCTCGACGATTCCCTTCATCAAAATGGTGACCCCGCCTCGCCACACCCCGGTCTCGATCAAGTCGCCAGGGATGCCTTCCGCAAGTACGACTTCGACACAATGGCGAACATCGGTGAGCCGTTCGACTCCAACCATTGTCTCCGCCGCCGGAGGCCAGTCATGGCCGACCTGGCGCTTCGCGGGATCGCCACCCCGGCGACTCAGGCGGGTGTTGCTGGCTCGCAACGCAGCACGAAGGATGTCGGCGTCAGTTCCGAGGATGCCGAGGCCATCCCAGTCGCCGATTGCGACATCGTGCATTTCCTCATCGATATAGAGCGACCGGGTCAAGCTGGCCATCAAGAGGTCGACGTAGCGTTCGCGAAGCAACATTGTTCATCGAGCCTATTGGGCTGGGGCACACACACCCATTCCCGACTGCCCACTGAGCCGGGCCTCAGGTTCAGGTAGGGTCAGGCGGTGCAGCAGTATCTGGATTTGATGGGCCACATATTGGACGAGGGCACCGTGCGGGGTGACCGCACCGGTACCGGAACGAAATCGGTCTTCGGTCATCAGATGCGGTTCGACCTGGCCGAGGGATTTCCTCTCCTCACCACCAAGAAGCTGCATCTCAAGTCGATCGTGCATGAGCTGCTCTGGTTCCTCAACGGTGACACCAACATCGAATATCTCCAAGCGAACGGGGTCAAAATCTGGGACGAGTGGGCCGACGCCGACGGCAATCTGGGCCCCGTCTATGGCCACCAGTGGCGGTCCTGGCCCACGCCTGATGGCCGAGCCGTCGACCAGATTTCCGCGGTCGTGGACGGGATCCGCATGAACCCGGAATCCCGACGGTTGGTGGTCAGTGCCTGGAATGTCGCCGACGTCGACGACATGGCGCTGCCGCCGTGCCACTGCCTGTTCCAGTTCTACGTGGCCGACGGCAAGCTGTCCTGCCAGCTCTATCAACGCTCAGCCGATGTGTTCCTCGGCGTCCCGTTCAACATCGCCAGCTATGCGCTGCTCACCATGATGATGGCGCAGGTCTGCGGGCTCGGCGTCGGCGACTTCGTCCACAGCTTCGGTGATACCCACCTGTACCTCAACCACATGGAGCAGGTTCGAACCCAGCTGGCTCGAACCCCTGGACCGTTACCGACCATGCAGATCAACCCTGAAGTCAAAGACATCTTCGCCTTCTCCTACGACGACTTCGAACTCGTGGACTACGACCCCCAGCCCCACATCGCCGGCGCGGTCGCGGTCTAGATGGCTCGACCAACCCGTGCGGCTGGTGCGTCCGGTGGCGCTCCTGGCCAGACTGACGTTCGTCTTTCACTGATTGCGGCCATGGCCCATGACCGAGTGATCGGATTCGAGGGAGACATGCCATGGCACCTGCCAACAGACCTCGCTCACTTCAAAGCGGTGACCATGGGCAAGCCGGTCATCATGGGCCGCCGGACATGGGAGAGCATCGGCCGTCCACTTCCCGGTCGTCGAAACATAGTGGTGTCGAAGACGATGGCGCACCAGCCCTTCGCCGGGATCGAGACGGCACTCGAGAACGAAGAATACGCGTGCCGCAACGCTGCGGCCAAAGATGCCGGCTTCGATGTTGCTCTGGACCTGGTGACCGCAATCGCCATTGGGGCATGTTCGGATGAAGCCGCCGGATCCCCGACCGAGATCATGGTCATCGGTGGGGGAAAGATCTATGCGGAAGCGCTGCCGCTGGCCCATCGGCTGTACCTCACGCTCATCGACAATCGAGTGGAGGGCGATACCTGGTTTCCCGACTACGATGCCGCCGAGTGGCGGGAGGTGGAGGCGACAGAACTGGCAGCGACCGAGACCGAGCCGGCAATGCGAATGGTCACCCTCGATCGGCATCAGCCGGTCTAGTTTTCGCAGGAGCCCCGGCGGTTCTGCGGAGCTCCGGAACAGGTGTCGTTGCCTGAGCCGCCGAAGAGAGTGTTGGCGCCGGCGCCTCCGATCAGCACGTCGTTGCCGGTCGATCCGTGCAGGACGTCGTCACCGTCGGTGTCAGTGAGGCGGTCATTGCCGGCGTCGCCGAAGAGCAGGTCGTTGTTGTGACCGCCGGTTATGGAATCGTCGCCAAGGCCCCCTCGCAGGGTGTCGCGGCCATGGCCGCCTTCGATGTCATCGTTGCCATTGCCGCCGGAGATGGTGTCCCATCCGTATCCGCCATCGAGAATGTCATTGCCGGATCCACCGCTGATGAAGTCGTTGCCGTTACCGCCGTAGACCCGGTCCCAGCCGAAGCCACCGACGAGGGCGTCATAGCCGCTGCCGCCATAGATGGTGTCGTTGCCGCTGCCGCCGTTGACCAGGTCGGCGCCATCGCCGCCGCCAAGAACGTCAGTGCCGTCGAGGCCGACAAGCGTGTCGTCGCCGTCTTCACCGCGCAGGTCGTCGTTGCCGTTGCTGCCGTGAAGCAGGTCGTCGCCGGTGCCACCGGTGATGGTGTCATCGTCGTCGCCGCCGTAGAGTCGATCGTCGCCACTGCCGCCGCTGACGGTGTCATCGCCGAAGCCGGCGCCCACGAGGTCGTCGCCGTTGCCGGCGGAGATCGTGTCGTTGCCGTCGCCGCCACAGATGATGTCGTTGCCACTCAAGCCGTTGATCTGGTCGTTGCCAGCGAGGCCGCTGATGACGTCGACGCCGGAGGTGCCGTTGATCACGTCGTCACCGTCGG
>Ga0114957_1004560_pt1 | contig 11857 bp, 7 predicted proteins | sample BantaG_FD_87175 | JGI IMG/M metagenome (GOLD analysis project Ga0114957, IMG submission 87175) | Marine algal microbial communities from Bantry Bay, Ireland - BantryBay_4 metaG | ecosystem: Host-associated > Algae > Red algae > Unclassified | place: Bantry Bay, Ireland | collected 2014-11-21 | reverse complement strand
TTTTCGCCATTTTTCCCAAAAAAATAATTCCATAACAAAGGCTATGCAATGATTTTTTTGAAAAAACTGACAAAAAAATTCCCTCGTCAAAAATCTGCATTTATTAATTTTCTATTCCTTAGAGGAACGAATGGATGATATCAGAGCTGTTATGGATGCTGTAGATTCCAAGAAAGCCATTCTTTTTGGGCATTCAGAAGGAGGTTCCGTATCGGCATTATTTGCAGCGACTTACCCGAATCGAACTATTGCATTGATTACTTTTGGAGCTTTTGCGATGCGAAGGTACTCTGATAATTATCCTTGGGCACCAACTGACGAAGAACGTCAAAAAGTTTATGATATGATAGAGTGTTGTTGGGGAAGTGGTGATATGAATCTAGCTGACCTTGCTTCATCAAAAGCAAATGATAAAATTTTTATGGATTGGTTGGCGAATTATTTTCGCTCTGGTGCAAGTCCAAGTGCCGCTTTGATATTGACTCGTATGAATACTCAGGTGGACATTATTGGTATTTTGCCTTCTATCAAAGTTCCTACACTTATGATGCAACGAGTGAATGATATTGATGTAAAAATTGAGGAAGGAAGATTTATAGCTGAACGAATCAAAGGGGCAAAGTTTATCGAATTTGAGGGAGACGATCATTTGTTTTGGGCAGGAAATACAACAAAGGTGCTTGATGAAATGATTTCATTTATCAAACATATCAAACCCTATTCCACTTCTTTTCCCTATTGGAAAAAAATATCAAAATTGAATTTGCGGTTTTTAAAAACCACACGCATTTACAATTTAGCTTTTATGAAAAGAATGGAATTATTCGTGTATGTCTGCAAATTGATAATCCTCGGTTTACTCACCTATGTGTTGTTGCCTTTGTTTAACACCAAAGGTAGAAGGTTTAGTAAGAGATTAAATAAAATATGGTTTGACACCCTAGCGATTGTAATCCAAAATGCTTCAGAAGAATCTGCCGATTTTATGAATTATGGATATTTAGCTCAGGAAAATATAAGCATCGAAGATATTCAAGATGCGCCTAGAAATATGTATTTGCATATCGCCTCTAATGGAGGGACGGTTGACCTATCTGGTAAAAACCTGCTAGAGATTGGATGTGGAAAAGGGGCAGGAGGCAAACTCATCCAACGCCAATTACAATTTGAAAAATATACTGGAATTGATTTGCCCAATGAACATATATCAATAGCGAATAAAAAGTGGGGAGGAAATGACTGCTTGAATTTTATCCAAGGAGATGCGGAGAATTTACCATTTGACGGAGAGACATTTGATATGGTGCTTAATGTTGTTCCTTCCACCCCATCAATCGGTTGAATTTTTTCATAAATAATATCTCGAAGGTGGCGATTATTTTTTGCAAATATTTTTACTAGCAAAGCATACCGACCTGCAATATTTGCACACTCCACAATTTCAGGAATTTTTTCCAACTCCATTTCCACCTTTCGATGATGCTTAGCATCTGTTAACATGATCTGAGTTTCCTAATTCGCCTTAGCAGGAGCGTTGATTATTTTCTTTATTGGATTAGAAATGATCCTTGGGATTCGTTTTTTTAGGGACACTCACGAAGGAGGTGGTTCGGGTAGTGTAGTGCCTATTGCCTTTCCACTTTTAGCAGGTGCAGGAACCTTGACTACGATTGTTTCTTTAAAAGCAGAATATGATAATATCAGTATCATCGCTGGCATCGTAGTTAATTTGGTTTTTATCTATATGATTTTACGATCAACAGATTGGTTATCAAAAAAGATGTCTCCACAATTTGTAGATTCTTTAAGAAAAGTTTTTGGGATCATTTTGATAGCAATAGCTATTCAAATGTTTAAGGAGAATGTGTAAAACGATTTTCCAAAACCGTCCAAAACATGAGTCATCCCATATCTCTGAAAAAGAGATTGACATGAAAATTCAGCAAAATTATTAGAGTTTGGATCAAATGGTTATATGGAATGACTCATGTTTGTTTTGTTTTTTTTTGTAAGGTTTTGGAAAACTGTGTTACGTGAGTAACTTTGAGAAAAAAAAATGAAGAAATCCCTCAGCCTTTTAATTTTATCTCTTTTATTTTTACTTCCTTCTTTCTTAATTGCCCAACAACGATTGTTAATTAGCACCATAAAAGAAGATGGTTTTCAACATGCATTACATTTTGAAAAAGAAGTAAGCGCTCAGCTTGTCCTAAGTGAAAAAATAAAAATCACAACTTCCTTCCCTACTCCATTCATAATGCTATCAGGGCATTTCGAAAAGGAAAATTTTTATCAAAACTTATCTTACCGTACTTTTTCATCTGATAAAAACCAATGGTCAGAATGGCAACCATTATCAGTTTTTACAGAAGGAAGGACAGTTGGTAGAACGGTTTATGTAGGAGGAGAAATTAGTTCCTCAACAACATATTTACAAATCCAATCCAATCAAGTAATTGAGGATGCGTTTAACCTAAGATTATTTGCACCAGGTTTCTCTAAAGAAAATCAAGCCGCTACCCCTCGAAGTCCAAGTGATATTTGTGCTTGTGTGCAACCTGAATTTGAAGGAAGAACGGATTGGTGTCCTAATGGAAATTGTCCTCAAGATTCAACCCCTCAATCTACCGAACCTACTCATATCATCGTTCATCATTCTGCGGGACAAACTACAAGTTCGGATTTTGCAGCAGTCGTAAGATCCTATTGGGATCTTCATGTTAATACCAATGGTTGGGATGATATTGGTTATAATTGGTTAGTGGATGGAAATGGAATTTTGTATGAAGGACGTGGCGAAAGCCGACAAGGTGCGCACTTCAGTTGTATCAATGGAAATACAACTGGAATATGTTTTATTGGAAATTATGAAAATGCAACGCCTAGTGCAGAAGGATTAGCAATGTTGCAAAATTTTATAGCTTGGGAAGCTTGCTCAAAAGAGATAGATGTACTCGGTGCTGACTTCCATTCCGATTCCAATACGAATCTTGAAAATGTCTCTGGTCATAGAGATGGAAATGGTTTACCAAATTCTTGTAGTTCTACAGTTTGTCCAGGAGAAAATTTATATCCTTTAATACAGACATTGCGAGATCAGGTTTCGACTTTGCCATGTTATCAGGAAACGATAGCTTCTGCAAATGATTTGTTAGAAAATGAATCTATAAACATTTTCCCTAATCCTACTTTCGGCGAATTTCAAATAAAATGGGAAAACTTAGCCGTTTCAAATATTGTTATTTATAATTCAACTGGGCAAGAGGTTCAAAACTGGAAAGGTCATAATTTTGAAAATTCCTTTTTCCAAACCAATTTTTTACAAAAAAAGTCGAGAGGAATTTATTATATAAAAATCAAGTTAAAAGACAATCGTTCGATTTCTCGTAAAATAGTTGTTCTATAAATCACAAATAGGAGTCATCCCATATTTTTAAAATTGAGATTAACATAAAATTTGGCAGAATTATTTGAGTTTGTTTCAAATGGTTATATGGTTATATGGTTATCGAAAATTTGTGATTCATCGAGATTCGATAACCATTTAACCATAGCGAAGCGAAACCATTTAACCATATAGAAAACCATCTCGTTTTTTGCAAAAAACCTCTATCAAACCCTATTTTAAAAATATGGGATGACTCCTATTTGTGGTTATAACTTCACCCGATGCAAAACCCGATTTCGATCTGCATTCGTAACCCCCGATTCAAGATAAAATAAATGCCCATCATAAACCTCCATTTTCTCAATATGCGTTGCATTAAAAAATACGATAGGTTCAACTGATCCATCCTTCAAATTTATTTCATAAATGGACTTTCCCTTTTTCGTATCATAAACCGTGTATGCTTTGTTATATTTTTTATCAAAAAGAATTTGTTTCTCCCATTTTTTATTTTGATGATAAGTGATGGGAAGGTAACGAAGCGATGTTCCTTTAAATGTAAAAAATTCTAAATAGCCATTTACATGATCAAAAAGGCATAGTTCATTTTGATAAATTTTAAGTGGAGAAAAAATAGGTTTATACATTAATTGTTTCCAAGATTGTCGTTCTATCCATGAAGCTTGAGGAACATCAGGAAGTGCATCTTGTAATACAAAATCGTCCATACTTCTAGAAATATTTATTCCATCTACGACTTTGATTTTGGTAATAATATCTTTTTCTTTCTTTGAAATTATGGTGTAGGTTAAAAATTGATCTTGCATGGAATACTTTTGCCAATACAACAATTGATCAGTAGCAGCGACGCAGGGTTTAATTAATTTTTCGAATTGACGGGCAGGATATTTTGAAATTATTAGAATCTTATCATCTTGAAGACCAATTTCAAATCCATATTTTTTACCCACCAAATGAATATTTCCTAAACAACTTCGATGTAATGTTTGTACTTTTTCTTTCTCAAGTTTTAGTTTATCAAGGACAGTCCCATCCCAATCTTTTAAGATTAATTTGTTTCCAGAAAAGGTTCCGGGGAAAGTGAGAATCAGAATCTTATTTTTATCTAAAATAAAATCTTTAACGGTATAATTTTTTTTAGTTAGTTTTTCGATTTTAGGTTGATCGGTGACTTCGATTTCAGGTAACCCAAATATTGATCGTTGAAGTCGGATTGTGATTGGTTCGGTAGGTTCCTCTTCAATGGTTAGTAATAAATTTTCATAACCGATGTAAGAAAAAATAATGACGGTAGGATAATCTTCGATTTCAATTTGGAAAGTACCATCCAGTTCTGAGTAGGCTCCAAATACAGAAGTTTGATTAAAAATATTAACCTTTTCTAAAGGTAGATTTGTTTTAGCATCAATAACTTTTCCCTCTAGGATAAATGTATCCTGAGCACCTAAGTGAAATTTTAAAAAACTAAATAGTATTAATAGTAGGCTTATTTTTTTCATTTGTAAAAATTGGAATGATGAGTTTTTTTAATCTCATCACTATTTTTAATCTTTGAGATTAAAATTTCTCTACCATACACTTTTATAGAACTGAACTTAGAGCCACGAATTATCACGAATTTTCTCAAATTATTTCTTGTATTGAATTTGAGAAAATTTAAAAAAGTCATTGATGGCTTTTAATTCGAGAAAATAGAATTTAATTCACTCGAATTCTAAAATAAGCTTCGCATTTTAAGTGCAAATTCGAGCTAATTCATGGCTAAAGATTCAGACTAAAAAAAGTGTACGGTAGAGAAGTTAAAATTAAAATTTTTATCTTTACTTTTTTTTACAAAAAATGAATAATAGTCAGGTCACTAATTGTCTGATAGGTTCCATCTTTTCGCTTTTTTTGGAATACTTTTTTCATAGATTGTATATTCGAACCAACTCTTACCATGGAACAACCTCCCTAATGTATTTTACCTAATATTTCATTTGGTCGTTACTTATTAATATAACAACCAAGTTTTATGAAATCACAATTGATTTCTATTCATACTATGTATGTTACTGATAATCAATTTTTTAAATGAGTTTTTATACAAATACCAATTCAAAATCCATTATGTTGAGACTAACAAAATTACCGAACAAAACCATCCTTTTACTTTTTTTCTTTTTTTCTCTAAACTTTCAAGCAATAGCAAATAGTCCAAATTCCAATCCTTGGAGTGCAACAGACGAAAGCCGATTTGCGACCAAAGGGATGGAAAGAACCATTATTCCAAAAAAATATAAAACCTTCAAATTAGATTTACCTGCCTTGCAATCTTTATTGGAAACTGCTCCTTTAAGATTTTCAGCAGAGGCAGCTACCAATCAAGTAGTACTCACTTTACCAATGCCCAATGGGACAACTGAAAGATTTCAAATCTTTGATGCACCCATTATGCAAGAAGAGATAGCTGCGCAATATCCTATGATTCATTCGTATGCAGGAGTTGGAATTGATGACCCTACCGCAAGTTTACGATTTGATGTCACCCAATTTGGATTTCATGCTCTAGTGTTATCTGCTCGTCATAGTTCAGTTTATATTGATCCATACTCAAAAGCAGATACCGAACATTATATTTCTTATTATAAAAGTGATTTTGAAAAACCTAATAATAATTTCTCTTGTCATGTTGGAGGAGAAAGTGTTGATGACGATTTTGATGATTTAGAAAATGAAAATGTAAATAGTTTGTTACAAGGTGATTGTCAATTACGTACTTATCGAATTGCAATATCTTGTTCAGGTGAATATGCTAATTTTCATGGAGGTACAGTAGATGATGTCATGGCTGCAATGAATACGACTTTGACTCGGGTAAATGGGATTTACGAAAGGGACTTAAATGTCAATCTGGTCTTAGTAAATAATAATGACCAATTAATTTTTCTAAATTCTGGAAGTGATCCTTATACTAATAATAGTGCAGGTGCTGCCATTAACGAAGGACATGATGAAATTACAAGTACAATAGGATCAGCTAATTTTGATGTAGGTCATCTTTTCACTACAGGTGCAGGTGGACTTGCAGGCTTAGGAGTTATTTGTCGAAATAACAGTAAAGGTAGAGGTGTAACTGGAACCAATAGTCCCGTAGGTGATCCTTTTGATGTTGATTATGTTGCGCATGAGATCGGACACCAGTTTGGTGCTAATCATACTTTTAATAATAGTTGTTCTGGAAATCGAAATGGTGGAACGGCGATGGAACCTGGAAGTGGTTCAACAATTATGGCGTATGCAGGAATTTGTAATCCTAATGTTCAGTTTAATAGTGATGATTATTTCCATGCGATCAGTATTGAAGAAATTTCAGATTATATAAATAATGGACAAGGGAATAATTGTCCTACGTTTACAGATACAGGTAATAATCCACCTACTATAGATGGTGGTGCAAATTATACCTTACCTATTTCTACTCCATTCAAATTGACGGCTGTAGGAACTGATATGGATAATGATGTAATGACTTATTCGTGGGAGCAAATGGATAATGAAATCGGAAGCATGCCACCTGCTTCGACTAATACTGGCGGACCAATGTTTAGATCATACGATCCTACGGAGGATGCTTTTAGATATTTTCCTAAAATAAATGATATTGTAAATGGCATTGATGATGAATGGGAAGAACTACCGAGTGTATCAAGAGGAATGAGTTTTAGAGTTACGGTCAGAGATAATCATATGGGAGGAAGTTGTACTGAAGAGGATAATGTCAATTTAACTTTTGATGATAGTGCGGGGCCGTTTTTAGTACAAGCACCTAATACGAATGTAACTTGGTTAGCAGGAACACCCGAAACAGTAACTTGGGATGTTGCGAATACTGATGCGGCACCCGTAAGTTGTGCAAATGTAGATATATTGTTATCATTGGATGGTGGATTTACTTATCCAACTACTTTGGCGAGTAGTGTACCGAATATAGGATCATACGAAATAACGGTTCCTAATTCAGAAAGTACAAATTGTAGAGTGATGGTCGTTTGTTCTGACAATATCTTTTTTGATATTTCTAATAATGATTTCACTATTGATGTATCTAGTTTTCCTACTTTTATTATGGGAGTAGATCCTCAAGTCCAAGATGTTTGTGGAAGTGTTGGGAATGTTGATTATGCATTTGACTTTATAGGGTTAGCTGGATTTGATGAAACAGTAACTTTGACTGCAACAGGTGTTCCTGCTGGAGCGATGGTTAATTTTTCTCAAAATGATTTTGTACCATCAGAGGTTTCTACTTTAGCGGTTAGTAATTTGGCAAATGTTGCTGATGGAACTTATACAATTTTGGTTACGGCTACTTCAACTTCTATTTCGAATGAGCAAGAAATAACACTAGTTGTCAATAATTCAAGTCCTGCTGCTGTTACTCCAATGTCTCCTGCAAATGGGGCTACTGCTCAAAGTGGAGTAAGTATGCTGTCATGGAATCCGTCAGTTGGAGCAGCTAGTTATATGATAGAGATAGCAACGACACCTGGTTTTGGTAATACCATCATCGAATCGGCAACAGTTAATAACAATAATTACACGACTCAAAATTTAGAACCATTGACGGTTTATTATTGGAGAGTAGGCGCAAGTAATAATTGTGGCATAACGAATGCTATTGACTTTTTTGCTTTCCAAACGGAAGGCATGGGATGTAATACCTACAATAGTACAGATACTCCTATTGATATTCCTACAAATGTAGTTTCTACAACAACTTCTACAATTGCTGTAACTAATACTATAAATATCATAGATGTCAATATTGGAATTGATGTTTCACATACCTGGATTGGAGATTTGGGAGCGGTATTAACTTCGCCTAATAATACAAGTGTTGAACTATTTGCAGAACCGGGAGTGCCGGCATCACAATATGGTTGTAACGAAGATAATATCTTATTAACTTTTGATGATGAGGCTTCAGGTACAGCTACAGAATTAGAGAACACTTGTATTGAAGGAGGAAATTATGGCGCGGAAGGATCTTTCCAGCCTTTAGGAAGTTTGGCAGATTTTAATGGAGAAGATGGAAATGGAGATTGGACATTGAGTTTGTCTGATGCTTTTGATGAAGATGGTGGAGTATTTGAAAGTTGGAATTTGGAATTATGTTTTAGTGTGATGGCTGGGGCAGTACCTTCTTTGGATAATACTCTTTTTACTGTTCCACCAAGTGCGCCTCAATCTATTTTAAATAATAATTTGGAAGCTACTTCAACCACAACAGGGGCTACCGATATTACTTTTGTAGTATTGAGTTTAACTCAAAATGGAACATTAGATATCAATGGAACAAGTGCAACTATTGGAGCGACTTTTACCCAAGCGGATATTAATAATGGGATAGTTACCTATACCGCATTCAATGGAACAACTCAAGATGAATTTAATTTTGATGTAGTCACCTCAGATGGAGGTTGGATTGCCGATCAAACATTTAATATAGTAGTGAGTACTGCTGCCGTTTTTGCAAGTGCGGTAATAGAACAAAACGTAAGTTGTAATGGTGGAAGTGATGGTATTTTAGTTGTCAATGCATCAGGAACAAATCCTCCTTTTCAATATAGTTTGAATGGAGGGATGTACCAGTCAAGTGAAATATTTAATAATTTACCTATGGGAAATTATACGGTAGAGGTACAGGATGATATGGGAAATATTGTTTCTGCAAATATGGTTACGATAACCGAACCTATGCCGCTTACTATTTCTTCGATGGTATTTGAAAATACTATAACAGTAACTTCTAGTGGCGGAACTGGAAATTTGATGTATAGTATTGATGGTTCTGATTTTCAGGCTAACAATGTATTTTCAAATTTACCAAATGGGCAATATACTTTCGAAGTAATGGATGCTAATGGTTGTATCACCACTACTTCCGCTTCTGTAAATGTTATTCAAAGTGCCAATGTTGCAACAGTTGCGGTAACTTGTTTTGATGGCAATGATGGAATGTTAAGTATCAATGGCGTTTCAGGAGGAACCGCTCCTTATTTGTATAGTATTGATAATATAAATTTTGTTTCCACTACCAGTTTTAGCGAATTAGCGGTAGGTGCTTATAATGTGTATGTCATGGATGTTACAGGTTATGTATTTGAAGCTGGATCATTCGATGTAAGCAATGCACCTCAACTAAGTATTACTACTTCAGTTGTTGATAATTCAATTACGGCAAATGGTATGGGAGGTACAGGAACTTATACTTATAGCATCAATGATGGGGCATTTCAAGATAGCAATGAATTTCCAGATTTACCAAATGGGAATTATGTGATAACTGTTCAAGATGAAAATGGATGTACGACAGAATCTATTTCTTTGACGATTAATTTTACGAGTACCAATGAATTAGATTTTGAAATCAATTTTGATTTATTTCCAAATCCTACTCATGGACAATTGACTATCATCTTAAATCAAGAAACAGAAAAGGATTTGACTTTACGAATTTTTGATGTAGCAGGGAAATTAGCGCAAGAAATTCGTTTGGAAAAAAATGGAATGCAATTACAAAAACAAATTAGTGTTTCGGAATTGCCAGCGGGGAGTTATGAGATTTTGTTGACGGATGGAAATATGTTTGGTAGAAAACGTTTTGTGAAAATGTAATTTGTGATTTTTTTATAAAAAAGAAAAGACTGGATTTCATGGATTGAAATTCAGTCTTTTTTTATTTAGTCAATCGTTTTCGCAATCTATTTGGATTTCTTTTTTGATGCCATACTGCCTCAATTAAAACTTCGTTTCTATCCTCAAGGATTGAAAAATAAATTCCATAGGGAAATCTTTTCATTAATTTTCTTCTTATCGACCCAACTAAGAAAGCATGGATTTATGCATTTTCTGATAAATGATTTGCTTCTTCATAAAATTCTAAAACAAAATCAATTCCTAATCCAGTACTTTGGTCTTCATACCAAGTAGATGCATCATTAATGTCCAAATATGCTTCAGCAGAAATAATAATGTTATAAGCCATGTTTATCTAAAAGTCGTTTTTTGGCTTCATCAAGTGTGATTCCAGATTGTGGATTTTTTAAATATGCTATCCTTCTCTCCTTTAATTCATTAATCTCATCTTCATTTAATTCATTGTTATCTTTTTGAGATTTTTGATAAATAAATTGAATGTAATCATAAATCTCTCTTCTTCTATGAAAAGGAAGCTTATTTAAAATTTCTAAAATTGCAGTTGTGCTCATTACAATATTTTTATTAAAAATAATGTTTTTTCGTTAAAATGGAAAATATTAATTCACAACGAAAAAAATAACTACTTAGTTTTTGAAATAACCTATTAAAACCTCAACTATTCCCAAAAACCAACGTTTTTATTACAATCCTAAAAAAGAAATTTTTCTCCCAATAACATTCAAAAAAACTTATCTTTGCGCCCGATATGAAGAACTTAAGAAATTTTTGTGTGATAGCCCATATCGATCATGGAAAAAGTACCCTTTCCGATCGATTATTAGAATTTACTCAAACCATCTCCGAGCGGAAAATGAAAGATCAAGCTTTGGATGATATGGATATTGAGCGCGAACGTGGAATTACGATAAAAAGCCACGCGATACAATTGTATTATAACCACTCTGATGGTGAAAAATATACTTTCAATTTAATCGATACTCCTGGACACGTTGACTTTTCATATGAAGTTTCTCGTTCCATTGCAGCCTGTGAAGGGGCACTTTTATTAGTGGATGCTTCACAAGGAATTCAAGCACAGACCATTTCCAATTTGTATCTAGCAATAGAACATGATTTGGAAATCATTCCAATCTTGAACAAAGTGGATATGGAAAGTGCGATGATTGATGAAGTATCTGATCAAATTATAGATTTGATTGGATGTGATAAAGAGGAGATTGTTTTGGCAAGTGGAAAAACAGGGATTGGAATTCAAGATATCATGGATGCGATAGTGGATCGAATTCCTGCACCAGAGGGAGATTTAAAAGCACCTTTGCAAGCATTGATTTTTGATTCTGAATTTAATCAATACCGAGGAGTTATCGCTTACTTTAGAATCATGAACGGTGTGTTGAGAAAAGGAGACCAAGTTCGTTTTGTCAATACGGAAGCAGATTATATCGCGGATGAGGTTGGGGTGATGCAAATGGATAATATTCCGCAAAAGAAACTGGAAGCTGGAAACGTGGGGTACATCATCACAGGGATCAAAACTTCTAAAGAGATTAAAGTAGGAGATACCATTACTTTGACAGAGAATCAATGTACGGAAGGTATTCATGGATTTGAAGATGTGAAGCCGATGGTATTTGCAGGAATGTTTCCTATCGAAAATGAACACTACGAAGACCTTCGAGATAGTTTAGAAAAATTGCAGTTGAATGATGCTTCTTTGGTTTTTGAACCTGAGACATCTGAGGCTTT
>Ga0114957_1004558_pt1 | contig 11864 bp, 8 predicted proteins | sample BantaG_FD_87175 | JGI IMG/M metagenome (GOLD analysis project Ga0114957, IMG submission 87175) | Marine algal microbial communities from Bantry Bay, Ireland - BantryBay_4 metaG | ecosystem: Host-associated > Algae > Red algae > Unclassified | place: Bantry Bay, Ireland | collected 2014-11-21 | reverse complement strand
CGGCGCCGGCGCACGGCGACACGTCGCGCGCACGTTGGCGGAGCGCCCCCGCCGGCGGGTCGCTGTCGCGTCCGTCGAGGGTGTGTGTGCACTCGGCCGTGCGGACGAGAAAAAACGTGGTGCCCGCTGCCGCCGCGAAAGCACAAGAAGAGGCAAACCAACACAGAAAAGAAAAGAAAAGAGGGGGAAAAAGAGGAGGACGACCACCCGTCCGCGCAGCAGACGCGGCACGCCGGCCCACCGCCCCACCACCGCCCTGCGGCCGCCTCATAACCAGATGGACTTTTTGCGCGAGCGGCGGCGCGCCTTGCGCGCGGTGGACCGCCCCCCGTTGCCGCCGTCGGCCGCCGCACCGCCGGCCGTGGCAGCTTGCGACTCGCCCGCCGACGCTGACCCGTCTTCAGCTGCCGCCGCCACGGACGCCGTCGCCGCCAACGACGGCGGCGGCAGCGCCGCCGCCGCCGCCGCGCCGCCGCCGCCCCGTCCACGCCCACCCCGGCCGCCCGCCGGCCGCCCGTCGGCGGCCGGCGAGGACGACAGCGTGGCGGCAGCGGCGTTGCTCGCGCCCGACGAGCGCCGCGACGTGCGGCGGGGCGGGCGGGCGGGGGAGGCGGTGCCGCGCGGAGGCGGGGAGGAGCGCCGCCGCCCGCGGCCGTCGCCACCCCCGCGCGCGCCGTCGCTGTCCCCGTCGCTGGTCGAGGCGCGGCCGCCGACCGACCGCGGGCGGGGCACAGCGCGGCCGCCCCGCGCGCCGCCGCCGTCACCACCGGCGCTGTGGCCGCCACGGACCGCGGGGCCGCGCCCCGACCGCCCGTCATTGGCCGACGGGGGTCGGGCCCGGGCGGCCACCCCGGCGTCCCGGGCGGCCACCCCGGCACCGGTGAGCCCCCCAGGGTAGCCACCCACGTTGCCAAAGCCGGCGCCCGCCGCACCCGCACCGGGGCCGCCGCCCCAAGTCCGTAGCGGCCCGTCGGGCACCTCCCCCTCGCTGGCCTCGCTGCTGCTGTTGCCCGCGGCCGGGCCGCTACCACCGCCCGCCGTGTCGGCCCACCCCGGCGTCACCTCACCGTCGCTGACCGACGACAAGCTCCGCCGCCGCGGCCGCCGGACAGGGATCGGCTCCTCGTCCTCGTCATCGGCGGCAGCAGTTGCAGGGGCGGCGGCGGCGGTTCCCAGCTGCGGTACCGGCCTGTCGGCAAATCCCCGGCTGGTCGACGTGGCGCCCACGCCCGCGCCCGCGCCAGCACGCCCACCATGGTCGGGCGGGCCATCTTCCGCAATCTCCCCGCTCTCGACCGACGACACCTCGCCTTCGCTCAGAGGGGCGCCGCCCCGCGAGGGAGTGCCACCAAAAACGGTCGACGCAGCGGCGGCGCCACCCGGGACGTCAGCCACGGTAGTGGCACCGGGGCGGCTGGCGAGCGCGTCATTTTCGTCTGCGCTTTGGGATTGGGTGGAGGTCACCTCGCCCTCGCTCGCCGAGGCGCGGCGTGCCGCTCGCCGAGCAGCTGCGCCACGCTCTTCCTGCTTTCCGCCGTCTTGCGCGCCTGGGGCGTCAGCGGCCGCGGCGTCGCCCATTGCCACATCACCGTCGCCAGCTGTGCTCCCGTCGGCAAACCCGACTTCCGCGCCAGTGCTGCTGCGGCCCGAGCTCCCACGTCGGCGTCCGGTGGCAGCCGGTCCGCCACCTGCCTGCGCACCCGCCCGTTCGGCGGCAGGTACCACGCCGCTCATGCCACTCTCGCCATTGTCATCCTCGGTGCCGCTGCGAGGCGCGGACCGCCGCCGGCTGCGGCTGTGGCTGGGCACCCGCCGTGGCGAGCGAGCGTCGTTGCCCGGGCCCTGGGAGCGCGGGCGCCCCCGCCGGCGCTTGGCGCCCACACGCACAGCCTCCCCGCCCGAGCCGCTGCCGCCGCCGCTCGGGTCCGCGTCCAGCTCCGCTTCTCCTTCTTCCCGCTCACTATCATCCAGACCGTAATCGCGCAGGCGGATGGCCGCCGCAATTGCGGCCTGTGTCGAGTCGTCCATCCCTGGAGCGGCCCTGACAGCGTCTTTGGCACGCTGGTTACACACCTCCTCGGCCCGGTCGGCGGCAGCAGCACCCGCGCCGGACGCACCAGCCGCCGAGCCGGCGGCAGGCACGGCCTTGCGGCCACGGCCATCCGCCTTGTCACCTGCACTCCGACGGGAGCGGTCCTTGAAGTCGAGATCCCGCTCGTCGTCCACCGGCTCGTCGCTCGATGACATGTCAGCGCGCGCCCGGAGTCCCGCGTGCACGTCTGGCTCCGACTCGCTTGCCGACTGCGACCGAGACGGTGACGGGCTCTGCTCATACCGCAGTCGCCGCGCCTTGGCACGCCGCTGCTTGCGGGCCGACACCTCAGCGGGGTCCCCACCCTGCTCGATGGCCGACGTCCACTCCCGCTCGGTGACGCCATCCGAGTAGACGACGGGCTTGCGCTTGCGGCGGCCCCGTCCGTGAGACTGCATGAACTGGTCATCCAACTCGCTGGCCGACTTGCGCACCGTATCGGGGGCCATGACCCACTCAGGGAGCTCGCTCTCGTCCCGCATCAGGCGAGTCGTCGACGCGGCGGACTTGCCCGCCTCGACGGCAGCGGCGGCGGCGGCAGCCCGCTCGGCCAGGTCCTCCTCGTCCATCTTCTGGAAGAGCGTGTACTCCTCCTCAGACCGGCATAGAAGCCGGTTAATGTCCTCATCGTCGGGCACATCCCCAGCGTCGTTAACATCGTCGTCGGCGTCGCGGGGCGCTCGCAGCACCTCCTTGAGCATCTTGGTGCGGTCAGTCTCGGAGCTCTTGTTGTTAAACTGGCCGGCCTGGATAATCTGCGAGTCCATCTGCAGCTTGCGGTTGGCTGCCTCCAGGATCTTGACCTCGATGGTCCCCGAACAGATAAGGCGAAAGACGCGCACGACCTTGGTCTGTCCAATCCGATGGGCGCGGTCTTGCGCTTGCAGGTCCATCTACAGAGTAACAATCCATGCCAATGCCACAAGAACCAGAACGTACGATTGGAGACAACAGACACAGTACTTGTTGATGAGAAACTGTGTGGTGACCATCAGAGTGCCCACAAAGCAGAGGCAAGGCGGTGCCCACGGAGAAGACCAGCACAGTGAGAGCAGAGCAACGTACCTGCGGGTTCCAGTCGCTGTCAAAGATGACGACGGTGTCTGCAGTCTGCAGGTTGAGCCCGAGCCCCCCCGCCCGCGTGGATAGCAGAAAGCACGAGTAGGGCGAGGTCGCAGCGTTGAACTCCTCGAGCATCTCTTGCCGGTCATCGCACTTGGTCATCCCGTCCAGACGAAGGTAGCGGATATCAACCGACTCGAGAAAGGTCTCCAGATAGTCGAGCGCAGACGTCATTTGAGAAAAGATGAGCGTCCGGTGCCCCGTCGCCTGCAGCTTGCAGAGAATGCGGTGAAGGAGCTCAAACTTGCCAGACGCCCGAATGAGCGCCTCGTCCGGCAACGCCTGCAGCGACTCCTCGTCATAGAAGAGAAACGGGTGGTTGCAAATCTTCTTGAGCTGCATAACCGTGTTGTTGAACGATCGCACGGCAACGCCCTCGCCGCCGGCAATGCCGAGCCGGCCGAGCACCTGCCGATAGAGCACCTTTTGCCAGACGGAAATCTCGCAGCGGAGCACCGACTCAACCTTCTCCGGCAACTGCTTCTCCACATCCGTCTTGAGCCGCCGCAGCAGGAAGGGGCGAAGCACCTGGTGCAGGCGGTTGATGACCAGCAGCGTCTCCTCCTCGTTGAGCTCCGCGTTGCTGCCGAGCGACGACGCCTGGAAGGGGGCGGAGAACCAGGTCTCAAAGTTCTCCGACGACGAGAAGATAGTCGGCAGGAGAAAGTTGAGCAGCGCCCACAGCTCCGTCAGGTTGTTTTGCAGCGGCGTGCCCGTCAGCAACAGCCGCTGGCGGGAAGTGTATTTGACCCCAAGGGTCATGGCCAGCTTACATTCTGCGTTCTTCATGCGGTGGCCTTCGTCGATAATGATGTACCGCCAATGGATGCGGCCGAGCACGTTTTTGTCTCGCACCACGAACTCATAGGTTGTCAGCAACACTTGGAATGAGCCCGCCGCCATCTCCGTGGCGACCTTGCGCCGCCGCGTCGCCGGGTCCCCCCGATAGACGACCTTTTGTAGGGTCGGCGCCCAACGCTCCAGTTCCCGCACCCAGTTGGACATTGTCGACAGCGGTACGATGATCAGGTAGGGCCCGTTGATGCGCTTGACCTCCACCAGGTACGTGATGAGTGCGAGCGTCTGGATGGTCTTGCCGAGCCCCATCTCGTCGGCCAGGATGCCGTTGAGGTTGTTATTGAAGAGCGACACGAGCCAAGAGAGCCCCTCTAGCTGGTACGGCTTGAGTTTCCCCCCAATGAGGCACTGAGGCTGGTGCACCGCCTCCTTGATCGAATGAGAGATGGTGTAGTAGCGCTCACGACGGCGTTTGAGCGCCCCAAGCGAGTCGTCCTCATTGTCCGCGTCGCCGTCGCCGTCGAGACTCTCCTCATCGTCGTCCCCGCCGAGCGCTCCGTCTTCCTCCAACGCGGTCCGCTTCTGGCGCTCCACCTGTGCGCCAATATTCTGTAAGTACTCGTCCGTCTGCCGCATCAACTGCATTAGACGAGTGTTCTTGGTGTCCTGAAGCAGCTGCAGGTATTCGTCCTCGTCGTTGTTGCGTAGAGCGCGCAAGCGCTCCTGCTGCATGCGCTTGCGACGGCGCTCTTCCTCTCGAGCCCGGTCCCGATGCCATCGCTCTAGGTCCTTGAGCAGCCGGCGCTGGTGAGCGCGCTTGGCGTCTTGGTGCTCCCGGAAGGTGATGTAGTGCTCGCCAACCAGCCGAGAGAGGAACCCGTTGAGCTGTTGTCGGTGGGTGACCTGGTGCTCCCGTCGCAGCCGCTGGTGGGGCTCATTCCCCGACGCTAGCTGGCGGCCCCCAAAAGCCATCTCGTGCGAGTGGTAAGATGGGGGCCCCAGGGACGGGCCATAATAATGCGGCTCCGAGTGGTGGATGTTGCCTACTCCGGGCGGCACATGGCCATTGACCCATAGGTTCGTCGGGGCCACAAGCACCGAAACGGCGGGCGCGACGGCCGCGAGCAGCTTCGCAGGTGTAAACGATGACGTCTGGGACAGGACCAGCCGGCGCGCCTGGGCGGTCACCGAAGCCCGCACGGCACGCTGCAGGCCAATCAGCTGCAGCTGCTTCAACTCCATCACCGCCCGCCGGCGAATGTGTTCGGGCAGCTCCACCGAGAGCTGCTGCAGTTCGGCCATACGCAGGTAGATTCGTTCAAGGACCCGACGCTCCCGCTCCGCGACGAGCAGACGAAAGTCGGGGGCCTTCTCCGCATCAGCGATGAGCCCCGCGATTAGGGCGTGCGACAGCTGCGGCTGCAGCAATTGAGGGTCCTTGCGCGGGTCCACGACGGCATGCGCTATGGCGCCGGCGGGGTCCTTGCCGCGGACCAGCGGTGGCGGAGGTGGCGGCACACCCGCCCCGACGACCGCCTCAGGCCGAGGCCGCCCGGGCACGGCCGCACCGGGGCGCGGCGGGCCCAGTGGCGGTTGCCCTCCGGCAGCCTGCCCGATGCGGCCCACAGGAGGACGTGGCGGCACCCCACCGCCGCGCTTTTTAGACTGCGCATCGTGGGGCAACGGCGCACGGCCGGGGCCTCCTGGACCAGCACTTGGCGGCCGAGCAGCCGACGGTGGACGAGCTCCTCCTGCAATGGGTGGCGCTAGCAACGGAGGCTGGGGCGCGCCCCCAAAACTCCCGACTTGCGTCGGGTACGGCTTGAGGCTCGAAGATGGAGGCACCTGCCTATCCCATTGCGGCGCGTCCGGCAGCGACACACCTCCCGCCTGCACACGAGCGGCCCGCAACGCTTCGTCCCGCCGTTGTAATTGTGCGACCATCGCACGCTCCCGCTCCTGTAGCGACACATGGTCCTGCTGCTGCGTTATGGCCGCCAGGCGCCGCTCCTCCTCCTGCATCCGGAGTTGCTCCTGCTCTTGCCGTCGCTTACGCTCCGCTTCACCCTGCGCGTGCTCCTCGGCAAGCATGCGTGCGCGCTCGTCGTCATGTCGCCCGCGCTGCTGAGCATACAGCATCTGTTGATGTTGCCGAGCTTGACGTTGTGCTTCGAGATGACGGTGACGAGCTTCCACCTCTTGCTGCGCCATGTTAGCACCCGCACCGCCGGCAACGCCTTGGGCTCCAGGGTGTCCCCGTTGCTGAAACTGCATTCCCGAAGAGAGCCCAAGCTGATGCATCTGGTACGCCTGCTGCTGCACTGAGTCCACCCACTCGCGAGCCGGTGCGGAATTCGCAGGCGACGGCTGCCCGGCGTGGCCCGCCTGCGTCGCCAACGCGCCCTGGGACGTCGCCGCCAGCTGCGCGAGCTGCCCAGGCGGGGCGTCCGAGGCGGTGGACGGTAGCCCCCCGCCGCGGCTCAGCGCCGCTTGCCGCTCCTGCAGCTGCCGGTGCCGCAGCAGCTGCTGCTGCTGCTGCAATTGGCGGACCATAGCCAGCTGCTGCTGCCGTAGGCGTTGCAACTGCTCGGGACCCCCAGAGGCACCGGGCGGCGTCCACCCGCGCGCCTCGGGTTGTGTAGTCGCTGATGTACCGGGAACGTTCGCTCCGTCTGGCCGCGCAGCCTGTACACCCGCCATGGCCAGCTGCGCCGCAATCTGGTCCACTGACATATGAGGCTGCTCCATCGTCTGTGACGTCAGACCAGATTGCTGCTGCTGCTGGGACTGTACTAGTTGTTGCCGGCGCTGCATCGCGTACTGCTGCGCCAGGTACAAATGCCTCAGCTGATGCGGGTCGAGGGACGGTCCTCCTACGGACGGAAGCACCGAGGCTTGGGGTGGCGCTACCCCCAGAGCACCACGCTCTCCCGGCCGCTGTATGCCGGCGAGCCCGGAGCCCGCCCCAAACGCCGCTGTGCCCGGCACCATGCCGGCGGACGACGTCGCTGACACAATCGGCGGTGCCACACCCGGCTGCGACCCGTACGAATGAGCAGCAGCGGCGTGCACCGGTAACTCCTCACCACCGGGTGCCGCACCCGCCGATGGAGCCGGCGCCAGCTGCCGCAGGCCGCTGGGCTGCGAGGGCGGATGCCCCGCCGCGCGACGCTGCGGCGACGGCGACGCCTTCGCAGCTCCCACGACCGGCTTGGATACTTTGGGAGACGCCTTGCCTGCCGGCGACTGCTTGGCCGGTGGTCTCGCTTTCTTGGTCGCCTTGGTCGCCTTAGTGCCCTTGGCCTTGGACGGCGGTGATGACTTGGCGTCCGGTGATTGCTTAGCATCCTTGAGCGATGGACCGGCGTTCTGGGACGCGGCCTGGCCGCCTTGAGTCGTCTTTGTCGTTCTAGCGGGCTTGGCCGTCGCCACCGCGAGGGGTGGCTGCGGCGGTTGCGACGGCGAAGTGGAAGCCCCCGGCATTGAGGCAGAGCTGCTGTGCATGGCACCATCAAAAGGCGGCTGGCCGGCGTACCCCGCCCCGTACGGAGCGGGCTCGCCATGATGCATGGTGGCCGGCCGCGCTTGTAACCGCGGGGCTACCAGAGTTTGCTGCTGCTGCTGCCGCGGCGCCGGCCCCTGGCCAGCCTGCTCGCCGCCCTGGTACTGCACGAAGGCCGACTCTACTGACGGCTGCTGGGGTTGCCACTGTGGCTGCTGCGAGCTCTGCTCGATCGGCTGCAGTGGGTCGGGTAGTTGCAGCCCCATGCTCAAAGGGGGGGCCTGCGACGCAGCAGGTTGGAGCATGACCTGTGGCGCCGCCTGCTGCTGCTGTTGTTGTTGCTGCTGCTGCTGCTGCTGGTGCTGCTGCTGCTGCTGCTGGTGCTGGTGCTGCTGCTGCTGGTGCTGCTGGTGCTGCTGCTGCTGCTGCTGTTGACGTTGTTGTTGCTGTTGTTGGTGCTGCGACAAGTCCGCTTGTTGTCCCGACGCGCCGCCTTGAACCGGACCGTAGGACAGCTGCAAGCCTTGTTGCCACCCGGAGGATGACCCACTGCCAAAGCCCGGCGGTTGCCCCGACCTTGGCAGTGCTTGTGACACTTGACCGTCACGAGGCGGGTCCCCGAACGAACCAGAGGGTGGTGACAGCTGCCCCGCAGGACCGGCATGAAAGATACCCTCCGCAGCAGCACTTGGCGGCTGCGGTAGGTGGCCACTGCCGACATTAACCTCCCCGCCCACCGTCGGCGCAATGCCCACTCGCCCCTCACCAACGACCCCCGCATCCGGCCCGCCCACTGACCCCTGTTGCAGCAGCTGCTGCTGCTGGCCCGCTTCGGCCTGCTTTGCAGCCGTCCGCGCGCGGCTCGCACGCAGCCGCCTCGCGCGGGAGAGCAGCGCCGACCGCGACACGTCCGCCGCTGTCTCGCCGTCACGGAGGATTTCGCTGATGTGAATGCCGCCAAACGAGACGGCCGTGTTGGAATGCAGCCCGGATTTCGTCGCCGCCGCTGACGTTGGTGGTGGCGGCGCGCCGCTGCCGCCACTGGCGCCCGACGGACTGCCAGGGACTGGCGGCGGTCGAGCGGCCGACGCGCCGGCCGAGGACGGGCGGGTCCCGCCCCCGCCGCCTCCGACGCTACCGACGCCGTTGCCGCCCCCACTTGTCGGCCGCCCGGGGAGGCTCGCGCGAAAAGACGGACTCTCCCCGTCGTGACCACGGGAAACCGCCGAGGGGGTGTCCGACCGTGGCGTGTCAGAGTGCCGCATCGAGGGGGTGCTGTGCTGAGAGCGTGGTAGGGGAGGCGCCGCCGCGGGCGGACCGAGCGAGCCGTCAAAACCGGGCTGCCACTGCCCATCGTACGCAGAGTTCATCGCGGGCGGCGCCGATGAGACAAACGGCTGCGACCACTGCTGCATGTCTCCTTGTGGTGGCTGCTCCTGCTGCGGCAACTGCCCTTGCTGCTGCTGCTGCTGGAATTGCTGTTGGTGCTGGTGTTGTTGCGATTGCTGTTGGTGTTGGTGTTGTTGACCTTGATGCGGCGGCGGCGGCTGCTGCTGCTGCAGCTGCTGCTGCTGCTGCTGTTGTTGCTGCTGCAGCTGCTGCTGTTGTTGCTGCTGCTGCTGCTGCTGTTGATGCAGTTGGTAGCGCTGCTGTTGTTGATAGAGCTGACCCTCCTGCTGCTGCTGTTCTTGCCGTTGCTGCTGGTGTTGCAGTTGTTGTTGCTGCTGTCGTAGCTCATGGTGCCGGCGCTGCTGCACATCCGCTTGCTGCTGCAGTTGTCGTCGCTGCAGCAGCAGTTGTTTCTGGCGTTCTTGTTCCTGCTGATTCTGCACGTTCTGCTGCTGCAGTGGTTGTCCTAATTGCTGCTGCTGCTGCTGCTGGTTCACGTGGTCCTGTGCATACGAAGCGGGCGTCGGAGTGGGTGTGCGGGAGCCCGGCGGCGCGCCGGGAAACCCAGTACGCCCCCCAGTGTCGTAGCCCGCAGACTGCTGAGGCGGGGAACCCGCTGGCGGCGCCGAATAGTCGCCGCCCTGCGGAGTGGCGTACCGCCCGTCGGGGTAGTCCGGGTACATGTTTGGGCCCGACGAGGAGGTAGGGGGGAGGAAGTCAGGGGCCGGCGACGGTTGTCGCCGCGTCGGTGGATGCTGCTGCGCTTGCTGCTGCTGCGGTGGTGGTTGCGATTGCGGCTGCGGCTGCGGCTGCGGCTGCGACTGCGGCTGCAGCTGCGGCTGCGGCTGCGGCTGCTGTGACCAACCATAGGAAGGGTCATTAACCCCAAAACTCCCTCCGCCGCTCGACGCTACCGCGTCCGCACCAAACCCAGACCCCGCCTGGGACACGCCGCCGCCACCGCTCCCACCAGGGGGCCCTCCCCCTAGTGGGCCCGACGATGGGTAGGCCGGTCCAGCCGCCGCGTAGCCGCCACCGCCAGCGTCGCCGCCCCCACCATACTGGCCGGGCGCGCCGTAGCTGCCGCGCCCGTCGGCTCCGCCGCCGGCGACCATGGCCGCCGAGTGCGTCGTCACGGGCGCAAGGAAGGTGGCTGCGTCTGGGGGCGGCCCCGCTTGGGAGACGGCGCCCCAAAAGTCGGCGCCCAGGCCGCCGCCGCCCCCGTCGTCTGGCGGGGCGCTGCCACCGCGGTTGCCACCCCCGGCAGCGCCCCCGCTGCCGCTACCATCTCGCTCCCCGCCGCCGCCATAGTAGCCTTGGGCGCCGTAGCCGAGCGACGGGTCACGGGGTGGAATGCCGGCAGGGGGCTGCTGCGCGTGGGGCAAGAACGGGGCGTGGGAGAAAGACGGCTGCTGCTGCGCGTGGGGCAAGAACGGGGGGTGGGAGGAAGACGGCTGCTGCTGCGCGTGGGGCAAGAACGGGGGGTGAGAGGAAGACGGCTGCTGATGCTGGTGCTGGTGCTGCTGGTGCTGCTGGTGCTGGTGCTGCTGGTGCTGGTGCTGGTGCAGCTGCTGCAGTTGCTGCTGCTGTTGCTGTTGTTGTTGTTGTTGTTGTTGCTGCTGCTGCTGCTGCTGTGACGGCGCGGCAGTGGCCACCGACGGGGACACTCCCCGCAGGTACTGGAGCAGCTGCGCGCACCGGGGGTCGTTCACGGGCACGCCGGCAGAGAGGAGCTCCCGAATCCGGCGGGTAGCCTCCTGCGGCCCCGAGCTCATGGTAGCGACGCCAGGGTGAACACAAAGTGGGGGGGAGACGCGGGAGCAGGAGGGCCGCCGTCGGGGGCCCCCACGCACAGCGGGGACGCAGGGCCACGGGGCAGTAGTGAGGCAGGGGATGCACCCGCGTCGACCAAAAAAAAGAAACAGGATACGAAAGAGGGACGGCCGCAGCCAGTCAATGCGGCGCCGTAGACAGCGTGGCGCGCGAGTGTGGGGTGGCGCCGCCGGCGGGGCGGGCGCGGGGTGAAGGGTGACGCGGCCACCCGGACGAGCACGGAGGGGGCGGCCACTGGGAATGGCAGGCCGGCGGGAGGGGTGCTGTCAACGTTGCCGCGGTGTGCCGTTTGGCGTTTGGCGCGCCCGCGTCCAGCGCGCGGGCCGCTTGCCAAGCCCGTGCGGGAGGACTTTTTTTTTATGAATTGAGGTCAATAGAAAGTTGTGATGACAACTCTTCAATTCATCTCAATTCCTCTGTACCAGTGTCTGGTCATTGTCAAGTTGGAGGCACAAGTCGGCGGCTCCGCTGATGTCGTAGATTCTGCGCTATGTGCTGCCGCCGCCTCGCGGTCCCCCCCGCGCGCGCACGGACAAGATTGTGCGGCTGCCAGCCCGCGGCGGGACGATGCGGCCGCGAGCGGCCCCCCCCCGCCTTGGCGCCTTGGCGCCGGCCGGTGGCTGACGCCGTCGCCGGCCCCCCCCCGGCGCGGCCGCCGCGGTTCGTCGCTTCGCCCCCCCCCCAACCCCCCCGCCCGACCCCGCGCGGCCGGTCGTCCCGTGCCCGCCCCACTCTCGTCTGCGCCGCCGTCGGGCGCCGCGCATCGGCGGCGGGGCGGCCGGCTGCGCGGCGGCGCGGCGGGATCGGCGGCGGCGGCGGCGGCGGCGGCGGCGGCGGCGGCGGCGGCGGCGGTCGGGCGGGGGCGGCGCGATGAGTGACGGCGCCGCCGCCGGGGCGGCTGCACGGACGCCACCGCCCGGCACGCCACCGTCCGCAGGCGGCTGCGGCGGCGGCGGCGGCGGCGATGCCGGCGGCGGCGTCGGCGGCGGCGGCGGCGGCGGCGGCGGCGGCGGCGGCGGCAGCGGCCGCCGTGGCGGCGACGGCAATGGCGGCGGCCGCCGGTCGCCGGCGCGGTCCCCCCCCCCGCCCCCGCCCCCCCCCCTGTCGGCGGCCGAGGCGGCGGCCCTG
>Ga0114957_1004555_pt1 | contig 11872 bp, 9 predicted proteins | sample BantaG_FD_87175 | JGI IMG/M metagenome (GOLD analysis project Ga0114957, IMG submission 87175) | Marine algal microbial communities from Bantry Bay, Ireland - BantryBay_4 metaG | ecosystem: Host-associated > Algae > Red algae > Unclassified | place: Bantry Bay, Ireland | collected 2014-11-21 | reverse complement strand
TTTTGTTCATAGTTTTTGCTTTGAAAGCCGCATAAATGTTGATATTTTAAGGATTTTAAAGTGAAAAATATGGACAAAATATCCTGTCAAGAATCTGCATTTATTTAGTTCGCATTCCTTAACCAAAAACAAAGAAAGAATTTTAAATATGACTATCAAAATTAAATTAATCTTTATCCTAATCATTTCGACCTTTTTCTGTTTTAGTTGCAATGAGACTAAACCAGATTTTAAAAGTTTACCTGCATTAAGCTCGAAAGGAATTATGGCGGTCATTGAAATTCCTTCTGGAACTAATCGAAAAATTGAATATAATCCTGCTGCTCAAAGGTTTGAGATTGATACAAAAAATGGAAAAGAAAGAGTGATTGACTTTTTGCCTTATCCTGGTAACTATGGATTTATTCCTTCCACTTTGATGGATGAGGAGCGAGGAGGTGATGGGGACGCTTTAGATATATTAATCATTGCCGAAAGTTTGGAAACTGGTGATACGATTTCAGTCATTCCGATTGGTACTTTGTTGCTCAATGATTCAGGTGAACTAGATACTAAAATTATTGCAGTCCCTGCTGACCCAACGAAACAAGTTATTCAAGCGACTGATTATCAGACTTTTACGGTTAAATATAATATGGCTCAAAGAATTATTGAAAATTGGTTTTTAAATTATAAAGGTCTCGGAGTGACTGAATTGATTAGTTGGAGAAATGATAATTATGCGAGGCAAGAGATTAAAAAATGGAAAATAAAAGAATAGGAGCCAGGTGGTCAGGTCGATCGCTGTGCTCTCGGCAGAAGTCAGATGTTATTTATTTTCCCATTTTTTTAAATAGATGATGAAAAATTATTTGGGAAATTAGCTATTCTGAATAACACCAATCGCCTGACTCCAAAAAGAGAGCGCAGCGACCAACCTGACCATCTGACTCCTAATTAATAGATTGATAACAATTTTTTAAGTGTTCCTAAGTTGTTTGCATCCATCGAAAACAATTCTTATTAAATAAGTGTTAATTTTGTTGAGCACATCAAATCACTTTAAATAGTATGGAGCGTAAAGAATTAACTAACGTTTTGCAGAAAAGAATGACCAACGCATATTCATTACCACAAAAAGATATTAGTGTTGTAATCTATCATTCAATCCATGAGGTGAATGAAGATTGGAATGCTGCTGCACCTGAACATAATCTTTTTTTGCAAAAAAAATACCTCCAACTCCTGGAGGATAACCCACCTGAAAGTGTTCACTTTGTATATATGTTGTATTATAAAAAATCAAAACCTGTTGGGGTAGCAATTGGTCAGATTGGAAATTTTAGTGCAGAGAAAAGTATTAATGATAATAATGAGCCAGAGGAAAAAAAGAACCCTTGCCCATTTTCGGTCATCACCAATTTTATCAAAAGTTTTGTTGCCAAAAAAGTGGACATCACCGCTTTCATTAGTGGAAATGCATTATTGACTGGAGAAAATCATAATATTTGTTTTCGAGAAGGAGAAGTTTCGGTAGAGGAGGAATATCATATCTTGAATGATACCATGAAATTTGCCCAAAAAGAATTAGATAAAAAAGGCATTCACATCACTTTAACTTACCTCAAAGAATATCATCATCGGCAACGATCTCAAGCTCAAAAATTATTGGTGGAGAAAAATAAATTCCATGAATTTACGGCTCAACCAAATATGGTTTTAGATTTTAGAGAGGATTGGAATAGCTTTGATGATTACCTCGCAGCAATGTCTTCCAAATATCGAGTACGAGTAAAACGAGCTTTTAAAAAAGGCGTAGCGATTGAGAAAAAAGAATTAAGTGTGCAAGATATTGAAGAAAATTTAGATCGTATTTATGATTTGTATTCGAGAATTGCAGAAGGTTCTGTTTTTAATTTAGTGAAATTAAATCCACGGTATTTTGTAGCCTTGAAAGAAAGATTAGGTGACGATTTTAGGATAATAGGATATTATATTGAGGGAAAATTAGCTGCATTTTTTACGACGATAAAAAATTACCATGAGCTGGAAGCACACTTTTTAGGATACGACGAAACATTTAATCGAGTGCATCAAATGTATTTGAATATTCTTTATGACATCATCAAAATTGGTTTTGAACAAAAATGTAAAAGTATTGTTTTTGCTCGAACTGCTTTGGAAATTAAAAGTTCCGTAGGAGCGGAACCACATGAAATGTATTGGTATTTGCGCCATCGAAATAAAATCTCTAATCGATTCCTTTCACAGATTGTGGATTATCTCAATCCCAAAGATGATTGGGTGCAACGGAAGCCTTTTAAGGATCAGGTTTAGGAATTTCAATGGCAATAGCAATAGAAATAAAAAAAACTCTCATAGTGTGAATCCACCATGAGAGTTTTTTTATTGCCATTGAAATTGCTATTACCAAGTTATTGCATTGCTATTGCTACTGCTATTGCTACTGCTATTGACATTGCTATTGACATTGCTATTGATTTTTTTTACTTAAAGAAAGTCCTCACCTTCTTAACTCCTTGAGCAGGTAAGAAAGTAATGGTAAATTTATTTGGATTTATATTTTCCAAAATGATTCGGTCTGAATTTTTATTGGAAAAGATTTTTTGATTTCCTTCCTCAGAAACTAAAGCATACGATTCCTGTGATTTAGAATCAATCAACTGAAGCCCAGTATTTCGTTTTTCTTTTAAAAGAAATTCATCGCAAAGAATAGTAGATTTATTTACTTTTTGCCATTCCACGAGAGTATCATTTTCTCTCCATGCGCCAAGAATCCATTCCATTTGTTGAGTTAGGGTCAAGTAATCTTTTGCTATATCATCGGTGTTGGTAGATCTTCTTTTCTTGCTAAAAGCTTGATTAGTTTTAGCTTCATTTAGATCTATATTAACTTGAACATCTTCTACAGGTGAAGATTCAGCTTCAGAAATATGAGACATATTTTCTTCTTTTGGAGTGCTGACATTGGAATGTGTTTTCTCTAAAGAGAGTTCTTGATTCTTTGCATCCAATTTTGCTATAAGACCTTCAGGCGGATTTACACTTCCCGTAAATGTCTTGTTAGAAGCAACTAGTTTTTTCGCTTGAGCACCTTCTTCGATTGGATTAGTATAGCGTTCTTTGAGTTCTTTTTGAAATTCTACGACCATTCTAACATTGGAACTAGCATCAGTATAAACAGTTTCCAAGTCTTGCACGACCCAATTTTCAACAGGAGCTGATTTGTTGACATTGGCGAATTGAGAGTTTTGATTATCAGACAAAACTGTAATCAATGAGATCACCGCAACCAAAGCAACCACCGCTGCAGCCATAGCAATTTTTCGATACAAGAAGGTGTTGCCACGACTTCGTTGATTATCTAATTTGCTTTCCAATCTTTCCCAAGTTCTAGCAGAGGGACGCTCGTCCAACTTGTGTTGGTTGTCACGGATTAAATCGGATATATCTTTTTTATCTTTCATTATTTTGAAATTGTGTTTTCTCTAAATTTCATTTTAAAAAAATGATTAAATCATTTGTTGGTGATTCTGAAGTTATTCTAAAAAATAGATAACGCTGTCGTTAACGAACTGACAATTAATAATAAAATGCCGCCCACTCCAGGGACTTGATTTTCTCTAACTAATTTTCGCAATCGTTTTTTCGCTAAAATTAATTGAGATTTTGACGTATTAATACTGATGCCTAAATGCTCAGCGATCTCTCGATGCTTGAAACCTTCCACGACGTACAAGTTGAAAATTGTTCGATAGCCAGTAGGTAATTTATCCAAAAGGTTTAAAATGTCTTGCGCTTCTAATTCATCTTGAATGGTGATAAATGATTGAATTTCGATATTACTAATCTCCACCGTCATCTTGAAATTCTTATTTTTTCTAAGATGCATCAAAGCCTCATTTACCACAATTCGTCGAATCCAACCTTCAAAACTTCCATCTCCCTTGAACATATCAATTTTTGAGATGGCCTTAAAAAGTCCTTCCACCAAAACGTCTTCTGCGTCTTCATGGTTCTTTAAATATCGCTTACAGACTCCAAACATCTTTGGAGAATATTTTTCATACAGCGCCTTTTGAGCCTGACGATCCTGCTTACGACAACCTTGTATAATCTCTTGTTCAGTCACATTGGTAGTTTTCGAGTGAACTAATTTTGGTTTCGAAGATTTGGTTTTTTGTATAAAATTAAGAGTTTTTATAATAAATCAAACTTTTAATTTTTATTCGTTTTTCTATTTATTAAGATGTAAAAACTTTCTTTTTTGGTGTATGAACTTAATTTATTCTCACCATAATGTGATGGAAACCCGCTAAATCTGTGGCATCCGTGTCCTATCAAACAAACGGTTTTATTTTTTTATAAAAAAGTAATATTAGATTTTATCTTTGCATTTATTTTAGTACTCTGTTACAGAGTATTTAGCCTTACCAAATAATTATTTTTCTAAATTTTTTTTTTAATCTATAAATAATCAGAAATGAATCTCGAAGGTAACCGTTATCTTTTTGACGGAGGTATTGATCCTCTAAAACTTTGTAAAAAATATGATTGCCCATTGTATGTATATGATACGGGCGTGATGAAGCGACAATATAATCGCTTGGTCAATGCATTTGATGTCAAACAGATTAAGATTAATTATGCGTGTAAAGCATTGACTAATCTGAGTATTTTAAAGTTTTTTAAACGGTTAGGTGCTGGATTAGATACAGTTTCGATACAAGAAGTTCGATTGGGATTGAAAGTTGGTTTTACTCCTGAAGATATTATTTATACGCCGAACGGAGTTTCTCTTGAAGAAATAAAAATGGCAGCAGAACTTGGCGTGAAAATCAACATTGATAATATTTCGATTTTGGAACAATTTGCTCAGGAGATTAAAAATATACCTGTTTGCATTCGAATCAATCCGCATATTATGGCAGGAGGAAGTTCGAAGATTTCGGTGGGACATATTGATTCTAAGTTTGGCATTTCTTTTCACCAAATGCCTTTGGTCAAAAGAGTGCTCGAAGCGACTGGCTTAAAAGTGGAAGGTGTTCACATGCATACTGGTTCAGATATTATGGATGCCAATGTATTTTTGATGGGAGCAGAAATCCTTTTTAATATAGCCAAGGATTTTCCAGATTTAAAATATATTGATTTTGGAAGTGGATTTAAAGTGCCTTACAAAGAGAATGATATCGAAACAGATATTGAAGATTTAGGCGTGAAAATTTCGGAACGCTTCAATCAATTTTGCGCAGACTATGGAAAAGATTTGACTTTGATGTTTGAGCCAGGAAAATTTTTGGTGAGCGAATCTGGCTATTTTTTCGCAAAAGTAAATGTGGTAAAACAAACTTTGTCCACCGTTTTTGCAGGAGTAGATTCAGGGTTGAATCATTTGATTCGACCAATGTTTTATGATTCATTTCACAAGATTCAGAATGTCTCGAAGCCAATGGCAAAACCACGAATTTATACGGTGGTTGGTTATATTTGTGAGACAGATACCTTTGGAGTTAATCGTCGGATTAATGAAATTCAGGAAGGTGATATTTTGGTTTTTCATAATGCTGGAGCATATTGTTCTTCAATGGCGAGCAATTATAATTCGAGATATAAACCTGCGGAGGTGATGATTTTTGAAGGGAAAGATTACTTGATTCGGGAAAGAGATACGATGGAGGATTTGACGGCAAAACAGTTTGAGGTGAATTTTGAAAAGGCAATAGAGAAGGTGTAGAATATCGAATAATGAACAAGGAATATCCAATATCGAAGTTTGACGATATTAGTTTTGTATTTTTAATGAGAAGTATCGTCAAACTTTGATATTCGATATTCAACGAATGATTATAAGTATCAATAATCAAAGCATCTTCTTAATTTTTTTCCCTCTCCGAATCGCTTGAATAAATAAAAATCCAAAAAATCCTGAAGCACCCAAAATCCATTTCCCATAATATATTTCTCCTTCTTGAAAAAACAAATAAGCAAATCCAAAAGAAGCAATCGTCAAAATCGTATAAACTAACTGTTGTCCTAAGGCATAAAACAATTTAGTTTTTTCGATTTCACCTGGCATTTGAATTTCCAGTTTTCCCCTTCGTGCTTTATTTAAAACTTCTCCCAAATCACCCGGAATAGTCAAGAGGGTAGTGGCTGATTTTTTAATAAAATCTTTGGCGAATTCTACCATGTCGCCAGATTCGCCTACCATAAATGTTTGGAAATAAGGCTTCACTACATCAATTGGATTAATGCTAGAATCCAAGGTATTGCAAATTCCCAAAAGCAACGTAACCATCCGATTGAGCAAAACATATTCCTTCGGGACTTGCACCGTATTGGCAATTCCCTTTAATCCAATCTCTGTCGTCAGATTAAAAAGACTAGTCTGAAATGGATTTACTTTTAAATCTTTAAAATTCAAACCATCAAATTCTACTTCATTTTGTAAAAAAGTTCTGAAAGCAACAATCACTTTTTCGGCTATCTTTTCTGCATTTCTTTCGTAGGCGATAAAACCTAAACTTTGCAAAGCGTCAATGATTTTTTCCGAATCATTTTGAGCAGCAGCTTCAATTAATTTTAAAAAACCATCTCGCATTTTTTGTTGTAAAGTGCCGACTGCGCCAAAATCTAGCAAAACAATCGTTCCGTCTTTTTGTACTAAAATATTTCCAGGATGTGGATCCGCATGATAAAGTCCGTCTCCAAAAACCATTTGACAGTAAGCATGAACCAAGCGATTTCCCAAATCTTTTTTATCAATATTCCATTTATTGATTGTTGCAAGATCATTGATTTTAACACCTTCGCAAAAGGTAGTTGTCAGAACTCTCTTAGTCGAAAATTCCTTGTGAACAGAAGGAATCATTAAGCCATTTTCGCCAGTCAGATTTTTCCTCACCCTTTCCATCGCTATCGCTTCCTGCTTAAAATCCAATTCTTCTCGAATCATTTTTTGCACCTGTGTGTAGGCAAATTCAATTCCCTTTACTTTATAAAAGTAGGCAGTCAGATTAGTTAATCGCTCCATGATTTGCAAATCAATTTCTGCGATTTTTTCAATATTAGCATGTTGAACTTTTATGACAACTTCAGTTCCGTCTTTCAATCTAGCTCGATGAGCTTGTCCGATGGAAGCGGAGGCGAGCGGCGTTTTATCAAAAAAAGAAAAAAGTTCATCAGGTGTTTTTCCCAATTCTCTTTCTATTCTTTGTTCGATTTCTGCGATAGGTCGTGGAGGAATTTGGTTTTGCAAGGCTTCCAATGGTTCTTGAAAAGCTTCTGGTAAAAAATTACTTAGTATGGATAACAATTGACCAACTTTGATAAATAATCCTTCCAGTTTTAGAATCGCTTTTTTTACCCGATTGGCATTTTTTAAATGCAGCGCACCAATTCTTTTTTGATAAAAATTAGTTCCAAATATTTTACTCAAAAGAGATAATCGGACATAACTCATCATCACGACAAATGCAGTCCAATACGCTTTGCGTACACGATAAGCTCTGGAGTATATTTTTTTGTTGGTCATTTTTTGTGTTGTATGAATAAAAATTAATAAAGAAAATTATTCAAGCTCAGCTTCTCGCTCAGCCAACCAATCTAAGATAGCTTTTCGAACATCATTATTTTCGTAACTCCAGCTTGCTGTATTCATATGCGTTCCATTTTCGATGAAATGCATTTTTGCCAAATTAGGATTGATGGCATTTATTTTCTTCAAAAAAGTAGTCGTATTTCGGAAAGGAACTAGTCCATCTTTATTTCCATGAATCATCAGAATAGGAGGAAAATTTGTCTTAGATAAATAATTGATAGGATTGGCTTTTTGAAAATTTTCGCCACTCCTTTTTCCTGCGTAAAGATAAAGCGGAATAGACCAAATCATTTGATTCAAATCAACTGGCGAACCACTCAAAAATACACCCCTAATTTGATTTGGAGCAATATTTATTTTTTTTAATTCTTCTTCATCAAGGGCTAGGAGAGCAGCCAAATTCGCACCTGCTGACATGCCACCGATAATGAATTTATCAATATTTAAATTTTCTTGTTTTAAATATTCATCTAGTTTTTTTAAGCAACTAGAAATATCTTCCCGCATATCAGGATAGGAAAAAAAAGGAGCTTTGCGATAATTACTAAAAACAGACACATATCCATTATCTGCAAAAAGTTGTCCTGCGGCTGTTAAAATTTCTGGCGTACCTGCCATCCAACCTCCTCCATGAAAATATAAAATTGCGTGTTTTTTTAGTGGAACACTTTTTTTTGGTTGACAAAAAATAAAATATTGTTGTCTGAGTTGACCAAATTTAATTTTTCGAGTAAGCAAATTTTTCTTAGAAACACTTAAATTTCTAATCCAAAAATTCGGAATATGTAACATTTCATGTACTACAGTTCCCTTTGGTGTAAAGAGAAAGAGAACGAAATATCCAATGATTAAGAATAAAATAATGCTCATTTCTAAATTGGTAAAATCTAAAATATTATTAAAAATATTATTAATACAACATAAAAGTTAATATATTCGTTTTAGCGAATACAACTAAACTCTCAATTTTTCATTTTCCCAAAACTGTTTAATTATGAGACGCTTAACCTTTTTTAAAGGATTTATTATTGGTGTTGGTTGTTCAGGTCTATTATGGAGCTTAGTTCTTTTTGTAGTCATGAGATTAATTTTTTAGAAAAGCAACACCCAATATTAGGAATGAGAATTAAATAATCTATATTTATTTGATACTCATTCCTTAAAAATTTTTCCAGCATTACTTCCTTCCTTTTTGATGGAAGGCTGGTTTTTTATTTCTACCTTGAACATATCATTTCGAGCATAATGTCCGATTCCATCAAAATCTAATTTATTGGCAATCAGCTTTTCCAAATCTAGTTCTGCTACCAACATTCCTGATTGATCAAAAAGTGGTCCTGCAATTATTTCTCCTTTTGGCCCGACAATGATACTTCCTCCTCGACATATTTCTTCTTGCTCCTGTTCTACTAAGGCTTGATATTTTTTAGGGTACATTGATTTTTTAAAAAATTGATTGCATCCCAAAACAAAACATTTTCCTTCCATCGCAATGTGTCGCATCATCGAAGTCCAAGAATCTCTGGAATCTGCCGTAGGTGCGAGGTAGATTTCTACCCCTTGTTGGTACATCGAAAACCGAGCGAGTGGCATTAAATTTTCCCAACAAATTAAACCTCCTAATTTTCCAATAGGTGTATCAAAACTAACTAATGATGAACCATCAGCTTCCGCCCAAATTACTCGTTCTTGCCCCGTAGGTTTTATTTTCCGATGAACGCCTAACAATCCATTTACGGGCGAAATATAAAGCATAGAACAGTATAAACTTCCTGTGTTTTTGATTTGTTCGGTTACTCCAATGACTAAGTAAATTTTATTTTTTGCTGCGATGGATTCAAGTTGAGTTATATCCTCACCTTCCAAATCAATGCTATTTTTAAAATACTCCAAATACAATTTCCGACCTTCCTCAGACCGACTTCCTACTGTTGTTCCAAAATCAAATCCACGAGGATAACCTGGAATAAATGATTCGGGAAAAAGGGCTAATTGGCAATTTTGGTCGGCACATTTCTTTGCCCATTCATTTACTTTTAGAATTGTTTTTTCTTTGTCAAAAAAAACGGGAGCATCCTGAATAACTGCAACTTTTACATTCATAAAATATTTTTGTTTTCGATAGATGGGCAATTTTTTTCTAAAAAAAACTTATTCCTGTTTTCTACTTTTTTCTGCCAATAATCTAATTTTTTCTAAAATATCTTCAATCGGATAATTCTCTTCTGACATCACATGTGAAGTTTTATCAAATTGTTCCAAAATCAGAAGGCGGTCATAATTCATCAAAGAATCGGCAGGAGGAGTCGTTATCGTCATGGGCTTGTCGATATAAATATATGCATTCTGAATATCTTCAAAAGCAACTTTACCTCTAGGCGTATCGATGGAATCTATGTACAACTTAATCGGTTTAAATTCGAAGCTATTCCAAAAGTTGAGGATAGCAGTAGAAGTGGTCAAAAGCAATGCAATACCTAAAAGAATAGAATATAATCCACGCCTTTTTGCTTCATCATAAGTCATCTCTTTTTTATTCAAATAATAAAGTAATCCCAAAATAGAAATGGAAAGAAAGGTGAAAATGACCGTAACTAAAGTTGCCTTAAATGTGATCGGCTCAAAAATATGAATAGGTACTTCCATCGTTGGAGTTTAGATTTTTCAAAAAAAAATGTCGTCACAAATGTAATTAAACAACTTTGAATCTTACTTTTCGTATCAATATTTAAATAGTAAGAAAAAACTATTATTTTGGCAAAAAAAAATTCCTTTTTGGGTACAATTTCAACATTTATCCAAAGAATTAAAAAACGAATATGGGAAATAAATCACCAATCAACTATTGGTTGTTTCAAAATAATCCAAAGAGATTTAAACTTCGAGAAGCCCTTCAACAGGAGGCTTTAAAAACTTTTGTGGTCAAGTCTCACAAAGGAAAAATCAAGAAAGGAGATAAGGTTATCATTTGGGAAATGGGTGAGGAAGCTGGTTGCTATGCATTGGCGACGGTGGCTTCTGATGTGGAAGATGATCAAGTCGAAGAACAAGAAATTCCGTTTTTCAAAGAAGTGCCTAAGGAAACAAAAAGGGTACGTCTTGACATAGATTATAATTTGTGGAGCAAACCAATTACTAAAGATTTTATTCCTTTGAGTAAATCGTTTGATCGGTTTTATGGCGGACTTTCTGGAACTAATTATAAAGCAACGGAAGAACAATTTGAGGAAATTATTAATCTCGTAGAACAACAAGATATTTTGGCAGAACCGACGATTGCCTACAACCCTCATACTTCTTTGAATCATCCGCTCAATCTGATTTTGCATGGCGCGCCAGGTACTGGTAAAACTTATCATGCAATCAATTACGCACTTTCGATTATTGAAAATCGAACAATGGAGGAATTGGAAATGGAACCTCGGGGAGCTTTGCGTCATCGGTTTAATGAATATATGGAAGAGGGGTGGATTCAGTATGTAACTTTCCATCCGTCCTTTGCCTATGAGGATTTTGTAGAAGGAATAAAACCACAAACTACGCAAGATGGAAAAGTGATTTATGAGGTGGAGGATGGTGTGTTCAAATATATTTCGTTGACTGCAAAAAGGCATTTGGTGGAAGTATTATTGAGCTTGATTCCAGTTCAAGAAATTAAGATTGATTACGAAGCATTGTACAGTTCCTTTCTTTTATATTTGGAAAGTGATGATTTTAATTCCTTCGAATCTCGAACGGGAAAAAGAATGCTTTTACAAAAAATGACTCGAAGTGGAAACTTGACTGTGCGACCTGAAAATTCATTTTTAGCTTATACTATTTTTAAAACTAAATTGAAAAAGTTATACAAAGCTTTCCAATCTGTAGATGACATCAAACACACTCAAAATGATATTAATCTTTTGCTAGGTGGTGTGAATACCAGAGCCTATTGGTCTGTTTTTAATGAGTTGAAAAAATTTGAACCAAGCTTTGTACAAGCATTGATGGAGGAGGAGCAAGGAGGAATTCAGTTGCCCGGAGAAGGAATTGATGCGTATGAATTGAGCAACCTTTCGGAAGTAGCAAAAAATAGAGCTAATAAATTTGTCTTAATTATTGATGAAATTAATCGGGGAAATATTGCTGGTATTTTTGGCGATATGATTACACTAATTGAAGAAGATAAAAGAGAAAGTAATTCGGAAGCATTAAAAATTATTTTGCCTTATTCGAAAACTTACTTCTGTGTACCGCCTAATTTGCACCTCATAGGAACGATGAATACGG
>Ga0114957_1004553_pt1 | contig 11874 bp, 4 predicted proteins | sample BantaG_FD_87175 | JGI IMG/M metagenome (GOLD analysis project Ga0114957, IMG submission 87175) | Marine algal microbial communities from Bantry Bay, Ireland - BantryBay_4 metaG | ecosystem: Host-associated > Algae > Red algae > Unclassified | place: Bantry Bay, Ireland | collected 2014-11-21 | reverse complement strand
TTGAGGAGTTCTTCTATTTTTTGGATAAGTGGTTGATGTTTGCTAGCAGTGTTCTCGTATTCCTTTAGCTCAGCTTTATCTTTCAGTTGCTTCTTTTCTGCTTTTGCAATTATCTCCAGGTGTTGTTTCAAGACTTTCAGGTTTTCTACCTCTTCCTGAGCTTTCTTGAGCTGTGCTTTGACCTGTTCTGTAGTAAGGGTTTTATCTAGTGACGTCTTGCTGATGATGTTTGACAATTCTGATTTTCGCTGGGTAAGAAGATTTATTGCTTCTTGGGGTTTGATGTTATCTCCTAAGTCCAATTGATGATAATTCCCTTTATCCTGATTGACTCTTGCACGAGCATCTTTGCCACTTTGACTTAAATGCTTGATATCCTTATCTAATCCAATGATTTCATTCTCGAAGGCACTCATCTCATTCTTGAAATTATCTTGGTTTATCTCCTTTTTAGTTAATGTTGCCATCTGGCCAATGGTTAATTCCAAAGCCTTTCTTGACTCTTCCAACTCTTCTTTGTACTTATCTAGATTTTCCTTACTGTCTCTAGCATTAGACTTAGCTGCCTTATAGTTGGCGTATCTTCCTTGTAAGTGACTAAGTTTTTGATGCGTCTGGATTCTTGCTTCTTTGGATTGAAATGCCTCAGCTTGCTGCTTGATTTCGGACAGCATATTTTGTGTTTCAATCTGAGAAGCTTGTAACTTTCCAATACTCGATTTTATCTGAAGTAAGCCACCTAACTTTTCTAGCTCCTTGTCTTGTTTTTCTTTTTCGACAGTGGCTTTTTTTAATTCTAATTCAAGCACATTTCTCTCTTCTTCAGTAAGTGTTTTGTGTTCTCCAAGTAAGTCGTTTTCTCTTTCTAGATTCTGTTTGACTTCTTTGTACTTCTCATAAGTCCGTTTTCCGATCTTTCGATAGATTCCAGTTCCTGTTAGGTTTTCTAACAGAGCTCCTCTTTCGTTCTTGTCAGATTTAAGAAACTTTGAAAACTCTCCTTGTGAGAGTAATATCGCTTTAATAAATTGATCATAATTTAGGCCAATAACTTCTTCATTCTTCGCTGGCACTTCACTCTTCCTAAGATCAGCAACTGAGCCGTCAGGATTATAGAATGTCATCTCATAGTCTTTCAATTTATCATTACGATTCATTGTGATTGACCACGTTGACTTGTAGCGAACTCCTTGGACTTTGTACACAATCGAGGCAGATGCCTCCTTGGTGTGATGAGTCATAACGGAAGATTGTTCTGAGATCTCCTTCTTAGAAATTGCTTTACTGAATCTTGGTATCCGATTAAAAAGAGCTAGTGTAATTACGTCCAGGATCGTAGATTTGCCAGAACCTGTAGGACCAACGATCGCAAAGATGCTCGCATTTGACAGCGGTACATTTTCAAAGGAAATACGATGTTCTCCTTTGAGGCTATTGATATTCATAAAATTCAATTCTATGATTTTCATTCGCCTGCTTCTTGGTTTACGAGTTCCATAATTTCTAGAAAAGCTTCCTTGAGCAACGCTTGATCTTCAGATGGGATGATTTGCTGTGCCATCATCTTTTCGAATACATCAATCGTCTGTAGATCTTCGATATGCTCTCCTTCTTCGAACAAGGCTGCTGTGTCTTTTGCCTTTTCTGTAAATGTAGTTCTAGCCTTGAGGATGATAAATTGTTCTGAGTCTTGATATTTGCTTACAAGCTCATCTACTTCCCGAAGAATCAAAGCACTATAGGTTTGCTCTATTACTTCGATTTCTACAAATGATTTTAGTTGGTAGTCTGGGTTGAATGCTTCGACTTTTTTCTTCACTGCTTCAAAGTCTCCACTGAACTTTGACAAAGATCGAAACTTAGGTATCTCTATGACTGTAGGAGGAGTGATTTTGCCCTTGCTCACTTCGATGAGGACTAAACTTTTCTTGTCTGTCTTTTCAGAAAAACTCAATGCAATCGGAGATCCTGAGTATCGAATGTACTCACTCTTATCTACAATCTGTGGCCGATGAATATGCCCCAATGCTACATAGTCGTATCCATCAGAAAATATCGATGAGTCTATCGCTGCGGCATTCCCTATGTGAATATCCCTCTCACTATCACTTGTCGATACTCCCTTAGCATAGAGATGACCCATTGCAATGATCGGCACATCAGGATACTGAGTAGCACAGATATCTGCAAGGTCTGAATAGTGTTTCTTGACGCCTTCTCTGATTGCCTCTGTCCTATTGGCATATTGTGCATCGATATCTTTTGACCGTAGATCTTTATCTCTAAGAAATGGCACGGCTGCTACGACTAGCTCCAGTGTACCTTTTGCATTGTTTACTTGAATCAATTCATCTTCAAGATTATCTTCTGCTCCTCCGATGACAGAGATTTTAAGTTGGTTCAATACGGTTTGAGGAGCATTGAGGAGACCGACAGCATCGTGATTGCCGCCAGTGATGATTACCTTCAGATCTAACTTGATCAACCGACTCAGAAATGTGTAATACACTTGCCTATCTATAACAGCTGGATTGGCCAAATCGAAAATATCACCTGATACCAACAACAAATCCACCTGCTCACTTTCAATCAACTCAATAAGCCAATCAAAAAACAAGAGTAACTCATCTCGCAAGGCATACTTGTGTAGAACCTTCCCAATGTGCCAGTCTGCTGTGTGTAATAGTTTCAATCTCTAGTTCGATACGTGGTGAATAGTTTATCTCTGTCCCTACCAAAGGTAGCCAATGCCAAAGCAATGACATGAGATACAGATAAAAAAAACTGCCTTGAATTGAATCAAAGCAGTTTTTTATATTTTGTAAATTTAAATGACCTAGTGTTGAATACTTGTCATTTGGATTGTATGATTTGCACCATTTTGTATTTTGACTAAGAGCATACCACTTGGTAAGTCTGTAGCTTCTATATGGTGCATTACTGCATCATCTATTCTCACTTGCTGATTGTAGAGTTGTTTTCCAGTAAGGTCAAAAAGACCGATTGTAAAGTCACCTTTTACTTCGCTATTAATAGATACAGTCAAGTATTCATTTGCTGGATTAGGAAATACTTCAACTGAGAAGTACTGATAATCATTGTCTGTAGCAGAGATGAACCCATCTCCAATTGTAATAGCATAGTCAGTTAGACCAATCCATCCTCCTTCTCCATCTTGAACTGTGAATGAAAACCCATCACTCATAGCCGCACTTCCATCATGTTCGTATCTCACTCTTCCTTCTTCGATATCAGTTTGAGTAAATCTCGACCCAACTATAACTGGTTGGCCACTTACAGACATCATACCAGATATCGGAGTTGTCACCACTGTATACTCTAACTCATCATCAGTATTATTTGAATCAGTAGTAAGGAGCACATCTGAGTTTAATCTGTTAGCACCATTTGTTGGTACTTCTAGTGGGTTGTTATTGACAAGTGATGGTCCCTCTAGCACTGCATTAGAGCAAACTTCCAGTGAAAATTCAGAAAACTGTCCTCCGTTACCTGAAGTGAGGTCTTCTACTTGCATAATCCAATCTCCAACTATCTCTTCTCCGTTAAATACAGAGAGGGGTTCTTCTGGAACATAGACTTTTAGGTCATTGAGGGGACAAGCAATATCAGATGCTGCAGAATCATCAAATCCACAATTAATATCTTGATTAAAGTTACACTCTCTATCTAGCAATACTACTTCTGTTCCAGTAGGACTGATCAATGTCAATCTTACATCACTAGCATTATCGTGTCTGATTTTTATGTTTTGGATATTGACATCTGTCACTTGACCTGTACCAGAGACAAAGGCCGTACTTACTACAGTTGGCATTGCAGACTGAGAGATATTTATGGGTAGGTCATCAGTCATAATCACTCTACAACTTAGTGCTTCTGTAGCAAATGTATTCAGTTCACCTTCAAAGTCTGAACACTTGTTTTGAGCAAAGAGCTTCCAGTAGTATACAGTATTTTTTTCTAGAGTAACCGTTGAAATATAAGTGTTTTCAGTTAGGTCTTCAACTACTAGCTCTGCGGTAGTTCCTAGAGCAGGGTTAGTACCAACTTCTAATCTGTAAGAGGTTGCGTTTATTGCATCTGTCCATTCAAAAGTTGGAGCTTCTGGCACACCACTTGTTTCATTTACAGGTCCAAGTGTAGATAGATCATCAAAGTTAGTACTCGTTAGTGATACCTGAATTTCTTGTGTTCTCACATCTGCTCCATCAGCTGTTCCTGTAAGAGTTACTAGGTAGCTTCCTGTTGCATTGACATCAGTAAAGTCCATTGTCAATTGCGAACTACCACCATCAGGATTTATTTGAGATTCTGACAAGTTTACAATGGATCCTTCTGGTAAATTTGAAGTCACCTCAAGGTTGACCATATTGCCAAAGTCGAGGAATGCAGCTGAAGAAATATCAACTGTCACGACATCAGGTGTACAGAGGTCAAATATCATATCTGAGATATCAACAAAGAATGAAGGAACAGTAGGAGGTGTAATTTTAAAATCGAAGTTACTTACATCAAAGAAGATGTTATCACTTGACTTGATTTTGACTCTTGCATCATTAGTAATATTGTTAGGAACTACTATTGTATGACTCCCATCATTGTCAGTTTGAGTTGCTAACACGATATCAAAGTCAGAACCACTATTTGCAGATAAGGTAATATCTACTTTGTCACAATTAATAGGAGCTTGGTCTGTATTTGATACATCCCAAAGTATTTCATACTCTGTCCCTACTTCTAATTCTTCACTATTGTTAGGTTGCATCAGGAAGAATGGACCGGCAATACTATTTGATTCAAATTCAATTTCTTCCCAATCAACAGCCCCTGCTCCTGGGTGATTATCTCTTACAGTCAACATGAAGTTGTATTTTCTTGAGATGTCTTGTAATCTTTCAGAATTAGAACTTGTATTTGCAAGAATGTTTAACATCCTAGGAAATACACGAGTCGCATGAGTTGTTGGTGGGAATGATCTGAATGCTGGCGCATTTGCTACAGGTGATCCTAGTATTGAGATTGGTCCGAGGTTAAATTGCTCCCAGCAATAAGAAAGATTATCTCCTTCAGCATCTACCGCTCTACCTGTCAATTCGAAAGGAGTAAATACTGGAATCGTAAAGTCATCTTCTCTATCTATGTAGACATCAGGAGATGTATTGTCTGTAAGAACATCCTCTCCACATGTAGATCCATTGCCTATGGTGAGAAGATTTTTCATTTGAATGAGTGCAGAAACATGAAAGTAGTCATCATTAGTACCAGCAATATTATTTTGTCCACAAGCACCTGCATAGGACATATGTGTAGTTCCACTGCCAGGTTCAAAAGCTGTACTTCCAGAGAGTTGTTCAGCTGAATCTTCACTACAATTACTCCACGTGTGGCTAGCTCCAAATTGGTGTCCAATCTCATGAATAGTTGTATTGACCATGAAGTTGACAACATTCTGACCTCCTACACAGCTAATTCCGGCACCTCTATTAGCGGTACATACAGAACCTAATGATGCAACACCTGCAATTCCATCAGTACAGCTTCTTGTGAAGCAATGCCCTACATCATAATTGTTTGCTCCAATCGCATTACTAATTACACCAGTATTTTGACTCAGGACTTGTCTTCCTGGATGAGTACCATCATTTTGGTTTGCTACGATCGTATATGGATCATCAATTGGATTTAAAAAAATGAGTTCATCGTTGTTAGAGATCAACTCAAAGAATACAGCAATTTCGTTTTCTAGAGTTTGATTAACTCTATTGGTAGCAGTCACCATTTCTTCCATCACTTCCGTCTTATTATTGAAGTTTTGACCCCATTCACCTGTACAAGCTAATGCAAATCGATAAGTCTTTAAAAAAACTTCTTCACCAGCTCTAATTGAAACTTCGTTGTGCTCAACAACAGCGGCAAGTTCTTCTGTACTGAACTCTGTACCACATGATGCCTTAGCATAATTAGCGGGAGCTGGGTTATCTCTAGTAAAGTATGAGATGTAAACCTCAGTCGTCTCATTAGCATATGGATCGATATAGACTTCACCTTGGGGATGTTTAACTACAGCACTCAGACCCTTACTATTCATACTTAATCTTCCAGTAATTGATCTATTATCATTGGATACCATCCGGTAAGTCTTGATGCCTGGATACTTTTTAGCTAGATCTGGATGCATGACTGGCGAATACCAAACCTTGAATTCTAGAATTTCTCCATTAGGCATTGGTAAAGTAATCATTCCAGATTTTTCCTTGTTTGACCGTGTATCTAATGGAGACTTATTGAGATCTTTCTGAATATACGCTTCATCCAAATATCCAACTACATATGAATTAGGGACTATTTCTCTATCTCCTAATGCGCTATCTGAGAAAGTCGATTGATCTACTGTTGTCCAATGTGATTGTCCATATGATATTGACACTGAGAGCATTGTAATAAAGAAAATCAAGTGTTTTATTAGTGAATTCATCTTTAATTAAGGTTACGTATTATATAATTACTAAGAAAGTCCTTCAAAAATAAGAAATTTCAGCTGACTAAATTAACGTTTTCGACATCCTTGACTTATATCTGACATAAAAAGTCATTACTGCAATAACCTCCAACTTTGTAAAAAGAGTGTTAAGTCGCAATTTTTGAATTATTGAGTTAAAATAAATGGAGAAAAAAATTATTTTTTTTGGATAGATTCACCTTAATTGTATATAAAATAAAACAATATTTAACCTCCATAGAACCACTTGATTGAATAATAAATTCTGTGTATTTGGTGATAGTTATTTGAGAGATTGATGTATCTTATCACTACAAGATCATTTGAAATTTAGTTTAAAGGAAAAATAGGTATGAAATTTGTATTATGATAATTATTAATTTGATTACCAGTTGTTTATACTTTATTAAATTATGTGATATATAATTATAATTCCTATGATATTTGGCTGACTTTATTTAAGAATTAATATCTCTTGGTTTGTTGTGTTAATTCTTAAGCATATTATTATATTTGTGAAATGAACTAGCGATTAACCCCGCTAATATATTCGAACACGTACCTACGATGAGTTTTTTAGCAAGAAGAATAGTCTTTTTTGGATTAGTGGTGAGTATAGTATTCTGTAGTACTAGCAGTATGCTAGCACAAGAGAGTCGATCTATTGACGGCACTAGAAATAACCTTTCCAATATTGAACTCGGTTCAGTTGGACAGCAATATTATAGATTAGCACCACCTAGCTACATGGATGGCATAGGAAGTATAAATCCAGCGCTTCCTAATCCAAGAGAAATTAGTAATCTCCTTTTCGATCAAGAATCCAATCTTTTGGATCAAAATGACTTAAGTGACTTTAATTGGGCTTTTGGACAGTTTATGTGCCACGATATCGATTATATCAAATACAACCACGACGAACAACTTGAAATATCAGTACCTGAATCTGATAATTTTTTCTCAAGTGAATCTACTTTATCTTACTTCCGTAAAAGTTTTGACCCTTCAACGGGAAATGCTCAACAAGGCGCAAGACAATATCAAAATCATGCTACTACTTACCTTGATGGATCAAGTATCTATGGATCTGATGAAGAAAGAGCAGCTTGGTTGAGAACATTTGAAGGGGGTAAACTTAAAACTTCAGATGGTGACTACATGCCTTGGAATACTCTCTCGGGAGAATTCAATAGTCTCATAGATGAGAATGCTCCTTTTATGAAAGCGCAACCAGGGTCAACGCATCAAAAACTATTTGTCGCTGGAGATGAAAGAGTAAATAAAAATCCTGCAATTTTAGCATTGCATACTGTGTTCCTAAGAGAGCACAACAGGTTATGTGACGAACTAGCAGAAAATAATCCAAATTGGTCTGACGAACGGCTCTACCAAAGAGCAAGAAAAATGGTTGGAGCCTACATTCAAAAAATAACATTTGATGATTGGTTGCCTTCAATAGGAATAATCATAGAAGAATATACAGGATACAACCCATCGATTGATCCAACTATTAGCAATTCATTTTCTGCAGCAGCTGTAGTTTTGGAAAACACTCTAATGGGTTCAGAACTTCTCAGGTTAGATGATAATGGAAACTCGATTTCGAAAGGTAGTCTATCAGTTGGAGAAGGGTTTTATTACGAACCAACTACACTTTTCTTAGACGGTATCGATGTCTATCTTAAAGGGATGTCGACTCAAGTACAGCAGCAATTTGACGTCATGGCAAACACTAGTCTTCGTAATTTTGACTTTGCAAATAATAAAACGCTTGCTTATGACCGAGTTGCCGATAGAATCTTATCTGGAAGAGATAGAGGGTTGCCAACTTATAATGAAATGAGGTTAAACTTAGGTCTACCAGATTATTCTACATTTAGCAATTTGACTGGGGGAGATAGCGAAATTTCAGAAAAGCTGAATGCATTATATTCGTCAGTAGATGATCTTGACTTGTGGGTAGGTCTTCTCGCTGAGAAAAAACAAAATTCAAGTATTTTAGGTGAAGTCATTGCTAATATCATCGAAGATCAATTAAGAAATCTAAGAGATGGAGATAGATTCTATTATAGAAATGAGACACAAGTATTCTCAATCTTTGATATTCAAGAGATAGAGAACACTACACTTCATGATATTATTGCTAGGAATACATCTATCACTATTATGCAAGATGATGTCTTCTCCGCAAAGGAACATAGCGAGATAGCTAATGGTCCCAACCTGACAACTATCCACCTAGAAGCGGCTATCTACCCCAATCCTACAAGTAGTGGATGGATAACTCTTAAGATACACTCTGATTTTAGGGTAGATTGTTCTTATACTATCCTAGACATACTCGGGAGGCCTCAATTCTCCGAGAACTTAGAGCTCAGATCAGGTGATAATTTCATCAAGATCAATCTCAATGAAGAGCAGATTAGTAGAGGTTATTATCTGGCGATGTTAGAGTCAGACAAATACACAAATACTATTACATTCATTGTAGAGTAACACTTGGTAATCAATCGATTACAATTTATTTTCACTTTTTTTATTTTTATTTAATTGCGCCTATTTGGTGTAATATAGAGAGTACTATTGGGTTATACATTTGATCTAAATCACATGTGTTTTCTACCCATCAGAGAAGTTGGACTTTGGCATATCATTTGCATTTTTCAGTGTATAACGACTACACACAGACAAAACGAAATGCGAATTTTTACAAACCTAACCGACCTGAATAGATGATTACAGTGAATATACTTATGGCAGATAAGCAAAGCTTGTTCTGCGAAGGGATGAAATCCATATTAAGCAAACATCCAACTTACAAATTTTCAATTGTATCTGAAGTCTCTAATTCAGATCAAGTCATCTCAATAGTGTCAACACAGGACATTGATTTGATAGTGATGGATCTCAATCTTACTGGTATAGATGGATTGGAACTCATACCAAAAATTAGATCTTTCAATAAGGAAGTTAAAATCATAGTGCTAACTGCATACACTGATTACAAGATCGTAAAAGATGCGATGAAAGGTGGTGCTGATGCATACCTCTTAAAGACACACACTAGGTCTGACTTATTTACTGCTATCAATACGGTAATGAAAGACAAAACATACCTCGGTCCTGATGTCAATATTAGTCCTCCTAATGGATTCAAAATCAACAGTAAGGCTAAATCTAAATTTGAAGATAGATTCTTGATTAAAAGAAAATTGACAAAAAGAGAGAATGAAGTACTCGGCTTGATTACTCAAGCTAAGAATAATAAAGAAATAGCAGAAGAACTCTTTATAAGTGATCAAACGGTGGGAGTCCATCGAAAAAACATCATGAAGAAGTTTGGTGTACGTAATACAGTAAATCTGATCAAGTACGCTTTCGAAAATCAGCTATTTAGCTAAGCTTAGAATACATACACACATAATTTAGAATAACGAAGTTTTTACATTATACAAACCGATTTTTTACACATGAGAATGGTTAATTACACTTACAAAACATTGCAAAACTTATCATTTAGAGCACAGCTACTGATGATAGGGATGTTTGCATTTACTTTCACAGGGTTTGGGCAAGATTGTCCAATGGTCTGTAACAATTTGATTCAAGTCTCTCTAGACTCAGAATGCTCAGCTACTATTAGCCCAGATATGATACTAGAAGGTGTCGATATGGAGATTGAGGATATGACTTGCGAATTTTTTATTGTTCTCTATGATGAGAATGGTACCAAATTTGCGCAGACGAGTTTTTCAGGAGCACCACTTGGCGACCCAGTTGTTGATGGTACTTACATCGGACAGACGATTTCAATTGGAATCTGGGCAGATAATGTCATAGATTTTGGTGTGGATACACTCACAGCTAACAATTGTTGGAGTTCTGCTGCAATCGAAGACAAGATTCCTAACATGATTGCTTGCCCATCTGAGGCGATTGAGCTTCCATGTTATGAAGACTTGACAATTGCACAGATTATGGCTGCAGAGACTGAGCAAAGTTTCTCCGCTCCAAGTGTTGTAGTTGCCGACGCAACAATGGATGAAGCTGTATCTGTAACAGTAGTCAATACTGCAGAACAGTATGAATTAATTAATACTATCATGGTGAGTGTAGACGCTGAAGATGGTGCTGGAATGGCGATTCCGCCAGCAGACCTTTCTGTGACATTAACATCGCCAGACGGAACAACTGTATCTGTATCACAGACACTCAGTGCAAGTGGTGGAGTGATAATCAATGACTTTTTTGGTGAGCAGACAACTGATGCTTACATGAATGGGAGCTGGGTAGTAACAGTCACTTACAGTGGAGCTGAAGCTACTTATACGATTAACGAAGTTGAGGTAAAATTCAACTCACAGTCAGCACTTAATAACTCATTTGATCAAGACAATTGTGAAGATGGAGAAATTACAATCTTAAGTGATGTCTATATTGATTACGACTGTAGAGATGAAGATGAGATTTACACAATGAGAAGACTCATTACATATGGAACTGACGAAGGTGGAGCAGAGTGTATCTTGACGATCAACTACCTCAAAGCTGCATTAGATGAGATTGATGCGCCAGACAATATTAAACTCTCTTGTGGATCAGATAGCAATGGGGATGCATTATTTGATGATATTTTTGACTTGTTTGATGATAATAACGACGGTGATTTAGATCCATCAGAAACTGGAGTACCAACAATTGATGGGAGTCCTATCTGGCCAATGGCATTTGATAATCCATGTAAGTTCAATGTAGCCTTTGATGATCAGGTATTTGAGACATGTATGTCTAATTTCAAGATATTGAGAACGTTCACTATCTATGATTGGTGTAATGCAGAAATCAGAGAAATATTACAGACAATCGAGCAAGTTGATGATGTGCCACCAGTACTTGTTTGTCCAGATACACAAGTGATGGAAGTCAATAGTGACGATTCAGGATGTAGTGCAACATTTACTGTTGATCCTTTAGGAGTACGTGGTGATGATAACTTATCAGTTCTTCAATTCATCTTTGACTGTAGTGATGAATATACTGTAATCGGTGTAGGATACAAAGAAGCAAATCCAGATGGATCAGAACCAGATGCAAGTACACCTTTTGAATTCACAGAGTCAATCATTAATAATGGTGACGGTACTTTTACACTTGTAGATTTAGAAGGTCCAAGAGTATGGATACAATATATCTTAGAAGATGGTTGTGGAAATAGTGTAAGTTTTCCAGTTGCTGATGTATCTAATGAAATTTCTACATGTTTCCTTGAAGTAGATATCATTGATACGACACCTCCAGTTGCTGTTTGTGACGAATTTACAGCAGTAACCCTGAGTGCAGATGGATGGGGAAGA
>Ga0114957_1004551_pt1 | contig 11875 bp, 11 predicted proteins | sample BantaG_FD_87175 | JGI IMG/M metagenome (GOLD analysis project Ga0114957, IMG submission 87175) | Marine algal microbial communities from Bantry Bay, Ireland - BantryBay_4 metaG | ecosystem: Host-associated > Algae > Red algae > Unclassified | place: Bantry Bay, Ireland | collected 2014-11-21 | reverse complement strand
GTCAAGTCCCCCGAGGCGATCATTACAGACGAGGGGGAGAACCCGTCCCGCGCGCAACGCGCTGCACCCGCCGCGTGGCGCCCGGTCGGCCGTCGCCAGCCGCGCCTTCTCGGGCGCGCCAGCGCCCTCTCGGGCGCGCCAATCCGGCATCTCTCGATGTCCGCGTGCCGGGCGCGGCGGGTCGGGCACGCTCCCCGGGTGACCCGAGCCGGTCAGCGGGGCCGCCCGCTCGCCCCGAACCCCGCGTCGCCGCCCCATCGGCCACCACCGCCGCTGGCGTCGCCACCCCACGTCGGGAACCGCGTCCCCCGTCGTTGCCGACGTCCCCGCGGTGGCCCCTTGGCGCATAGGGGGCCTCGTAGTACTACAGTAAGTGATTGTCGGTCCAAGGGCTGACTTCGCGCGCTCGGATGCTTGGCTTGTCACGGACGCACACCGATGCAGTAGAACTCCGTGGTTCAATATAAGCCATGAGGGCGACGCCTTTGTCTCCGTCGCCTCGTTGCCGACGCCTCGTTGCCGAGCCAGGCAGCCTGAAATTGAACCCTTGGCGCCACGTTCGCCACACCAGGATCGCCTCTCTGGATGGTCCATGCAGCATGCTGTGCAGAGCTATGGAAGAAGTCCGTTAGCGGAGCAGCTTGGGCCCGCCATGATACCTGTAGTGTACGCTCGTATCGTGCTACGGGCATACTGAGGAATCCTGGAATTTGTGCTGTCGTACAGAAACGGGGACGGAGAGGCGGCCATCTGCAACAGCGCAGCGTAGTGGACCAGATTGTCTTTCGGACGAGGCTGAGGGGCGTGGGGCGATGTCAAAGAAGGGGGAAGACGTGGCCTGACTCGACTGTGGCGTCGCTTTCGACTGCAGCCAGTAGGAGACGACGGACTCGAACGTGCATCAAACCAGTCACATTGGAATTGATTGTTTCCAAGTTCGCACTTGAAATCGTTCCACAAGACCAGCACGCGGCAAGGTCGATGTGATCACATGAAGCAACGACGGAAAGTTCTTTTCCGATGTTGCTTCGTGTGATCATATGTGATCACATTGTTTCGTGTTTCTGCCAAAAGCTGGCCGCCCCACATCGTCACATGAACCGTCACACGAACAAAGCCGCAGCTAAGAAAGGGCCGCAGGCCCGTTCCGGGGCACAGGCAGGCGTTTGTGATAGCGTTTGTGACAAACATTGTCGAACGCTGGTTGGTTGAAATCAGTTACGCGTCTGTGTTGGCCAGGATGATCCTGGGCATGCCTGGACTGCGCCACTCGACCAATGCCATGTGACGAGGCAGGCCTGCCTGGCTTCCTGGAGGATTTCGTGAATCGCGTCAAGGAATGAAACCAGAGCTCTCGGTCGCAATTGAATATGAGAACAGGTAAACTGCGTTCCGGTCGCGGTCGGCCGCCGCCGCGCCGCCGCGGCATTCCACGGAGCGGTCTGTAGTGGTGCATCCACGCAAAGCACGCACAGACGCTGCACGAGGCCTGCTGCGCTGGCCAGTTTGTATCAACCGCATCAATTATCAGTGCTTCCCGCCACCATCTGCACGTCTACGTCGTTTGCGCTCTGTGAGGGGACCGGCGGTGGAAGGGCCTCGAGTGGGACCGAAAGCAGAGGATACATAGTTGCGCGTGGCAGCGAGCACACGCAGGGCCGGGGACAGACCATGGAGTGAGAAGCGTAAGTGCCGGCGCGGCACATCCACCAGTTTAAGAAAGAATGGCTTGGAGTTCCGCACAGCGACGTGAAAACGTGGCTCGTATGGAGCGCGTATGTGTTCAAAGCTGTCTTGTCCGGCAAGCTCTTCAGTCAAGAGGCATTGTGCCTGCAAACGCTCGGACCCAACAAGAGCAGCAGCGAGATGCATATTAAGCATAGATGCCTCATCCGCGGACTCTCCCGACGACTCCATACTCTCTTGTAGTAGGCGCGAGGCGCCCTGGTGGTGAACCAATCGTGCCCGCTCTCGTGGTCCACACCCGTTCCGGTTCACGGTATCCCGCTCCATGGTCGCGTCCGGCCTGAGCACCGGCACACACCAGTGTACCCTCGCTTCTCTGGGGTGAGAAGGCGCTGCAGTCAGTCGTACGGCTAGGTTCAGCCCCCACGGCGGAGCGTGTCGACCCGACGCGGGACCCCGCCGTCCGTGTGCTGATCAACCGCCTCTCAAGCCGACGAGCAAAGCACGGTCAGCCGTAAATGGTGCGAACACAATTATGAATGGCGTATTGAATTCCTAGTCGTCACAAACCCACCTCCCATCCGGTGTCTCAGAATGGCCCCAACAGTGTAGTGCGTGGTACCTGCGTAACAAACGTCCAGCACAAACCTGTTCCTGTGTCCAGGACCGGACCTCAGTCAGAGGCCCGCAGAGACTTCACCGCGGCTTTCCCCTTCGCTACAGCGCTTCAGCGCTAATATGCTGAATCTCCGTCTGTCACCAGTTCTTGACAATTGCACCAGTTCTTAGCAAATCTGGATTGTGTGGGAAATCCACAGTGTTTACATATGAAATCGGGTTCCTGGGGATGCTCCGAAACCGCCTACGGCGCAGTTCACTGTTTTATCTAAAATGAACAAAGCATATCAGCGCGGTCTGAGTCACACCACTGGACTCCTAAACTCATCAGCTCTCCAACGATGCCTTGTGCGCCTCAAACGGAGCACTCCTGGACGAGATCAGCGTGTTTCCCTGGAAAAGAGCAGGAAAAAGTACATGGCCGGATCGGTGCAATACCGCGTCCACAGAGCCCGTCCAGTGATTTCCGATCGGAGCGTTCAGTTTCCAGTATGATAGAAGAACGAAAGCACCCCAGCGGAAAAGGAAAAAACCGCCGACCCCGACAGACTCTCCCGAGGCGAGCCATATTTTTGTTTTCCGGTGGGGATAAGATTAAGCCTTCATCAGAGGCCAGTTGCTAAGAATTGGGGTCGGACGGATAACACAGGTGATCCCCGGCAGGGACCGGTCCGCAGCTAAGGGCCACTGGCCATGGCCAGGCCCTCCCTGGCCGGCCCCGCCTGCAAATCGACAAGAATATCACTTGCACTGTGGTCCAGAAGGGACAGCGCCAGCGAACTCTCGGTCAAGCCCGGGCGGGGCAGACAGAAAGTGCCTTGCGCCGGAGGGACGCCCGCTGTATTGGCCGTGTGCGAAAGCGACGGATGTCTGTTGTGGCGGCCAACACGTACAGGTTTCTTTTCGTGACAGCAGTACAAAAAGAGCGCCTCACGCAACGCCGTCTGATTGAGCGATTGGCGCCGCTCAGCAGCACTGTCAAACGTTGGTACATCGCCGGTGCCGTCGGCAACGAAATCCCCGTCTAAACGATGGCGAACTTTCAGAATGGCCGAACTACCGCCTTACGCAGTTGGCCGCGATTGCCTCAAACTTGACCGGCGCACACGGTGACCAGTCGACTCACATGTTTTCAGGAAAACGATCTCAGAGTTCTCAACTATCTGATCGACGTTTTCAACTTTCGCGTACGAATGGCGTGCGGACTTTCTTGCAGAAAAAAGTGCCAGTTGGGGGTGTCGGCGTCGTGCTCAGAACACCCGGAGCGTCGTTAAGGGCGTCGTTAAGGGCGACACCAGGGCGTCATTTGGGCGTCGTTCGCCCCTAACGCCCCAACTCAAAAGCGCGTCAGCAAGGCGTCGCGAAGAGAAATCTTTTAGGGGGGTCTACATGATTCAGCAGGTGGCGGCTGTGCACCTTGGTTGGGGACAGGCATCCAGTCTTGACACAAAAATGACATACAGTCGTTCAACAAAAAACCTAGCACTCCGGCGGGACCAACAGTGCCCTCGACATCTCACATGTGACTCTGTTCTGATGCAACGCTCTTGATTTTGGACAGGCGCTCTCAAAAATCGCTTAAACGTGACCAATCCACGATTCCAGGAGACGCCCAGCTGTCCCGGGGGACCCTCTCGTGAGGTACTTGAGATTTCTGAAACAAACTTTCTGGGACAGCCGACGCCGCGTCCGACTTCGGCGTTCGTGGCAGGTCCATTGCAGAAGTGGTCCCAGAACTTCGCCCGCGTTCCCACGTGGTGGGCACTATCGCGGAGGCAGGCATATCGATGCCTCAATATTGCTGCGTGCCCACTTCTGTCCTGGTGGAGTGAGACTGGGACTGACGGCGAATAAGGGCCAACAATTGGCTGAGAGGCGGTGTCAGATGCGACTTCAGCCAATAAAACGTGCAGGTTCGTGACGAGGGCCTTGCACAGACGAGAAGTCACTGTCTTCCTACCCCGCAAGCGGATCATCGCCGCTCCGAGTCCAGATCGTGCCGTGATCCGGATAATTGTCACTGTTTGCCCTAGAGATATGCAGAACTGCTGAGATGCCGATGTGCAATTCCAATGCATATGAGCACATCGGTGCTGTGAGAAGGACAGAGTCGGTCCCAGGGGGTCACCTGATCGGTGGAACACAGTCAGTCCCAGTCCCAGTCCCATTTTCCAAGGACAAAAATGGGCAACCAGCAATAGTTCCCACGACTCCGCGCCCTCATAGACCCGAGGGTCTAGGAGGCACTGCCCACTTTGTCGGTGATCGGGTGGACCAATGAGAGAGCGCCAGAGCGTCTCTATTGAGAAAAGGCCCTTGAATAGATACCCCACTTGTCACAGGCTCACGGAATGCGTGGGGGCAGGTCACGACTCACGCGGGTTGGTGCCGTAGGAATCCTTCCCCTTTTTCGGGAATGGCCTCATCAGACGCGGGCTGCTCTGACACACGAGGCAGCACATGACAGCAATGAGCCCTTCATCGCTCTTTCTGGCCCCCCACATCGTGGAGCCGGGCCCACCCGCCAATCTGGCTGGTCTTTCACTGGCGGGCGTGCCAGCGTCAGAGAAATCGACAACCTAGACGGGAGTCACTCCCGTCGACATTTTCGTCGCTGAACGAGAAGCCGACGGGAGCACTCCCGTTGCGGACATCGTCCAGGTGCACGGACCTGAGTCACGAGGTTTCCTGCAAGGCTGCAGGCCGTTGACTGGTGGGGGATTGGGATACAGGGGGAGGTAAGCACGTCCAGATGGCCTTACGAGTTTGCGCGCCGCTGCATGCATTTGTTTCGCGGTGGCCGAACGATATGGGATCCCGCTGCAGGGCGCCGTACGACCGGTTTTTCTGGTTTCGTGATGCCCCTACGGCGGGGTACAGCGGGGTAGAAAAGCACCGGCGTCAAAGGCACTTGATTCTCCGCGCGGTGGAGCATCTCATGCATTCAAGAGGAAGGCATGTAGCGGTAATCAAAGGCAAGGAGGTCATCACAAAGAAAAAGAACTGCTGCGCTTCCAACCGCACCTACTTAACAACAGAAAGGGTCCGAGCACCCAGTGCACTGGAACAAACAAAAAGAGCACTCTAACTATCGACAGGCGTCGCCAGAGCGAACCGTAGCGACAGAAAAGCAATACCAAGGTCATGGTGAACCATGCCACACCGCCCAGCAGCACCCGCCTCTCGTCAAACGGCGGGCCCCATCGTCGAGCACGCCGCTCGGCGGTGCGCGGCCGCCTCGCGCATCTCGGCACCTGTGCGCTTTCGACGCGAGGGAGTCTCCTCGTCCCCGTCCGCGTCGGTCCACGTCCCATCGCAGGCGCTCTTACAGTCGTCGCTGCGACCGGCTGCGTCGTCGATAACACCCCAGCCCATCGACGCGTCGTGCGTCTCCGTTAAGTTGCCCCAGACCCCAGCGACGGTGTTGACATGGCTGCTTTTCAACGGCGCGAGGGCGTTTGTGTGGCCGGCACCGCCCGTCAATGCACCTAGGATTGTCGAAGGGCCCGTGCTGGGAGCCAAAGACGCCACTGTGGTGGCAGCACAACCGGTGGCGGCAGAGGGGGGGGGAGCCCGAGACGGCGGCGGCGGGGGCGGCGGGCGTGTCGCGTCCGCCAGACGAGAGTCAGTCACGTCAGTGATACGTAGGCCATTAAAAGCCGTCGCCCCGTGGGCAGCGAAGATGCGGCTGACGACGCGCAGCTCGGCCACCCACTCCGGGCGGTGACCGCCGTTCAGTGCGCCGCGCGCATCCAGCGAGCCGACGAGGACAACACCGTCACTGCCGGTGCCACCCCGCCCGCTGCTACCGCCGTCGTCGCCCCCGCCTCCACCGCCGTAGACGTTGATTTCCCCGTCCGCGCTGTTGCTGCCAACTGTGGCGGGCCCCGCTCCCGCGCTGGCGTCGTTATCGCCGTCCGCATCACCGACGCTGCCGCGGTCGAAGCTGTCCTTGTTCCCTTCAACGGCACGGAGCTTGAGGTGGCCCGCTCCTTTGTCGCCACGACAGCCACAACCCCAAGTCGGCAAGCGATGGTGCGCGGCCCCCCAGGGATGGGCCCCCTTTCGCAGAACAAACGCAGCGAGCCTTGTGCATCGAAAACGGCGGCGAGCGCCCGCACGATGCCGGCGCGGCACGCGCTGTCCACCAGGAAGAAATCGTCATTCAGCAGCAGCTCGGCATCCCGCGGGGAAAAGAACACCTCGTTCTTGTAGCGCGTGCCCCGAAGGCGGCGCAGCGTGCCCTTGTTGTAAGACAAGTTCTCGTGGACGTGAGATGAGAAGGCCGATACGGCCTTGGACCCAATGCGCTGCAAGAAGTGGCTGATGGAGCGGTGCAGGTACTGGTAGGCAATCGTCATCTTGACCTTGGGGGTGGCGACCGCCAGCTGTCCGTCGGGAACGGGCGCGCTGCTCTTGAGGGCGCGTCTGCGGATAGGCCACTCCCTTTGGAGCAGCCTCACTGCCGCCTTGGCGTCCACCCGCAAACGGTTCTGCGACCAAACGCGCAAAAAGATGTTGATGTCCACCGTCGACGTCCACACGTCCGCGGCGCAGGTGCTGCTGATGAACTTGTTCAATAACCACCCCTCCAGGGCCACCTTGAGGTCAAGGATCCACTGGGCGTCCTGCACCTGCACCCCCTGCTGCCAGGCGCCGTCGGGCACCGACGAAAGGGTGCCGGCGTCTGAGCCCGGCGCAGCCGCTGTCTCAGTATTAGCCGTCGGCACCGCCAGAAAAGACAGGACGGCCGCAACCGCTGCGGGCAGCTCACCGCCGAGCTTGTCCAAATTCCGGCGCTGCATGGCCAAGGACACAGCCAACCTGTCGGCAATGGCCGCGATGTTGTCCGTCTTCTTGGTCAGCTCTCGAAAGCTGCCGTTGGTGATGTAAAGCTCCTGGCGAGAGGCCTTCATCTCCCGGCGGGTCCCTGAAATGGCTTCCGTGTGCACCCGGCCCATCTCTGACAAGCGGGTGGCGACGACCGCCGGCGACATGCCACTGCCTGAACCGGGAGTCCCTGTCATCATGGGCGCGGCAACGCGCCGCGTCCGTGTCGAGGGAGGGCTCTGTGACCTCGCCGCCGCGTTTGAATGGGGGCGGCGAGACCCGACGGGCAACGTAGGTTTCGACCCCGCCACAGGCCGTGGAAGGGACTCGGGAAGCCGGGGATGCACCGACCAATTGCCGCCGCCTCCCATCTGCTGTCGGTCGTCCATGTCTTCAGCGTCGTTCGCCTCCGCCGAGAAGCCGCCGACAGGGGGGGGCGGTACCAAGGCAGGAGGCACCGTGTGTGCGACAGGGGCACCCGGTGCGGGCACGCCGCCGACGCAGCGCCGCGGCGCCACTGAGCTCGGCGGCACGAAGGTCGAGGGCGTGGCCGTCAAGAGCTGCGCGTGCCGCGGCGGGCGACGCCGGCCGCCGCCGCCGCCGCCGCTGCCGTCTCCGACAGCGGCACAAGCTTGTAGGGCGGCGACCGGCGCCGCGGGGGGCAGCTCCGAGCCAGCACCCTGACCGGCACCGGCGCCGGTAACGTACAGGAAGGGGCGGGCGGCGGTTCGCGCAGTGCTGCCGGGGCGCGCCGTGGAGTGGCTGCCGGAGAGATCGGTGTATTTGTGCAGCGACGGGTGGATGGCGTGCCCTTGGTTGACGACGAGCGGCGGTCCGACGACCACCCGCCCGAAGCCATCGCCATGGGCGAAAGGCGGCGGAGTCATGATGGCGACAAGTCGACTGGAGAAGAACAAAGCGTCCGGCGTCGGTCGCCACACCATTGCACAGGGAGAAGTCCGGAAGGTATTCGCAGGGTAGAGGGGGGGGAAGAGGTATTACAGAGGCAGAGAATGGCCGGAGAGAGTGCAGGCAAGAGCGGTGGTGGGATGCGTCGGCGTGAGATGGGTGCCCGCGAATGGGCGAAACCCGCATATGTACTCGTCACTGCATCCGCAGGGCGTCGTGAAGGGCCCCTGCCCGGCACGGGCGACGCAATGATTGCGCCAAGAACTCGGACAACCCCGCGCACGCCCACGCGTTGACCGAGGCCCCTCTCGTCCGGCGTGCCCGTGCAGGGGTTGTCATGGATATATCACTGAGGAATATATCCATGCATTACATCCGTATCCACTTCGGATACGCGCCGGAGACGCATATTCTAAATGCATTATGAGAAAGAGAGGAGAGGATATATCTATCCTGCCCGACAAAAATTGCAAGATTATATCAGATCCGTATTCCAGATATGAGAGGCAGGATACAGGGATATACAAGTCTATTAAACTTCTCGGGCCGACAGAATTCCGGTACAACGCAGTCCACCTCTCTTTTCCCAATCCGACAATCGGGAGATTCATGTGAAAGCATGTTGCAGCGACAAGCGGCAATCCCGCCCGACCCGGAAGAAACCGTTCAAGCACGTGACTCGGCCCGCTTGCGATATCAGCAAAGTGTGACACGAGTTTCAGAACGGTCTATCTGACGACCGTTTGCAAAAACGGCGAGGAGCTGCCTGGACAGCGCCCGTTGGGGCGCACACATCAAATTTGAATATCACGTCGTACTTGATGTCCATTTAGCACTCAACAAGTGTCTGAATGGCGTCTTTCTCTGGCCCTAGTTGTGCGGCCTGACGGACTTATAGGAATATAATCGGATACGATAATCGAACTCAGATACGGATGTAATCTACGTGATAATCCGGTTTCTGAGGCAGATATCCGGATCCGGATCTTAGTTATGCTATTTATCCGTAATCAGATACACCGCATCGGCGTGTATCCGTATCCTATTTCGCCTCCAAAAGCATATCCTGACAACCCCTGTGCCCGTGTCGCCGCAATGCTTGCAAGAAAGCAACGGACCGGTGCTCGCGCCGTCCTCACGGGCTGGACCCCGACGTACGTACAATAAGAGGGCGGGAAGGGGGGGGGGGATCAGCGTCTGTCGGTCAAAGCGGCAGATCAGAAGCAGGTCACCAGGATACCGACGGGCAGTGGGGGAAGGAAGGCAGCGATGTGTTGCAGAGGTCATGCAAGCGGACGTGGGGTACGCAAAGAGATCGGGCGTGCCGGCAACGATGCCCACGATGTGACACGAGATGAAGGATCAATTCGCCGTCAGTGAATTGTGCGTGCTCAAGACTCACAAAGTGCGAGACTCAAAACGCATTCTAGCCCAGAGGAGGTGCTACCAGGATGGATCCCATGCATCCATTGGCTGTACAGGATACTGCAGACGATGCTCGTTTCGAAGATACGTGATTCTCCGGCGTGCAAGTACCTCTGATAAGCACTGGGCAACTGTCAGGTGTATTAAGGCCACTCACTCTGGGAAGCTCGAGCCAACCGATCGCCTTGGAGGGGTCCTGGTGCGGTCAGCACCACTGCTGCGCTTCTGTTGGCGCACCAGCGTACTCTGAAGCAGCGTTTCGCTTCATATCATTTTCATTCCAAGGCATTGTCAGCAACAGCCTTATACGTAGTCTATGCGGGGAAAGGGGGGAGGGGGGGACGGGGGGTTGTGTGACTGGTGGACGGCGACGCACTGACCGGCGGTGGCGCCGTGCCGCGGTCGGCTGCATTGCGAGAGCGGCCTGACTCTGGCCTTCCGGGCCGTCAGGGCGTGAATGGTGCGCTGAACCAGCGTGGCGAGCACCGTCTTGTGACCGCCGCCCTTTGCTTTTTCTTGGCTGCTTGGATGATCCATGATGGTCACTCCTTCCGGACGTGTAGTGACGCTGCCATGCCAGCCTGGCGCGGCGGCCATTGGGGAGCCGGTCGCGAAACTGCCGGCGTAGCGTTGCACGCACAGAGCTCGCGGCTGCTTGTGAACGCAGTCGTTGAGGCTGTAGAGACGGCACATTGACGCGCTCGATGGGTGCAACCCCCTCCACTGCGGCTGTTTCTGAGGGCCTGGGAGATGCGCACCGCCGTCACACCGCTCGTACCTGTCCTTGGCTTGGGGCTGGACGCCTGCGGCCGAGGTGCCCATCGCGGCGGTCGGGTGCCATTGTCCGGCACCGCGCGCCCGCTCGGCGCGGACCGGTGAGGGTCTCGTGCGCGGCGTTGGAACGGCCACCTGCTCCTTCCGGCGGCGCTGGAGTGTTGCCGCAGTCGGCCAATACCGTTTCTCCCTTAGTCCCCCCTCCCGTCATGTGCTTTGTCAATGACTCTCGCGCCCACGGACGCTCCCACGCCGGTCTGACGGGCTTGTGGTATCCATTTTCTGTACGTCCGTCCCGACTTTCGTCTTGCTGGGCTCTCCCTGGATCTGTTGGCTTTTGCATGGGGCCCAGAGGCGCACCTTGGTGTCTGACCCGCCACCACGCCCGCGTGTGCCTTGCACGCCCTTAGCGCCTCGCTTTTTCCCCCACTGGTTGCCCCATTGATGCCTCGCAACTCTTGTACATTTTCCGTCTCCCACGCAGTGACGGTGGACTCCCTCTCCCCCACCGTCGACACGAGCACTGCCACCGACCACACCATACAATCCACGCTAGCCTGCGTGCCCGTCCCCTCCTTGCCACCAAGCCCCGCCCCCGCCCCCCCGCTACAAGGTGTCGTCGTTGCGCTCCCCACCCAAGGTTGTGTCATGGCGTCGCCGGCTGGTGCGTCCCTCGCTGCCGTCAAGTGCGACTACTGCGCGGAGTGTTTTCGCACGGACGCGGACAAGGCCCGCCATGTACAAGCGTCGCACAAGAACGAGAGCCAGATTGTCGACGCCGGCACCATCGCGCCGGCGGCGGAATTTGTCTTTGGACCCTTTGGCGCCGGAGGCGATGCCCCTCCCGTCGTTTTGAACGCCAAAGCGGCGCCGTTAGAGCCCCTCACGTCCCCGCTGCCGCAGTTTTCGGTCAACATAGACGCGGAGGATGCTGGCGAGGATGTCGACGTGCGTGCGCTCTTCTCGGCGACGGAAAACGACGACAGGCAGCCGCCTCTTGCCAACATGGACGCGGATGGCGAAGGGCCGCCACCGCTCATTTCAGACACAGAGGGAGACGACGACGAGGCGGGCCCCCACACCCCGCGGGCCGGCCTTTTCTCCAACAGCTATGATGACAGTTGACCGCGGCTCCTTGTCGGCGTCGGGCGGGGCGGATCAGATGGGCGGTGCGGCTGAGTACGCGGCATTTGTCGACCTCGAGAGCTTCCTCAACCCGGGTACTGGCGACGAGGTGGCCTCGGCGGCGAACGCGCGCATGACGCAGCACGTCTTCTTCAGCAGCACGGCGGCGCGCATCAACGCATATTACGAGCGCCTGCCCGAGGCGTCCCCGGCAGTGCCGGTGGTTGATCCCTTGTGGGGGGTGCGCCCTACCTGCTGAATTTCTTCGGCGCTGCGCGGCACGCTGCGCTTTGCCCTGACAGCAGGCGGCAGCGGGCTGAGCGACCCGGACCAGGTCGAGTACGCCCGGTCGCTGCGCGCGGTGGAGCGGAAGGCGGCGCGCGGAAGCGACGGGCAGGGCCCCTTCACCTCCTCGTTTGCGAGCGACCAATCCTTCCTGACCGCCGCCCGCCAGGAGATGAACCGGGTGCTTGCGCAGCGTAAATGGCAGCAAGTAACCATCGTCGTG
>Ga0114957_1004550_pt1 | contig 11875 bp, 8 predicted proteins | sample BantaG_FD_87175 | JGI IMG/M metagenome (GOLD analysis project Ga0114957, IMG submission 87175) | Marine algal microbial communities from Bantry Bay, Ireland - BantryBay_4 metaG | ecosystem: Host-associated > Algae > Red algae > Unclassified | place: Bantry Bay, Ireland | collected 2014-11-21 | reverse complement strand
TACAACGCAGATTCGAATACTCTTACATATTTGAGATTCGAAGCTTTCATGGAAAACACCGCAGATACATCAGTGATATTAAATTGGGAAATAGTTAACCATGACCTTCCTTCGGAATGGGTTTAGCTGTCAGTGATTAGTACATAAGTATGTACCAGTCCTTCATTTGTCGCGAATAATTCTAGGCTAAGCACACTAGATGTGAGAGATTCAAATCGTTCCTACAGTATAGATATTTATCTTAATATAACTTACAGTTGTACATCGTTTAATGTTTTAATCACTAGAGATAACTCAGGAGCAGTCAGAGATACGAAAGTTTATTAAATCCAATAATTAACGACAATTGCTAAATCAGTAGTAGAGAGAATCTGACCAAAGAAGATTAAATAGAGATCTATCCAAATCCATTTGGTGACTATCTAAAGATTGAAACAAATCTTGTTATTCATCAGACTACTCTATACAATTTAGATGGCATTGCTCTAACCAAACAGTTTTCAGATTTTCATTCTAACAATATTTTGAACTTAGCAGCAGGTATCTACTTCTTAAAGATTGTCACAACAACAGGACAACAGGTGATTCGAAGAGTAATCAAAGAAGATTAGGATTACTCTTTACTTAGAGATAGGCAGAATTTGGAAAAATAATCATCCTTAATCACTGCAACAAGTTTAAACATTTCGGTTATCCTCTTGTTTATCTTTTGTGAATAAGCAAGAAATCATTTCGGATCGAGACCACGATAGGATAATTCAAATGGCATGGGAAGATCGTACACCATTTGAAGCAATAGAAATTCAGTTTGGCCTTGCTGAAAGCGATGTAATCAAACTCATGCGTCGTGAACTCAAAGAGAAATCTTTTAAACTCTGGAGGCAAAGAGTTCATAGTGGGACAAGTCAGAAACATCTAAAAAAGCGTAATCCTAATATCAACAGATTCCGTTGCTCTCGTCAACGATCTATCTCTCACAATAAGATTTCAAAGAGATAGTTTACACTTATAATGAATAAGGAAAATATCAATCTCGTCTGGTTGAAGCGTGATCTACGGACACAAGATCATGAACCCTTAGCTCTAGCTGAACAAGCAAGTGAGAACTATGCCATTATTTATATTATTGAACCTTCATTTCTTGATCATCCAGACACTTCGTTAAGACATTATCAATTTTGCTATCAAGCGATATTAGATGTGAATACAACATTGGAATCAATTAACCGCAAGGTTCAGATTCTTTATGGAGAAGCACAACAAGTGTTTAATCTCTTCAACACTAAATATTCCATCTCAAATGTATTCTCATATCAAGAAAGTGGAACACGCAAGACATGGAATCGTGATAAAGCAATCTCTAATTTCTTTAAAAGAAACCAAATTAATTGGAAGCAATCACAGCGAGATGGAATAGTCAGAGGCATCAAAAATAGAACGGGTTGGGAAAAGAACTGGCATAGCACGATGAATGCTCCATTAATTGTAAATAAGTTTTCACAATCGAGTACAGTTTTAAGTCTTAATAAATACATCCTGCCAAGTAACCTTTTGCAGCAACTTGAGAACTATCCTGAAAACTTTCAAAACGCGGGAGAAAATTGGGCTTGGAAGATATTGCATTCTTTCTGCAATGAGAGAGGAAAGAACTACTTTAAACATATTTCTAAACCCACGGAAAGTCGTTCTTCATCTGGACGAATATCTCCTTACCTAGCATTTGGTTGCTTAAGTATTAGACAAGCGTATCAGTTTGTCAAATCACATCCAAACAGACTTATACATAAACGTGCATTTAATCAATTTCTAACCCGACTGCAATGGCACTGTCATTTCATTCAGAAATTTGAAGTCGATTGCGATTACGAAACACTTTGTGTCAATCCAGGTTATGAGTCTCTTGTGCATACAAATAATCCAAATCATCTAGAAGCTTGGAAGAAAGGAATGACAGGTATTCCTCTAGTTGATGCTAGTATGCGTTGCGTAACTCAGACAGGATGGTTGAACTTTAGGATGAGAGCTATGTTGGTGTCATTTCTGTGTCATCATTTAGATTGTGATTGGAGACTTGGTGCTAACCATTTGGCTCGACAGTTCTTAGATTATGAACCAGGAATTCACTTTCCTCAATTCCAAATGCAAGCTGGAGTAACTGGTATCAATACAATAAGAATCTACAATCCCATTAAGCAATCCAAAGACCATGATCCTCAAGGAGTATTCATATTGAAATGGGTGCCAGAACTCCGATCTTATCCACAAAACTTTATTCATGAACCTTGGAAGTTGAGTGCAATGGAGAAATTAATGTATCAGATTTCTGAAGATTATCCTAAGCCTATCGTTAATGTCGAATCAAGTGCTAAGTTAGCAAGAGAAAAAATTTGGGGACATCGTAAGAATACACTTGTCCAAACAGAAAAGACTAGAATTCTAAAATTACATACTTCAAATAATGAAAATAAAAGGAAGCGATTTAGATAAAATGGAAAGAAGGTATCGAGCTAACCTAGTCAACTCCATTACTGGAGTAAAACCAGCGAATCTCATAGGTACACGGTCTCCAAAAGGTGAAGATAATCTTGCAATCTTTTCTTCGATTGTGCACCTCGGTTCTGACCCTGCTCAGATTGGAATGATTACTAGACCACAGAAGCCGCACCTCAAGGATACATATTATAATCTTACTAAAACTGGCTATTATACAATCAACCAAATATCATCTACATTCATCAAGCAAGCACACTATACATCAGCAAAACTCGATCGTAAAGACTCTGAATTTGATCTAATGAATTTAGAAAGACAGTTTTTAGATGACTTTCATGCTCCGTTTGTATTAGTGAGTCCCGTGAAAATTGGGATGAATTTTTTAAAGGAATTAGAACTACCTAATGGGTGTTCACTCATTATCGGTGAAGTCTGTTTGATTCAAATCAATGAAGAGTATGTCAGTGAAGAAGGTCATATTGATTTAGCAGCATATGATGGTGTGGGTATTTCTGGGTTGAATAGTTACTATGCTTTGGAGAAACTAGCAAGCTTCCCTTATGCAAAAGCTGATCAAATACCAGACTTCAATGCATAAGCGTGATTTACCTACCAAGGTCTGTATTGTTTGTCTACTCCCATTTACATGGAGAAAAAAATGGGCAAAGAATTGGAAAGAAGTGAAATATTGTAGTGAAAAATGTAGAAGAAATAAAACATATGCAAACAGAAGTTAATCTCATATTTCCACATCAACTATTTGCTGAGAGTCCACTCTTAGAGAATGGTTTGCCTATCTACCTAATTGAAGAATTTTTATTCTTTAAACACTATCAATTCCACAAGCAAAAAATTGCTTTTCATCGGGCAAGTATGAAGAGCTATGAAATTTATCTCAAGAACAGAGGACTTGAGGTGATCTACATTGATTCCGATAATCCACAATCTGACATCAGACAATTTCTGATAGAAAATACAAAATTAAAAACTCTACATAGTGTTGATCCTACTGACAATTGGTTAGAAAAACGGCTGGAAAGATTCTCTGGAACACTTACATTTTACTCTAGCCCTCTTTTTATAAATAGGAAAGAGGATAATGCAAAATTCTTTAGAGAAGAAAAGAAATTTTTCTTTCAAACCACCTTTTACAAACAACAACGTAAACGATTGGGAATATTACTTAACGGTGATGATAGCCCAGTAGGCGGCAAGTGGTCATTTGATGCTGAGAATAGAAAGAAGTATCCCAAAAATAAAGATGCTCCACAAGTCTCTTTCCCAGATCAGTCTGATATTTGGACAGAGGCTATTAATTACACTCGTAAAAACTTTGCTGAAAATCCAGGCTTACTAGAAGGTCAAAGATTGTACCCCATAGATCACAACGAATCAGAATCTTGGTTAAAGCAATTCTTAAAAGTAAGGTTTGATGAATTTGGCACCTACGAAGATGCCATAGTTGAGAAAGAAGCAATATTAAATCATAGTCTACTTTCACCTTTGATGAATGTCGGGTTGATTACTCCAGACTCTGTTGTGAAAAGGATATTAGAATACGCCGAAAAGAATGATGTACCCATAAACTCTACCGAGGGTTTTATAAGACAAGTCATAGGGTGGAGAGAATTTATTAGAGGAATGTATGAACTCAAAGGTTCACATTCTAGGACTAATAATTATTGGAATTTCACAAGAAAAATTCCAACTTCATTTTATACAGGTGAGACCGGTATAATACCGGTAGATAGCACCATTAAGAAAGTACTGAAGACAGGATACTGCCATCATATTGAAAGACTTATGATTTTAGGTAACTTTATGATACTTTGCGAATTTGACCCTGATGAAGTGTATCGTTGGTTTATGGAGCTTTTCATTGATGCCTACGATTGGGTGATGGTACCCAACGTATACGGGATGAGTCAATTTGCAGATGGAGGGAGTTTTGCAACCAAACCATATATCAGTGGGTCTAACTATATCAAAAAAATGAGTGATTTTTCTAAGGGTGAATGGACTGCTGTTTGGGATGGCTTATTTTGGCGTTTTATGAATGTTCACCGTGATCTCTTTTCTAAAAATCCACGAATGTCAATGCTTCTAAATACACTAGATAGAATGTCAAAGGAAAAGCAAGAGGGACACTTTGAAAAGGCAGAAACATTTATCTCTTCCCTTTAAAACAGATTTTCACTTTTACTTGATTTTCCTTGATGATTCGAATCTCTGCATGAGAGTAATTGATGGAATATGAATAAGTGAATTTGGTTAGTCGCTGACGAAGATATACTTTTAATCATATTCAATGAAACAACCAAACTCAACTAGAATGAAATATTATTTTCCACTGTTTTTTATATTTATCGCTTGTAATCAACTAACCACACCTGAAAGTAATATGGTTACACCTGCTGAAGAGATGATAGCTAAAGATTTGATTCAAGGTGCATTTGACGATCTTTGGGCAGGTGTGGATTCAACTCTGATTCTTAATTATCACACTGAAGATTTCATTATTCTTGAGAATGGAGAAGTTTGGGACAATAATCGCATCAAACAGTTTATAAGAAAGCAACTTGCGAAAGATAATCGAAACAGGAGAGTCAATATCATGGACTATATCTCCATTGACAAGTATGGGCCATCAATGCAAATCGCTTATCATAATAAAGCAGAATTTTATTCAAATGACAGCTTAGTAGGAGAGGGAAGTTGGCTTGAAAGCGCTTTAGCAATTGAAACAAATGAAGGATGGAGACTCAAGATGATGCACTCTACTTGGAATAAAAAATAAAGATGGTTTACAAAAACCACATAATTTGGATTAACGATAAGCTTTCAATAGACTGAGTAGATAAGATACTTGTTTACGATACTTTGTATGACAAGACAAAGTTCATCAGCTCTCTATCTCATAGAATTGAGTATTAAAAGTGGATAGGCAATTAGACCATTTATCGTTAGTCAACAGGAGACCGCATGAGATCAAATGAAAAAGTTTTCTAGAAATTCTAACAAGCATGTATCAAGATGGTCAAGTGAAGGATTAAGACAAAAATTGCCGCGGGCAACTTACCTAAAGTCATTTATAGAGAAACCCGAGCTAATCATTTTTAATATTGAATGTTCTGAACTCAGATCGTTCCAACTATATCTAAAAGTCAATTGTAAACGTCTTGAATGACATTTTTCAAAGACAGTCTTGAAATTGGAAAAAGAACACTTCAAAAATGGCTATCTGATACATTTTATAATGAAACTAGATGCATTGTCAAGCACTCCATTCGCAAATCTTATTAAATAACAAGACTGATGGGTAATGAACGTGCTAAGTAGAATTAAGAAGAGCAATTATGAGACAATGAAATGAAATACAGTCTATTTCACAAAACAAAGAGACTATTTAGAAAAATACTTTTTTTTCTTCCCTGCTTTGTCCTTTGGTTTTCTTCTTGATCGACCGCCGCCACCAGAACCTGAGTCCTTACTTTTATCACTACCTCGGCTTCCTCTTCGACTCCCTCTAAATCTTGATTTATTTCTTCTTCCTCCTGAAGATCTCCGATCATCATCTCTATCACGACCTCTGCCACTGTGTGATGATGAGAATTCGTTCAGTTCACCACTGCTATCAAGGTTAAGTTCTTTGAGTTTGATTGCGACTAATTTGTTGACTAAATCATCCTTGGATAATTCGCTAAATTCTTCTTTAACCATTTTTGAAAGGGCAGAGTCATCTATTCCTTCTATAGCAACTTCATTCACCTTATTAGTCCAAGCTTTAATTCTTACTTTTTTGATATCAGAAGTATTTGGCACTTTCACTTGACCAATCTCAATCTTGAGTTCTCTTTCTAATCTTTTGATTCGATAACTTTCTCTACCATTGATAAAAGAGATAGAGACACCCTTCTTACCTGCTCGTGCTGTCCTTCCTGATCTGTGAGTGTAGTAGGCAGTATCATCCGGTAGGGTGAAGTGGAACACATGACTGAGGTCATTCACATCAATTCCTCTTGCAGCTACGTCAGTTGCAATTAATACTTGGAGTGCATGTTTTTTAAACCTTCCCATCACTCTATCTCTTTGTGCTTGAGACAGGTCACCGTGGAGAGCATCAGCAAGGTAACCTCGCTTCATCAGGTGCTCTGCTAAGTCTTGGGTATCACGCTTAGTCCTACAAAATACAACTCCTCTCATTCCTTCATCCATGTCTAGAAATCGTGTTAGCGCTTCTGTTTTGTTTGCTCTAGTTACCGTAGTAAAGAGATGTTGGATATTGGCATTTACTTCATTCTTTGTATTGACTTTGACCTCAATTGGGTCATCCATGTACCTATCTACGATTGACTTGATTTGCCTAGGCATTGTAGCTGAGAATAACCATGTCAATTTCTCTTGTGGAGTGTAACTTAGTATAGTATCTAAGTCTTCCTTAAATCCCATATTGAGCATTTCATCAGCCTCATCCAATATCAGATACCTCAATTGACCAAGCTTAACAGCCTTACGATTAATCAGATCAATCAATCTGCCAGGAGTAGCAATTATGATTTGCTGTGGCTTGCGTAGAGCTTTGATTTGATTCATAATAGGTGCACCACCATAGACAGCTAGCACATTTACTTTATCCATATACTTACTGAAGATAGCAAGCTGTTCTGCAATTTGCTTACCCAACTCTCTTGTAGGAGCTAAGATGAGACCCTGAGTTGCACCATCCGATGGATCGATATTATCCAATAGTGGAAGACCAAATGCAGCAGTCTTTCCTGTACCAGTCTGTGCTAGTCCAATCAAGTCTTTAGACCCAGAAAGCAATTGTGGAATAGCCTCTTCTTGGATAGCTGTTGGAGACTCGAAACCTAACTCAGTCAATACCTTTAATATTGACTCAGAGAGTCCAAGTTGTTTAAATGTAGTCAAAGGAAAATGATTTTAATAGTACCGAAATAATCCACAAAGGTATTCAAATTATTCAGTGTCATGTACTTATCTCAGAAGTCACTGTTATAATCTTAAAATTTTAATCGAAGTTGGGCCTTAACATCATTGCGCCGATCGCCTGAGATTAAGTCTAGACCACTGCCTATTTCATCTCTATTAGTATACCGAGTATGAGCATATCTCATCTCCGCTGTCAAGTTTCGAGTGACCTTACATCTGAGATTGATATAATACCTCATGCCTTGATAGAAATATGCAGGAATATAAAATTCATAGAGTATATCATTTTCATAAGCATAGATCCTGCTATCAAAGTCATCAGTATCAAAGAGTGCTATCCTCGTAGTCAATGATACAGGAAAGTTGATTGGTTTGAAAATGATGTCTTGCATAATAGCAAATCCTCTAGATTTAATTCCTTGATCAAAGAGAGAAAACTCAGTTCGAGTTCTCAACTCCACGGCCTTGGTCAGTTTCTGACTGATGTGAAATCTGAAACGTTGTCGATTTTGAAGTTGTGGAGTATCAATCTTTGCATCTCCGAAATTTGAATACTTAGTTTCATTGAAGTATTGAAAATAAATATTCAGCTTTCTTTTGATTGTATAGTCAACTCTTGCTAAGAATTCTCGGCCAGTGCTAGGGGCATCTGTTTGAAATCGCAACCAAGGATTTTGCCACATATCTGCATAGAGCCTAATCTTCCATCTCCGTGTTGGTGAAACTTGCAATCCAAGATAGATTCCTTCTTCATTCTTTACTGTGGCGCTTTCGCCAAAGGCATTGGGAAGTATCGCATTGTATTGTGGAGTATAATTTCTATAGAGTAGAGAGAGAGAAACGTGGCGATCAAGACCTAAGAGCAAGCCGTGCAACTGAGCAAATCCTCCTGGAAATGAATGCGCTACTTCACCAAAGAAACTCAAATTCCGATATCGATATCCGTAATCTATCGATGTATTAGTTAGCTTGTCACCAGCAAACCTGTAAAGGTTGTACAATTGAGTACTAGATTCAATCGCTGCACTATAAGATTGATGCTGCACATTACCAGCGATATGCCAGTGACTACCGCCATATTTGATGATACCACCATACTTCAATTCTTCAACTGCATTTTCCTTTGCGTTTTCTCCTTCTGTTCGATGAAAACCAGAAGCAAGGAAGGAACTAAATCTGACATCTGGATCATCGATATCTGATGTATCTACGAGAGTAACGTTTCCATCTTTTTCCGCAAAGGAACCAAAGAGTGTCACTTCAAGATTGTCAACCAATTGTAATCTTACAGCGACACCTCTATTGTAAAAATTCTCTGCTACAGAATTATAAGCCTTTATTGGTCTACCTCCCAATTTGATATCAGTTACCCAAGAACTCTTACCTGCACCAAAGTCATTGTGAGAGATTAATCCTTGTCCCATACTAATTGTATAATCTCCAATTGCCAGATCTTTCAAAAGCTTTGAATAATCTTTGAGATAGAAGTGGGCAGAGAAGTAATCAAATCCATGCTTATTACTTCCTTTGAAAAACTCTTCACCGGCATCTTTCTCCAAAATGAATCCATACTTGAGTTTGTTTTCATAATTATATCGGTAACGAACACTCAGACCATTATTATCGCCGAGGTACCTTGAGGTACTTTCTGGATCATAACCTCTTTGTTGCTCGAGTACTTTTTTCCACTTCAGGTAAAGTTCATGCTTGCCTTGAATAGCCATTTGGAATGGCGAAAGCTGATAGGTGTATTCTTGCTTAACAGAACTCAGTGAGCCTAAAAATTTAGCATCAGCTACAGTCCATCCATCTATCACTTGAAGTTCTTCCTTTCTCAACAAAGGACCGTTAGCTGCTCTATAATCTAAGAAGGCATTAATCTTAAACTCATCTAAGAGTTGCAGTTGAAGAAGATCTTCACTTGTAATGGTATTTAAATCAATGGGAGAGGAGTAGTATCCTTTAAAGGTTGTAATCAGATCATCAATATTAATCTCTACATCATCAGAGTCTTCAAGATAGGATTCTATCTGGTTGATCAGTTCTATTGGTAAGTCATCCTGAGCTAGCAGACTCAATGGTAAATAGCAAAAGATGAATAGTATAATCTTGTATAAGAGATTCACAACCGAAATATAGGGCATTCTATAAGCAATACATAATTCAGGCTCAAGATTGAAAAAAGATTTAACTCTATATTTAGAACACAAGTCAATGCTAATATTGAAATAGAATAGAATTACATTTAAACAGTCGTTAACGTTGCCAAAAGACACTTTAACAGTCTCATCATTTAATTTAGAGTTATTAAATACTCGAATTAAAACATCAAATTATGAAAAAGGAAATAGGATTTACAATCGCATTGATGTTAATTACTTTATCAGCCTTTGGTAGACAACCATTAGAAGGTGTCTGGGTCAATGACCAACATCACAAGAAAATTACTATTCAATATGACAGAGGAGATATGTATATCTATGGTGTCTATCCAAGTTACGAAAACGGACAACGATTCTTCAGGTCATCTAGGAATAAATACAGAGACAGATTTGGCAATGTCGTAAAAATAGAAACTGATAATTTTCTAGAACTCAGATATTCTGAAAACTGGAGAAAAATCCAATTTAGAAAAATCGCAAGACAAGCACCTATTATGAGAGGTTGTAATCACAGTGGTTGTATTAGCAATAGTTGTAGGCATTCAGAAAGGAATAATTATCGTCATAGATATGAAAATGCTACTAGAAACGGAAACCGGATGAGACAATCTGCTGGATTGAGATTAGAAGGCACATGGTATAATGATGAATTAAGAAAAGATCTTTATCTGGTTGAGGATCGTAATGGTTTTAAAATTACTTTTAAATCAGGAGATTGGAAATATTTTGAAAAAGTTGATGATTATAGATATCAAGATAACAAAGGCAATACATATACACTGAATCCTGATGGATCACTAACATGGCTGAGTTACATTGGGAAAAGACGGTACACTTTAGAAAAAACATCAAGTATAATCCAATGGTAAAGAATTAGGAATTGAGCATGTAAGTATGAGGCATTGAATGATTTCAGTGTCTCTTTTTTTATTCACCTTTCTTTACAGAATGGAAAGTTTAGATGGTGCAAAAAAATTAATATACCTAGGATAAAAAAAACGTTACTCGTAGAACAGAGCAATCTGTCTATTTTTTGTCAAGTAGTTAATACTTTTACATACTAATCTTAGAAGTAACTTTAGATTTAAGAAGTAACCTAAGTCAATAATTGAACTAACTAAATTCCTATGCATAGAATTGGTAACTATTTGTTTGCATTTATTTTTCTTATCTTGATAGGTACTGATTCTAGTCTGAGTGCTCAATGTACATCTACTCCATCTACAATTGATAATGTCACAATTGATGGGACTCTTTATAATTGTCCAAACCCTATTCCGACTAATCCTGGTGACGCTTTAGTTCCAGGTGATTGTCTGCAAATCGAAGCCACATACGACCCTTTAGTTCCAAATGTGATTACTATGGTCGAAATTAAATATCAAATCTTTACATGTGGATTTGGATCATTGGTAGCAAGTTATCAAGAAAGTATCACTCCTCCTTTGTTGATAGATGGAGTAATTGATTACGTATATTGTATTCCTCCCGATGCAATGGTTTGTGGTGATGCATTTAGCCCTGGTTGCGAACCAATTACTCTTATTCAAATTGCTCTCTATGCTCCTGGAGGAGCAACGCCAGTTGTCGAGTTTTATAATATTTTTATAACGATAGACGAAACTAGTCCTTGTACTGATTGTGATTGTGATGGAATTACATTAGCTGATGGTGACTGTGATGATAATGATAGTGCTAACTATCTTGGCATGGACCTAGATGCTGATTGTGACTTAGTACACATGGACACAGATTGTGATGACAATGACCCTACAATAACAATTTTTGACGTATTTATGCCGACATTTCCAAGTGTAGTCACATCTTATTGTACAGGAGATGTAATTCCCTCATTGCCACTCACTAGTTTTGAAGGTATAGTTGGAGTATGGACACCAGCAATAAATAATACAGCGACGACACTTTATACCTTTGAACCAGATCCTGGGCAATGTGCTTTTGATGGAGAGATCACGATAGTTATTGATCCCACTACAATGGCAACATTTAATCCAATACCTAATCAATGTGTTGGTGGAACTAGTCCATTACCAACTACTTCCTTAGAGGCATTTACAGGCACTTGGTCACCAGTATTTGATCCAAATAATACTACAACGTACACTTTTGTAGTAGATCCTAATCAGTGTGCAACTGATGGGATGGTAACGGTAATGATTGATCCCACTACAATGGCAACGTTTGATCCAATACCAAATCAATGTGCTGGTGGTAGTAATCCGTTACCAAGTACTTCCTTAGAGTCATTT
>Ga0114957_1004549_pt1 | contig 11876 bp, 7 predicted proteins | sample BantaG_FD_87175 | JGI IMG/M metagenome (GOLD analysis project Ga0114957, IMG submission 87175) | Marine algal microbial communities from Bantry Bay, Ireland - BantryBay_4 metaG | ecosystem: Host-associated > Algae > Red algae > Unclassified | place: Bantry Bay, Ireland | collected 2014-11-21 | reverse complement strand
CCCGTTTGGCAAAGTTAGCCGCTGAAAATTATTTTTCGGATCGTAGACCGCAACAATTAAGCGTTGAGCCGCGAGGGTCGGCGTGTCGAGAATAAACGTCTGTGTTTCAACCTGACCGGGCAACCACTTGGATGACCCACGCGGCAGCGCAAGATCCGATTGCCGGACGGGTTGACCCGCATCGTCTAGAATTTGTACCGTGGCATAATAGTCGATCCGCGGCACGTCTGCCGCCCGCCACGCCACTGTAATCGACACTTTTCCATCGTCGGTTGGAGCACTTTCGACAACGCCAAGTAAGTCAATCTCTTTGCCAAAGGTTGCGTCCATCCGTTGCGCTAGCAGCGGCACATCAAAGCTGCGCGTGCTGGGCAAAATAGTCACTCCATTTTGCAGCGCACCATGCCCATCCACTGCAAGTGAAAGCAGATAATCGCCAGCGGGCGCATCTATCGGCACGCGCAATTCGTGGACCGTATGTACGTGGACAACATTAAGATCCGCGTGACTCCGCGGCCATGCAAGCGGCTGGCGCGCGTCGAATTGTTGATCCGCCCCAATCCACTGGATGCGCAACGTTTTTTCCTCGGGCAACGGCTGCCTTGCAAGCCAGTGAATATCCGCTTGGATCGGCTCGCCCGGTTCCGCCTCGCCCGCTGACAATGCCACCTTTGCCGCAAGGGCCGCTGACAGCTCGTGGTGCCCCGTAATGGTGCCGTTGCCCGAGGTGATGGGCAAACGCAAAGAGAGCGGCAACAGTGCCTGCTTACCCAATGGAGCACCACTTGGGGCCAGGAGATCAAGCGTCGCCGATTCGTCCAAAACATTATACACGCTCAGCGCCAGTTGATAGTCACCAGCCAGCGCGCCGAGGCCAGCCCAGTCACGCGCGGGAATGCGGCCAACGTTGATTTCGCCCGGTCGCCAGCGCGTGGTTGGGAATTCGTAGGCAACGGGGCGACGATCCCGTAAACGATGATAGGGCAGATTCTCCTGCGTGCGCAATTCGCCAGCAATGCGATAATCGGGCAGGTCGGCGAGTGGAGAGATACCGTTGCTGTAATTGTCGTGTAGCGTCCAGTAGAGCAGCAGCTCATCGGCGACGTTGGTGCTGCTGCCGATGAGCACAAGTTGGTTGCCAAAGTTTACGGTCTCTTGGCTCAGCGTGGATGGCGTGGGCGAAATTTGGTCGGCGCGCAGATCGGTAAAGTGTTCGAGTTGAAGCTGCCAAAATTCGGCCCGATTTGTCTGATGCGTAGCCGCACTTTCGAGATGGAGCGCAGCAGTCTCCATTGGATCCACAAATTGATCTTGCCAGCGCACTAGCCACGCACCCTCTTGATCGGCCAGCGCGTCGCGTAGAATTATCCCACTTTGCACATAGTCGAGCGTGGCGTTTGTGTCGAGAATTTCAAGATCGGGCAGACGCACCGCGGCCATGTCGGATGCGTAATAGTTCCAAATAGGCCATGTGTGACCGCTGACCAAAATAACCGCTTCATCGGCGCTTTTATGAGCGCGTACGTGCTGTGCTACCTCGCGCCACTGCGCCTTGGTGAAGGCATCATCACCAAACCAATTGCGGATCGACAGGCCAAAGTTGACGGTCAGCAGCAGTACAAGTACCACGCCCGCTAGTCGCCACCCGATACGCGCTGATTGGAACATTCCACCGGCAGCAACGCTCCACAGCAGCAGCAGACCGGGCAGCGCAATCATCACATACCGTGCGTTGAATTTAGGCACAAAACGGGTCAAAAGCAGGATCAGCGCGCAGGGAATCAGCACCCAGCAGACGACGTAGATAAGCGTTATTCTCGATTGCCACAGCAGCCACAAAATCGCAACCAGAGTAACAAGCGCAAGCATGCTCAGTGGCAGTGCAGCATGGCTCTCCAAAATGGTTTCGCCAGCGATAAAGGTGATCAACGCATGGCGTATAAGCTCGGTCAATTTGACCTGCCCAGGCAGATAGCTTGTGTCCACTGCCAGCCGTGTAAAAAGTGCGCCAAACCACGGGATGTACAAAATCAGGACTGTAAAATTGGCGGCCAGAAATAGCTTTAGGGTCTCACTTTTTGGCCGTGTTAGCAGATACCCCACCCCAATTGCCAGCATCAAAAAGAAAGCAAAATAGTGCGTGTATACCGCCGCCGTCGCTGCCAAAATAAATAGGAGCCAGTTACGGCGCAATAGTAACACCCCACACAAAATTACCAACGCAGTCAGCATGGCGTACATGCGCGCCTCTTGGCTGTAGTAAATCAGCAGCGGGTGCAAAGCAGTTAGGAGGGAAACGACGAGTATCGCACTAGCTTGACTACGCGAAATTTTTCGTGTCAGCGCGACCATCAACGGCACGGTGAGCGTGCCAAACCAAACTGAGGGCCAGCGCAAGTGCCATTCGCGCCAGTCGGTTAAATTGCCCCAAGCAGAGATAATATAATAGTAGAGCGGTGGCTGAATATCGCGAGCTGTCCAGCTTGTGAGGCTCATAAAATCAAGCTGCGCAACAGTAGCCGTCACCCCTTCGTCGTACCACAAACTCTGCAGGTCGAGCGCAAATATACGCAGCGCAAAGGCCAGCAAAATCATTAGCAACAGAAGCAGCCGCGTCCAGAATACGCTCATGCGTGGTCGGCCCCTTTCTCTAAATCAGCTCTACTGTCGCTTGCAATTATAGAAGATTTTTTTTGACGATCTGCGCGCTGATCATAGAAGTCGAATCCGGCACTAATTGCTGCTGCGAAGAGTTCACCCACTGTTGTCCACAGTCGCATGGCAAGGGCCGCCACGGTGACAGCAGTTGCCCCCATGAGCGGGGTTAGCAGCACAAAAAAAGCCCCCTCGCGCACGCCAAGTCCACTGGGCGTGATGACGCTCAGGTATCCGATTGTGTATGCGATGGCGTAGACGGTAATCAAGTGTGACGCGAAGTCGAGCATCTGCGCGGTTGTAAAATCACTCAGTGCAATCGTTAGCGTAGCAAAGCAGATGCCCCACGTGATCCAGTGGCAGATGGCGACAAGAATCAGCCGCAGCAGGTCGCGCCAACCAAGTGTTGCGTTGAGTGGATCGCGCCCAGTTTTTTGCAGCGCCCAGTTAATGCAGCAGATCAACCAGTCGGGCCGCAGCAGAAACGCCAGCAGCGGGATTACGCCCAGCGGGATCAGCCAGATTATGACGCTGTTGAGATACTCTGTCAGCAGACCAAAGTTGCGCGTAACTCCAAGTAGAACGCGGCAATTGGTATTGAAGAAAGTAAGAGTACAATTTGATAGAGCAGCACGGATGTCATCGTCGCTTCGGGCGCAAATCCCCATCGGCGACAGTAGATCGTGAGACTAAGTGGCTGCCAAATGTTGCCCGGAATATAGCGCGTAATTGCGCTGAGGAACCAGAAACGCATGGCGGAGAAATAGGGGAGGGTAGGATCGTGATTCGTGATTCGTGATTCGTGGGTAGGAGGAGGCTGTTGTTTTCTAGATATAGAAATTAGGTGCAGAATGGTTCGCCAGAGGCCGATTTCGATCAGCCAGCTAACAAGCATAAAGAGCGCCGAAAGCGCTAGCCAGCCGTTGTGTAAACGCCATGGATACGCGCGTAAGTTGCTCCACTGGCTTGCCAGCAAGCCAGTGATGAAGAGCAAAGCCAACCCCAAGACGATTGGTTGTATCCAGTTTGCTAGCCGCTTTAGCATTGCGTCCAATCCTTTGACAAAGTCATGCGCTCAAGTTTACGATAAGGTCAGCACTTTTACCAAAGGATTGTGCTACAGAGAACCAAATGCATGAAGGGTATTTCACAGCATGAGCACATATACGTACGACTATCCACGACCAGCCGTAACGGTCGACATCACCGTCTTTACATTTCACGAAAACGAACTAAAAGTGCTGCTGATTCAACGCAAAGTTGATCCATTTGCTGGGGGGTGGGCATTGCCCGGCGGCTTTGTGGATGTGGATGAGAATCTAGACGCGGCTGCACTGCGCGAGCTAGCCGAAGAGACAAACATCAAAAACGTATACTTGGAGCAACTTTACACCTTTGGGCAGCCCGAACGCGATCCACGCGGGCGCGTGATCACCGTGGCGTACTTTGCGCTACTCAGTTTAGACGAAGCGGCTAAGCAGCAGGTGCAGGCGGGTGATGATGCGGGCCATGCGGATTGGTTCAACGTTTATGATCTGCCCCAGCTTGCATTTGATCACCACGCGATTTTGGGCTATGCGGTGCAGCGGCTGCGTTGGAAACTCGAATGGACAGCGGTCGGCTTCTTCCTGCTGCCAGCAGAATTCACGCTGACCGAATTGCAGCAAGTTTATCAAACGGTGCTCGACACGTCACTCGACAAGCGCAATTTTCGTCGCAAAATGTTGGCCGCTATGAGCGAAGGAGTTAGTGTACTCGAAGAGACGGGTGACGTGCGCAAAGGCGATCATCGCCCCGCCAAGCTCTATCGGTTTTCGGCCAAGGCCATCGAATTAGAGCAGGTCCGCAAGCGTTTTCCGTGATTTTTTAGGTGTCTTTTTGGATTCGTGTCAGTTAAATTTTGTACTTTTTTGTGCAATGGCACTGTTCTCAGATTAGTGTATGTATTGCCCACCGTTGAACAATGCCAAACGCCGCAAGAACACAAACAATCAGATCTTGCTTTCCACCGTGTTCAGCTTAGTAAAATGTACAACATCAGTATAAATCACTCGCGCAAATTCCGCAGCCCTGCCTCCGTATGGCGAAAGCCGCACGCCCGATAAAAGTCTACCAAGTGCGGCTCAAAGTCCGCGTGCAGCCACGTAATCCCCGCGGCCTCGGCAATCGAAGATGCTCGTTCGACCAGCACTTCGCCGATCCCCTGCCGCTGGTAGGATTCATGCACAGTTGTATCGAGTATAAATGCATGAATCCCACCATCCCACGCTACATTCACAAAACCAATCAGCTTGTCTTCGTCGTACGCACATATGTAAGTCAAGCTCCGTTCGCGCACGTGGTCAAATGTGGTTGGAGTGAAGTTCCCCCACGCGGAAACAAAGAGTTCATTTAGCTGTTCGTCGGAGACGATAGGTCTTGTGCGGTATATGACCATCCTTTACTTACCCCACGATCTCTTCCATAAAGACCATTGCCGTCTCGATTCCGCGCCAGAAATTGGGCAAGTGAAACTTCTCATTCGGCGCGTGCAAATTGTCATCGGGCAGACCAAAGCCCATCAAGACCACAGGCATATTCAATTCACGCTGAATGTCTCCCACAATCGGGATCCCGCCTCCTTCGCGTTTGAAAACAGGCTCGGTGCCAAAAACTTTCCCATACGCCCGAGCCGCTGCCTGAATCGCGGGCAGATCCATTGGCGCGAGAAATGCAGGCGCACCAGCCCCGCGACTTTCGACCTTGACCGTAATCGTCTCTGGCGCAAGCTCTTGCAGATAGTCGTCAATTAGCTTGCCAATGCGGGCTGGTTCCTGGTCCGGTACGAGACGACAACTGACCTTTGCATGAGCCTGGCTGGGAATCACCGTTTTAAAACCCTCAGTAATGTAGCCACCCCACATGCCATTGATCTCCAATGTTGGGCGCGCGCCGATCCGCTCCACAACGGAATATGCTGGTTCGCCGTACGCAGCAGGCGCTCCGCTTATCGCCAAAAGCTCTTTGTCACCATAAGGAACTTTTGCCAGTACGGCCCGTTCATCCGCCGTCATCTCAGTCACGTTATCATAAAAGCCAGGAACCATCACGCGGCCATCCGTATCGTGCAGCGCAGCCAGCAATTCGGCCAATGCCTGGTTTGCGTTATGGATCGCACCACCAAACATGCCGCTGTGCAGATCCGACGTTGGCCCCATCACCGTGATCTCACCCGCCCACATGCCGCGTAACGAATAAGTGATAATCGGCTGCGTCGGTGACATGATACCAGTATCCGAAATCAGGCAAACGTCCGCGGCCAGCTTCTCTTTATTTTTAGGCACATATTTGGCAATCTCGGCTCCGCCCGACTCCTCTTCGCCCTCGACCAAAAACTTGATGTTGACAGGCAGCGCACCCTCTGTCTGCATAAAAGCTTCAACCGCCTTAACGTGGATAAAAGTCTGCCCCTTGTCATCAGATGCACCACGTGCAAAGAGATCATCGCCGCGCACCGTCGGCTCAAAAGGTGGCGTCTCCCACAGCTCCAGTGGATCCACCGGCTGCACGTCATAATGGCCGTAAACCAGCACCGTTGGCTTGTCCGGCCCTGCGTGCAGCCAATCAGCATAGACAAGCGGATGCCCATCTGTCTCAATCAGTTCGACATTTTCCAATCCGCTCGATTCCATATTTTTGATCAACCAATTGGCCGCGTCGAGCAGATCTGGTTTGTGAGCGGGGATTGTGCTAATGCTGGGGATGCGCAGCCACTCGATCAATTCATTTACTTGTTGCTTCTGCGCACTTTTTAAATATGCTTGCGTTTCTTCATTCATAAAATTTTCTCTCTTTGCCTGAATTCTGGATGTTCTTATAAATAAATTCGTCTATTGATTAGCAAAATTCTAATTGATCATATATCCTAAATGTTCACGTGACCAAATTAGCATTTCGAAACAATTTTCAATGTTGACCAAACCCAACCACACCACGCTCGCAGACAAACTCGCATCAATCTATGGCGCAAACGCAGGCGCACAGCGAGCGCGCTATCAACACGCAATTGACACGTTCGAAAAACACTTTGGATCGGCTGGCAAGGTCTACATTTTCCGTGCGCCAGGTCGCGTCAACCTCATCGGCGAACATACTGATTACAACCACGGATACGTCCTGCCAATTGCCATTGACCGCGATATTCTGTTGCTGGCCCGTCCACGGCACGATGCAGAAATTCATCTAGTCAATATCGAGCCTCATTTCCTGCCGACCACATTCTCCATCGAAGCAAATGTGCCGCTGGCAGAGCAAGGCCATTGGAGCAATTATGCGCGCGGCGCGGCTCACGCCATGCAGCACGCAACCGAGCGTGGATTCGATGGCCTAGTGGTTGGTGCCGCCCCCCACGGCGTGCCGGTTGGCGCAGGATTAAGCTCATCCTCAGCGCTCACCGTGGTTATGGTTGCGGCCTTAGCGCACTTTGCTCACACAACGCTTTCCAAAACCGAGCAAGTTCAACTAGCGTCTGACGCAGAGTGGCATGTTGGCACCCGCGGCGGCATTATGGATCAATTCGTCGCGCTGCTGGCTCAACGCGATCATGCGCTATTTCTTGACTGTCGGCCGGCTACAGACGGTCGCTATCGCACGCAAGCGGTTCCGCTTCCGCCGGATTATCGCGTTATGATAGTTAACAGCGGCGTGCATCACAGCAACGTGCGCGGCGAATTTAATCAACGCGTCGCCTCGTGTCGAGCAGGCGTTGGGCTACTGCAGCAGGCCCTGCTAACAGAGAATTCAGTGAGAAAGGTAACGCATCTCCGAGACATTGAAGCTGATGAGTGGGTGGCGCTGTCGGCTCTGCTGCCCGAGCGCATCACCCGCAACGATCTGCGTGATCGGCGGATCGATCTGCACGCATTGGGGCTATATGATATGCCCGGCATTGAGGATGAGACGCCATTAAAGCCACTTGCTCGTTGTCGTCATGTTGTTAGCGAAAATCAACGCGTGTTAGCGGCTGTAACCGCGCTGCAATCCAACGATGTGGCTCGCTTTGGGCAACTGATGGATGAGGCCCACAGCAGCGCCCGCGACAATTACGAGATTAGCTGCCACGAGATTGATCTACTGGTCTACGCGGCGCGCGAAGTAGACGGCGTAGCTGGCGCTCGATTGACTGGGGCTGGTTGGGGCGGTTGTATCGTAGCTGTGGTTCACCAAGAGGCAACCGAGCACTTTTCAACGCATGTAACCGCTCGCTACGCGCAAGAAACAGGAAAAGAAGCAACAATTTTTGCTTGCCGTTCCACGCCCGGTGCGGGAATGGTTTATCAAATTTAGGAGCATACAAACACAAAATTATGGAAACACAAACTGATACACTCCCCCGTTGGGATGTTAGCACACTCTTTTCAGGCTTAGATTCACCCGCATTTAGTACAGCCGCCACCGATCACGCCAAAAGTATTGACGAGCTAACCTTGCTCTTTGATCAAATGCAGATTGGCTATGCTGATAAAATTGACGTAGATACAGATGTGGTCGAACGATATGAAACAGTCATGCGCGCCGTGGGCGATGTACTTGAAGAAAGCATTACTATGCGCGGCTACATCTATAGTTTCGTTTCGACCGACTCGCGCAACGACCTAGCCGCGGCACGCCTAAGCGATCTGCAAAATCGCATGGTAACATTTTCGGTTCTTACCACGCGCTTTGATCACTGGATCGGCGCAATGGACGTTGAGGCACTCATCGCCCAGTCAGAGCTTGCGCGCGAGCACGCCTTTCAACTTCGGCAGGCCAAAATTCGGGCGGCGCACCTCATGTCGCCCGTCGAAGAAGAGCTCGCCGCAAGCATGACGGTCAGCGGTGGTTCGGCATGGGCCAAACTACACGGCACGCTTAGTTCGCAGCTTATGGTAGAGTTTCAAGAGCAAGAAAATGGCCCAGTCGAAACGTTGCCCATGAGTGCGGTACGCAATCTGGCCCATCACAAGGATCGAGACGTACGGCGACGCGCGTACGAGGCTGAGCTTGATGCGTGGCAGAAGAACGGGGTTTCGTTTGCGGCAGCGCTCAATGGCGTCAAGGGTGAGGTATCGACATTGGCCGAACGACGGGGCTGGCAGTCGGCGCTCGACGCAGCACTCTTCAATCACGGTATCGAGCAGCAAACGTTGGACGCCATGCTCGAAGCGGCCACCGAATCGTTCCCAGATTTTCGCCGCTATATGGACGCAAAAGCCAAGATACTGGGGGTAGAAAAACTTGCGTGGTACGATCTCTTTGCGCCAGTGGTCGAAGGCGGCAAAGAGTGGAGCTACGATGAAGCCACTAGCTTCATTCTGACGCAATTCGGGTCGTACTCGCCGCGCATGAAAAAGCTGGCACAGCGGGCGTTCGACGAAGATTGGATCGACGCAGGGCCGCGTCCGGGCAAGCGCGACGGCGCGTTCTGTATGCGTCTGCGTGACGAAGAGTCGCGCATTCTTTCTAACTTTAAGCCAAGCTATTCGGGTCTCAACACGCTGGCGCACGAATTAGGCCATGCTTATCATGGCTACGTCTTGGCAGATCGCAAACCGCTGTTGCGTCAATATCCAATGACGCTGGCAGAGACGGCAAGCATTTTCTGTGAAACAATTGTGCGCAAGGCCGCGCTAGATGCAGTGGATGAACAAGAGCAGATCAACATTTTAGAATCGTCGCTCACGGGTGCGTGTCAGGTTGTGGTTGATATTACCAGCCGCTATCTATTTGAAAAAGCTACCTTTGAAGGACGCAGCGAGCGCGAGCTTTCCATCACCGAGTTGAACGATCTCATGGTAGATGCGCAGCGCCAAACCTACGGAGATGGGTTGCGGGATGATGCACTGCATCCATACATGTGGGCCGTAAAAACACACTATTACAGCACATCGCGCTCGTACTATAATTTCCCATACATGTTCGGTTTACTTTTTGGGTTGGGATTATATGCCCAATACGTAGAAGATGAAGAGAAGTTCAAGCAAGGTTACGATAATCTGCTTAACTCGACTGGGGTAGAATCAGCGGCGGATCTAGCCGCGCGGTTTGGCATTGACATCCGTTCAAAAGCTTTTTGGCAATCGAGCTTGGATATGATCCGCGCGGACATCGATCAATTCGAGGCGCTGGCGAACGCATAAAATATGGCGTGCTAAGGAAATAGTAGAGAAGTAAAACTAAAAAAATCTCACGTCGTACGCACGGAATTGTGTGTATACAGCGTGAGATTTTTAATTTCGTAAACTTTCTCGAACAGCTATGCTACTGTGTGACAACGATCTTAACCATGTAACAACAATGCTACTGTGTAAGAAGAGGTAGAAAGCTATTATAGCGAGAGCGCGGCACTTGGATTTGATCGCTAACGGTTGTTGATCCATCAGAAGCCACAATCACAAGCCAGTAGATATAATCAGAAGCGGCGTCGATCCCCGCATCAGTGTACTCGTAATTGTCGCCATCCGAAATTAGAATCAACTCGGATGTGATGGGCTGCGCATGATCAAAAATTTCGTCCGAGCTACGCATGATATGAAAGCCAGAGATATTGTCTTTGGCACTACTTTCCCAACGCAACGTTATATCAACTGTTTCTATCGGCACCGGCACAAGGGGTTGTTCAGGTTGTACAATGGTTCTTGCCTCGCAATTTGCGGCCACCTTGCTATTTGCCGTAGTTATGTCGTAAATTGTTGTGTTATCGATCCTGCCTGTAACCATCTCGGCATTAGGCCCCCAGGCGTAAACAGCAACATCTCTGGCGGAATGGCCACTCGTGGCCCAACTTGCATGAGGGAATTCACCCTTCCCCATATTCTGCTCAACTTTTAAACCACCCGTTTCGTGGTCAGCTGTTACAATGATCAACGTATCTGTACGACCTTCTGCCCAATTTAATACAGTTTCTACCGTTTTCTCAAACGCAAGTAGCTCGTGAACCATATGAGGCATAGAATTTGCATGGCTTGCATGGTCAATTCGGCTTCCCTCTACCATCAGAAAAAATCCATCTGGATCCTGCTCTAGCAATTCAAGCGATTTTGCGGTCATTTCCCACAGGTGCGGATAATAATCATAGAATTTATTCATGCCATACGCGTAATCAAGCTCGTACGGCATATCACTTCTACCAAACCGCCCAAAGACTTTATTGTCGCTGGTGGCTGTTAACCCGTTTAATTCTTCACGGTTTGATACGATAGTGTATCCCGCATTGGTGGCATATCTATCACCACTACTATCTGGCCCCCCACCCATAATAATGTTGGGTTGTAGAGCATCAAAATAGTTTTTCAACAGGGTCTGATATTCAACTCGACTTGTTGCATGAGAGGCGAAAGCGGCCGGGGTTGCATGATTGATAACTGACGTCACAACAATTCCAGTAGATTTGCACCGTCCTTTAAAATATTCGAGCGATGTCTCTAGATTTCTGCCATTACCGGGCATATCTTTGCTAATAACGCCGTTGTTGACTTTTTGTCCGGTTGCCATGGCAGTGGCAGATGCGGCAGAATCTGTAATTGGGCTATTGGCAGAAGCGGTACTCATCTTTGCTTGATATGGTGCCGACTCAAATGCAAGCGTATTATGTACGCCATTTTCGTACATTCCAGCAGCAATAACTTGTTCGGGACCCATACCATCGCCGATCAATAAAATAATATTTTGGGGGGTTGTGTCTGTTGCAGCAATAAATGAAGCTCGGGGGATAGGTCTGACAGGTTCAGCGTGTGCATTTTGGGCAATGCCCGCTGGAGTTATGAAAACAAGTAGAATTGTACAAAGAATTAGCCTTAAGTGATGACTAAGCTTAGCAAATGTAGCAAATCGAATAAAATCCATAGCGGCGCAATCTTTCTTTTGATAATAGATGAGACATTTGAACAGAGTACAAAAACGTGATCGATATAATAGTCTTTGTCCCTCAATCAAATAAGATATCTATGCTGTGAAGAAATAACAATGCTCATATGGGCGGCAAACTGAAGACGCGCCATTTTTTCTCTAAAGATATGGACAATTTCAGCCGAATACCGATATGAGCCGATAACAAAGTAAATGACAATAGGCCAAGTATGCAAAATGTACCTCTAAGCATCTGAAATGAATTGGTGTCAGATGTCTAGAGGTACATCTATAATCATTATACATAAATATAATGGGTAAGATTCTTTCATTTTCTTAAAAACGAAAGATGCATT
>Ga0114957_1004548_pt1 | contig 11878 bp, 13 predicted proteins | sample BantaG_FD_87175 | JGI IMG/M metagenome (GOLD analysis project Ga0114957, IMG submission 87175) | Marine algal microbial communities from Bantry Bay, Ireland - BantryBay_4 metaG | ecosystem: Host-associated > Algae > Red algae > Unclassified | place: Bantry Bay, Ireland | collected 2014-11-21 | reverse complement strand
CTCGATTTAGATGCGACAAATTCTTCAACTGGAAATGACTTTGAATATCTTTGGACTGGTCCTGGAGCAATTCAAAACTCAACCACTTTGACACCAACGATCAGCCAACCTGGAGCTTATATTCTGACAATTTTAAATACGGCAAATGGCTGTGAAGTTTCTGACGAAATTACCATCATGGAAAATATCACTCCTCCCGTTGCGATCATTTCGCCTGCCGATCAATTTGATTGCAACACTATTTCTGTTGGACTCGATGCAAGTAATTCTTCTTTAGGAAATAATTTCACTTACCAATGGACAACTACGAATGGAAACATTTCAGGCAATCCAAATACACTCAATACGACCGTTTCCCAAATTGGTTTTTATACCTTAGAAATTACTAATACCACGAACGGTTGTACCATTTCCCAAAGCATTACAGTCGATGCTGACGACGACGTTTTAACGAGTGCCGACATCCTAATTAATCAACCTCCATGTTTCGGAGATCAAGGAAGTATGATTATCAACAATATCATTGGCGGAACTGCACCATACTTATATTCCATTGATAATCAACCATTTACAAGTAATCCTAATTTCAATTCATTGAATCCTGGAAACTATAATATCTTAATCGAAGATGCGCAAGGTTGCCAATATTTAGAAGAAATTACCATCCTTGACGTACCAGAATTAATCGTAGAATTACCTGCAAGTATCACTATTGAATTAGGTGAAAATTACGAATTGCTCCCTCAAATAAATTATCCAACCAATGCAATTGACACCCTTTATTGGAGTAGTTTAGATTCACTTGATTGCTATAATTGTCTGAATCCAACCGCCACTCCAACCAATACTTCTTCATACACTTTGACTGTCATCAACTTAAATGGTTGTCAAGCTACTGCCGATATTTTAGTAACCATTGAAAAACCAAGAGAAGTATTTATTCCAAATGTATTCACTCCAAACAATGATGGATCCAACGATATTTTTTACATCAATGCCAATGACTTGATGATAAAACAGATCAACAAATTTCAAATATTTACACGCTGGGGAGAACTCGTTTTCGCAGAGGAAGGTTTCCAACCCAACCTTCCTGACCACGGTTGGAATGGTTTTTTTAAAGGAGAAAAATTAAATCCAAATGTCTTTGTCTATTATGCCGAAATAGAATTTATTGATGGCTTAGTAAAAATTTACAAAGGCGACGTGACGCTGCGCTAATTAATGGTTAACGGTTAATGATGAATGATTAACAACATGGTAATGCCCAAAATTTATTGACAAAAATTGAGATTATATTAAACTCTTTTTATTTCACTAAATATTGAGCACAAGCCCAAACGAGACATCACCCATCATATTATGAACAACAAATGAAACAACACCATGGGATTACATAGCGGTATTAACCATTCACCATTATACATTCACCATTACTCAGGGGTGCGCCGCCACCCAAACATCTCCATCCTCAAAAAATTCTCTTTTCCATATCGGCACAGTTTCCTTCAAGGTATCAATACAAAATTCACATGCCTCAAAAGCCGCCTTTCGATGAGGCGTTGCCACCGCAATAATTACCGCTATTTCACCGATCTCCAAATCACCTAATCGATGATGAATCGAAACCTTGGTACATGACCAACGCTCACTCGCACGCTGCGCAATTTTCCTCATTTCAGAAATTGCCATCGGAGCATAAGATTCAAATTCAAGTCGTAAAACTGTTTTTCCTTTCGTTTGATTTCGAACTGTTCCGATAAAAACAGTACTTCCTCCCGTCCCATCATCAGCTACGAAGTTGATACAATCTTGTGGAAAAATTGGTGTGTCTTTGAGTTGGATATCAATCATAGAAATTATTTTATTATACATCTACATGGTGGTCTGCTTTAGCTGACCTAAAAAAAACGATAGTTATCTGAATTATTTTAAGGTCAGCTAAAGCAGACCACCACGTAACTATCTACAAATTGAACATCTTTTATTTCAGAATCATCCACCACTCACCGGCGGAATAATCACAATCTCATCCTTTTCATTCAACACAAAATCGTCCTCCTGATACTCTTCATTCACCGCAATTGCTAACGACCTCAATTTTTCAAAATCAGGAAACTGCGAAATCAATTTCACTTTCAAATCACCCACCGTCATTCCATCTTGAATCTCTAACCCAAGTGTCGAACCATTAATAATATCCTTTGCGATGCCAAATGCTAAAATATTAATATTCATAAATATTTATTTTAAAAAAAGTCTATAAAAAAATCCGTCAACCATCCATCCTCAATTGTCCACCGTTTTCCAAAAAAACAACCATCTCATCCCAAGCCAACGTCGCACATTTTAATCTCCCAGGAAATTCTTTTGCTGCTGAAAACGCTTCAAACTCTTCTCCTAAATTTTTCTCATTTTTTCTTTCCAAATTTGTTACAGACAAAAACTGCCGACAACATAACAATGCTTTTACAAAATTTTTTCCTTTTAAGTTTTTCACCAAAATAGAAGTCGATGCCTTCGAAATCGCACAACCAAAACCATGAAAAGTCAAGTCTTCAATCACCCCATTTCTCACTTCAAAATACAACTCAAAACGATCTCCACAAATTTGATTATATGCTTTTAAAACATAAGTCGCTTCTTCATTTTTCTTATAAAAAAAAGGCGTTTTATTATGTTCCAAAATGATCGTTTTATACAATCCTTTCAATCGTTCATTCATCCAAAAAACTGTTTAATTTCTTTTATTTTTTCTACAAAAAAATCAACTTCTTCCGCCTGATTATAAATGGAAAAAGACGCTCTTGTCGTAGCTGGAATTTGGAAAAAATCCATCACAGGTTGCGTACAATGATGCCCTGCCCGAACAGCAATATTTTCTGCACCCAAAAATGTAGCAATGTCATGTGGGTGAATATTTTTCATAGAAAAAGAAACAATTGTAGATTTGTTTTTCGCCTGCCCAAATATACTTAAATCATTGATTTCCAGCAACTTACTTATTAAATTATTTTCTATTTCTTTCAAAAAAACCAACACCTCATTACGATCTAATTCATTCACAAAATCAATCGCAGCACCCAATCCAATCACTCCCGCAATGTTCGTCGTCCCTGCTTCAAATCGCTGTGGTGCATCGGCAAAAATTGATGATTCAAAGGTAACATTTTTAATCATATCACCTCCAAATTGATGAGGCTGCATTCCATTCAAATATTGTTTTTTTCCATATAAAATACCGATACCTGTTGGGCCAAAAATCTTATGTCCTGAGAAGGTGAAAAAGTCCACATCCAACGCTTGTAAATCAATTGGATAATGTGCCACACTTTGCGCTCCATCGACCAGAACTGGAATGTCTTTTTGATGCGCCAAATCAATCATTTCTTCAATCGGATTAATTGTTCCAAGGGAGTTAGAAATATGAGTAATTGCTACCAATTTCACTTTACGGGAAAGCATTGTTTTAAAAAATGCTAAATCCAATTCTCCTTTTTCATTCATTGGAATCACTCGAAAATGAGCACCCGCTTTTTTACAAACCATTTGCCAAGGAATCAAATTAGCATGATGTTCCATCGCCGAAATAATCACTTCATCACCTTGCTTCAACCTCGGACTCAAAAATGAATGCGCCACCAAATTTATACTCGCAGTAGTCCCACTCGTATAAACTATTTCATCCGCACTTTTCGCATTTAAAAATTGCGCCACCTTGCCTCGAACCGCTTCATATTTTTGCGAAGCAGAAACTGCCAATGGATAAATCCCACGATGAATATTCGCATTTTCTTTTTTATAAAAATTAGAAATGACATCAATCACCGACTGCGGTTTTTGAGTCGTCGCCGCATTATCCAAATACACTAAATCAGGATGATGCTGGAAAATAGGAAAGTGAGATTTTATATTTTTTAATTCAATCATTGTTCTATTTTTGCAGTATCCGTAGCAAGACTCTCCGAGTTCTGTATTAATAATACAGGACTCGGAGCCTATATGCATATAGTTGAATATTGTGTCGTTTCTAGCTCTCCGAGTCTTGTATTATTAATACAGGACTCGGAGAGTCCTGCTACGTTTTACAAAAATACAAACATTATGATTACAGTCGAAGAAGCTCAAAATATTATTGCCAAAACAATTTATGATTTTGGTATCGAAGAAATTCCATTTGCGCAAGCAGTCGGTCGAGTCCTCCGAGAAGATCTTTTTGCTGATCGAGACTTGCCACCTTATCATCGAGTGACGATGGATGGCATCGCTATTCAATATCAAAGTTTTGAAAAAGGTAATCGTAATTTCAAGATCGAAGGTATCGCTCCAGCAGGTGCGCCACAGATGATTTTGCAAGATGGAGATAATTGTTTGGAGGTAATGACGGGTTCTATTTTGCCAAAAAATACAGATACCGTTATTCGCTACGAAGATCTAGAGATAAAAAATGGATTTGTAAATGTATTGTTAGACATTTTAAAAAACAAACAAAACGTTCATCGAAAAGGTGAAGATAGATTGCAATATTCTAAAATAGTTTCTGCTGGAAAAATCATTTCCCCTGCCGAAATTGGCGTAGCAGCAACCGTTGGAAAATCAATCTTAAAAGTCACTCGCTTGCCAAAAGCAATCATCATTTCCACAGGCGACGAACTCGTTGAAATCGACGAAAAACCATTGGCATATCAAATCAGAAAATCAAATGTTCATCGACTAAAAGCCACTTTAAAACACCATGGAATTACTGCGAACACCGCTCACTTAAATGATGACATGGACGAAATTTTAAAAGAACTAAAAGTTATTTTGGAAAAATATGAAGTGGTAATTATGAGCGGCGGAGTCTCCAAAGGAAAATTTGACTTCCTCCCAGAAGCCTTGAATTCATTGGGTGTTCAACAACTTTTTCATAAAATAAAACAACGACCAGGGAAACCTTTTTGGTTTGGAAAATCGCCAACTGGAGCCATTGTTTTTGCATTACCAGGCAATCCAGTTTCCTCTTTTATGTGTACTCAAATTCACTTTGTGCCTTGGCTCAAAAGATGTTTGCAATTACCTGAAACTATTTTTCCAACTGCCATTTTGCAACGTGACACCAGTTTTAAACCTGACTTAGTTTACTACCTTCAAGTGAAAACTTCGTACAATAATCAAGGGCAAATTTTGGCGATGCCGGTGGATGGAAATGGTTCTGGAGACTTAGCTAATTTAGTCGATGCGGATGCATTTTTGAGATTGCCACGAGGGAAAGATTTTTTTGAAAAAGGAGAATGTTTTCCGATTGTTTTTTATCGGTGATTTTTTTTTGCCGTAGATTGGGCTTATTAATATGATTAATATGATTCTCCCATATTACATCTTTTTGGGAAATCATAACGATCAAAAAAAATCAACCCAATCTACGGAAAAAAATTATTGTTGTACAGAATTTATTTTCACCTCTTCTCCTTTCATATTCACCTTAATTATTTTCTTCGTTTGAATTTCTCGATTCCCATCTGTGATGCGCAAAAAATAACTTCCCTGCGCCATTCTTACATCTGAAAAATCTAAGCTCAACTCTTGTTTTCCTTTTGGCAAGTCATAAGTTTTTGCCCAGATCAATTGTCCATTCGTATTGTATAAATGAAAAAGGTAAAGTTGATCTTTTCCTAAATTTAACAATACATTTACATGATCGACAAATGGGTTCGGGTAAATATTGGAGATCGGTTGATGTTCTTTCTCGGTAGGTTTAGTTTTTTCCTCTGAAATTGTAATCATCGAAACACCTGTTAAAGCTCCCATTATCACAGACTTATGTTGAACTTTATGACCAATCACCTCTAAAGTTTGCAATTGATGACTCGCCTCCAGCATTTTTACTTCTGCTGATTTTTTTGCCAAAACATCTTTTTTATCAAACTCAATTACCTGCGTTTCAAAACCAATGTATGAAAACGTCACTTCAAATGATTCCCAATCACTCGGGATTTCCAACTCAAATTTCCCATCAATATCTGTTACCGTTCCATTATTTTTTTCCAATAAAATATTCACTCCGATCAAAATTTCTCCATTTTGATCTTTGACAATTCCGCTGAGTTTATTTTTGGAAAAATGCTTATTCAGTTTTCTCAACTGACATTTATCACCCTTTGCTGCTTTCGCTCTTTTAACCATCGAAATATTTTCTTGAGGCAAAATGGATTGTGCAGGAGCAGTATTCCAAGCCAGTAATCCTGCCGCAATCGCAGCAATTGATTTTAACTTTTGAAAAGAAGTAGGCACTCTTGGAAGTTCTATTTCTTTGTCCAATTGATCTGATCGAAAGCGTCCACAGAGTTGTTGGTCATTTTTCTCAAAAAACCTAACTAACTCATTGTCAGTCATTTGAGAGAAGTCAACCACCGTTTTTTCGCAATTATCACAAAATTTGCCGCCAGGAAGAGAATGCATTTTATCCCAGCTTTCGGAGCAAGGTGCTGGAATTTGGAATTGAATTGTTTTAGATTTCTTAGTCATCTTTGTTGATTTTACAATTTTGAGAAATAATAATTCATTGTCGTTTTTAACGACGAAAATTTATTTCAAAATGGTTGTAAAATTAATTTTATTTTTTTATCAAAAAGAAAGCGGAATACCTTTCGATACTCCGCTTTCTTTTTTTTTAGCAAAATCCTAAGTCCTCATTGTCGGTATATAATTCTCGACTTTTAGATTTTTTAAGTGCTGGATTTTGTGGTTTTTGGAGATTTTTTGTGTTCCCCTTTTCCGCAAAACGTAATTTGACGCTTTGACGAATTTTTGTCATAATGCTCATGGAGTGTAAAAATTAAATAATTAATAAATATGATATATTCTATAACAAAATTAAGCAAAAATTATTGTCAATCAAAGTTATTCTTAAAAACTTATACGAAAAATAAATATATTAAATTACTTGTATCAAAACCTGATTTCCTGATAAATTAATCAACTAAAAATACTTCCCCGCTTCCTTCGTCGTATTGATCATTTTATTTGCTCTTCCAAAAACGAAATATGAAATTCCAATTGAAATATTCGTCACTCGATGTTTAGCATTTTCTACAAAATCCATTGCATTTTCCGTAGCCATAATTTCTTTTAATCCCATATTATAACGAGCATCTAAAGTATATTTCCATCGATTCATTCTCAAAGAAATTCCACCTCCAAAATTTACTCCAATATCTAATCGCTCTAAAGATTCTACATCAAAATTATATTCAGTCGTTGTCGTTTCATCATTCATGGAATTATAAAATTCCTCTTCCGCTTTGATTAAATAACTCACATTCGGCCCAGCATTGGCGAATACTCGAAAGTTTTTTCCCATCGCAAAACCCGCTTCAATCATCAATGGCATATCCAAATAACTGGTATTTAAAGTCGATGAACTATCTGAATTATCCCAAGTTGCGGTAAATCCTTTTTGAGAAAAAGTGACCTCAGGTTGCAATGCCACAATTGAACCTAATTGAATATTGGCAAAAATTCCAGCGTTAATTCCATTGAGTTTTGCAGCTTCCACCAAATCTCCATTCGTTGCTCGTAAGTCAGATGCTTCTGACATATTGAGTCCTGCCCGAAATCCTAATTCTAATTGTGCAGATAAAAATGTTGGGAAGGCTAATAAGCAAAAAATGATTACTTTTTTCATTTGTCAATTTTTTTAAATTAAAGAAAATTTAAATATTTAGAGGAAAAAATGTGCCATTTTTTAATTAATTAGAATTTGAGTTAAGTTTGTCAAAAAATTATTCATCATGTCTAACATGCAAAAATTATTACGTTCCATGCCGCAAGTCGGAAAAGTTGATTTTATCAGCGTCAGACGGAAACGAAAAACGCCTCCCACTACTTTGGATAATGTAAAAATTTCAATCGAAAATGGTTTGGAAGGAGATCATTATAAAGGTAGTAGCCGAAAACGGCAAGTGACTTTGATTCAAGCGGAACACCTAAAAGTAGTCGCTTCTATTTTGGGAAAAAATAAAATTGACCCACTTTTGACTCGTCGAAATATTGTGGTTTCGGGCATCAATTTATTGGCTTTTAAAAATATGAAATTCCAAATTGGAGCAAAAGTTATTTTGGAAATGACTGGCGCGTGTCACCCTTGCTCGCAGATGGAAACTAATTTTGGCGAAGGTGGTTATAATGCAATGCGTGGTCATGGTGGAATTACGACGAAAGTTATTCAAGGTGGTGAAATCAAAATTGGAGATAAAGTAAAGTTAGTTTAAAATACGATTTGTGAAAAAAATATTTATTTCAAGGAAGTTAAATTCAGATAGCATTTTCAAAATAAAATTGGAAAATGAAGGTTTTGAAATATGGAATGAATCACTCTTGGAATTTGAATTAATTCCTTTTGAGAAAATTCCAGATGCCGATTGGATATTTTTTTATAGTCAAAAAGGAGTTCAATTCTTTTTTAATCATATTCGTAATAACAATATTTCTTTTTCCAAAAAAATTCAATTCGCAGGTTTTGGAGAAAAAACGGCAAAGGCAATTGAGCAATTTACTAAGTGTCATTTTACAGGAACTGGAAATGCTAAAACAACTGCTCCTGATTTTTTAAAAATAGCACACGGGAAAAAAATTCTTTTCCCTCGTGCCAAAAACTCGCAACGAAGTGTTCAACAACTCATTGATAATCAATCCATTACAATCGATTTAATTATTTATAAAAATTTCCCGCAGAAAGAATTTGATCTTCCTCGAATGGATTATTTGTTTTTTACGAGTCCAATGAATGCAAAAGCTTTTTTCCAAAAATATCAATTAGAAAAAGGTCAAAAAGTTTTTGCCATTGGGAAAACGACGGCGAATGCTTTGAATGATTTGGGTATCAAAAATGTAATTTTTCCAAAAAAACCTTCTGAAGAAGAATTTGTAAAACTATTGTTAGAAAACCAATGAGTTTTTAGTTTGTTAGGTTTAAGTGTATTTTAGTGGTGCTTAACCGACTTACCCGTGACACGGTTTGAGATCGTGCCACGGATTTTAATAATAAAAAATATGATTTTCCAAAATAGTCAAATCAATGTGGCAGAACTTCCTTCGATTGATGAAATTCAATTTCAGCGACTCGATCCTGCGCACGTTCGAGTAAAATATATTGCCAGTTCGATTTTCTTTTTAGTGATGTTGGCAGCGATTTTATATTTGCGAACTGAACCTTTAATTGTCGATCATCCTCGCTTGGGAAATGGTCTTTTGATCTTTTGGGTATCATGGCTGATACTTTCTTTTGCCTTGACCAAAATGGGTTATAACATCGAAGGTTATGCTTTGCGAGAAAAAGATATTGTACATATTAAAGGTGTCATCAATCGACGACAAACTGCGATTCCTTTCAATCGAGTGCAACATTGCGAAATCAAAGCTGACCCGATTCAACGATTTTTTAAATTAAAAACGTTGGAAGTTTACACCGCAGGAGGCAACAGTAGCGACTTGAGTATCGACGGATTAAAAGGCGACCATGCGCAAGTACTCAAAGATTTCATTATCAAAACCACAGGACAAACGCAGCATGACGAAGAGGAATGATTTAGGTTTTTTATCGGAGCCGAGGCGGCAATCGTCTGTAGCAATTTTTTTAATTTTACTCAAATCCTTTCGGGTTATTTTGGGTCAGGCTTGGCCGATTTTTATTGCGCTGATTTTTAACCCGACAAAATCGAAGGACACTTATTTTGCTTTGGCGATTATTGGAATTACTGCTCTTTCGGCAATTCGGTCTATCATTTCGTATTTTAAATTTTACTACTATGTCAAAAACGATGAGTTGATTATTGAGAAAGGAATTTTTCAAAAAACAAAACTCAACGTTCCTTTCGATAGAATTCAAACCATCAATTTTAAGGAAAATATTTTGCACCAATTTTTCAATGTGGTGAGTTTGGAAATCGACACGGCAGGTTCGAAGGGAAATGAATTTTCGATTACCGCTTTGAAAAAAGATAAGGCAATTGCGATTCGAGAATTTTTACTGGCGCAAAAAAAATCGAGCACTCCTACTCCATTTTCAGAGGAAGAGGTTGAAGATAAAATTGAAATTCCAGAAGAAGAATTATTGCATTTGTCTCCCATGGATTTGGTCAAAATTGGGGTGAGTCAAAATCACTTGAGGACTGCTGCTATCGTTTTTGCATTTATGTTTACCTCGATGGATTATATCGAAAGCATCACGGGTTGGAAATTGGAAAATGGAATTGACAACTTATTGGGGTCGAGTTCGAATACACTTTTGATCGGCTTAATTACCATCGTTCCTATTTTTATAATTATTGCATTTTTGATTTCTTTGGTGCGAACGGTCTTTCGATATTACAACCTTCGTTTTATAAGAACGTCGATGGGTTTTAAAGTGATCTCTGGACTTTTTACGAGAAATGAACAGTCTGCTTCTATGCAAAAAATACAACTGATTCGTTGGACGACTAATCCAATCAAAAAAGTTTTTTCTCTTTTTGACATCAGTCTTCGACAGGCTGCAAGTACCGCCATTGCTAGAAAACAATCAATTTACATCCCTGGATGTTTTGAAGAACAATTGACTTCGGTGCGAGCGGCGTACTTCCCTGAGGAGTCGCAACTTTCATTTGAAGAACATGTAATTCATCCTTTGGTCATCTATCGAAGGGTGTTGTATTTTGGATTATTGCCCGCAGGTATTTTTCTTTTAAATCGATATTGGGAAGGAGCGACAGGCGATTATTTTTGGGCCATTATTTGGGTTGTAATTGTATTGTTATTAACTTGGATTTATCAACGGAATTTTAAATATTTTGTGAGTGATGAAGGTATTCGGATCTCCACTTCGATTGTTGGAAAAACGGAAACACTTTTAAAATGGTTTAAAATTCAAGGGGTGGAAATTCAGCAAGGGATTTATCAACGAAGGAAAAATTTGTGTAATGTGGTTTTTCATACGGCGGCGGGAACGGTAAAGATTCCGTATATTGAATTGGAAAAAGCGAAAAAGATGGAGGATTTTGTTTTGTATAAAATTGAGCATTCGGAGGAATCTTGGATGTAAAAAATTAATCAAAATCAAAGTAATAATCAAAATCAAAAAAAATTTGATAGCAAATTCATCGCTGGTTTATGATTGTCATTTTGATTTAAATTTTGATTACAATGGAAGAAGTCGTTTATAAAAATAAGTTTTACATCTCAATCGTGAGTATTTACATTTCATTTTTGTTATTAAAAAATGGGTTTAAAACTTTAGTGGAACAAGATTATTTTGCAGCGGTGATTTTGGTGATTCAAGCAATTGTTTTATATCAAATTTATTTGAAAGATCGATATGTAAAATGGGGAATTAAGACTTGGACTTTTTTTCCGATTGCGAAAGAAGGGACACTTTTGGTGATTGCATTTTTATATTGGGTATCGGGAGGAAGTGATAATATTGTGATGGAAGATTTTTGGAAATCTGTTTTCTTTTTTTCTGCGGCGGTTTTGATTTATGCTTTTTGTGATCGGTCGATTGGGACGAGGAAGAAGGATTTTGTTTGATTTTTTTGAATATCATTTCATTTTATTCACCGCCTTCCATTTATGACAACTCGTGATATGATCGTTCACCATTCCGCACGCTTGCATAAAGGCGTAGCAAATCGTACTCCCTACAAATTTGAGTCCGCGCTTTTTTAAATCTTTGGCCATCGCATCACTTTCAGGAGTGGTGGCAGGGACATCTGACATTTTTTCAAATTTATTTTTATGGATTTTCCGCCAACGAATTGCCAAATGTATTTGTCAAAACTACCAAATTCTTTTTGCACTTCGAGAAAGAATTTTGCATTCGTTCTCGCTGAGGCTATTTTTAATTTGTTCCGAATGATCCCTG